>FXBF010000281.1_pt1 | contig 16976 bp, 10 predicted proteins | sample 5335321 | NCBI WGS metagenome assembly FXBF01 (sample SAMEA103928391, study PRJEB20085) | sediment metagenome | isolation source: sediment
GTCAGATCAAATTCAAGTTGGGCATTGCCTGTGCTGCCGGAGCTGATCCCCAGCGATAGTGGCCAGGCACCGTTCATAGGCAGTTCAAACACACCGGTATAAACACCTGTGCCGACGTGTTGCATGGTCGCCGGAGCTGGCATCGCCTGCATGGAACCCATCGCCGGCATTTCCGCCAATGCATTAATCTGTGCATCGACTACCGGCTGGTCATCTTTGTCCCGAAGTGTAATTATCAGTGTGTTATCACCGATTGCCGCCTGTTCCGGATCGAGTTCGACGTACACCTTGAATGGACCAGCATAGTGGGCCTTGCTTTCGTCGGGCGTGCTGTCCTCTGTGGCTGCCTCATTCTGTGGCAACCAGAAATAGATTGCAGAAACGGAAGCAATGACAACAGCAAATATTATGATTTTTCGTAATCTATTGTTTGACGTTTTCATTTTGATTTACTCATGTTTGATTCAGCCAGCTCTGATTTAGCCTTCATTCCTTCATCATAAAGATCGGACAGCGTGAGATCACCAGTCACTAAACTGGGATCAGCGACATGCTTACTCAACAATGCCAGTTGCTGGTGATGATCTCTCTGTGCTTTGACGTAGCTCAGCTGGGTCTGGATAAGATTTTTTTCTGCACTGACCAGATCCAGAAAGCCGCCAGCCCCGGATTGATAGTCGATTTTGGCGGCCAGCAGGTTCTCCTCTGCCAGCGCGAGAAGTTTGTTTTCATAAAGTTTTAAAACATGGCGACTTTCTTCTACGCTGTTATAACTACGCTGCACCGCACCGGCGATCTCAGCCTGTTTGTCGGCGATTTGAAATGCGTTTTGCTGGCTGCGGGCCCGCTGCTCACTGACTTTTGCATCACGCTTGCCCTGCAATAGCGGAATATTGATGCCTACGCCGATGGTGAATCGCTTTTCATCCTGATTCCACAGGCTGTTGTAGCCGGCGTTGACATTAAAGTCGGGGTAATACTCACGTTCAGCCAGTTTTAGCCGTGCATCGCTGGCCTGGTTCCGGGCTATCAGGGATTTCAATGCAGGGTGCGTTTCGAGAGCCATCTTCCGCAACTGGTCAACATCTGGAAGCTCTCTGATTTCTGCTAAGGCTGCCGGTGGTGGAACAGGCGCATCCGGTGTCCTGTTAAGCAATGTATTTATCTGAGCCAGTATGTTTTGCTGTTTCCGGTTCAGTACTATTGCCTGGTGCTCCAGCCTCGCCTGTTCAACCTCGGCACGCAGGACATCCTGTTGACTGGCCTGACCTGTACCGTATTTAACTTCGGCAATAGCATGAAACTCCTGCCACAGGTTCTGATTAACCTGGTTGATCCGCACGGCTTCATGAATTGAATACCAGTCAGCAAAATATTTCGCAGAGGCCTCAATCAATTGCAGTCGTAAAAGTAAAACGTTTTCCTGGCTGGCAGTGGCCTCAAGCCGTGCACTATCACCGCGTAAAGCACGCTTGCCTGGCCACGGGAATTTTTGTGACAGCATCAGCTTCTGGCCAAAATCCAGATCATTCTGGTCGATAGTCGATGGCGCAAATGAGTATGACAACATGGGATCATCCAGCGCAGTGGCCTGATCAACGCGGCTCTGCGCTGCCCGCCACGCCGATTGCATGGCCTCGATAGACGGGTTGCTTGCCAGCACAGCCTGAATCAATTGCTTCTCATCAAGTCGGTCGCTACGAAATAATGCTGACTGATTTGCCGACGCAATGGCAGTATATAGCAGCAGGATGCATGTTATAAAAAGTCCTCCGGATATTTTATTCCGAAGTCTGTTAGCTGGTTTCTGGAACACGGTACACCTCTCAAACAACAGTGAAACAAAAGACACAACGGAATTAACCGTTGTCATCATGTCGATGTGATCGAGAGGGGCTTAAATTCGGAAGCGTTGAGTTACAAGATAGGTGTGTGCACCGGATAACCAGGAAGAGAGGGAACGATGATCAAAAACGCTATTAACAGGCAGAGGCGGAAAAATAGTGAGCCCGGTTGACGCGAACAGTGCTGGCGGTGGCTGAGGGGCATCGTGCCGGGTAACAAGCCTGGCATCTGTGGTCGCATTAACGGCCGTGTCCAGCGTTTCCACATCGACGCTCACATCACAACAGCCCGTTGCCTTTCTGTCGTCCGTAGAGAGGCAACTTCCACCCACCGTGCAGCCCTTCTCCATCTGCTCGCCGCAGCAGCATTCGGTACTTTGGACTTCGTCCATCAGGCTACAGGCATACAGCGTTTGCACCTGAACCAGTAGACCGGCTATCAAGAACACGATGGCGACCAGACGTCGCAAACTTGTGTGGTGCAAATAACTCATGGGTTTAATGATATAGTGATCCTTAAATTTCTATCAGGCGGTTTCTATACAGACAGGTGCAGCCAGCACAAGTTCCATTGTCTGGCAGCAGACACTCATTCTGTTGTTGTGCTGACGCATGGCTGAGCACAGAGAAAGGAAAACAACATCGCTCTCCATGGAGGACAAAACCTTCAGAAACATGCTTGACAGGCATTTTCCCTCAGCGTAATTTGTAGGTTGAAAAAATAAAAATTCGGATACCGCCACAGGAGGAATCATGATGGCAGAAAAAATAAGTAAGAAAATCCTGTACATTTTCGTTTACCTGGTCACTGTTACGAGCTCCATCTTAAGCACCGAGTATATTTTTGCTGATGAGAAGTCAGAGACTATAGTGACGACTGGTGTCGCCATGGCTGGCCAGTCGGACAGCCGTCGAAATGCTATCGAAGATGCCATGCGCAATGCAGTTGAAGAGGCCATGGGCACGATTGTCAATGTTGAGCTACTGGTAGAAAACAAAGCCATCGTCAATGAAAAGATACTGAGCCAGACCAAAGGATACATCCAGAACTACAAGGTCAATTCAGAGGAAGAGAAAGGCGGTCTCTATCGTGTGCAAATTGAAGCTGATGTAAAACTCGGTAAGATCAGGGGTGATATGGAGGCGGCTGGCCTGCTGATGAAGCGCAAGCAAATGCCACGTCTGATGGTATTGACCATGCCAAGGACAGATCCGCAGGTTATCTCTCCCGGTAAGCAGTATGTTGATTCTGCGGCCGGCGTAGTTGAAGAAGTGTTTCTTAAGAAGAAATTCTCGATGGTTGATATCAATCAGCATGTCTCCAAGCAAAAACTCGCACAGGCTAGCGCTGACCGAGACAAACTGGTAGCGCTGGCCAGGGATACTGGGGCTGAACTGCTGGTACTCACTGATGCGACGCGTTATTTCGAGCGCAACCTCAACCTTTATGGATCAAACTACCAGATTTTTCGCTCCGATATTCAATTACGGGTGATTGAAACAGGCACAGGAAAAGTTATTTACTCAGGTAGTCGGCAAGGAGAGCCCTCAGCTTCGATGGATACTGTTTTTGAGGCCAGTCGTGTACTTGCCAATGCGGCCATCGAATCGATACTGCAGAAATGGTCATCCGATGTAAACAATGCCACCACCTACAAACTTACTATCGCCAGAATTGATTTCAACAGTCTGGAAAAGCTGGAGAAACAGATTCGAAATATTTCAGGTGTCGACAATCTTTATCGGCGGGCCTTTGATGCAGGTCAGGGGCGTTTTGATATTGAATATCGCGGCACGGCCGATGATCTTATTAAAAAATTGACACGATTCAAATCACCCGGCCTGTCAATTACCGGCATGAGCCAGCAAACTATAGAAGCTGTAGCACGGTGAGTTCCGGTAGCCTGTCTAGCATGCACTCGATTCCTGGATCAGTTTTAATCCACAGCATTCTTGCTGTTGTATTATTTCCACTTGCTGGAATTGCGGACAGTACAACAGAAGAACTGTACCCGGTTCAACCATTGCTGGAAAAATTTGATAAAGGTTATATCAACTGGAAAAGTGGCGAATATGTCGCCAATGTCACTGCCCCTGTCCCGGCTGAATACCGCGGAAAAGCCGTCAATCAGGCGATGGGAAAAGAACTAGCCCTGCGTGTCAGTCGGGCACTTGCAGATAGCGTTTTTTTACAAATTGTTGCCGATACGCGTGTTGATGCAAAACACCGCCTGAGCCAGTTAGTAAAAAAGGATGCTGAGATAAAACTTGCGGGTAACATTCGCGGCAAAGAACTCATTAAGCAGAAATGGGTAAACAGAGATAATAAACTCTGGCTGGAGGCCAGTTATCGCATATCCATGCGCGGCGTTGGTGGCGTCATCTCAAACATCTATAACCAGGCAATAAAAGCACGTCCAGTCAGCCAGTCTGCCCCGGCCAAAGTACCTGCTGGCACATCAGGCGATTCCAGCAACACACAGACTGTAGTCTACATCGATGCCAGAGGTACCGGACTGCAGCCGGCATTGTTTCCAGTCATTATGGATCAGTCAGGTACCCCTTTGTTCGAACCGGCAGACGCGGGCAAAACCTATGTTTCAGAGAATGGGGTGCTTGAGTATGTCGTTGCCAAACCCGACCAGTCTCTCTCTTCTTTCTCTATGACATGGCTCATCAGCACCTCTTACGCTGAAGAATCGGTACCTGTCAGGAAAAGAAAAAAACGTAAGGTCATGAAGGCCAGTGAAGCGGGCGGTCTGCTTAAATCAAACATCATCGTTGGCAAAGAAGATGCTGAAAGGATGCGTCAGGCCCATGCTAACGGTGAGCTGAGTGCTCATCCTCGTATCATCGTAATTACCGATGGGACGGTTGGCGGCACTGAGGGCAAGCTGACGAAGCCGGACACATCCCTGGCATTGCTCTGGCAGGAATAAAAAATGATTCCAGGCATTGAACAAGCAGATAAATAAACGGCAGAGCTTTTCTTTTCGCCTGCTGCTGGTGATCGTTCTCCCGCTAATTGTTATTGGCCTCAACTCTACTGGCAGACTCGAGAGATTAAGCCTGCTCGGCTATGACTGGCTATTCATGCTAAGGGGTGAGACACCCGTAAACAATGCAATATTTCTCGTTAAACAGGATGAAGCCAGTACCGATTTCTATAGTACCCGCCTGTCCGACTGGCCACGTAGCTATCATGCGCGCCTGCTAAGAAAACTTTCTCAGGCGGGTGCAGACCTGGTCGTTTTTGACTACGATTTTTCCCGGCCCACCACGAAAGAAGAAGATGCCGCATTTGCCCGTTCCATTACCGACGCGGGCAATGTAATACTGGCAAACCGGTTGCTGTCCAGCGGCGAAATTGCCCAGCCGATTCCTGCCTTTTCTGATGAAAGCCTGGGAGAAGGTTTTTTTGACACCCTGTTAGACAAGGACGGCTACTGGCGCCGTATGATCTATATGAACTTAACCAGAGATGGTTATATCTATTTCTCCCTGCCTATGACCACCGTTGAAATCTATGAAGATTTTCCGGCAGACCAGCGCATACTTGATGACCCGGATGCACTCGGCTGGGGACGTCATAAACTTCCCTTCCCTGATATGCTGATCAACTATTCAGGGCCTGATGGCAGCTTCCCATCCATCAGCTATTATAAAATTCTTGAAAATGATTTCGATCCGTCACTAATTAAAGGAAAAATAGTTCTTGTTGGTAACACGCACCGACTGGGTAAGGATTTTTTCTCTGTGCCCACCGATAAACGCATGTCCGGGCTGGAGGTACATGCCAATGCAATCGCAACTATTCTTGATGATAGTTTCATAAAACCAGTAGACAATCGGTTGCTGACACTTTTGATCATCATTTCAGGATTAGCGGGTGGAATAATTATTTTTTTCCGGCATCCTGATCTGAAGAGCAATGCGATTCTCCTGATTAGCGGTAGCAGCGTAATCATTCTTGGCGCCTGGTACCTTTTCGTCACTCACGCAATCTGGCTTGATTTTGTGCCACTACTACAGGTCTTTCTTTTAAACATCAGTGTTGCAACGGGTTACCAATGGCGCCTGAGTAGATTGCGTGAAAAAGAGATTCGGGGACTGTTTGGACACTATGTTTCAAAGAATGTAGTCGATGCCATCCTGTCAGAAAACATCCCGGTAAAACTCGATGGTCATCGTACCGAGGTCACCATATTATTTTCTGATATCCGTGGCTTTACATCAATTTCCGAATCACTATCTCCCTCTGAACTGGGACGGTTACTCAATTTATATTTTGATGAAATGATCGCTGCTGTTTTTCAATACGATGGCACGCTGGATAAATTGATGGGCGATGCTGTGATGGCTTTCTTCGGTTCACCACTCGAAGTCACAGACCACCAGCGACAGGCCTGCCAGTGTGCCCAGGATATGATGCAACGCCTGGAGAAACTGAATTTATCAGGCAAGCTCCCCACAGGCATCACCATCAAGATAGGAATTGGTTTGCACACGGGGGAAGCTATCGTTGGCAACCTTGGCTCCAGCGAGTTTGCTGACTACACGGTTATTGGCGATACGGTAAACCTGGCTTCGCGCATTGAAGGACTCAATAAGCGTTATGCAACATCTATAATTATCTCCGAAGACACCTATCAGTATGTAAAAAATGACTACCTGCATCGTGAGCTTGATACGGTACGGGTCAAGGGCAAGGAAGAGCCAAAACGTATCTATGAGATGATGCTGGAAAATAGTTCAGCCAACAAACGCGTCGCTGAGCGCTATGAAGAAGCCCTTCAATTTTACCGGGACAAACAGTGGCAGGAAGCCGTTACCTGCCTGCAGCAGATATTGGGCGATATTGGCGACGACGGGCCTTCAAAGAGGTTAATTATAGAATGCAATAAATTACTGGCATTGCCCTTTGATGAGAACTGGAGTTCGATAACTTCTCTAGATGAAAAATGAATGTTGGAACTGAACTCATATACTTACTATCGGTCTACAAAAGAATACATTGTAGGAGCGTCGCTCGGCGCGATTGTGTTATAACTAATTGCACTGCTGTCCCACAAAGTAACTCATGGGTGTTGTTAAGCAGTTGTCATGGTTAGGAAATACGATAAATGCGGCATAGAAGAACATGAAAACGATAAAAGCCTCCGCCGTCATACCGGCGCAGGCCGGTATCCATAAGCTTTTGATTTTAATAGTCGATAAAGTCACTGGATTCCGGCCTGCGCCGGAATGACGGGTTTATGGGACAGCAGTGAACTAATTGTATACACCTGAAACAATCGCGCCGAGCGACGCTCCTACGAAATAATTCTGTGCATAAACAATTAAAAAGGATTCTAAAATGAATGGAGCAGAACTTTTCATCCGTTGCCTGGAAAACGAAGATGTTGAATATATCTTTGGTATCCCCGGTGAGGAAAATATCGCCGTCATGGATGTGCTGCTGGATAGTTCAATCAACTTTGTTACAACAAGGCATGAACAGGGGGCGGCATTCATGGCGGATGTGCAGGGACGACTGACCGGCAAGGCCGGAGTATGCCTGGCAACACTTGGGCCCGGTGCCACAAATTTAATTACTGGTTTTGCCGATGCCAACATGGATCATGCGCCCATTGTCGGCATTGCCGGCCAGGGCGCAACCACCCGCCTGCATAAAGTAAGCCATCAAATACTGGACCTGGTCAACCTGTTTGAACCCATCTCCAAGTACAGCACACAGGTACGTGAACCCGAGATTATTCCCGAAATCATACGCAAGGCATTTAAAGTCTCGCAGGCTGAAAAGCCCGGCGGTTGTTTTATTGACCTGCCGGAAAATATCGCCGCAGCAGAAGTAAGCGGCAAAGAACCACTCAAGGTACAAAGCGCCAGGCCACCGACACCACCTGAATCAAAAATGACACAGGCTGCAGAACTCATTTCAGTTGCTCGATTCCCACTGATCATGGCCGGCAATGGCGTCATTCGCGGCAAGGCATCAGAGGACCTGGTTGCCTTTGCAGAAAAGCTTAATATTCCGGTAGCCACCACATTCATGGCAAAAGGCGCCATACCCTTTTCACATGAACTGTCTCTCGGTGCAGTTGGCCTGCAGGCCAGCGATTATGTTTCCTGTGGCTTCGACCGGGCCGACGTGGTCATCTGTATTGGTTATGACATTGTTGAATACCGACCTGAACTGTGGAATCATGATAAAAAGTCCAAACTGATACACATCGACCCTTCGGCTGCAGAAGTTGATGAATACTACATCGTCGAATGTGGTGTCATCGGCAATATTTCGCGCGCACTTAGCAGCATATCGGAGCTCGCCACACCCAATCAGGAATACAGTGCTCTACACCTAAGACAAACAATAGTCGATGTAATTTCTGCCCATGCCGACAGCCAGGCATTTCCGATAAAGCCACAGAAAATACTCTGGGATATCCACCAGGCACTTAACGCTGATGACATCGTTATCTCTGATGTCGGCGCACATAAAATGTGGATGGCTCGCATGTACCAGGCTGAAAAGCCTAACACATGTATCATATCCAACGGTTTTGCCTCGATGGGAATAGCGGTCCCGGGCGCCCTGGCAGCTAAGCTGCTGCACCCGGAAAAAACCATTGTTGCCGTGACCGGCGATGCCGGTTTCATGATGAACTCACAGGAGATTGAAACAGCATTACGTATCGGGACTGCAATCGTCATTATCATCTGGACCGATAGCCAGTATGGCCTTATACGCTGGCATCAGATGCGAAACTTTGGCCGACCCAGCCATATCGATTTCAATAACCCGGATTTCATCAAATATGCAGAAAGCTTTGGGGCAAAAGGCTATCGAGTAGAATCGGCTGGTGACCTGGTACCAGCTATTATAAAAGCCATCGCAGATGATACAGTAGTCATCATAGATTGCCCGGTAGATTATTCTGAGAACATGAAATTGACCGAGCAGCTTGGGGAGCTGGTTTGTCCGATATAGGTCTTAGACTAAGGACTAAAGACTAAGGACGAAGGAAAAAGATAATAAATGAATGATAAAGGAGAAGAGCATGTCTGAGAACTATCCTGTATTGATTCCTGGTGCTAACAGTTGCGGCACATTAGTCGTCACATCACCCTATGACGGCAGCAGCATTGGATCAGTCGAAATAGCCAATACGGATGCCATAGAGATGGCACTGCAAACAGCCGACAGGCTCTATCGCGACAGGGATGGCTGGCTGAGCGGTAAGCAGCGTATAACCGTACTTGAGAAAACGGCTGTCATTATGCAGGAACGCTTTGAATACCTGGCTGTCGAAGCCGCACGGGAAGGCGGAAAACCGTTAATCGACTCTCGCGTGGAAGTCACCCGTGCAATTGACGGTGTCCGGAATTGTGCGGAACTGCTGCGCAATGAAACCGGGCGGGAAATTGCCATGGGTGTAAACCCTGCCTCCAGTGGACGACTTGCCTTCACACATCGCGAAGCAATTGGCGTTGTTGTTGCTATCAGTGCCTTCAATCATCCATTAAATCTGATCGTTCACCAGGTTGGGCCAGCTGTTGCTTCCGGCTGCCCGGTTATTATTAAACCCGCTGGAGACACTCCACTTTCCTGCATGCGCTTCATTTCCATTCTACGGGAGGCAGGTCTACCGGAAGAATGGGCGCAGGCCTGCGTGATCGATGACAAAAAGACCGCAGAGAAACTTGCCAGTGACTCACGCGTAGCATTCTTCAGTTTCATTGGCAGTGGCAGGGTTGGCTGGATGCTTCGTTCAAAACTGGCACCCGGTGCAAGGTGTTCACTGGAACATGGCGGTGTAGCACCCGTCATTCTTGCTGAGGATGCAGATATTGATGATGCACTGCCACTTATTGCTAAAGGCGGCTTCTACCACGCAGGACAGGTCTGCGTATCGGTACAGCGTGTGTATGCCCCAGCTGACAAAGCTGAACAAATTGCTCGTAGCATTGCCGATTTAGGTAATGACATGACTGTGGGTGATCCGACATTAGAGTCCACCGATATTGGCCCGCTGATCCGTCCGGCTGAAGTACAAAGAATCGATCAATGGGTCAAAGAATCAATCGCAGATGGTGCCCGGCTACTCAGCGGCGGCGACCCAATATCCGAGACCTGCTACCCGGCAACAGTGCTACTTGATCCACCTGACACATCCACCATTAGTCAGAACGAAATTTTTGGTCCTGTAATTTGTGTCTATTCCTGTGAAGACATGGATCAGGCTATGCAGCGTGCCAATGCACTGCCCTATTCTTTTCAGGCAGCCGTTTTCACAAAAAACCTTGATACGGCGATGTGGGCCTACAGGAGACTCGATGCAGCGGCCGTCATGGTCAACGACCATACAGCCTTTAGAGTAGACTGGATGCCCTTCGCCGGCAGGCGGGTTTCCGGCTACGGCACCGGCGGTATACCCTATACATACCGGGGTATGACGGTTGAGAAATTGCTGGTTATACGTTCTGGTGAAATTTGAAAAAAGCTTTTAACCGCCAAGACGCTTAAATCATCTTGTAGGAGCGTCGCTCGGCGCGATTTTCTTAAGCTTGTTAATATCTGAAATAATCGCGCCGAGCGACGCTCCTACAATACTTGGAACTTAAATCAAACAATGACATCAAGCGGTAACGGGTGCTCCTGCACATGACGCGCCACTATCTCAAGCGCCTCAGTATCAGGTACCGCCTTGCTGATTAAATATCCCTGCAGTAAATCACAACCATGGCCCTGCAAAAACTCCAGCTGCTCGACTGTTTCTACACCTTCGGCAACAACCTGCATGCCGAATGAATGCCCCATCTGGATTATCGCTTTGACCAGACTGGCATCGCCTGTATCATCTATAACATCCTGCACATAACTTTTATCAATTTTTAACTGATCAAACTGAAAAGACCGAAGGTGGTCAAGCGATGACTGGCCTGTACCAAAATCATCAATCGCCACTTTCACACCAAGAGTTCTCAGAGCCTGCAGGGCCTCATTTGCATCATAAAAATATTCTGCCAATGCGTCCTCTGTCATTTCGATTACAAGCTTGTTCGGATCTGGTTTTTTATCCATCAAGTGTCTGAGCAGCTTGCTGGAAAACCCATCGTCCTGTAGCATTCTGGCCGTCAGGTTTATTGAAAGTTTCAACTCAAAACAACCTGAACTTGCGAACTTCTCATGCATGTCAGTTGCCTGCTGCAGCAGCCACAATGTCACTTTCTTAATTAGCCCGGTTTCATCGAGCATGTCGATAAAATAGGCAGGCGGCAGAACGCCACGCTCGGGATGGTTCCAGCGCAGCAAACACTCAAAACCAACCAGTTGCTGCTCATTCATAGTGACTACAGGCTGGTAGTAGACCTCAAACTGGTTCTCCAGCACGGCCAGATGGAGCTCGTTTTCCAGCGCAAGCTTTTCTTTTACCATCCGAGACATATTTTCAGTAAAGAACCAGTACCGGTTTCTGCCCTGGCCCTTCGCTACATACATTGCTGTATCTGCAGCTTTTAATAAGTCGCTTACAGTATCTGAATCTACTGGATACATCGCTATACCAATCGATGTTGAAACCCTTAGCGTATTTGTTTTTATTTTGAAGGGCGAATTGAATATCTGGAGGATTTTTTCACCAAGAAATACTACATAGCTTTTATCGTTGATGCCTTCTGCAATAATTGCGAACTCATCTCCGCCGAATCGTGCCAGCTTGCATTCCGGCAATGTACTTTCCAGACGGTTCGCAACCTTGCGTAGCAATTCATCACCCACACCATGTCCAAGAGTGTCATTTATCTTCTTAAACCGATCTAGATCAAGAAAAAACAGGGCTACCAATTGTTCATTTTTTTTACCTGTTTTTATCGCTTTCTCGAGATGCTGGTAAAAAAGCGCGCGATTCGGCAAACTGGTTAGCTCATCATGATGGGCCATGTAATCCAGTCTTTGCTGGCGCTCCTGCACCTGTGAACGCATCGTGTGAAAAGCATCAGCTAGCTCGCGCGTTTCGCTTAATGCTGTTACCTGTTTCAGACGTATAAATTTTCCTGATGCCTGTTGCCGCAATGCATAAGTGGTCTCTTTAATGGGTCTGAGTACAAGGCGGTTGAATGAGAAGAAACCAAGCCACAAAAGTACTACTACCGCTAGCGTAATTGCCACTATAGTCAGCGTAAGACTGCGTGCAGTTTTTGCCAGATCAGTAATATCAGTGGCAGACTGTATGTCCAGCTCGATCTGCAGGGAAGAAATTCGCTGCTGAAACCTCTCCAGTAGAGGATAAATGCTATATTTTAGAAAGGTCAGATCCTTACGCCAACCTTCTTCTTTTAACTTATTGGTCAATGATTCTAACGCAATCATCCATTTATCGTAATATTCCTCCAGCTCAGTGGCGGCTTCTTTGCCATAGATGCCGAGACGATCCTGTTCTGCAAAAACCTTCAGTGCATCAAGGTTTGATTTCAGACTTATTGAGTATAGCACCAGGTTCTCATATCTACCCTCCATTCCTTTTTCAGAATCTATCGAGAACACGCCAAAGCGATTAGCAACCAGCAGTCTCAGTTCTGCTGTCATCCTCACCCATCCATAGCGAGTTTCCTGAAGCTCATTATTGACTTCCAGCACATCATGGTTCTGGCTATCGGCTAAAGTGAAGGAGATATCCTGTAGTAAGGTTAAGGATTCAAGAAATTGTGGAAGTAATTTATTCTGTAATTCATCCGTAGCAGGAAACCACAGCATCTCATTTAATCGAATTTCTACCAGCCGGGCAGAACGTATGTTTAGTTCGTCGATATCTCTTTTAAGTTCATTTACAATCAAGTTCTTCTCAGAGATTCTGACACTTTCTTCATTTTGTAAGTCCTCAATACCGAAATAGAGCTTTTGGAATACTCCCGGGATTTTATCCAGGAATTTTTTGTTCGGCTCTATAACGACATTTTGCAGCAATCCAAGAAGCCTGTTCCTTCCCTCACCCAGGTTGGTCAATATTGTTGATACACGATTGCGCTGTGTGATGCGTTGGAAATGAATATCACTGGCGTCTTCTACCTGTTCGTAGCCTATCCAGGCAACCATGCCAAGCGCCAGGGTGAGTATTGCACCCAGCAATAAATATCTGTTCCGGTAAGAATCGAAAATTGAACTGCTTTGTTTGTCCGTACTACTCATTTCTAATTGTTGTTGATCTGTACACAGTTAGTTATCGATGATGCGCCGACGAGTTATGTAGTCCTCATCTAATACACGTTTAATTATTAATCTATGCTCATCGTAATCCCTGTCTAACGCAGGCCGTATTCCGGTCAGGCCTGCTGCCCTGAGCACAGATTTTCCCTTGCTGGTATCATTTAGTAACAGAAGACTATTTATAATTTTTTCCTTTTCATTCACCTTCATATCTCCGCGTACAGCCCACGGTAGATGCGCGAGTGACTTTGATTTTGCAAGAATTCTCAGCCTACTAATATCGATTTTCTTCCTGATAGCAGGGTGTTTAACTACGGAATCACCAGCACCTGCGGCATCCGCCTGTTTATAATAGACACTAATTATTGATTTAACCGGGTGCAGTGTAGCTATGCCGATAAAAGAATCATCGCTAATTCCTGCCTGCAATAAAATATCACGCGTCATGATAGATGCTACCATTGCTTGATCACCACCACCGAACGCGATAAGTTTTCCCCGCAGGTCACCAATACGCCTGATATCACTATCCTTTAATACCCACAACGCTCCGGCAATATTATCCTCACCGAACTCCTCATTCTTAAGTATAGCCTGCCACCCCAATTTTGCATTCGCTCGGACATACTGGTACTGATTAAAATGAACAAGATCGTACTCACCAGTTTCCAGTCTTGACCAGAAAGCCGGCATGTCAGGCGCTACATCTATCGAAATTTTCCTGCCCAGTTGTTTTCCAAGATATTCCGACAGGGGTGTAAACATTTTTATCGTGGCTGCAACACTGCGGCGAGGGAATATACCAATTCTAAAAACATCATCTGCCAGCAATACGGAAATATCAGAAAAAAAGAGAGACAAAATGACGAGAAGTTTCATTGCTTGTTTGCTGTGTAAGTTTCACCACCCATCTCATCGACGAGCTCATAAGGCCATTGACTAACACCCCCCTTTAGATACTCAGTCTGGTAACCCGCCTCACTTAAAATCAACGCAGCTACTGACGAGCGTCTGGACGAATTGCAATAGGTTATATAGTGTATCCGGTAATCTAGCTCATTTAGCCTGAGTCTCAACTCAGGCAGAGACATCTGGATAGCATCCTGTAGATGTAAATCATAGTATTCCTCCTCATATCGAACATCCAGGAATACTGCTCCCTCCTGATTTAATCTAAGCGCATTTTCCGAGCTAATAGATTTAACAAGCTCACTATGAATTAGTGACTGAAAATCATCACTTCCCAGCGCCCATAAACGCCCGTCTTCAAGCATTCTTATGGTTGCATTTCGCGCCCCCTCAGTTATAAGAGCGTCCTCACCGAAGTGATCACCTACACCCAGTACTGCTACCTGCAATTGCTCACTATCATAGATACCCCGTTGCAATACTTCTGCCGAACCAGATTCAATAATATAAAATAATTCAGCATGGTCCCCCTGTGTAATGATCTCATCACCCGCACAAACATCTATTTCTTTCATCTTTTTAAATGCCATCTCAACATTTTCAAATGGGAGTTGCATAAAGATAGTAGGGTTATTCAATTCAGATAATCTAATTGAAATCTCATGACTATCAGTATCGGTAGCTTCAATCAGTGACTTCCAGCTCACCATGTAGTCGATCTGGTTGCTGTCTGCCCTGCAAAGTAAACTATCTTCCTGGGCAAACAGGCTTAATATTTCATCCTCTGCTAAGGCCAGGGGTTTAACCACAGTACCCTCTACTTTGAGAATTCCTTCACGCTCATTATTAATGTTATACCGGAGCTCACCAAACAATAGATAATAACTGTCTCTTTCAGATCCACCCTGGAACACCTCCTTCTGGCCTTTCTCTATAGCATAGGTAACGATAGCGCCCTGGGATTCCAGTTGTAACAGATGTCGCTCAGACATGGTAAAGACATGCCGGTATTGCTCTTGCAACAATTTTACAGGATCAACTATTCTGTCATCTTCCAAAGCAGTACCTCTGTTCCTGTTATCATTTCCTGACAGTGTCTGTAGGTAGGTATCTAGCATATAGCTAGTTGATTGTGAATAAAAGTGGGATTAGTATCATTCAGACAGGAATTTCCAGCTCGACAGCTTGCCGATTTATTCTGACCTGCCAGGGTGTTATTTTTTTCCACAGAATCTGTGGATAAGTCTGTGCAACAATTTAAATAACTGTCGACAACGCCCTCGCCCGTGGATGATGCTGCACTTCTGCCTAATTTTTAAGCAAATTTTATTTCCATATTAATATCAATGACTTATATTTTATATCTGTTGAACCTTTGCAACTATGCTGCTATTCCAATAACATCCGCATGGTTTTTTTTGATGATTGTGAACAAGTGAATATAAGTCATTGTTTTTTTATGCAGCCTCTAAACCACTAAATATGAACAATCCAGATATTCAGCAAAGGATCGGATTCTTCCGGCTTGTTGCATGCATTTTTTATGATGCCCTTTTATTGACGGCGGTCCTGTTTTTTGCAACTTTTATTCTTATTCTGATCCCTGAGGATATACGCTCTGTTCCAGCCATGGAGGTAATGAAAATTGTGTGGTACTTGCTGGTAAGTTATCTCTATTTTGCAGGATTCTGGCTAAAAGGAGGACAAACACCTGGAATGAAGACCTGGAAAATTGCCCTGGTAGATATGCAGGGTGGAAAACTGAACAAAAAACAGGTTTCAGCTAGGTTTTTTTCTGCCATTTTGTCATGGGCACTGGCCGGGCTGGGCTTTCTGTGGATGATTATTGATCGCAATCATTTCAGCCTTCATGATCATCTTTCGCGTAGCAAACTCGTGCTGGTCAAGAAACCATAGGGTTCTTTTTTGTTTTTTGTGCTGGCGCACGAGTGATTATTTCCTTTTTTATTCTTTTTCTTGAATTGATATGAGTTTTTCGTCCTTCATGGACGAGTTCATTTCTTTTGTACGGACAAAAGAAACAGAACCAAAGAAAAACCGCCCCACGGGTTGGCCTTCGGCTGCTCTGTGCGCTTCAGTCTGAACCGGGCACGGTGAACTCGCTTCGCTCAAACATGCACCGTGCTTATCCGGCCCAGACTTCCAGTGCTCGACGACCCAAAAGGGGTAAAAAGCAGAGGAAAGAGGAAAGAGGAAAGGTAAAAGGGGAAAGGAAGGCCAAAACCGGTGGTGCTAAGGCATTTACGATTTACAACACGAATAGTCCTCCGGCCAGGAGCAGGCATTTGCTTTCTTTTAAAATCTGAGACAAAGTAGATTGCCGATCAGTAATTAACTTGGATTGGTGAAATTGTTAGATACTGACATCATTACAGTCTGCTGTATTTATGAGCGTATGACATGAAAGCCAATAAACCTGTATTAACACTTGTAACACCAGAAAACATACACACCTTTAAGGCGAATCCACAATCGAAACACGGCGTAGCAAAAGGGGATGAAGACTATGAAAAAACGAAGGAAGCCTTCCGGCAGCTTTTTGCAAAACGGTTAGAAATAGACCCCAACAAAATACGATGATATTAACGGTCAGATATTAATGATTTTTGCTAATCATGTTTACTGGAGGGTGTAGCCTTCCAATTAGAAATTCTTCTATTGCTGGCGCCTCAAAATAGTGTTCAAGTGGTACTGCAATAGTTCTCAGGATTCTTGCACTATATATTCTATCTTCTTTTATCTTCCCACCTTTTCCAATATAGCCGTCACCTATTCTCTTCCCCAGACCTTCAGACGCTTTTCCAATATATAGCAATTCATCCATATCATTAAAAAATAGATACACCCCAGGAAATTCGGCGTTAGGAAAAGAATTATTTTCATAATCATCAGGAATTACGAATTTGGAACTTAAGGAAAGGTCAGGTTCAATTCCCGGGCGACGAAATTCTGAGTTCAATTCGTCAAGTGCATTCTGTACATCATCGAGTGTTGCC
>FXBF010000282.1_pt1 | contig 16907 bp, 16 predicted proteins | sample 5335321 | NCBI WGS metagenome assembly FXBF01 (sample SAMEA103928391, study PRJEB20085) | sediment metagenome | isolation source: sediment
CCGCGGCCCGTTAGCTATGGCTGCCCGTGCCCGCGCGACATGAAGCGAGGGGCTCACGCCGTGCCCCACCGGACGCGTCGTCATCGTTGACGCGGACCACTAGGCACGAAAGCCCTGATCGCTTATACTGAGGCGCTTTGTCGCAGACGCGGCGCGCACTTTCTTCCAGACTACGGATGCCAGGGACAGAAGCACAGGAACCGGAAGGGATCGGCGCGATTCTGATTCGTCCCCTCGCCGCCATCGGGGGAGGAATCGTCAAGACGCTTCGCCACGCGGCCGGGACAGCCAGCCTGGCGGGTCACATACTGGTTTCCATGACCCGACCCCAGCGCTATTACCGGACCCTGTTAATCCAGATGTATGACATGGGCATCGGGAGCATACCCGTCGTGGTGCTGGTGGCAGCCCTGGCCGGCGCCGTCACCTCACAGCAGAGCGGCTACCAATTCACGGGGGCCGTGCCGATCTGGGTGATCGGCAGCGTGGTCGTGGCCAGCGTGCTTACCGAGCTCGGTCCACTGCTCACCGCGCTGGTACTCGTGGGCCGCATTGGCGCCCGCATCGGCGCCGAACTGGGCACGATGGTCGTGACCGAGCAGGTCGATGCGCTGCGCGCCGTAGGCCGCGACCCGGTGGAGCAACTGGTCGTGCCGCGCGTGCTTGCCGGCATCCTGATGCTCCCACCGCTGGTAGCGCTGGCCGATTTCATTGGCATCGGAGCAGGTTGGCTCGGAGCCGTGCTCACTCTGCCCATCACGAACGCCGAGTTCATCTACGGGTCGCGCACCTATTTCCACGACTTCGCCCTCTGGTTCGGCCTGATCAAGGCGGCGGTGTTCGGCGGCACCATCACTTTCATAGGTTGTTACATCGGCCTACGAGCGTCGGGAGGCGCGGAGGGCGTGGGACGAACCACGACGGCCGTTGTGGTTACAGGGACTGTAGCCATCATGTTCTGGGACGCGGTCCTGGCGCGGCTGCTGAAGGCTTTCGGGTGAGTTGCAGACATGATCGACATCATCGGAATCAGCAAGAACTTCGGAGACAAGGTCATCCTGGACAAGATCTCGCTGTGCGTGCGCGAGGGCGGCACCACCGCACTCTTCGGCCCCTCGGGCACGGGCAAGAGCGTGCTGATCAAGCACATCATCGGGCTTATCGCCCCGGAAGAAGGCGATGTGATCGTTGATGGTGTCTCGATCACCAACGCCAGCAGGCGCGAATTGAATCAGGTACGGCAACGCGTCGGCTACGTGTTTCAGGGGGCGGCGCTCTTCGACTCGTTCACCGTGGGCGAGAACATTCAGCTCGGGATGGACATCGACGGGTGCCGCCACGCCAAGACCGAGTGTGAGATGCGGATTGCCGAGTGCCTGCGGCTGGTGAATCTCGAGCCCGAAGTGGCGGAGCTCTATCCCATAGAGCTCTCGGGTGGCATGCAGAAGCGGGTGGCCATCGCCCGGGCCTTCTCGGGCCACCAGCGCTATCTGCTCTATGACGAGCCCACAACCGGCCTCGACCCGGAGAACGCTTTCGTTATCACCAACCTGATCGCGCACCTACAGGAAGAGATCGGCGTCACCAGCATCATGGTCACGCACGACCTCGATAACGCCTTCCGTGTCGCCGATCGCGTAGCGTTGCTGTACGCGGGGAAGATCCAGTTCGAAGGAACGGTGGACGAGTTCCGCGAGAGCGATAATCCTCTGGTGCAGCGATTCGTAAGCCCGTCCGAAGAGACCATTGGCGTTGCCTAGGGGGGACCGTGGCACGGCGTAGAACACAGAAACTGGAGCTCTGGATCGGGCTGTTCGTGATCGTCAGCGCCGTCATACTCACGTGGGGCTACTATTGGCTGACGGGCCAGCCGATAGGCGAGCGCGGCTATACGGTGGTGGCGGTGGTCCCTGATGCCAAGGGTCTCCAAGGCGGCGACCGGGTACAGTTGGCCGGAGTGGAGGTCGGCGTCGTGCGGTCGGTGGATCTCGTATCAGTGAACCGTATCATCGTGCGCCTGAGGCTGCGCCGTGACCTTCGGCTGCCCATCGACTCTCGGGTCATGCTCCAGGGCGTGGGAGTCTTCGGTGACGTGATCATCCACCTCAAGCCGGGTACATCGCAAACGCTGGCCAGCGACGGCGATACACTCGCGCTGGCAACGACCACCGGATTGTTGGATCTCGCCGGCGAAATTGGTGACCAGACACAAACGCTGCTCGAGCAGCTTCGTCGGCTCCTGGCCGACTCGACCATCGACCAGGTTCACAGCAGCGTGGCCGCGCTTCCCGGAACGATGCGGGGGTTGGAACGCCTGATCAGGGAGAACAGCGACGAGTTCGCCGCCATGAGCCGGAGCCTGCGGCAGACCGCGGAGACGCTGCAGGAAACGCTAGCCGGCGCGGAAGTCGAGAAGGCGGTAGCCGATCTCGAGGCGATAGCGGCGAAACTCTCCGAGACCGCCGACGTACTGCAGGAAACCGCGGAATCGGTATCCTCCGTGGTGGAGAAGATCGACACCGGTGAGGGGACGCTGGGGCTGCTGGTAAACGACCCGGGCCTCTACGAGGACCTGCGGTCAGCGACCCAATCGCTCAACTCGCTGACCCAGGACATCATGCAGAACCCGGGCCGCTACCTGAAGCTGTCGGTATTTTAAGCCGACCGCTCCGCTAGTTCAACACATCAGGCCCGCCGAAGGAATCGGGTTCGTCATGGCTCACCAGCACGCCCGCCTCCGGCTCAGCGGAGCCTGATCCCAACGGCTCCTCGAATACCAGCTTCCCATCCTCCAGCCGCACACCGGCCAGCGCCACGGCGAGAACCTCGTGCAGCGTCTCGACAAAGTGGAAGCGTAGCTTGCACAGGACTTCTTCCGGGATATCCTCGATATCGGGCTCGTTCTCCTTCGGCAGGATGATCTCCTCGATCCCGGCACGGCAGGCTCCAAGCACCTTCTCCTTCACACCCCCGATGGGGAGCACCCGGCCCCTGAGCGTGAGCTCGCCGGTCATGGCGAGATCGTTACGCACGGGGCGATCGGAGAGCGCACTCACCAGTGCGGTCGCCATCGTGATGCCCGCCGACGGGCCTTCCTTCGGAACCGCGCCCGCGGGGACATGGACGTGCACGTCGGCGTCCTTGAACCGCTCTTCCAGAATCCCCAGCTCGTCGTAGTGCGTCGTGGCATACGTGAGGCCTGCCCGGGCGCTCTCCTTCATCACGTCACCGAGCTGGCCGGTGAGCAGCAGCTGCCCGCTTCCCGGCATGATGCTCGCCTCGACAAAGATGATGTCACCGCCCACCTGCGTGTAGGTCATCCCGGTGGCCACGCCAACCTGGGGCTCAGGCAGCATCTTCTCGGGATGTGCCTTGGTCTTGCCGAGCAGATCGCGCAGGTTCTCACGGGTCACCGTTATCTTGTCGGCCTTGCCCTCGGCAATCTCCCGTGTCGCCTTGCGGGCCAGGCTGCCCAGTTCACGCTCGAGCTGGCGGACGCCGGCCTCGCGAGTCCACTCCTCGATGACGCCCAGGAGCGCATCATCGCCGACCTCGAGCTGTTCCGGGGTCAGGCCCGACGCCTCACGCTGCCGCGGCAGCAGATAGCGCTTCGCGATCTCGAGCTTTTCCATCTCCGTATAGCCGCTGAACTCCGTCGCTTCCATACGGTCGTAAAGCGGCGCGGGGATCTGGTGCCCGAAGTTGGCCGTACAGATGAAGAGCACCTCCGACAGATCGAAGCCGACGCTGAGGTAATGATCGGTAAAGCTGTTGTTCTGCGCCGGATCCAGCACCTCCAGCAACCCCGCCGACGGATCGCCCTGGAACGAGACGCCTAGCTTGTCCACTTCGTCGAGCAGGAAAACCGGGTTCTTGGTACCGGCCCGCTTCATCCCCTGGATGATGCGACCGGGCATCGCACCGACATACGTTCGCCGGTGGCCACGGATGTCCGCCTCGTCGCGCGCACCGCCCAGCGATACCCGCACATATTTTCGGCCCAACGCCCGCGCGATCGATTGCGCCACCGATGTCTTACCGGTGCCCGGCGGCCCCAGGAACAGCAAGATCGGACCGCTGGCCATCGCCTTGGCCTTCTCTTTCTCGTCTGTGGCCCGCTCACGGCGCATCTTTCCGACTGCCAGGAACTCGAGGATCCGCTCCTTCACATCACCCAGGCCGTAGTGATCCTCGTCAAGGATCACCCTCGCTTCCTCGATGTCCAACCGGTCCTCGGAACGCTCGTTCCACGGCAGGTCCGCGATCCATTCGAGATAAGTGCGGATCACCTGAGCCTCCGCCGACTCACGATTCACACGCTCGAGCCGTCCCAGCTCCCGCTTGACCTCTTCCTGCGCCTCCTCGGGCAACTCCAGCACCTCGAGTCGCTCGCGCAGCTCCTCGATCTCGGCGTCGACATCCTCTTCGCCAAGCTCCTTGCGAATCGCTTTCAGCTGTTCCCGCAGGTAGATCTCGCGCTGCCGCTCGCCCAGCTCCTCCTGAACCCGCGAGCGGATGTGCTCCTGGGCTTCCAGCATCGCGATCTGCCGGTATAGATGCACCAGGATACGCCGCAGCCGCAGCTCGACGGACGTCGTCTCCAGGAGCTCCTGCTTGTCGGTCGAGCCAAGCTCCATGTAGTAGGCTACATGATCCGACAGGGCGCCCGGCTCTTCCACCGCGCGGATGAAGCGCTCGATGATCTCCTCCGGCACGCCGCGGTGACGGCCAAGCTCGGAGGCCTTCTCGCTGACCTCGCGGAACAGCCCCTGGAAGGCGGCGTCCTCGTTGTTGAGCGGTCCCTGGTCGATGAGCGGCGTCACGACCGCCTCGAGGTATCCGTCGGCGTGCTCGCTGTAGTGCAACGCTGTGGCCCGCTGCCCGCCCTCGAGCAACAGCTGCAGCCCGCCGGGGAAGCGCTGAACCTGCGCAATCCGGCAGATGACGCCGATGTTGTAGAGCACGTCGGGGGTCGGCTCGTCGACATTCTCCCGCTGCGCCACCGCGAAGATGCGGCGGCTCTCATCTCCCGTCTCCAGCGCTCGCTCGATCGCACGTAGCGTCTTGTCCCGCCCTGCGACGATCGGCGCCGTCACGCCGGGAAAGACAACCGTCTCTCGCAGCGGTAGTACGGCAAGCTCCAATCTCTCAGTCATGACCTCTTCTCTATCCGTTTCCCTATCACTCAACGCGAGTATCTCCCCTCTCGTTCCAATCACCAGGGGCTGCGGCCCCATCCCATAGCTTCAAGCTAGGCGCTTCGACGCCATTATGCACCGTCTGTGCCAGCCGATCCGCGCCAGCATGGCATGATCCTGGGGCCCGCGGGCACCGGCGAACTCTAACACTGCCAACACGGCAGCTGCTCATCGCGAACCCCGTAATCGCATTGTATGTTGCGGGCGATGAACGTTACGGTAACCGGGGCAGCAGGCACCATAGGGTTGGCCTGCGTCCATATGCTGGTCCGAGCCGGCCATCGGGCCCGCGCCTTCGTGCGCAGAACCGAGGAGTTCCGGCGCGTCTGCCGCGAGGACCGGGTAGAAGTGGTTGAAGGAGACGTCCTCGACCGGGCCGCCGTGTCTACCGCCCTGGAAGCGACCGACGCGGTGATACATTGCGTCGATTTCCCGCTGAGCCGGTTCTCCCTGAACTTTGACGCATTACAGCACGTGCTGGGCGCGCTGGGTACCGGCAGGCAGCTCATCTATCCTGGGAACGTCTGGGTCTACGGGCCACCCGAGAGCGAGCGAGTGGGCCCCGATCACCCCAAGGCGAGTCCAGCCCGGCTCGGCCAGGTGAAAGCGGATCTGGAGAAGGCCATCACCGCCGAGTGGGGTACGGTCGTGCACCTGCCGGAAGTGTACGGCCCCGGTGTCGTCAAAGGCCGGCTGCACGCTATGTTCGACCGCGCTCTGGCGGGCAAGACCGTGTTCATTCCAGGTGACCTCGACCGCCCGCAGGAGTCGCTCTACATCGAGGACGCGGCCCGGGCCCTGATCGCTCCCCTGGGTCGACCGAAGGCGCGGGGCGCCGACTACACGGCCGCCGGCTGCGCACCGATCACGCCCCGGGACCTGGGCGAACTCATCTTCAAGGCCGCCGGGCGACCGCTGCGGGTTCGCTCGGTCCCGATCGGCCTGTGGCGAAGCATCGCACTCCTGCAGCCGGACCGGCGAGCGAGGCGCGACCTCTCCTATCTCTACGAGGTCTCTACCCTTCTCGACGGCTCGCTCATCCGGCGCGACCTGGGCTGGATGCCGGAAGTCAACTACGCTGACGGCGTGCGTCGCACCGTGAGGTGGCTGCGCACTCTTGCTCGCACTTCCCGCTACAACTAGACGGCGGTCAGCGCCTGTTCCAGATCCGCGATCAGATCATCCGGATGCTCCACGCCTATGGACAGGCGCACCAGGCCGGGGGTGATCCCCATGCCCGGCTGCTCTTCCACAGGAACGCCGGAATGGGTCATCGTCGCCGGGTGCTGTGCCAGCGATTCAGTGCCTCCCAAGCTTACAGCCAGGTGGATGAGCTCGAGCGCGTTCAGGAACCGAAAAGCTTCCGCCTCTCCACCCCGCATCTCGAAAGCAACCATAGCGCCTGGGGCGATGCACTGGCGCCGGTAGACCTCGTACTGCGGATTATCCTCCGATATGTGTCCCAGGTAATAGACGCTATCCACTTTCGGGGAATCGGCGAGGAAGTCCGCCACGTAGTGCGCGTTCTTCATCTGCGCGGTCATCCGCATCTTCAGCGTCTCGAGACTGCGGAGTATCAGCCAACCGGTCCACGGCCCGGACGCCGTGCCGAGAAACGTCCGCATCTGCAGCACCTTGCCCACCAGCTCCTCGGAGCCCAGCACGGCACCGGCGATCAGGTCGCTGTGACCGCCAATGAACTTGGTGGCGGAATAGATGACCAGGTCGGCGCCGAACTTGAGCGGGTGCTGGAAGAGCGGCCCGAGGAACGTGTTGTCCACGGCCAGCACGACCTGGCGGCTATCGCGCGAGTGCTCGCGCGCGAGTTCGGCGCAGTAGGCGATGTCGACGAGGTCGTTCGTCGGATTCGCCGGCGTCTCGATGAAGATCATCCCGAGGCGGTCCGCCAGCGACTTGTCGCTCAACACCTTCTCGACTACTTCGGGCCCTGCAGGGCCGGCCGGAAAGCCCACGACATCGATGCCGAACTGGGGCAGCACGTGCATGAAAAGGTGCTCCGTGCCACCGTACAGGGGATTGCTATGCAGCAGCACGTCGCCGGGGCGCAGGAACGTGAGGACGGTCGTGGCGATGGCCGCCATCCCGCTGGTGTGAACGGTGGCCGCCTCCGCCTCGTCCCACAGCGTCAACCGGTCCTCCAGGATCTCCAGATCGGGGTTGTTGAGCCGGCTGTAAATGAGCCCCAGGCTCTCACCGGGCCGCTTCTCCCGCAGCCCATACGCCAGCTCGAAGAACGCCTTCCCCTCCTCAGCGTCCTTGAAGGCAAACGTAGACGTCTGGAATATGGGGCACTTGATGGCGCCTTCCGACCATTCGGGCCGGTAACCGTAGCCCATCATGAGACTTTCCGGCCGGAGTTTGTGATCCCCTATCTCCCGCCGGGTATACTCCTTCTTCTTCCGCACCATCTTGACCTCCGAGCTGTTTTCCGGCTGGGGCATCTCATAATTTAAACGCTCGAGCACCTCGCAAGCACGGCACGTCCCGTGCCCGCACTCCGCGGCACACCATCGCAATTCCTCCTTAGCTTGATTTCCCCACCCCCCGCTGGTACCCTTTTTCTGCGATGGAGAGTTCAAAGACCTATTTTCGCACCGGCCTGGGGCTGAAGAGGGCTGTCCTTCCCGTCCTCGAGGGTGAGTACCACTCCCGTGTGGTCGACTGGCTGCAGGAGCATGATTACCGCCTTTCCGCGGGTGGCCTGACGATTCGGCTGGCGGAGGAGTTCGGCTACTGCTACGGCGTGGACCGAGCCGTACAGTACGCCTACGAGGCGCGCCACAAGTTTCCCGACCGCCGGCTCTTCCTGGTGGGCGAGATCATTCACAACCCGCACGTGAACAACCGGCTACGAGAGATGGAGATCGAGTGCCTGATGCCCGGTGAAAATGGCCGTTTCGATTTCGGCGGCATCGAGCCGGAAGATGTCGTGATCATACCCGCTTTCGGAGTAACCACGACGGATTTCCAGGCGCTCCGCGACAAAGGCTGTCTGCTCGTTGACACGACTTGCGGTTCCGTGCTCAACGTCTGGAAGCGAGTCGAGGGCTATGCGCGCGACGGCTACGCCGCCATCATTCACGGCAAGGCCTTCCACGAGGAGAGCAAGGCGACGGCGTCACAGGCCACCCAGTTCGGAGGCGGCGCCTACCTGATCATCAGGAACACAGAGGAGGCGCAAATCGTCTGCGATTACATCGTGAACGGCGGTGACCGCGACGAGTTTCTCGAGCGTTACGGGCACGCCTGCTCCGATGGTTTCGACCCGGACAGAGATCTGGTAAAGGTCGGCGTCGCGAACCAGACGACGATGCTGGCGTCGGAGACGGTGAAGATCGCTGAACAATTCCGGCGGGCGATGGTCGAGCGTTACGGCGCCGAGAACCTCGACGCCCACTACCGGCACTTCGATACACTGTGCAGTGCCACGCAGGACCGACAGGACGCTGTGATCGAGATGATGGAATCACCCCCCGATCTCATGATCGTGATCGGCGGCTACAACTCGAGTAACACGAACCACCTGGCCCAGATCTGCGCCCGGCACACCAGGACCTACCATCTGGAGGACTCCACCTGCATCGATCCGGAGAAGGGCACGATCAGCCACAAGCGGGTCGGCACGGACGAGCTGGTGACCGAGCGGGATTGGCTTCCGGCTGGAGACATCGAGATCGGCCTCACCGCCGGCGCTTCCACGCCGAACAACAAGATCGGAGATGCGGTGGAGAGGTTATTCGCCGCCCGCGGTGTGGCGCTGGAGGAAATCCTCGGAGATCCCGTCGCTTAGGGCTGGTAGCCGCGGCTGCGCAGCACATGCACGGCCCGGCCCAAGCCAATGACGATGGCGTCCACCGCCTGGCGTTGCCCATCCGGGTTACGAAACGCGGCCCGCACACCTCCCCCAACCCCTTTCGAGTCCAGTGTCATCCTGAGCGCCGTGGCGGTCGCCCCGGCCAGCGGTGACAACGTCGGGCTTGCATCGAGCGCCGCCAGCAACGAGTCGACGGTGAGGATGGCGGCGAGGTCGGGGAGCTTGCTCTCCAGGCTGTCCTGCATCTTCGGGAGCCCTTCCATCTCCACAATCGCGGTGTCGGTGACGGCGCCCTCCAGTTGGGCCCGGAAGCCGTAGTACTCCGGCGGCACGGGCGGCCGCGCGATGGGGCAGGCGACAGCCGACGCCAGAAGGCCGAAGAAGAGCCAGCACACCACGTTCCGGAGCCCCATATCGTAGAGGCAACCTCCGTTGCTCTGCCGCGTGCACACGCCTAGGTTCACAAGCCGATGAACGACACCCGACCAGCCGGGAAACCGGTATCTGCATGGTGCAGATAGTCGGCATCGGGGACAAGCCATCATGAGCTGCCGTGCAACTCGCCATCCCCGGCCACAGCGACGTCAGCACGGGTGGCGCTCGCGTCATCGCCCAGGACGCCGCGCTGCCTTTCGTCCTCGAGGCGATCGCCAGTGCGGGAACGTTATACGACTACGCGGCCCGGCACAGGGACGCTGAGACGATACAGGGCCGCGGAACCGTCTATGTCGTCCCCGGTCCCGGCTCACACCGCTGGGTGGTCCGGCATCTGGCCCACGGTGGCCTACTGGCGCCGGTCACGGGCGACCGCTTCCTGAGGCTCGGCATACCTCGCCCCTTCAACGAGCTGCGCGTCGCCCTGGAGCTCAAGGAGCGCGACATTCCGACGCCGGCGGTGGTCGCGGCGGCCGTTTATCCCTCAGGCTTATGGTACAGCGGCGAAGTGGCGCGTGAGGAGATTCCAGACGCCATGGACCTGGCCGCCTGTCTCTTCGGCGAGTCCGGGCTCAGCGAGTCCCAACGCCACGACACGCTGGCCCAAGCCGGACGGCTGCTCGGCTCGCTTTATCGGGCGGGGGTGATCCATCCCGACCTGAACCTCAAGAACATCCTCGTAAGCTGGAGCGAGGGAGCCCCGAAGGCGCACATCCTCGACCTGGAGAAGTGCCGCATCGTGCCGCACGCTTCCAAGCTGCGGCTCCGGCAGATGTTCTCGCGCCTCCGCCGCTCCGCCCGGCGCTTCGCGGAGCGCACGGGCCGGGCGATCAGCGAAGATGAGTGGGCCTGGTTCTACCAGAGCCTGCTCTTGAAGCTGCGCGAGTAGCGTCTAACGGCCCAGACCGGCCCTCACCGCCTCCTCGGTCACACCCTCGATCACCACTAGCTTCCGGCGACCGCGCTCGCCTTGTATGACCCGAACCGCTGCCTTCGGCACTCCGAGTTTCTTTGCCAGGAACGAGACGAGCTCCGTATTCGCCGCCCCTTCTACGGGGGGTGCAGCGAGACGGATCTTCACCGCATCTCCGTGCTCACCCGCCACCTCCGTGCGCGACGCCCTGGGCTGCGCGTGGACGGTGAAACGAACCGCGGCTTTGTGAACTTCCACGCGAAACATCGATGGGGAATCCGGATCGTGCCGGGAAGCTGGTCTACTGGACTCGCCGAACCTTGCGGCGCAGGAAGTCCATCATGATGTACTGGCCCAGCGTGACGGTCGACGTGAAGTAGGCTTTCCCCCGGCACAGCTCCGACACCTTCTTCACGAACTCCACCAGCGCGTAGTCCTGCGCCAGCATGAACGTATTGATCTGGATGCCCGCACGCTTGCAAAGGCTTACCTCGTGATAGGTCTCCTTCAGGATCCGCGGATCGAGGCCGATGGGGTTCTTGTAGATGTGGCCCTGGCCGATGGTGATCGCCGACGGCTTGCCGTCCGTGATCATGATGATCTGACGCATGTCTTTCTTCTGCGCCAGCAGCAGCCGCCGGGCGAGGTGGAATCCCTCGGCGGTGTTGGTGTGATAGGGGCCTACCTGCGCCTTTGCCAGCTCGGCCAGCGGGATCTCCTCGGCGCTGTCGTGGAAGAGCACGACCCGCAACGAGTCGCCCGGATACTGCGTGCGGATCAGGTGCGATAGAGCGAGGGCGACTTTCTTCGCCGGCGTGAAGCGGTCCTCGCCGTACAGGATCATCGAGTGCGAGCAGTCGAGCATCAGCACCGTTGCGCACGAGGAGCGGTACTCCGACTGGTGCACGTGCAGGTCGCCGTACTCGAGGTTGATCGGGACCCCAAGCCCCTCGCGCTCGATCGCCTTCTTGAGCGTGGCCGGTACGTCCAGGTTCATCGTGTCGCCGAACTCGTACTTCTTCGATGCCGCCTCCGCCTCCACGCCCGTAGAGAGCTCGGCGGTGTCGTGGGCCCCGAAGCTCGACTTGCCGACGGAACCGAGCAGATGCTTGAGCGTCTTGTAGCCGAGGAAGTCCAGCCCCTTCTGGGTCAGGTTGAACTTCACCGAGCGCGCCGCGCCCTTGCCGAGACTGCCGGGACCCGTGACGGGCTGGCCTTCAGTCGGCACCTGGGGCACCTGTTCAGTGCTCAGGTAGCCCTCCTCGATGAGCTGGCGCACGATGTCGTCGAGCAGTTCCGCAAGCTGGCGCGCGCCTTCCTCGTCCGGCTCCTCGGCCAGCGACTTCAGCATCTCCGGGGTCACCTGCCCCATTTCCATTAGCTTCTGAAGGATCGCCTCCTTCAGCGCCTCGAGATTGTCCCGGGGCTCCTCGTCACCGAACTCGCCCCAGAAGGGATGGTAATGGGGGCCGCCCGCGAACCCGCTCTGCAGCAGGAAATCGGCGAGCTGATCGAGCAGCCCTTGCAGGTTCAGCGACTCCAGGAAGCGGCCGGTGTATTTGCTGTAGGTCGTGAATCGCATGCTGGCTAACCGCTACGAGTTCTGTCGTCGGACGCCCTGCCAACTTAGCTTAAACTGCCACAGCACGACAACCGAACCGCACCGCGCGCCGATGCATGGCAGGGGGATTCGATGGACAGGGTGAAAGCACTGAGCATGATCCTGCTGACCGTAGCGGTCATCTTCTTCGCCGGGCAAAACCTCGACTCCGTCGAAGTCGTGTTCCTTTTCTGGCACTTCTACGTTCCCCTATCCCTGATCACGCTGGTGCCGCTGCTCGTCGGGCTGGTCATTGGCCTGGCTGGGACGGCGGTCGTGATCAAGCGCCACGAGCACAAAACCGAAGCCGCGCGGGAGCCCGACCAGCTGCAAGCTCCGCCCGTCGAGGTGGAGGCCGGAGACGAAATCAAGGACTCAGAAGAGATTCCCGGTTAGCGTGGCCCCCTATGACTGAGCGCCGCACCGAACGCCTGGCCTTCTGCAAGATGGAAGGCGCCGGCAACGACTTCATCTTGTTGAACGGCGCCAAGGCCGGCCCGGTGCCCGAGCTCGGGCAGCTCGCGCGGCGGCTTTGCGCGCGCCGCACCTCGGTGGGCGCCGACGGCCTCATCCTGGTCGAGCCGAGCGAGCGGCCGGACGCCGATATCCGCCTGCGCTTCTGGAATCCCGACGGCCAGGAAACCGCGACCTGTGGGAACGGGACCCGCTGTGCCGCGCGCTTCACCGTGAGCGAGGGGCTCGCCGCGGAGGAGATGCTGATCGATACGGAGGGGAGCGACATCGCGGCACGCGTGTCCGGTGACACCGTGACTCTGCATTTCAGCGTTGAGCCGGCGCTGTCTCTCGATTTCACTCTGACGGCCCCGGAAGGAACGCAGGGCGGGCACCACATCGATATCGGCAATCCCCACTTCGTGATGAAGGTGGAAAGCCTGCCCGAAGGGCCGATCGAGCCGATGTGCCGGCCGCTGCGCTACGCCCCCGAGCTGGGCGGCGAAGGAGCTAACGTCCACCTGGTCGAGGTCGTCGACCGTCACCGCGCCCGCATACGCTCGTACGAGCGCGGCGTAGAGGCGGAGACGCTGGCCTGTGGAAGCGGATCGGTCTCCTCGGCCGTGGCCCTTTGCGCCGCCGGGCACGTCGAGTCGCCGGTGGAGATGGAGACCCGCAGCGGCGATGTGCTGACCATCCGCTTTCAGCGTCGACCCGATGGCGGCTTCTCCCAACTGGAGCTCGAGGGTCCCGCCCGCTTCGTCTACCGCGGCGAGCTGAGCGACAGCCACACAGGCGCGATCTGTTGAGTCCGGGGAAGAAGCGTTCGGTCACCGCCCCGACGGCGGCCGAGGTTCGGCGGCGGCTGCTCGATTGGTACGCCCTGAACCGGCGCGACCTCCCCTGGCGCCGCACCGACGACCCGTACCGCATCTGGGTCGCCGAGGTGATGCTCGTGCAGACGCAGGTGGAGACGGTCCTGCCCTACTACCACCGCTTTCTGGAGAGTTTCCCGGATGTTTGCTCGCTGGCGGCGGCCGACCTGGACGAGGTGCTCAAGCTGTGGGAAGGGCTGGGCTACTACGCGCGAGCCCGCAACCTGCACGAAGCCGCCCGCATCGTCGTTGAACAGCATGGAGGGAGATTGCCCGCGGATGAGCCAGGCTTGCGAGCCTTGCCGGGCATCGGCCCCTACCTGGCCGGCGCGCTGCTGAGCATCGCCTTCGATCAGCCAAGCCCGGCGGTGGACGGCAACGTCCGCCGCGTGTTAAGCCGGTTGTACGACCTGAGCCAGGCGACTCGAGCCGCGTTACACCGGGCCGGCGCACCGCTGGTATCCGAGCGACCCGGCGATGTGAACCAGGCGCTGATGGACCTCGGCTCAGCGATCTGCATCCCGCGCTCGCCGCTCTGCTCCGAGTGTCCCCTGACGAACAGGTGTCTGTCGCGTGCCCGAGGTACGGTCAACGAGCGTCCTTCACGACGACCGACACGAAAGCGCCCCCACTACGACATCGCCGTCGGCATCATCTGGCGCGATGACGAAATACTCATCGCCAAGCGCCGGACGGACGGACTGCTCGGCGGACTGTGGGAGTTCCCCGGCGGCAAGACGGAGCCGGGTGAGTCGCTGGAAGCCGCGGTGGTTCGCGAAGTGGGTGAGGAACTGGGGATCGAGGTCGAGCCGGGCGAAAAGATCGCCGCCGTCGATCACGCTTACAGCCACTTCGAGATCACGATGTACGCCTACCACTGCCACTTCCGCGCCGGCACGCCCAGGCCGCTCGGCTGCCAGGAGTTCGCCTGGGTACGACCGGACGAGCTGGATCGTTACGCGTTCCCGGCCGCCAATCGGCGCGTACTGGAGCAGTTGGGCGGCGCCGGCTCCAAGTAAGAGCTTCGCTTCCGTCTCGATGGTTGCCTGGCAACTCGAAACGGGCCAAGCTTAGAGGATCATTCGACTGGCTGCTCTCACCGCGAGCACACGCACGTCGCTCCGACTCGGGGGTTCGACTTCTCGGTTAGAGGCGCATTGGTTAGACGACTAGCGCTCCCTGCGATCCTCGCTCTTGCTTTGGCCGCTGACGCCGCGGCCCAAGACGCCCAGTACTGGACATACCAGTACGGTACGCGGGCCAACCTGCTGGCCGGGGCGGTCGTTGGCAGCGTGGTCGATATCAGTGCCGCCTACTACAACCCCGGGGCTCTCTCGCTGATCGATGAACCCGACCTCATCTCCACCTCAAAAGTGTTCGAGCTCAGTGACGTGGCGTTCCGACCCAGCAACGGCGTCGATGCCAGCCTGAACAACCTGCGCCTAGATGTGGCCCCCAGTTTCTTCGCGGGTCTCCTTCCATTCCACTTCCTCGGCAACGATGTGCTCGCTTACTCGCTATTCACCCGTTACCTGTTCAAGGCGGACATCGATGCGGTGCGCCAGGGGAATCTGGATGAGATCGATGAGCCAGTGCAGGGCGATTTCTTCTCGCAGGCCCGCTTTAGACGGGATCTCAATGAAACGTGGGTCGGCCTGTCGTACTCCACTCCGCTCCGCCAGACAGTGGGCGTCGGGCTCAGCATGTTCGTCACCTATCGCAGCCAGAAAGGGTTTAACCTTTTGTCGTTCCAGGCGCTCAGCGACAGCGGCGAGACCGCCATCACCCTGGGAGAACAGGGCTACAGCTACTGGAACGCCGGTGTGCTCCTCAAGGGCGGCGTTACCTTCGACTGGCTGGGCTGGAGTCTCGGTCTGACGGTCACCACACCCCGACTCGACGTTCTCGGCGAGGGCAAGGTGCTCGTCAATCGGACCGAGTTCAATCCCGACACCATCTTTGTGGCCGATTTTCAGGACGGCTTGCCCTCTGCGTACCAGTCGCCCTGGTCGATCGCTCTGGGGGGAGCTTACAAGCGCGCGGCGACGACCATCAACGTTACGAGCGAGTATTTCGCCCGGGTGAACCAGTTCGTCGTGCTCGATCCGCATGCTTTCGTGGCGCAGAGCACAGGGGACACGATCTCGGTGGAGATTACACAACAGCTCCGCGACGTGCTGAACTTCGGGTTAGGCGTCCAGCACCAGCTCAAGCCGCACTTCACCGGTTACGCCAGCTTCAGAACCGATTTCTCGGCGAAGGTACGCGGCGCGGCTTCCGACATCTCACTGTCGAGCTGGGACATCTACTTCGTCACGTTGGGTGCGGCGTTCAGGATCGGGACGGCGGATCTGACTTTCGGCCTGGCGTACGGCTGGGGCGGGGTGGACGGCGAACAGTTGGACGACCCGCTCGATGAGATCGGATCGGTCGTGCCGGGAAGCCCAACCGCCGACCTCGAGTACAGAACCCTACGTCTCATCGTCGCCTTCGGGATCTAGCGCGGTGGCGGGTCGGGCACGGCAGGATCCTCTCGCTTCATGATCGCGCAGCACAGGCCGGGATGGGTGACGGGCCAAGGCGCTCCCAATGTCCGCTTCGAGGATCCTGCCGTCCCCTCCCCTTCGCGGTGGGGAGTGCGCTCCGAAGCTCACGCCGTGTCCTCCCTCACGGTAGAGAGTCCGCGCCGAGGATTCCCACACCTCGGCCCGGGAAGAAAAGCTGGACGATCGCCGCCGCCTGCGCCTCGACGGTCTCCGGATCGTCGGCGTCCCTTCCTGTCACGAGCTTGAATTCGGTGCCCAGGGCAAACAGCGAGGCCGCCGCGCCGATCATCGCGTAGTAGAGAATTGCGGGGTCTCCGGGCAGCATCGCCCCGAGCGCCTGTGCTTCCTCGATCTCCCGGCACACTAGTTGGAACATCGGCCGCAGCCGGCTCTCGACTAGACGGTCGAGCTGCGAGTCGCCGTGTTTGTTGGCTTCGATCATGAACTGGTGCAGCTCGGGATGCTCGGCGGAGAAGATCACAAAGTCCGCCAGAATGAGCTTGAGCCGCGTCGCCGTGTCCAGCCCCGCCAGCCACTCGATGCGCGGGCCGAAACGATCCAACAGTTCGTCGAAGATGCGCTCGGCCGCCGCGAGCCAGAGTTGCTGCTTCGAACCGAAGTGATAGAGGACGAGCGGCTGGTTGACCCCGGCCCGCCTCGCGATCTCGTGCGTGCTGGCACCCTCGAAGCCCTGCTCCGCGAACAGGGGGCGGGCGGCTGCCAGGATCCGCTCCTGTGTCTCCCTGCTTCGGCGCTGTTGAGGCACCCGGGCGCTCGGGGTCACTGCCTGTCGTTCAGCCTCAGCCACGAGCGTTCCCCTTTCCAGGGCACCGAGGTCGACCGGTCCTGCAAGACGCTATTATATATCAATTGATAAAATTCTGCCAACGGACGAGCAGCCCACCGCGAGTTAGCCTTTACACCGCCCGCACCGGGGCGCCCAGACTGCGCCCGAGCGCGGCGCCCAAGATCGGCGAGCCCTCAGTGGCGAACGGCGAGCCGATATAGGCGCTGTACTCGCGGCGGCTCTCCGAGAGGATGAAGCGGCGGTT
>FXBF010000283.1_pt1 | contig 16884 bp, 19 predicted proteins | sample 5335321 | NCBI WGS metagenome assembly FXBF01 (sample SAMEA103928391, study PRJEB20085) | sediment metagenome | isolation source: sediment
TTCCACCTCGGGCATCGGATAGCCAATCCGACCGAACGGGTCCATGGCAATACGTGTACCGGCTGGTGTGGTGATCAGCACAAACGCATGTCCGAACCACCGAACCTCCACCGACTTTTCAGCCGCGAGCAAGCTTGACACCGAAAGCAGGCTGAATACCGCTACTACGAGTGCTACCTTACGCATTTCTCACCTCCATCGCCGCTAACATCCACCGCCGCGAGCAACCACCTCGCGCCTGCTCAGCGCCCGAGCGTCTAGCCTCGGCCCGATTCTTACCTTCTTTTTGTTGACCGTTGAATATACCACGCATTCCTTTTCCCCGGGCCTCTCCCGAAAGACGGCTTTGTCCTTTATGAGCTAGACATCAGCAGAAGTTTTCCTTTCACCTCGAGCACAGACAGCCTGCGGTTATTTGACATGAATATCCCCTTTCCATTTCGGCTTGGCTATTTTCTCGCTGAGTGAGGAAAAGATAATATTAAAACTGAGGCTTATACGTTCCTCGTCGCTCATGTTTGCTTCAACACCGTGCGCTAACCAGGACGGAAAAATGACCAGCGTGCCGTCTCTCACCCGCAAACGCGCCTTGCCCGTCCCGCCTGGCGTGCCCTCCATCGTGCTCGGCGTAATCACGTGGGCCTGCATGCGTGGATCCATAAAAACGATCGTATCGGCACCCTCGTGTGTCTGGACGTAATAGACGCCGCTCAAGTAATTGTTGGGATGCGTATGCGCTTCATGCCGGGCGTGGGCAGCACTTATATTCGCCCAACAACCTGTGATCTCAAAGTCGTCATAGATAACCTTCAAGAATTCCAAGACGCTTTTGACCGATTCATAGATAAACGTGTTCAAGCCCTGGAACTCTTGCAGCTTGTGCAGTTCCTGATCAGTCTGCCATTTATCACCCGGCTCAAGTCTCGGAAAACCTGCTGTCAACTCCGCCAGCTTCCTTTTGATCGGCTGATTTATTACTTCATAATCCTCCCGTTTGAGTTGCGTACACCAAACGTAGGTCGGAAACAGCGAGACGACTTCCGTTGCTTCCACGGTCGGGTTGCTAGCGGTCATGATGGTAAACTCCCTTCGCTAAACCATTATGCCAGTCGATCAACGGTACATGCGCTTTAAAGACGTAAAACGAACACCAAAACATAAACCAAACCAAAAGCCAGAAAAAGAAAAGCGACGCAGATGACCCACGCGACAACCAGTACAGGCCAGCACTTTCGTCTAAATAAGTAAGCGTTACTGAGCCCGACGATAGTCAGTCCGATGACTAGGGAAAAAACGCCTCTGGACAGCACCTCCAGGCTGCTCGACGAGGAAGGCGGAACCTGCAGCACCCGTGCGAATAACCCAAACTCGGCGATCGAGTATAAGAAAATCGTCCAGCCGATAACCAGCAGGAAGCCGTAAACGACCTCACCAAACGTCTCTCTTTCCACCACGATCCTTTCTGTGTCGCCAATCATGCATCATTACAACAGTGTCCAACAAGGCGCTGAAAACAGTTTCTCAGTGCTCTGCTAGGGCGCCGACCGACTCTCCGGCCGTTGCCGGCTTTGAACCGTACTTGCACACACGGACAGCCTCCGCACGTGTGCGCAGCCGAAGCGCGGTCGCGTCCTGCGTCTTGCGTAACCCGTAGTCACTGGTCGCATGCTACGCCGGGTGAATCGGGGGGCGTGCCGCCAACGTCACATTACTCCTACCGAACCGTTTTGCCTTGCTACGATGTTTTATTCGCCCGTTGCCATTCTTGTCTTGGCCGATCGTCGCAGTCAGTGCCAGCAAATGACATAATAGGTGCTCATGGCGGCATACAGACGACTCACGGGCCGGCGGCGATCGGGGGCATGAGCAGAAAGCAGCATCTGTCCATCTGGATCGGGGGAATTCTGAGTATTTTCTTTCTCTGGCTTTCCCTGAAAGACACGAACTTCCCACAGGTCGGTCACGCACTCGCGCGCTCACAGCCGCTGCTCGCGCCGCCGTTGCTGCTCACCCTTGGCATGTTTTTATGGACCAAGGCGCTGCGCATTCGTCTATTGCTCATGCCGATGCGCACGATCAGCAGTCGGGAAATTTTTCGCGTCATCATGATCGGCTTCGCTGTGAACAATATATTCCCGGCGCGTGTCGGCGAGCTTGTGCGCATGTACCTCCTAGGACATGAGCACAATCTGAGCAAGACCTCTATTCTCGCCACCATGGTGGTCGAACGCACCTTCGATTTTCTTATCGTGCTGTGCTTTTTGGGCTTGGTAATCGTATTCGGCACAAAGACACCTCCCGAGTTGGCCAATGCCGGGTATTTTATCGGCGCAGCCGGCTTGATCCTACTGCTAGTCGTGCTGATCTTTGTCGCTTGGCCCGATACGCTGGTGGCCGTCTTTCACAAGAGCGCTCGAGCCGGGCCCAAGGCCTTGCGTTCGCGGCTCGTGCACCATTTGCAGCTTGGCATAACAGGCCTGCATGCCCTCAAACAACGCCGACTACTGACAGGCATCGTGCTGACGTCGGCGGCCCAGGGAATCTTCATGGCGGCCACGCTCTATATGGGAGTGCTTGCGCTGGGCTTGCAGGTCCCGATCTCGGCGGCGTTTGTGCTGCTCGCGCTCGTTGTGGCGGCGATGACCTTGCCAAGCAGTCCCGGGTTTTTCGGCGCCATCCAGATCTCTTTTGTGCTGGCGCTCAAGCCGTACGGCGTGGATCCAGGCGAGGCGTTCGCTGCCTCGGTCTTTTATCACCTGTTGACCTACATTCCGATTACGGCCACGGGTCTGTATTACCTCAAGCGCACCGGCCAGCGCTGGGACGCGTTGAGCAAGCTGCGCGCCTAAACCGTCACTGCGCGCAGTGCCCCAACCCGCCAGCGGGGTCATGCTTTAGAAACCCTGCATGCGCATCGGTGTAACGAATTTCAAGGCAATCTAATCAGTGAGCTGCTGTCGGCGAAGAAATTCGAGGATTTGATGCGAACGTTGCAGCAGGACGGACCCGCTCACACACACGCCGCGCTTGACTTGCGTCGTGCACAATGAAGCGCTCGGCATTTTACAGCGGATCGCCACACCCACCCGTTAGCCACATTCGAGGCACTAAGAGGCAGTAAATCACTGTTTCCATGCCGCCGGCGCGTTGGCGCCCTGGAACCAGCTTGCATACGGTCCGCGGCCTGCGACCATCAAGACACACTCGTAAGCTATTCCATCAAAGGCGTCTCAGCCCCGCGTCGCAAGGCGTACTCATGCCGGATCAGGTTTTCACTGGGCCGCGCTCGCTTTAGGCGCTATAGAGGGCCACCACCGCTACTGCGTACTCGTCCTCATCCGCGAGACTGACATGCGAATCGGTGATGCCTTTCTTCTCGACGAATTCCAGCGCGAACCCGTTGAACTCCAGTAGCGGCTTGCCCCTGGCGTCGTGACTCACACCGATCTGCCGCCAACCGAGCCCCCCGCTGAAACCCATACCCATCGCCTTCACTGCGGCTTCCTTTGCGGCGAAGCGCCGCGCCAAAAAATGGGCTGGCTTTTTCTCATTACGGTATTCGTTCAGCTCTTGGTCGGTAAGAATCCGGCGTGGAAACCTCTCTCCGAACCGCTCCAGATTCTTTTTCATGCGAACCACGTGTACGATGTCGGTGCCAATGCCAAAAATCATGCGCTGGCCACCTCGAGCATCAAGCGTTTCATCTCTCGCACGGCTTCCTGCAGGCCGGTGAACACCGCACGTGCCACGATCGCATGTCCGATATTCAGCTCCACAATACCGGCGATCGCGGCAACATCCTGCACGTTTTGATAGTTCAATCCGTGCCCGGCGTTCACCTGCAAACCAAGGTCAAACCCTTGCTGGACGGCCTGACGAATGCGAGCCAGCTCACGCTGGCGTACCGGGCCAGCCTGCGCATCGGCGAAATGTCCCGTGTGCAGCTCGACTACCGGCGCCCCGGTCCTGGCCGCCGCCAGCAGTTGTTCGGGGTCCGGGTCGATAAACAATGAGACGCACACACCGGCGCCTTTGAGGCGGGCGCACACCTCTTTCAGGCCCTTCTCTAACCCTCTCACATCAAGCCCGCCCTCGGTGGTCAGCTCTTCGCGCCGTTCAGGCACCAGACAACAGTTCTCGGGGACGATTCTTTCTGCGAACCCGACCATCTCCTCGACCGGCGCCATCTCTAGGTTCATAGGCGTCTGCAGCACCTGCTTGAGAAGCTCCACGTCGCGCGCCTGGATGTGGCGGCGGTCCTCGCGCAAGTGCAACGTAATGCCATGCGCGCCCGCCTGCTCGGCCTCGAGCGCCGCTTGCACAGGATCCGGGTAGCGCGTACCGCGGGCCTGGCGCAGGGTTGCCACGTGATCGATGTTAACGCCGAGCCTCATCACCACCTGTCTCCTGATTTTCGTCCACCGGCGGCTGTTTCACATTACGAAACAGCTTACGGCTATTCAAGGGCTTCCCGCCGAGGTGGCGCGCAAGCGCGCCGCGCATCAGCGCCTTGGTCTCCCGCAATGCTTGTGGGTCGACCAGTGTTTCGTGCGCGAGCGCCAACAGACTGGATCCGCTCACCCGGATGCCTCGCCCGGGCCTGCCAATCGCGCTATCCGTAACCTGCACAGGCCCGCGGTCAACGACGTACTCATACACCCCCTCGGGATCGATGGGCCGATTATCGGTGATCTCTTGATCGAGCACTAGCCCATAGCCCACCTCCTGCAAGAGTCGTTTCTCAAACACCCGCAGGGTCGACTCGACTGGCCCATCGGCGGTCAGAACCGCGAGGGACGCGCGATAGGCCATAAATAATGATTCATGTGGGTCGTGACGGTGCAGTAAACGCAATAACAGCTCGTTCATATAGAAACCGCAGTAAAGCCTGACACCATTGAGAAACACGGGATCGCCATCGAGCTCGACGGCGGCCAGCACGGGCAGCTCGCCGCGACCGCTCCAGTCGACCAGTAACGGCTGAAACGGCTCGATCGGGGCGCGCTGTCGCCGGCCGCTGCGACGGGCCCCCTTGGCCAAGACCCCCAGGCGCCCGTGGTTGCGCGTAAACAGCTCAAGCAGGACGCTGGTCTCGCGGTAGCTATAGTGATGCAGCACGCAGGCTGGCTGTTGACTGACGCGCATTAGCCCAGTTGATCAATCCCGTTAATACGCAAAGAACACGCAGGCACAGAGCCGGTGAGTATTATATCAAGCTATTCCCGGTATTCTCTGCGGTGCCTGCGTTCTGGCACGCGTCTTACTCTTCGCCGTAGTGCAGGGTGCGCAGCAGCGCCTGGCTATCCGCCCAACCCGCGCGCACCTTGACCCAGAGCTCAAGGTGGACTTTGCAGTCGAACAGCTTTTCCATCTGCCCACGGGCATGTGTGCCGATACGCTTCAGGCGTTCACCGCCGCGGCCAATCACGATGCCCTTCTGGCTCTCTTTTTGCAGCCAGATGACGGCTCCGATGCGTACACGTTTACCCACACGCTCGAAATGCTCGATCCCTACGGCAACCGCATACGGCAGCTCCTGGTGCAGGCTACGAAATACTTGCTCACGCACAAGCTCAGCCGCCATGAAACGATCGTCGCGATCCGTCACCTGATCTAAAGGGAACAGCGGCGCCTGCGCCGGCAGGTAACGCAATACGCTGCTCTCCAGCTCAGTCACGTTTTCGCCGCTGAGGGCGGATAAGGGTATGATTTCCGCGAATGCCGTACGCTCCGATGCCTGCTGCATCAGCGGTAGCAGCCGCTCCCGGCGCTTGAGCCGATCGATCTTATTGATGGCCAGCAGGAGCGGGCACGGTTGCCGCCGCGCAAGACTCATCACCGCATCGTCGGCAGCGGTCCAACCGCTCGCTGCGACCATGAGCACCACGCAGTCCACTCCTTCGAGACTGCCCCGGGCCGCGCGGTTCATTACGCGCTCGAGAGTATTTCTTGCGCCGGTGTGCAGACCGGGGGTGTCCACGTAGACAATCTGCGCACGCTCATCGGTCTTAATCCCGATAAGCCGGTTGCGTGTGGTTTGTGGTCGCTGTGAGGTAATACTGATCTTTCGATCGACTAGCCGGTTGATGAGCGTGGATTTTCCGACATTGGGCCGCCCAACAATCGTAACGAAACCACACCGGAACGGCTCAGACACTGTGCTGCGCTGCTACAAGCGCAAGCGCCTTGGAAGCAGCTTCCTGCTCGGCGTGTCGACGACTGCGACCCATACCTTCCACCGGGGCCTCGAGCCCGGGAACGATGCACGCCACCCGGAAACTCTGACTGTGCGGCTCGCCTGTGATTGCAATCACCTTATAAACAGGCGTTGCCAGATCGCGCTTTTGTAGGTGCTCCTGGAGTTGAGTCTTGGGGTCTTTCTGCACAGTGTCCGGCGTAACATCTTCGAGTACTCGGCGATAGACATGCACGATCGTTTTGTGTGCTTGTTGCACACCAGCGTCGAGAAACACCGCACCGAAGATCGCCTCGAGCCCATCGGCTAGGATCGAATCCCGGTTGAAACCACCGCTTTTCAGCTCACCGCTACCGAGCCGGAGCAGCTCCCCGAGCTCGAGCTCACGCGCCAGGCGCGCGAGCGTGTCTTTTCTAACCAGATTCGCACGCATGCGGGTCAGCTCGCCTTCTTCCAGCCGCGGGTAACGGTCGTACAGCACCGCCGATATCGTGAAGTTCAGGGCGCTATCGCCCAAAAACTCGAGTCGCTCATTATTATCGGGGCCCCTGCTGCAATGCGTAAGAGCGAGCTGCAGTCGCCTGGAGTCCTTGAAATGGTAGTCTAATCGACGCTCTAGCTTATCCAGGCTGTTACTCAAACGCGGGGACCTCTGCACTGTCATCGAACTCCAGCAGCGCCGAGATGTTGAAGGCAAGCGGAACTTGTACCTCGTAGGCAATACGAACTATTTTCGTGCGCCCACGCCGCTCGATCACAACATCTTCACGCACGTTCACGTGAGTGACACTGTCTATATCAAAACGTTTCTCAAGCGCTAGCAGGATCTGCGCGTTATTCATACTCTTGCCTTTTGCCTCGCGCTCAAGACTCACGAGCGCTGCCCGCACCTTCATGTCGGTCAGATAAGGGGGTATGAGCTTGATGACCAGCAAGGCGAAGAATACCACCAGCACGGAAATGGATATCATCGCCCACATCGTCACTCCGCTCTGGCGTGATCTGAGTTTCATATCTGCATCCCTATCATCGACTGAATAGCGTTACCGTATCGAATCTCCAATGCGTTGCCAGACGATGCGATCCCAGAACCACTCATAATTGCCCCTCATGTCCAGACTGAACCAAACGAGAAAGGCCCTGCCCACGAGATTCTCGTCCGGCACATAGCCCCAGTAACGACTATCGTTGCTACGGTCACGGTTGTCACCCATAACAAAATACTTATTGTCCGGAACAATGTAGGTCATCGCTCGGTAGTTGGCCCGGTCCGTAATCAGGATATCATGCGTAACCTCTCCCAATTCCTCGGTCACCTCGATCGCGTCCGTCATGCGACGGTCCGATCTGGGCCGCACATATGGGCGCGGATCCCGCTGTTTCATCGGTTTTCCGTTGATGAAGACCATTTTGTCCTTATAGACAATACGGTCACCCGGCAGGCCGACAACCCGCTTAATATAATTTATAGATGGGTCTTCGGGAAAACGGAAGACCATGACATCACCGCGGCTGGGCCCGCCGCTGCCGATAATTTTCTTGTTCAGGACGGGCAGCCTGATACCGTAGGCGAACTTGTTTACAAGGATAAAATCGCCCACGAGCAGGCTCGGCAGCATGGATCCGGACGGAATCCGAAACGGCTCGACGACAAAGGAGCGTACGACGAAAACCAGCAGTATCACAGGGAAGAAGGCGCGCGCATATTCAACGTAAACGGGCTCCTTGCGCGCCTTCTTTATCTCTTCGGCCGAACCGCCACCGCGTTCAATCGCTTGCACCATGCGATTGCGCTCGGGTACGCTCACGAGGCGATCGAACAACCATATAAGCCCGCTCGCCACCAGCACAATCAGCATGAGCAGCGCGAAATCCATCGTACTACTTCTCCGCCACCTTCAATATCGCTAGGAACGCCTCCTGCGGTATCTCGACCGAACCGAGCTGCTTCATGCGTTTCTTGCCCTCTTTCTGTTTTTCCAAAAGCTTTCGTTTACGTGTCACATCGCCGCCATAACACTTGGCAGTGACGTTCTTGCGAAGCGCTTTGACCGTTTCTCTAGCAATGATGCGCGATCCGATCGCGGCCTGAATGGCTACGTCGAACATCTGCCGCGGAATGATATCCCTTAGCCTTTTCACCAGCTCCCTACCACGATAAGACCCCTGATCGTAATGCACGATGAGCGAAAGCGCATCAATACGGTCACCGTTGATAAGCACTTCGAGCTTAGAAACCTTAGACGCGCGAAACTCCAGGAACTCGTAATCAAGTGAAGCGTAACCACGGCTAAGAGATTTAAGCCGGTCAAAAAAGTCCAGCACCACTTCACTCATCGGCAAGTCGTACGTCAGTACGGCCTGGCGCCCGATATAATGCATGTTCTTTTGAATGCCGCGCTTCTCGATACACAACCCCATAACCGCGCCGATGTAATCTTGCGGTAGTAACATGGTAGCGCGAATAATCGGTTCGCGGATCTCCACGACTCGTGCCGGGTCGGGCATCTTCGCGGGGTTATCAATGGTCACGACAGCACCGTTTTTCATCATTGCTTCGTAGATCACCGTGGGGGCAGTCGAGATGAGTTTGAGCCCATGCTCGCGCTCTAACCGCTCCTGCACGATCTCCATGTGCAACATTCCAAGGAACCCGCAGCGAAAACCGAATCCAAGCGCCTCGGAAGTTTCCGGCTCACAATGCAATGATGCGTCATTGAGACGCAGCCTATCGAGCGCGTCGCGAAACCCATCGTAGTCCGCCGAGTCCGCAGGATACAAGCCGGCGAATACGCGTGGTTTGATCTGCTTGAACCCGGGTAGTGGCGCCGCGGCGGGGCGATCAACGGTCGTGACCGTATCGCCGACCCGCGCCCCACGGATATCCTTGATGCCTGCGATCACGTAGCCGACGTCCCCCGGCCGCAGTGCCGTGACCGCTCTGCGCTTGGGCGTGAAGATTCCGATCTGTTCGGTAAGATATTGCCGGCCTGTCGCCATCAATCGTATACGCTGCTTGCGTCTGAGCGTCCCTTGCATTACCCTCACGAGCGAGATCGTGCCGAGGTAATTGTCAAACCACGAATCGATAATCAGCGCTTGCAACGGCGCGTCCGGGTCTCCCTTGGGCGCGGGCACGCGAGCAATAATGGCCTCGAGGATATCTGTCACCCCAGCGCCCGTCTTCGCGCTCGCCTGGATCGCGTCCTGGGCGTCGATCCCGATGATCTCTTCGATCTCGGCAATGGTGCGATCCGGATCAGCGGTCGGCAGGTCGACCTTGTTTAATACCGGAACAATTCCCAGGTTGAGCTCGGCGGCAGTGTAGCAATTCGCGACGGTCTGCGCCTGCACGCCCTGCGCGGCATCGACGACCAGCACTGCTCCCTCGCACGCCGTCAGCGAGCGTGAGACCTCATAGGAAAAATCTACGTGGCCCGGCGTGTCGATCATGTTCAAGCGATAGGTCCGGCCATCGTGCGCCGCGTAGTCCAACGCAACGCTTTGTGCCTTGATCGTTATCCCGCGCTCGCGCTCGAGTTCCATCGAGTCTAAGACCTGGTCCGCCATTTCGCGATCAGCAAGCCCGCCACAGAACTCGATGAAACGGTCGGCAAGCGTAGATTTACCGTGATCGATATGTGCAATGATGGAGAAATTGCGAATTCGTGTTTGGTTCCAACTACTCATCCAGATAGCTTGCCTGACCGCGGATCGCTATAACCGCTGGCGCTGGCACATAACGTGCCGCGAGATCGTCGGCGCCAGTCGGCCAACACGAAAAAGGCGCTCGCAGCGCCCCTATGCGTAGCAATCACCGATGGAAATCACGACGACGATTGTCTCTGGCAGCCCCGATCATCGCGCCCGGGGGCCTCTGGCTCCTGCATGGGTCAGCCGGGCCGTGGGCCGCACGCCCGGCCTGGGCACCGCCCTCATCGCGCTTGCTCATCACCAACGCTACGGCTCACGCGCCCTGCAGGCCTACAAAACCACGGCTATCATAGCTTATCCCGACTCTTGCTTGAATAGCAGGCGCTCGATTCGCGCGATCAGCGGCCCGTGTGCGCCCGTTTCGCACGCACATCGGGTCGTCCCGGCTGCGCTGGCGACGGGCCGTGCTCGAACCCCGATGAGGGACTGAAACGGGAACGTGCGGTGACAGATAGCTCAGGTCACCGTTGGCTCGTGACGGATCTGGCGATGAGCTCGACGGTCGCGGAAGGCACCTCCCCGACAACGGTCACCTGGTAGCCATCGATCACGTCACCGTAGGCATGCACCGCGCCCATGCGGCTGGGTCCTTTCATAACCGCGCTGCTGTCTTCATCGACCTGCTCGATGAAGACCGACACGGCCGCTAAGCCATCCGAGTACACCAGATGCTTTACGGGCTTATCGCGGGTTGGGTTTTTTCGAATTATCTGGCTCGAAAGCGTGAAACCGTTGGGGACTTGGCGTGCCAACCACTCCGGCAGCGGCCTGGCCGCTGCCGGTTCGATGCTCTTTCCCCAATACCAGGCCATGTTTTCCGTGGACACGGCCGGCTCGAGCTCCCGCGGCTCGATAGTCACCCCGATGTTAATCTGGCTGAACATGAACTGCTCGAGCGTGTTACCCATGTGATCCACCAAAGCCGCCTTGAGTAACAGCCCCGTTTCAATATCGGCCCACAGCCAGTAGCCGTAGCGGTAGCTGTCGCGGGGCTTGATATTGACAAGCTGCGTTTCGCGGCCCGCCACCCGCGCAGACGTGCTGCTATGCCGTATTTCATAGTACTTTTCAAGCTGGCCGAGACGCTCGGGCAGGATAGCCGGAAAGCTCTTTTTGCGCGTGAGGCGGTGCTCGACGACCACCGACTGGCGCTCAGGCAAATAACAAATTACTTGCTTGTCATCCCTTATGATTTCCCGTGCGCTCCCCTTCCCATTCAACGACACCAGCCTTTCCTTTACCGACCCGTTTTTGGCCGAGTGAATGATGCGCATCGCTTCGAGCTGCTGACCCTGCTGGTATACGATCGTGCCGTCGTAACTGAGTACACGGTTCGCGCGGTTCATTTTCGTCAGCCAATCGTAGGCGTTTTCTGCCGCACCGGCAGCCGGGCTGAGCCAGACGGCGGCGGCCAAGATCGAGGACAGCGGAATACCGACGGATCTCATGGGCTATTGTCGTAGCTTACAAAGCGCCCGTAGGACATCACGCTATTCATACCGGAGGTGGGCATGAACTCGTTGTGCTCGATGAGGTAGATGTTCAGCTGCTTGGCGACGGCGGGCTTGCTGGTATCCCAGCGCAGGCCGGCGCGCACGACGTCGCCCTGCTGAAGCGGCAGCGATGCCATCGGCGGTAGCGTCGCCGGCGGTTCACTGGAGACGAACCATCGCGCCCCCAGCACAGCCATCGCGCTCACCGAGGCGGCCAGCGCCACGGCGCCGGCCCATCGCACAGCGGGTCTCCATCGACGAACGCCGGCTGCGCGATCTGGCGTTGGCAGCTGCCTGACGCGCTCGGCGATACGACTGCTGAGATCGGCCGACAGCAGCGGCCCCGGGTCCTCGCTCAGGGCCGCGCGGATGACATGGTAGCGCTCCCAGGTTGCGCGCAAGTCATGATCGTGCACCAGTGCCTTGAGCACACGGGCGCGTTCATGCTCGCTGAGCTCGGCATCCATTAAGCCAGAAATACTTTGTTTCATTGCGGGTTCAACCATAGCTCTGATATCGTTTACTAATCAACATATTAGATGTCATTTCTGCAGTAGAGGTTTCAATTCCTTATCGATCGCCTCGCGTGCCCGGAAAATTCGGGAGCGCACCGTCCCGATCGGGCACTCCATGATCTGCGCGATCTCGTCATAGCTCAGCCCGTCGATGTCGCGCAGCATAATGGCCGTACGCAGATCCACAGGCAGCGCCGAGATCGTGCGCTGCACCGTATCGGCGATCTCGGTGGCCAACAGGCTACGTTCCGGTGTTGCCGCATCATGAAGGTTTTCGGCGCCCTCGAGCATTTCTACGGCCTCCATGGCGATATCGGTGCTAGGCGGTCGGCGCGCTTGCGATTCCAGGTAATTCTTGGCCGTATTCACCGAAATCCGGTACAACCAAGTATAAAATGCACTGTCTCCGCGAAAGCCGGCAATCGCCCGGTAGGCCTTGATGAAAACCTCCTGGGTGATGTCTTCGACCTCCGCGCGATCGTATACATAGCGCCCCACCAGCTTCGCCACCTTGTGCTGGTACTTCCGGACCAACAGGTCGAATGCCTCCTTCTCGCCCCCTTGGATCCTGGCAACTAACGCCTGATCGACGCTGCGCTCGCCCACTTAGAGAACTCCCATCTCTTGATTCTCGGCAACGCAGCGCGTCACCTTTAACTGACCATTTCAAATAAATAAAGTTCGGGTAAAATGATACCGGATGGTGGCACGGGTGTTGATTTATCTATAAGCCCCGGCCCTTTTCCTGGCTCCAGGCGCGATCGCATCGCCAAGCGCATCTGATAGCATAACGCAAAAATCGAGACCTCGTCTTCCTGGCCGATCGGGACTCCATGCCAAGCTCCGAATGCTCTGATGTCCTGATCGTAGGTGCTGGTATCGCCGGGCTGAGCCTGGCCTTGCAACTCCCCGTCCACACCCGAATCACGCTGATCGCCAAAGCCGAGCTCCACGAAGGGGCCAGTCTTTACGCCCAGGGCGGCATCGCCGCCGTACTGGACGAAGGCCGGGACTCGCTGACGGCCCACATCGAGGACACGCTGCGCACCGGTGCCGGCTTGTGCCACCGCCAGACGGTGGAACATGTGGTTCACCACGGTCCGCAGGCCACGCGCTGGTTGATCGAGCAGGGTGTGCCGTTCAGCCGCGATAACGGCCCGGATAGCAACGGGCGCTATCACCTCACGCGTGAAGGAGGCCACAGCCACCGGCGCGTATTCCATGCCGAGGACGCAACCGGCCGGGCTATCGTCAGCGCCCTGCAAAAACGCGTGCGCAACCAGACCAACATCGAGGTGCGCGAACACTGTATCGCCGTTGATCTGATCACCCGAAGTAAGCTCGGTCTGCACGGTCCGGATCGCTGCCTGGGCCTGTACGTGCTCGATAAATCTACGGACAAGGTGCGCACGTTGCAGGCCCGGCATACTGTGTTGGCCACCGGAGGTGCGTCAAAGGTTTATCTTTACACCAGCAACCCTGACACGAGCACCGGCGACGGGGTTGCCATGGCTTGGCGCGCCGGCTGTCGCGTCGCCAACATGGAGTTCATCCAGTTTCACCCGACCTGTTTGTACCACCCGCGTGCCAAGTCATTCTTGATCTCGGAAGCCGTGCGTGGCGAGGGTGGCGTGCTGCTTCTACCCGGCGGCGAGCGTTTCATGCCGCGGCACGATCCGTGCGCCGAGCTCGCGCCGCGCGATGTCGTCGCGCGCGCCATCGATTTCGAGATGAAACGCGGCGGTCTGGACTATGTTCTGCTCGATATCAGCCATAAGCCCGAGGAATTCATCACTTCGCATTTCCCCAATATCTACAAACGCTGTTTGCAGTTCGGTTACGACATGACTCGCGAACCGATCCCGGTCGTACCGGCCGCGCACTATACCTGCGGTGGAATCGTGACCGATCTGGCGGGCCGCACCGACTGCGACGGTCTCCACGCCATCGGCGAGTGCGCTTTTACCGGGCTACATGGCGCCAACCGGCTGGCAAGCAATTCGTTGCTGGAGTGCATGGTGTACGCGCACTCGGCGGCAGGCGACCTGTGCGCTCAGCTGCGCCAAGCCGCGCCGGCGCCAGCACAGTTGCCGCCCTGGGACGAAAGCCGCGTGGGCGACCCGGACGAGCGGGTAGTGGTCTCGCACAACTGGGCGGAGCTGCGCCGTTTCATGTGGGATTACGTGGGCATCGCACGCACCACGAAGCGCCTGCAGCGCGCGCAACGGCGAATCGATCTATTGCGCGAGGAAATCCGTGAGTACTACAGTAACTTCAGGGTAACAAACGACTTGCTGGAGCTGCGCAATCTGGTGCTGGTCGCAGAGCTGATCGTGCGCTGTGCCATGGCGCGCCATGAAAGCCGCGGCCTGCACTTTACGCGCGATTATCCGCAAACGGACTCGCGCGCGGCTGCCTGCGACACCGTGCTCATTCCTCCCAATTTCGAAACGTCAGTCGCGCACGCAAACGCCTGAAGGCGTCGTGCTCGACGGCGTCCGCTGCAATTAGAAGGTTCACCGGGAACCGCGTATGCCGGCAATGCAGTCGCACGATGACCAGCCACGGATGAACGTAATGTGTGCGCAGCCGGCAAGGACCCCGGTCCTGCGTGTTCCTCAATCGCAGGGTCCAATCGCCATCGCTCTCCAGCGCGACCGCGTGCACCGCCTCCCGGGCCTGGCGCGTGGCGTGCAAACGGAGGGTACGGTAAAGGCTTGTGCCTACGAGCAGCAACAAGGGCAGCTGCAACCATCCGGCCAACGGCATCAGCAGCACGACCCCGGCCGCACCCACGTGCGCGGCGAGCAAGGCCCTCGCGAGCAATCTCGAGTTATTTATGTTAAAAATCAGGATATTGTCGAATTTTTCTGACAATACACATTAACTCCTCATCTACGGCCTCCTGCGTGCCGTTGATGTACTCGAGCAAGGCCGGGTCGGGCTCCGACAGCAGCCGCCCGAACGCGGCTCGCTCCTGCGGTAGCAGTCGCGCGTAGGCCTGCTCGACGAACACCTGTAAGATCAGTTCCAGCTCGAGCAGGCCGCGTCTGCAACGCCAACGCAGGCGCCTGAGTTCCTCGGCCTCGGTCACAAGCTTCGATGTAAATGCGAACGCGCCTATATACAGTGCGCTCACGCGCTGCAATAACCATTCACCCAAACCTGAACCGACACTCCCTGTCGACCTTGCCGTCATACGATTCAGGCCACTGCCAATGACACCGTAACGACAGAGGCCAGCCAGTTGAGCCAGGCGCTGCGGCGCGCTGCTGCCTTCTCGACTCCGATGTCGATGTCCATGAATAGCTGCCGCACGCCCGAGAAAAAATGCTGTGCGAACAGCCAGACGGCCAGAAGAACGGCGACGCGCCCGGGCACGGAGGAAAAAATGTTGGTAGCACGCTCGAACCCCGAGGAGTTTTTCAGAGACGACTGCAGTAAATAGACGCCAATTGGAAGAATCAGAACGAGCGCGACGCCGGTAAACCGGTGGGTCATGGACACCACGCCGCCGATGGGAAGGTGTATCTTGAACAGGTTCAGGTAGACGGGTCGTTTCTTGATCGTATCCATGTCTTTGGTATTGTGCGGTCTACCTTCGTATCCATGGAGAATCTGGATAGCGAGTAAATGCGAATTATACCGGAAGCACCACTACGACGCACCCGGTTTCCCGCAGTCGAGGAATTCGCTATCATTCTGCCCCCCTAGACATCGTCATGGCGGCACGCGAATGCCAGCGAGCTGGACTACCTTTCTTCGAACCGCGGGCGCCGTCGTAACAGGCGGCATCGCACAGCACTTCGGTGATCCCGATGGAGAACTCAAGGTCGCCACAACGGGCACGATTCTCGCCGATCTATCAAGTCTGTCCTTGATCCGGGCCCATGGCAACAACGTCGCCGAATTTCTGCAAGGTCAGCTTACGAATGATATCCAAGGGGTCGACCTCGATCGCAGTCAACTCAGCGCCCACTGCAATTCGAAAGGGCGCATGCTCGCGGTTCTGCGCGTGTTCCTGCGCGACCAGACGTTTGTGCTGCAGCTCCCTGCGTCCATGCGTGAAAGCCTTATGGAGCGGTTGCGTCTGTACATCCTGCGCTCGGACGTTTCGTTGGAATCGGTTGACGAAGAGCTGCGGCACATCGGCATCGCAGGGCCGGAGGCCGAAGCCATTTTACTCCAGGAGCTGGGACGCGCGCCAGCAGAAAACGACGCGTGCAGCGACAGTGACGGCGTCACGCTTATTCGAGTGCGGGGACCCCAGCCTCGCTTCGAATTGATCGCGCCGTTAGACGTGAGTCGGGAGCTCTGGCGCCGGCTGCACGGTCGTGCGCAAGCCGTCGGCACACCGGTATGGGCGTGGTTGAACATTCACGCCGGCATCCCCAATATCTTTCCGGAGACATCAGAGGCGTTCGTGCCTCAAATGGCCAACCTGGAGCTCGTCGGCGGTGTGAGTTTCAGCAAGGGGTGCTATGTCGGTCAGGAAATCGTCGCGCGCATGCAGTTTCTCGGAAAACTGAAGCAACGCATGTATCGCATGCACGTAATAACAGACACGGCGCCCAAGCGCGGCGAGGCCGTGTACGCTTCAGACCTGCGCGGTCAATCCAGCGGCGCCGTGGTTGACGCCCATCCCGCGCCTGAAGGCGGTTACGACCTGCTGGCAGTAACGCACATCAGTAGCGTGGAATCCGCCGAGCTCTATCTGGGCGGCGAGCGCGGATCGCGACTGACCGTACAACCCCTGCCCTATTCGCTCACGCCCACACAGTAACTCATCAGCGCCCGGCGGCGCCGGCAAGTGTTTGCGCCGCCTTGCACGCGCAACAAGCGCTCATGCACGCGGCCCAGTTAACCCAATTATTTCACCGCAGAGCACGCAAAGGACACAGAGAAAAGAAGGTCAAGCGGTTTTGGCCTGATCTCAAAGGGGTTACGGTGTCACACTTTGCCCCGC
>FXBF010000284.1_pt1 | contig 16875 bp, 10 predicted proteins | sample 5335321 | NCBI WGS metagenome assembly FXBF01 (sample SAMEA103928391, study PRJEB20085) | sediment metagenome | isolation source: sediment
TTTGGACCGCCGTAGGCGACCCGCAGGGCGAAGGCCAGGGATGGCCTGAGTCAAAAGAACCCGTCGTACGGGGGTGGGTGAGCCCGAATAAAGATGACAGTCCAGTGGACTGTCATCCGGGCGAACGGGCTTGCCACGGACGGCAAGCACAGGACTTGCAAGCGAGAGCACGGAGAGCGGAGCGCAGCAAGCCCGTTAACAAATAATTGCCGGTAGGCGACACCCACTACTGCTCATTTAATCAACTTCAGGAACTGCTTCTCATCCAGCGTCGTGACACCCAGCTCCGCCGCACGTGCGGCCTTGGAGCCTGGGTCACTGCCTACCACCACGTAATCGGTCTTCTTAGACACGCTGCCCGCAACCTTGGCCCCTAACGCCTGCAGCCGCACCTTGGCCTGGTCGCGCGCCATGGACGCGAGCGTCCCGCTTAACACGAACGTCTTGTTCTCGAGCGGCCGCTTGGCGCTCGGCCTCACCGCGACATCTATTGGCTTCACGCCTGCTTTCTTCAGCTTTGCGATCACGTCGCGATTATGCTTTTCGCGAAAGAAAGCATATATGCTTTGGGCCACCACCGGCCCCACATCAGGCACCTGTTGCAACTGCTCGACACCTGCCTGCATGATTGCTTGCAAGCTGTGGAGGTGATCCGCTAACGTCTGCGCCGTTGCCTCCCCGACGTCTTTGATCCCGAGGGCGTAAAGAAAACGGGCCAAACTCGGTTTCTTGCCGCTTTCCAGTTGCCGCATCAGGTTTTCAGCGGATTTCCTGCCCATGCGCTCGAGTGCGGCAACCGCTTCTACGTCGAGGCGATAGAGGTCTGCAAGATCCCGCACCAGACCGTGCTCGTCAAGCTGTTGCACGAGCTTGTCGCCCAGGCCGTCGATATCCATGGCGCGCCGGGATGCGAAATGCCGGATCGCCTCGCGCCGCTGCGCCGGGCAGAACAACCCGCCGGTACAACGCGTTGCCGATTCGCCGGGCAAGCGCACGACGTCGGAGCCGCATACCGGGCATTTATCGGGCATCTTGAAGCGGCGCGTTCGTTTCGGGCGCTTCGACCGCACGACGCCAACGACCTCCGGTATAACGTCACCCGCGCGGCGCACGACGACCGTGTCACCGATACGCACATCCTTACGTCGCAGCTCATCTTCGTTGTGCAAGGTGGCACGGCTCACCGTGACACCGCCGACCTGAACCGGTCGCAGATTCGCGACCGGTGTGATCACGCCGGTGCGCCCGACGGACGCGAAGACGTCCTCGACTACTGTGGTTTCCTCGTGTGCCGGCAGCTTATGCGCCAACGCCCAACGCGGGGCGCGTGCGGTGGACCCCAGGCGCTCGCGCGCCGCAAGATCATCCACCTTATAAACGACACCATCGATTTCGAATCGCAGGCCGTCACGCCGGCTCAGCATATCCTGGTAGTACTTGAGACAGGCGTCGATGCCTTGTACGACATCGAGCAGTTCGCTCAGGCGGAATCCCCATTGCTTCAAGCGCCGCGCTGCCTTCGAGTAAAGTGGCGCGACCGGCGCCGATAGCTCTCCTAAGCCCCACGGGATGAAAGTCAAAGGCCGGGCCGCGGTGACGCGCGGATCGAGCTGACGCAAGCTACCGGCGGCGGCGTTGCGTGGATTCGCGAACACACTATCACCACGCTCCAGACGCTCGGCATTCAGGCGTTCAAACTCCGCTTTCGGGATCACGACCTCGCCGCGCACCTCCAGCACCGCGGGCCAGCCACGGCCGCGCAGACGCAGCGGCACCGTGTTGATGGTGCGCACATTGCTGGTTACGTCCTCTCCCGTCGTACCGTCACCGCGCGTACCCGCCCACACCAGAATCCCGTTCTCGTAGCGCAGGCTCGTGGAAACCCCGTCGAACTTGGGCTCCACCGTGTAGCTCACGGTGGCGGACACTGCGAGCCCCTGGCGCACCCGCCGGTCCCAATCACACACCTCCGACTCATCGAAGGCATCGTCCATGGACATCATCGGAACAGTGTGGCGGACCCGACCGAAGGCTGCTAGCGGCTCGGCGCCTACACGTTGCGTAGGTGAATCGGACGTAACCAGCGCCGGATAGCGCTTCTCGAGCGCCTGTAGCTCGCTAAACAAACGATCGTACTCGGCGTCCGTTATCTCCGGGCAATCGAGCACGTAATAGCGATAATTATGATAGTTCAGAAGATCGCGCAACTTCTTGATGCGCGTCTCGGCCTGCCGGGCGTTCATGCGCTGAAAAAACGCAGTGCCGCCTCGCTGCCGGGGACAATGCCTTTCGCATTGATGTCGGCCGCGATACGTTTGATCTGCTGCTGAATCGCGGTTACCCCCTCATCCGTCAGCGGACGCCCGTTCTGATCGGTCAATCGCCCACCAAGCGCCTGACACAGTGCCCGTGCGGTCTCGACCATCGTTTCAAAAACGCGGACGGGCTCGCATACGCACGGTACGGTCATGAAGAAAGTGAGGCCGCCCGTTCGCCACCTGTCCAGTGTCTCCGGATCGAACGCACCTGGCTGGTAAAGATTCGCCATGCTGAACAGGTGCCGGCAACCTGCGGAGTTCTCGTTCTTCATATGAAATATGTTCATGGCCCCGAAGTGCATGCCCTGGTCTATTGCGGTCTGCGCCATCGCGCGGCCGCTGAAGCCCTCGGCACCGTCCGCCATGACGTTGATGCTGGCGATCACGTCATACGCCTCGGCGAACTCCTGCAGCTCTTGCGCACGGGTCAGCGCCTGCTCCACGGTCATAGAGAGCTTAGTCCGGCGTTTGAATGCGTCGGCAAGCTTCAACGCCAACTGTATGAAGGCATTTAACTCAGACTCCTCGATGGGCCCGCCGGAATCTACCAACTGGATCGTAACGGCGAGATCGCTGTACTGGGCATCATCAGGGTCACGCTCCAGTGGCGACCACCGGCTCACGAGGTAACGCAGGCCATAGAGCTGTCGGGGTTTATCGAGCACATACTCGTTTTGCTTAAAGACTCCGAGCGCCTGGTCCCGCAACACAGGGCCGCGCCCGGGAAAGTGCACGATGAAATCGATTCTCGGGTTCGGTACATCGTCGAGCCCGATAGGGAAGACGCGCTCGATATCTTCGGGTGCCGTGCGTCGCGAGGCAGCGACCTGCACAGCCCTATCCGGACCGAGATCTAGAGGTTTTGCAGCGGCCTGCTCAAGACTTTCGAACTCTTCGTCGAACGGCCATGCGTCCTCATCCCCTGCTCGCACATCGGGCACATCGGATGTAAGCGACTTTTTCTTCAGATCAACAGGGGGGCCGGGGTTGATGTCGAGATAGGGCTCGGCCTGCGGCCTCACACCATCGGCGCCACCGGCTACGTCGTCGAGGCCCGCGCTGCCGGCCGTTGTCTGCCTCGCCTTACGCCGGCGCCCCCGTACGTTGAGGCGCGCCTTGTCGTAGGTGCTGATCGCGACAGCCGCGATGATTACTGCACCTATGAGCAGCAGGGCGTTTTGCAGACCCATTACCGCGCAGCCATTTCCAGCGCCTCATCGATGTCGACGGCGACAAGGCGCGAGACACCGGGCTCTGTCATGGTTACACCGACCAGTACCCTGGCGGTTTCCATGCTGATCTTGTTATGCGTGACATAGATCAACTGGGTCTTATCCGACAGTGTCTTCAACGTTTCACAGTACCGCTCCACGTTCGCATCATCCAATGGCGCATCGACCTCATCAAGTATGCAGAACGGTGCCGGATTCAGCTCGAACAGCGAAAATAACAACGCCACGGCGGTCAGCGCCTTCTCTCCACCCGACAGCAGGTGAATGGTGCTGTTTCGTTTACCCGGCGGGCGCGCCATCACGCTCACGCCGCTGTTAAGCAGATCATTCTCCGTGAGCTCCAGGTAAGCGCTGCCGCCGCCGAACAGGCGCGGGAAGAACGACTGAAAACCCGCGTTGACGTGGTCGAATGTCTCTTTGAATCGGGTTCGTGTCTCGCCATCCATCTTGCGGATCGCCTCTTCGAGTATCTCGAGCGCCCCGGACAGGTCTTCGTGTTGCTTGTCCAGGTAGCTCTTGCGCTCGGACTGCTCTTCGTACTCCTCGACTGCAACGAGGTTGATGGCACCAAGACGCTCTATCTTGGCTTGCAGCTCCTCGATGCGTGTCTGCCAAGCCCCCTCTGACGCCTCCTCGGGCAAGCCCGCGAGCACTTCCTCCAGCTTGAAGTTACCCTCGGCCACCTGCTCGCCCAGGCCATCGCGCCGTACCACCAACTCCTGTTGATGCACGCGCGCCTCCTCATGGGTTTGCCGTACCTCCTCAACGCGTTGCTCCTGTTGCGTGCGGGCCTGCTCTTGCTCACGTAAAGCCGCATCGAGGTCGTTAACTTTCTTGCGCGCATCGTGCAAGCGTTGCTCCACTTCCAGGCGCCTGTGCAGAAGCTCCTCCAGTCTCTGCTTGAGCTCCGCATCGGGTTCACGCTCGCCGGCCACCACACCCTCGAGCTCCTCACGACGGGTCAGCAACTGTTTGAGCTGGCCCTCCAGGCGCGTGACACTCTGACGAGTAGACTCGAACGCGGTCTGCAATCGTTGCCGCTCGACCTCGAGCTGGTGCACGGCCTGTTGCGCCACGGCGGCCGCGCCGCGCGCCTGCTCGAGCTCGGCTTGCAAGTCGTCACGCTTCTTGAGCATGGCCAGGCGCTGCTCGTGGCGCGTATCGCTTTCGCCCTCGGCCATTTGTAACAGCCGCTGGGCGTCGCTCAAATCGCTATTGTCACGCTCGAGCTGCAGCCTGACCTCACCCTGCTCGTCGCTGATCTGCTGCGCTCGAACCTGCAGCTGCGCCAACGTCGCCTCCTTATGTGCCCGCTGCTCTTGAGTCGTGGCGCGCTCCCGCACGTGCTCGTTCAATTGACCGCGGTCACGCTCGCGCTGACTCTCCAGAGCCTTTAACTGCTCTTGTGCTTGCGCCCGCTGCCCGCCGGCCGCGGCCAATTGCTGATGCAACTCGGCAGACCCTGCATCCAGCTTTTCGATCTCTTGCTCGCGTGCCAGCATGCCGGCACGCCGGTCTTGATCGTGCCCGAGCATCAACCAGTTGCGTCCCAGCCACGCCCCGGAACGCGTCACGATCGACTCGTGCGACGCCAGCTCGGCGCGCCGGCTCACGGCCTCATGTAGCTCCTCGGCAACGTAGACCCCGTCTAACAAGGGGGCCAGATCGGCATCGGCGCGAACCTTGCTCAGTAACGTCTCCGGTTCATCGGCGGCGGCCGCAGCCGCGCCCGGTTGCAGGTCGAACACGCTGAGCTCGAGCTGCTCGTCATCGCGGAAACCGGCGGCAACGCGGTCGAGACCATCAACACAAACAGCAGCGAGGTTGACCCCAAGCACGCGCTCAACAGCCCGCTCCCAACCCGGCTCGACCGACACCACGCTCGCCAGCCGTGGTGCGTTGTCCAGGTCCCTTTGCGACAACCACGCATTGAGCGCAGCATTGTCCCGGCCCTCGGCAGCGGCCTGTAGCTCGCGCAACGACGTCAGACGCGCATCACAAGTGTGTTGCTCGCCGCGCAACTCCTCCAGGCGCTGAGCGAAATCGATATCGCGCTTGCGCGCTTCCTGAATTTCGCGCTCGACGCTCTCGAGCTGACGCTCGGCTTGATCACAGGCCCGCTGCAGCTCGGCCGCACGCTGCTGTAGTGCCTCCAGGTCGATCTCCTGCTGGGCAGTAGTGATGCCCTCGGCCTCGGCCGCCAGCCGTGCGGCCCGTTCTTCAAGCTGACTCATGTGCCGTTGCAATTGCTCGATACGGGCGCGCTGGATCTCGCGCACCTTGGCCGGCTCCGCCGCCGCTTCAGCGAACGCGCTCCAATCGCCCTGCCACTCGCGCATCGCCTGCTCTACGCGCACTAACGTCGCGTTCGTGCGCTCTTGTAGCTTCAGCGCCTCGTCTATGCGCGGCGCACTTTGCTCGAGCCCAGAGCTGAGCTCCTTGAGCTGCTCGAGATCCGACTGCAAGTGCTGACTGGCTTCGTGCCACGTTTGATTGACCTGCTCCAGCTCGCGCGCACGCTCATTGTAGGTGTCGCGCGCGTGTTGAATGGCCTGCTCAACTCCGGCAATTTCCGCTCCAATCGAATAAAACTCGGCTTGCACGGTATTAAAGTTATCGCTCGCCTCCGCCTGCTGAGTGCGGATCTTCTCTATCCTGGCCTCGGTAGCGCGCTGGTCCGCCACGGCACCCTCCAGAGCGATATCTTGCGCCGCTGTAGCGCGCTCCGCCGCTTGCGCCTGCTTGTCCAACGCGCGCCAACGCAATGCCAGCCACTGCGCACGCATTAGGCGCTCCTGTTGCCTCAAGTCCTTGTACCGCGCGGCCGCATTCGACTGCCTGCGCAAACGCCTTAGCTGTGTTGCCAGCTCCCCGCGTATGTCCTCGACACGCGCCAGGTTTTCCCACGTGTGACGAATACGGGTCTCCGTTTCGCGGCGGCGCTCCTTGTACTTGGAGACCCCCGCCGCTTCCTCGAAGAACACCCGCAACTCCTCCGGCTTGGCTTCGACGATGCGAGATACCATGTCCTGCTCGATCATGGAGTAGGCGCGTGGACCCAGCCCTGTGCCGAGAAACAGTCCGGTGATGTCTTTGCGCCGACACCGCGTTTTATTGAGGAAATAATCCGAGCGGCCGTCGCGCGATGCCTCCCGCCGAATAGAGATCTCCGCGTATCGTGCATACTCCCCGGGGGCGGACCCGTCGCTGTTATCGAACAGCAGCTCGACCGAGGCTCGGCCGATCGGTTTGCGCGCAGTCGAACCATTGAAGATGACGTCCGCCATCGACTCTCCACGCAGCTGCTTCGCGGAGCTCTCGCCCATGACCCAGCGAATGGCGTCCACAATGTTGGACTTGCCGCAGCCGTTCGGGCCAACGATGCCGATCAGACTTCCGGAGACGGGGATAGTGGTGGGGTCGACGAAGGACTTAAATCCGGCAAGCTTTATCGTCTTGAGGCGCATTAACCGTCGATTTTGTTTCCTGCTTTCGCCAGCAGGCGCTGAGCTACAATCCAAGGTAACATACGGAAGCGTAAATGCCTACCCAGCCGAGCAAGACATTAGAGACCTTCGATAATCCCCATCCGCAACGGGATTATATTATCGCGATCGAGATTCCGGAATTCACCTGTCTGTGTCCCAAGACCGGCCAGCCCGATTTCGCTACCCTTTATCTACAGTACGTGCCGGACCGCAGGTGTATCGAGCTCAAGTCGCTGAAGCTCTATTTCTGGTCGTACCGCGACGAAGGCGCTTTTCATGAAGACGTCACCAACGCCATTCTAGGCGATCTCGTGGCGGTAACCCAGCCGCGCTATATGCGGCTGCGTGCCAAATTTCATGTCCGCGGCGGACTATCCACTACGGTGATCGCAGAGCATCGGGCGCCGGGGTGGGCCCCGCCGCCTCCTCCTCCGGACTACCTGCCGCGCTGGGCGCCGCCATCGCCAAGCCCAGACCCGAGTGAGATCACCGCGGCACCTGCGCAGGCGTCGGCACAGGCGCCCGCGCCAGCGCCTGGTCCAGCGCCCGAAACCGTAGACAACTCGGTATTCGTCGGCGTGGATCTGGGAACGACCGGTTGTCGTGCAGTCGCGGTCAATCGCGACGGTCAGCTTCTGGCCCATGCCGAGGCCATCACGCCCGCACCGTTGCGGAATCAAGAGCAGGTGACGCAGGACCCCACGCAGTGGTGGCGCGCATTGAATACCAGTCTGGGCACGCTATTGACCAAGATCGATCCCGCGCGGGTACGCGCCATCGCGGTCGACGGCACGTCTGGGACGCTTCTGTTATGCGATGAGAACGGGCGCCCGGTCACGCCCGCCTTGATGTACAACGACGGCCGCGCGCTGGCGCAGGCCGAGGCCATCGCCGAGCACGCGGGGCCGCATTGCGGCGCCCAGGGTCCGAGCAGCAGCCTGGCCAAGCTGCTGTGGTTGCAAGAGAAGAACATGGACGCCAAGGCACGCTACGCCCTGCACCAGGCGGACTGGATCGTCGGGCGCCTGACCGGGCTGTGGGGACACAGTGACTATAACAATTGCCTGAAGCTCGGCTTCGACCCGCAAGCACTGGAATGGCCGCAGTGGCTGGTGGATCTGGGGGCCAACACGCGCCTGCTGCCGACCGTATACGCCCCGGGGCAGGAGATCGGGCGCGTCGGCCCAAAGCTCGCCAGGTCCTTCGGGCTGCCGGCCGATACGCGCGTGGTGGCCGGCACCACGGACGGCGTGGCGGGCTTTATGGCCGCTGGCGCCACGTCGCCAGGCCAAGCGGTGACCTCGCTTGGGACCACGCTGGGTCTCAAGCTGTTGTCCAACAAGCCGGTGTTTTCGCCGGAACACGGTGTTTACAGTCACCGCCTGGGAAAACTGTGGCTCGCGGGCGGCAACTCCAACGCAGGCGGGGCCACGTTGTTGCAATATTTCGACACCGCGCAGATGCGGGAGCTTACCCCTCAGCTCGATCCGGAGAACTTTACCGGGCTCGACTACTATCCGCTGCCGCAGGTCGGCGAGCGCTTCCCGGTCAACGATCCCAAGATGGCGCCGCGACTGGAGCCGCTGCCCGCAGACAGCCTGAGCTTTTTCCAGGGCATGCTCGAGGGTATCGCCCGCATCGAGTCGAAGGGATATCAGCTACTGATGCAGCTGGGGGCGCCCGCCCTCACCCGGGTGCTCACTACCGGCGGCGGCAGCATCAACCCCGCCTGGCAGCGCATCCGTGAACGTATTCTCGGTGTTGAGACCAAACGCGCGCGTTTCGGCATGGCCGCATACGGCACCGCACTGCTGGCAGCCGGTGTCGTCGCCAAGGCGTTCGCGACCCCGGAGCGAACGGGGACGGGTGGATAGTAACTCGCTACTCGTTACTGAACCTTACGGCACCTTCGCCGCCCCTGCTTTAGCACTGCTTCTGTGGAACAGGATATACGTTGCTGGCACCAGCACCAGGCTAACCAACACGGAGAACGACAGGCCGGAGACCATGGCCACGGCCAACGGTTGCAGCATTTCCGAGCCCTCGCCCAGCCCCAATGCCAGCGGGAGCATGCCCACGACGGTCGTGATCGTCGTCATCAGGATCGGTCGCAGCCGCAACCGCCCAGCCTCGACGATCGCCTGCGCCACGGCGCCGCCGCGCGCACGCGCGATCTCGATGAACTCCACCAATACAATAGCGTTGTTGACGACGATGCCGATCAACATAATCACGCCCAACCATACCGCCATGGACAGCGGCAGTCCGGTCACGAACAATCCTAACGTCACGCCGACCAGGGCGAAAGGCACCGACAACATGATCACGGCCGGATTGCGCAGCGACTCATACTGCACGGCCATCACTACGAACACCAGAAACAATGCGAGTCCCAGCAGTCGATTAACGGTCGCGCGCCCGCGCTGCAGGGACTCCTCGGCCCCGGCATAATATAGGCCATAGCCGGGAGGGAGCTTGTAATCTGCAAGCACATCCCTGACGTCGCGCATGACTTCGCCAAGCGTACGCTCGCCGGTGAGCGAACCGGTGACCTCGATGATGCGGCTCTGGCTGTCGCGCCGGATCTCAGTCGGCGTCGATACCAGCTCGACACGTGCCACATCCCGCAGGTAAACCGCCGCGCGCGCGCCCGACTCACCAAACAGCAGGATCCCCTGCATGGCGGCAGGACTGTCTACCTCGCTCCGCGGCAAGCGCACGCGGATATCGTAACTACGGTCACCGTCGGCGAAATCACTGACCACGACGCCCGCCAGCGCGATCCGCAGCGCTCGCCCTACATCGGCGACGTCGATCCCGAACTCGGCCGCACGCGGACGATCGACTATGACGGCCAACTCCTGACGGATATCCTCGGCAGAGTGGCGTACATTGCGCAGCCCCGCCACACCCTCGAGACGCGAAACCAGATCGCTGCCCACGCGTGCCAGCGTGGCCAGATCCGGGCCCCGGACCCGGATGCTTACCTCCTCGCCGGAACGGCTAGCGCGCAGACCGCGGATCCCCGATGTGCGCGGACGTACCTTGACGCCAGCGACTTGCGCCTCTTTGAGCGTTCGTTTGAACCGCCTGATCCAGCCATTGCTGTCTATTTCGCGCTCGCCACGGTCCACCAGCTGCACGTTGATCGTGCTTCTGTTACTGCGCTCGTACTGGGTGCGGCCGAAGATCCAGCCACCAACGACAGTGAAAATGCTATCCACATAAGGTTGCGCGCGGATCAGTTGCTCCAACGCCCGGACCTGCTGGTTCATCGCGTCGAGCGACATGCCTGGATCCGAGAGCATTCGAATGTGAATCCGCCCGTCATCTATCTTAGGCAGGAACTCCTGCTTGCTCGAGAGAAAAGTCGTGGCGATCGCCAGCGCCAGGAGCGCGACCGCCCCGCTCAGGACCCACCCGGGAACCCGCAAGAGGCGCTCGAGCAATCGGCTATACCCTGTCTGCGCGCGTGCCATGAGACGATCGACGGCGCCATGCAATCTTGCGCGCGTTACCCCCGACATGCGCGCCGCGAGACTCGGCACGAGCGTGAGCGCCACCACTAACGACGCTACGATCGCCGCTGATATGGTGAAAATGAGCTCACGGAACAGCAGTCCGATAAGCCCGCCGACGAAGAGGAACGGCAGCACCGCGGCGAGGCTCGTTGTGGTCGAGGCGACGATCGCGCTGTTTACCTCGGCCGCGGCCTGCGACGCAACCGCGAGCCGGTTGTCCGCATCTGCTGCCGCACCGCCATCGAATGACACTGCTCGCGCGTCGCGCTCGCTTGTGGGTGGCCGCGCCGCGCCTACGCGCGCCTGTTTATGGCGCGAGATGTTCTCGAACATCACAATGGTGTTGTCGATCAGCATGCCCATGCCCAGGGCAAGCCCTCCCAGGGTCATCACGTTGAGCGTAAGGCCGCCGAGTGCCATCACGATAAACGTGACCATGATCGAGATCGGTATTGCGCTGCCGATAATCAGCGTGCCACGCAGGTCACCCAGGAACAGATAAACCACCACCATCGCCAGCACCGCCCCACTCAAAGCGGCGAGGGTCGCGTTGTTCAAAGATTGCCGAATGAACACCGACTGATCGCTGACCCGGTTCACACGTATGTCCTCGGGAAGGAGGCCGTTCGCCTGCAGCCACGCCAAACGCGCCTTCACGCGATCAGCGACATCCATCGTGTTCGCGGTGGGCTGCTTCTGAATCGAGACCATGACACCGGGAACGCCATCAAGGCGCACATGCAGCCTTTGATCCGCATACGCGTCGACCACCTGCGCCACCTCCGCCAACGGAATGCTTTCGCCGCTGGCAAGCCGGACCGGCAGCGAAGCGATCGCCGCGATGCTATTGAGCCGCCCAGCGGTGCGACTCGGGTACTCGCGGTTTCCTACGAGCAACCGGCCCGCGGGACTTTCTTCATTGCCTCGCTTGATCGTGCTGATCACAGCGTCCATGGACAGTCCCAGCCCGGCCAGACGGCGCTGGTCCGGCACGACATGGATCTCACGTACCACGCCACCGCCGACCTCTACCGCCGCAACCCCGGACAGGCTCAGAAACTGCCGGGAAAACTCATCGTCGCTCCAGGTCCGCAGTTCCACCAGCGGCCGCAAGGGCGAAGTCACGACAAAGGTCATGACCGGCAGCTGCGCCGGATCGAACTTGAAAACGATGGGTGGCTCTATAGTCGTCGGCAAGAATCGCTTGGCGCGATCAAGGTGCATGCTGGCATCGCGCAACGCGTTGTCGATGTCTTTTCCGTACTCGAAGTTGAGGTTAATGCTGGAACGGCCTTCGGAGGTCGTGGACTCGACGTTGATCGCATCCTCGGTGATCGCCAACTGCTCTTCGAGCTGGCGTGTGATCTTGTCCTCCATCACCTGCGGCGACACACCGGGGTCCAGAACCCGCACACCGATCTGCGGATATATTAATTTCGGCAGCAGATCGGTCGACAGGCGCCCGAGCCCGAACAGCCCCAAGATCACGGCAGCCCCCGTCAACATGACGGTGCTGACCGGGTGGCGAATAGACCAGGCCGCTAAGCCGCCTTTACGCACCGCCGGCACGCTCTCGTGCGGTCGCGCTCACCGGTCTGACAACCTGGCCATCACTAAGCCCGAGGAAACCGCGCTGCACGACACGTTGGCCCGCCTGCCGCCCGGATTTCCACCTTGTCGGCCAGGCGCAGGCCGGTTTCCACCGGCGGCTGCCCGTACGCTCAGCGCTTGAGCGCAGTGTCTGCGTTTGCACGACCGTCAGCTCGATCAGGTGCGGCGGCAGCGCGGCCGGCAGGGTCTTGGCGTCCGCATCTCCACCGGCCGCAGGTGCACACGCCGTCACGAATGACGCCAGTAGCGCCGTTGCCGCAGCCGATATCATGAGCCGGGGTTTACGCATGCCTGTGGGCCGTTATCGATCAGCGATCAATGCCTGTGGTCTTGCTGGCGAACATCGCCGCCAAGCACAGCCTCGTGATGCGACCGGGCACCAGTGAGTTCCTTGGTCCTCGCTGAGCGTAGCGGGCTTCGACATGGTGCCTCGATCCAGCACCCGCCCACGGTGGCACGGGTGCGCGTCGACATCACTCGCCATCCGAATCGCGCAGCAACGGCTCCAGCTCGGACAATGCGCGACGATAGACGTCGCGCTTGAAGTCAATGATGTGCTCGACGGGCGCCCAGTACTCGACCCAGCGCCAGTCGTCGAACTCGGGCCTGCGGCTCACGTCCAGACACACACGGTCGTCGTCTCCCACCAGGCGCAGCAAGAACCAGATCTGCTTTTGTCCCTTGAAGGAACGGTTGCTTGAGCGACGCAGGTAGCGCTTCGGAATTTCATAGCGCAGCCACGTCCGCGTGCGGCCGATAATCTCTACGTCTCTTTCACGCAGGCCGACTTCTTCCCACAGCTCGCGAAACAGTGCCTGCTCGGCGGTCTCGTGCGATTTGATCCCGCCCTGCGGAAACTGCCAGGCGTCGTGCCCGCAGCGTCGCGCCCACAGCACCTGGTCGGACCGGTTGCATAAGATCAAGCCGACGTTCGGCCGGTAACCGTCTTCGTCTACCATATACTGCCAGCTCGCCTATAGATTGGATACACCGTTACGGCTGTCCGCAAGCGCCTACCATGGCCCGATACATGAACCGTGCATTCGTTTCCGAGACCGTCGCCGGGCCCCTAGGGAGGGTTTCACGGCGTGTCTCGGCCACAGATGCTCGATTCCCGTGTGATCCACCGCAGCCCATCCAAGAACGCCCCAATCTTGACGGCTCTCAGGGGCTCACGCCGCGACTAGCGGGACAGCGAAGAATCACCGCCATTTTTCCACGAACGGGATGCGACAGCAATCCGCCAACGGTAGCCCTGAAAAGCGTGTGCGAACTCGAAATAGTCGCAGCCGTGGCGCCGGACGGCGGCTGCGAGGCGCGCCTGGAAATCCTGTTATCCCGTCAACGGGCCGCACTGAACCCGGGACGCGATAGCCGTATATAATGGTGCTTTTGGAGTTCTCGCTTGAGCCTCGCCATCTTTGATCTCGATAAAACCCTGTTGACCGGGGACAGCGACCACGCCTGGGGGGAGTTTCTGGTGGAGCGCAACCTGGTCGATGGTGAGCACTACGCGCGCGAGAACGATCGTTTCTATCGCGCCTACCACAACGGTACGCTCGATATCCACGATTACCTCGCGTTCGCGCTGCGCCCGCTCGCACAGCACGACCGTGCCGCCCTCGAGCAGTGGCGCGCGCAATTCTTGCAATGCAAGGTGCTACCGATGATCAAGCCAGGGGCACGTGAGCTGATCGCCAAGCACCGTCGCGCAGGTGACACGCTCGTTATCGCCACGTCAACTAACGACTTCATCACCGAACCGATCGCCGCCGAGCTCGGCGTAGACAACCTGATCGCATCCGAAGCCGAGGTGGTCAACGGGCGTTTCACGGGCCGGGTCCTCGGAACGCCGTCCTACCGCATGGGCAAGGTCGAACGGCTACGCGCCTGGATGGCGCAGCACGAGGAGACGCTGGTAGGTAGCTGGTGTTACAGCGACTCGCATAACGACATCCCTTTATTGGAAGTCGTCGACCATCCAGTCGCGGTCGATCCCGACGATGTCCTGCGCGAACACGCCGAATCACGTGGCTGGCCCACAATCGAGCTTCGCTGAGGTCACACCGTGATACGCGCCTCACACCTCACAGTGCTGTTGCTGCTGGCGGCGCCGACAAGCATCGCCTTCGCGCTGTCGGTAGGGAGCGTGGATCTGAACCTGACAGATTTGCGGCAAGCGATTGCAGGAAACGGCACCAGCCTGGGTACCGCGATAGTAATGGAGTTGCGGTTACCGCGTGCACTGTCGGCTTTCGCCGTGGGTGGCCTGCTCGCCTTGTCCGGCGCCCTGCTGCAAGTGCTGCTGCGAAACCCGTTGGCCGATCCGTACATTCTAGGCGTGTCGGGTGGCGCTGCAGTGGCGGCACTGCTCAGCATTCTTGTGGGTCTGGGTACCGCCTGGGTGATGGGCAATGCGTTCGTCGGCAGCCTGGTGTCTACTTTCCTGGTGTTCAGTCTCAGCCGCCTCGACGGGGCGTGGACACAGACGCGCCTGTTGCTCACGGGTGTCGTCGTCGCCGCCGGCTGGGGTGCGCTGATCAGCTTCATGTTGGCCATATCACCGAACAGCGATCTGCAGACCATGCTGTTTTGGCTCATCGGCGACATGAGCCGCGCGACACTTCCGATATTCGCCAACGCAATCCTGCTGGCGGGTCTGACGTTGGCACTCGCGCTTGCGCGCTCGTTGAACCTGCTCGCCCGTGGCGATCTGGCGGCGGCGGCGTTAGGCGAAAACCCGGCACGCATTCGCGTGTCGGTGTACTTCATCGCCTCGCTGCTGACGGCCGCGGCCGTGACCGTGGCCGGCGGCATCGGCTTCGTGGGCTTGATCATCCCGCATGTCATCCGGCTGCTCACCGGTGCCGACCATCGCAGCCTGCTCCCCAACACGGTGTTGCTCGGTGGCAGCTTTTTGGTCGTGGCCGACACGCTCGCGCGTACCGCCCTCGCGCCGGTACAGCTACCAGTCGGCGTCATCACCGCCCTGCTGGGCGTTCCGGTTTTTCTATTTCTGCTTACCCGCACCAGGAACGCATAAGTGCACCTGCACACCGACCGTCTCGACATCCGTGTCCCCGGCAAAACGCTGTGCGCAGGGCTCACGCTTAAGCTCGGTCCGGGCGAGAATTGGGCGCTGCTGGGCGCCAACGGCAGCGGCAAGACCACGCTGCTGCACACGCTGGCGGGGCTGCGATCCGCCGATGGCGGGCACGTCTCACTCGGGGAGCGCGACATTCGCGACTACCCGCACCGTATGCGGGCCAGGCACTTGGGTGTATTGTTCCAGGACTACGACGTCGCTTTCCCGGCGACCGTGCTGGAGACGGTCCTCACGGGCAGACACCCGTACTTGTCACGCTGGCAGTGGCAGGACGATGCCGATGACGTGCGCCTGGCAGAGGCCGCGCTGGCCGCCGTCGGGCTCGCCGGCTTCGAGGCCAGGCGCGCCTACACGCTTTCCGGCGGGGAACGCCGCCGGGCGGAGATCGCCGCCGTGCTGGCGCAGGACCCGCCGGTGTTGTTGCTCGATGAGCCGACGAATCATCTGGACCTGCGACACCAGATCGAGATCTTGCAACTGCTGACGCAACGACGACAGCAGCGAGACGCCCTGAGCGTGCTTGTTTTGCACGATCTCAATCTCGCGACGCGGTTCTGCACGCACGCGTTGCTGCTTTTCGGCAACGGCGAGTGCCGGCACGGCGAGCTGCCCGACATTCTCGACACCGAGACATTGGAGATGCTTTACGGTTACCCCATCCGCAAGTTCGAGACAGCGAACGGCGTGCTCTACGGCCCGGCCTGACGGCACGCCAGCACCAACATTAGCCGACAAAGCAAGAGCGAGTGATGAGAGACATACAATATCCAGGACGTTCCGTAGTCATGAGCACCAGCGGCATGGTCGCAACGAGTCAGCCCATGGCGACACAGGTGGGTCTGCACATCTTGCGCCAGGGTGGCAACGCCATGGACGCCGCCATCGCCGCCAGCGCCACCCTATGCGTCGCAGAGCCGCAGTCGACCGGAATCGGCGGCGACTGCTTCCTGCTCTACCATGATGCCGGCTCAGGCACGCTGCACGGTCTCAATGGCAGCGGCCGCGCCCCCGCCGGGGCGACCCTCGAGGAACTACGACGCCGGGGGCACAAGACCATGCCCGAGTACGGCATTCTCTCCGTTACCGTACCCGGCGCGATCGATGCATGGCAAGTCGCGCTCGAGCGTTTTGGCAGCATGAACCTCGGTGAGCTGTTGCAACCCGCCATTGACTATGCGGAGAACGGTTACGCGGTTTCCCCGATCGTGGCAAAGGTGTGGCAGCAGAATGAGTCGCTGCTTTCAAGCTGTGCGGACACGCGCCAGACGCTGCTGCCGGGCGGCCATGCCCCGCGCGCGGGCACGCGGCAGCGCCAACCGAACCTGGCCGCGTCGTTGCGGCAGATCGCGCGAGACGGTCGCGATGTGTTTTACACCGGTGAGATCGCCGAGAAAATCGTGCGATTCAGTAAGGCCAACGACGGGCTGTTGGACCTTAAGGACTTCGCCGCCCATCGCTCAGACTGGGTAGAGCCTATTCACACCGATTACCGCGGGCTGCGTATCTACGAGATCCCACCCAACGGGCAGGGCATCACCGTGCTCATGATGCTCAATATTCTCGAAAACACCCGGCTCGGAGATATGGAGCATCTCGGCG
>FXBF010000285.1_pt1 | contig 16866 bp, 16 predicted proteins | sample 5335321 | NCBI WGS metagenome assembly FXBF01 (sample SAMEA103928391, study PRJEB20085) | sediment metagenome | isolation source: sediment
CCCGCCGCTTGAGCTCGGCGATCAGCGCGACTCGCTCGGAAGGACGCAACGCGTCCGCCCAGGGTCGCGCCGGCGGCGCGTTGGCCGCAGCCACCCTCAGGCCCCGCGCCCGGGATTTCAGGATGGCGATCTCCTCCCGCTTGCGCCGGAGAATCCCGGCCAGATAGTCGGCGGTCACTGAGCGGTTTCCGAGTCCCGAGAGTCTGCGCCCGGGGTTGCGCTTCGGTGCATTTTCGGGTATTGTATATTCGGCTCCTGTTCGGTATGCCGCCGCGCGCCCGGCGGCACGGATCGCCCGATGGCGCGGATCAGAGACAACCTGGAGGCGTCATGGCGCTCACGAAGCGGCAGCGAGAGATCCTCGATTTCATCGAGAGCTTCATACAGAGCCGAGGATACTCACCGAGCTTCGAGGAGATAGCCAAGTTCTTCGGCTACCGGTCCTTAGCGACGGTGCACGAGCACCTCTCGAACCTCGAGAGGAAAGGTTACATCCGCAGGAACTACAATGAAAGCCGCTCGGTGGAGCCACTCGAGGCCGTTCATCCCCGTGCGGCAGCCTCCGCTCTCCCCTTGCTCGGCCGCGTCGCCGCTGGCTCACCGATCGAAGCGATCGAGCAGGACGAATCGGTCTGCGTCCCCGAGGACATGCTGACCGGCCAAGGCCCCCACTTCGTGCTGCGGGTGCGCGGCAGCTCGATGATCGACGACCAAATCCGTGACGGGGACTGCGTCGTCGTGGACGGTCGCGCGGTCGCCGAGAACGGGGAAATGGTCATCGCGCTGGTGAACGGCGAGTCGGCGACGGTGAAGCGCTTCTACCGCGAGAGCGATGGCCGCATCCGCCTGCAGCCGTCAAACGATACCCACGCCCCGCAGTTCTACGACGAGTCGGATGTCAGGGTGCGCGGGGTCGTGATCGGGGTGATCCGCAGGTACTAGCGGGTCAGACTGCGACATCCTCGAGAGACGTTAGTCCGCGGGCGTCGTGGCCTGTCGGAGCTTCTCGAGTACGTCGAGTCCGGTTTTCTCATCCAGCACGGACTCCGCCAAGGCCAGTCCCTCATTGAGGGCGTCCACCCGGCCCGCAACGTAGAACCCCGCCGCCGCGTTAAGAGCCACCGCCGCGCGTGCAGCACGCGTGCCGTCACCCGACAGCACCTCCTGAATGATCCGGGCGTTCTCCTCCGGCCGCGCCCCGGCGAGTTCGGAGGCGTCCATGTCGTTCCAGCCCAGTTCCGCCGCCGCGTCGAATGTCATCGCCTGCAGCTCACCCTCCTCCAGGATCACGACCTCGGTGGGTCCGAGCGGCGAAAGCTCATCCATGCCCGGCACCCCGTGCACGACCATGCCGCGGATGTGACCGAGCTTCTGCAACGCCTCCGCCACCAGGCGCAGGAGCCCTGGATGGGACACGCCCACGACCTGGCGCTGCGCCCGAGCCGGGTTCGTAAGCGGGCCCAGGACGTTCATGATCGTCGGCACGCCAAGCGCATGACGAACCCCAGCCACGTGCCTCATCGCAGGATGGAGGGCGGGGGAGTACATGAAGGTCAGCCCAACGCGCTCCATCACGTCCGCCATCTTTCCCGGCGTCAGCGAAACGTTGACACCGAGGGCCTCCAGGACGTCGGCGCTGCCACAGCGGGAGCTGAAAGAGCGGTTGCCGTGCTTGGCGACGGGGACACCGCCCCCCGCGAGCACGAACGCCGCCGCCGTTGAGATGTTGAATGTCGTCAGAGAGCCCCCGCCGGTGCCGCACGTATCGACCACGGCGTCCGGATCGGACACCGTCACCTCCACCATCGCATTCCGCAGCGCCCGGACGCCGCCGGCCACCTCCTCCGCTACCTCGCCTTTCGCCCTGAGGCCCATGAGCAGGGCGCTCATCTGCGTCTCGGAGGCGCGACCGTCCATCACGACCGTGAAGGCCGCCTCGGTCTCCTCCGCGCTGAGATCCTGTCGAAGCGCCAGCTTGCGGATTGCCCGCGACAGGGCGTCGGGATTGCTTGACACGCCTGACAAACCTCTGGTAAGTTGCCGCCGTGGCGCAATCAGGGCACCACGTCGGACTTTGGCGAGTGAAGCTCGTCTTGCACTATGAAGGCCGGAATTTCTACGGCTGGCAGTCTCAAAGCAACCAGCGCACAGTGCAGGGTGAGCTCTCGGCTTTGTTGGGCCGCATCTGCGGCGACGTATCGGCCAAGCTTACGGCCGCCGGCCGTACCGACCGAGGCGTCCACGCCACCGGCCAAGTCGCCAGCGCTTTGATCCCGGAGCGCTTCGATGCAGAAGAGCTGCGGCGGGCGTTGAACGCGTTGGCGCCGCCTGACCTCTGGATCGCCTCTGCGGAGCCGGCCGAGCTCTCTTTCCATCCGCGCTACGACGCGGTTTCGCGAACCTACCTGTACAGAGTCGGCGTCACCCCGGAATCGCGGTCGCCCTTCCAGGCTCCGTGGTGCTGGCCGCTGGGGCACGCCTTGGACAGGAAACAGCTACAGGAAGCGGCGGGTTCCTTGATCGGCGAGCACGATTTCAGCGCCTTCGCCAAGTCGGGACAGCCAGAGCGGGGCGTACGTTGCAGGATCCGGTCAGCCGATTGGCGCTGCTCAACAACGGAAGACGGTATACTGGAGTTCGAGATCACGGCGGACCGCTTCCTTCACCACATGGTCCGCTATCTGGTGGGAACATTCGCGGAAATCGGCCAGTGTCTGAGGCCGGTGGACGAGATCGCCGGGCTGCTGCGAATTGAACCGGGCCTGAGCGCTGCAGCGCCCGCGCCGGCGCAGGGTTTGTTTTTGGCGCGCGTGGACTATAGTAAAGAGGTTCCAGACAAGGGGGATTCCGAATGAAGATCTTTATCGACACAGCCGATCTCCAGGAGATTCGCCGGGCCGCCCGGGCCGGGCTGATCGACGGCGTCACCACCAACCCGTCGCTGATGGCGAAGGTCATCGGCACCGCCAACGTGGCTGACTACATGAAAGAAGTCGCCGACGCCGTCGACGGGCCTGTGAGCCTCGAGGTGCTGGCCCTGGACGCCGATGGGATGGTCTCACAAGGCCAGGACCTGGCTCGCTTTGGCGACAACGTGGTGATCAAGGTCCCGCTCACCGAGGACGGGCTCGTAGCCTGCAAGCGGCTCCGCGCCGAAGGGATCGGAGTGAACGTCACCCTCTGCTTCTCGCCCTCGCAGGCGCTCCTCGCAGCCAAAGCGGGAGCGACGTTCATCTCGCCGTTCATCGGCCGGCTCGACGACATCTCCCACCAGGGGATGGAGCTGATCGCCCAGATCCGCGAGATCTATGATAACTACGTCTTCGACACCGAAATCCTCGTCGCCTCCATTCGCCACCCGCTCCACTTCGTCGAGGCAGCGATGATCGGCGCGGACATCGCGACGGTGCCACCGGCCGTTCTTTGGAAGCTTCTGAACCATCCGCTAACCGATCGCGGAATCGAGGCGTTCCTCAAAGACGCGGAGAAAGCGAAGCTCGAAGTGCCGAGCATGGAGGAGGCGAGGGCATAGAGACGTCGCGCCAGAATCGCCGACCGCGCGCCGCGTTCATCGCCGGCTGGCTGGGCGGATTCGCCGCCGCTCTGGTGGTGCTGGGCCTGATAGTGTTCGGGTCCCGGGCTTTCCTGAACGGGGCGGACGATTCGCCGGTTTCGCTGATCGCCGACTCGCCAGCCCCAAGCTCCGAGGTCCAAGCAGGCGAGGTGAGCACGCAGTCGCGTGTTCCCACACGCCTTTCAGCCGCTCGACAGACGCCCACCGTCGAGGCGGCTCACAGAGTCATCCCGTCGGTCGCGAGCGTCAACGTCGTCCGCCGCCAACGGGTCGGCTTGCGTTCGTTTTGGGACCTCAGCCCTTTCGGTGACGAGGAGGTCGCCAGCCTGGGGTCCGGATTCGCCATCGCACCCGGCGGCTACGTTCTCACCAACGCCCATGTCGTCCAGGGAGCAACCGAGATCGTTGTTGCCACGGTCGACGGCAACGACTACCCGGCAGAGCTGGTCGGCACCGACGAGCTTGCGGATGTGGCGCTCCTCAAGGTGGACGCGGAGATCCCGGTCCCGGAGTTCGGCGACTCCGACAGCCTGGTGACCGGCGAGCCGGCCATCGCCATCGGCAACCCGTTCGGGTATTTGCTCTCCAATGTGGAGCCCACCGTCACCGTCGGAGTCATTTCAGGAGTCGGCCGGAACATTCTGCCGTCGGCCTTCGGCGGCAGCGGAGAGGGCGAAACGATCTACGCCGACATGATTCAGACCGACGCCTCGATCAACCCCGGCAATTCCGGCGGTCCGCTGGTAAATGCCGAGGGCCAGGTGATCGGGGTCAACTCGGCGATTTTCTCACGCTCGGGCGGCTCACAGGGCCTCGGATTCGCCATTCCAATCAATCGTGCCCTGCGCATAGCCGAGCAGCTACGCACGACGGGCGAAGTGCGCCGACCCTGGGTCGGCATCGACGTGGGTCCCGCAGAGAGCGACCGCACGGGCCGTCGCCGCGGCGCGAAGATCGTGCGGGTCGTGCCCGGCTCGCCCGCCGAGCAAGCCGGCCTGGTGGAGGGCATGGAGCTGGTCGCGGCACAGGGGCGGGCGGTGAAGTCGCATCTCGACTGGGAGGCGGAGCTACTGGACGTTTCGCCGGGCGAGACGATCAGCGTCACGGTCCGCGACAGCCGGGGTAGAGAGCGCAATGTCACGCTGAGCGTGAAGGACCTGCCTTCCATGGGCGCCGCGCGAGTCGAGGTGCTCGAAGGATTCGAGCTGACCACGCTGACCCCTGCGATCCAAGCCGAGCGGGGTCTCCGTAGCAGCCACGGCGCTTTGATCCTCGACGTTTCCGAACAAGTGACGCGGGTGACGGGCATGGATGTGGGCGACCTCATCGTTCAGATCAATCGCAGCCGGGTGGAGAGCGCGGAAGACGTGGCGGAGATCATGGAATACCTGGCGAGCAGGGGCGCCAACGTGAGACTGATCTACGAGCGAGACGGCGTCCTGTGGCGGACTTACTTCCGCGTCGATTAGAGGGGGGATGACCGGTGTGACGACGGACAGCTACCAGAACCCGCTCATCACGCGCTACGCCTCGCCCGAGATGGCCGGCATCTTCGGGCCCCGCCACCGTGCCCGCATCTGGCGCGAGCTCTGGATCGCGTTGGCCGACGCGGAGCGTGAGCTGGGGCTCGACATCAGCCAGGAAGCCATCGATGCGATGCGGGCCGGCATCGACGAGATCGACCTCGAGCGGATCGCCCAGATCGAGTTGGAGCTGCGCCACGAAGTCATGGCGCACATTCACGCTTTCGGCGAGGTGGCGCCGGAAGCGCGCGGCGTGATTCATCTGGGCGCGACATCGGCCTTCGTGATGGACAACGCCGACCTGATCCAGCACAGGGAGGCGCTGGTACTGATCCGCCGCAGGATCCTGAGCCTGACCGCGGCGCTGCGGGAGCAGGCGCTCAATCACCGCGACGTGGCCACCGTCGGCTATACTCACCTGCAGCCGGCGCAGCCGACCACGGTGGGCAAGCGCATCGCGCTCTGGATGCAGGACTTGATGCTCGACCTCGAAGCGCTGGAGTTCCAGCTCGGCAGGTTGCGCTTCAGAGGCGCGAAGGGCGCTACTGGGACCGAGGCCTCGTTCCTCACCCTCTTCAACGGTGACGGCGGGAAGGTTGACCGGCTGAACCAGATCATCATGGAGAAGATGGGTTTCGAGGAAACGTACGGCGTCAGCTCTCAGACCTACACGCGCAAAGTGGACGCGTCACTGCTCGGCACCCTCTCCGACATCGCCCAATCGGTCTCGAAGTTAGCAAACGATGTGCGCCTGCTTCAGAACTTCGGCGTGCTGCAGGAGCCCTTCGGCAAAGCCCAGGTGGGGTCCAGCGCCATGCCGCACAAGCGCAATCCGATGCGCTCGGAGCGCATCAACGCTCTGGCGCGCCACGTGATTCTCCTTTCCCTGGATCCCGCTATCACCGCCGCAACACAATGGCTGGAGCGCAGCTTGGATGACTCGGCCAACAAGCGCATCGCCGTGCCGGAGGCGTATCTGGCCACGGACGCCGTGCTGCTGCTTGCCCACAACATCGCTGCGGGGCTGGCGGTCTATCCGGAGGTGGCGGCCCGCCGTTTACAGGAACAGATGCCGTACCTGGCGGCGGAGCCGGTACTCCTGCATGCCGCCAACCGCGGTGGCGATCGCCAGGAGCTTCACGAACGGATCCGCCGGCACGTCATTGCCGCGGCCGAACGTGTGGGCCGCGGCGAACCGAACGACGTGGTGGAGCGACTGGCCGGCGACCCGGCGATCGGCGTCGACCGGGAAGAGCTGGAGCGCATGCTGAGCCCGGTGGCGATGGTTGGCCGGGCACCTGAACAGGTCGATCGGTTCATCGCCGACCGTGTCGATCCGCTTCTCGACCGGTACAAAGACGAGATCGAAGCGATCAGCCCGGGGCTCAAAGTCTAACCGACGGACATAGAAGCCAGTGACCGGTTGAACACTCGAGCACGAAAACCACAGATGACAGAACCGCTGAGTAAGATCGAACTAGACTTGCCGCTCTTCATGGAGGGCAAGGTTCGTGAAGTCTATGAGCTGAACGGAGACCTGTTGCTGGTGGCAACGGACCGGCTCAGCGCCCATGACGTGGTGATGAACGAGCCGATCCCCTGTAAGGGAAGAGTGCTCACCCAGCTCTCGCGCTGGTGGATCGAGCGCATCGGCGACATCGTGGCAGACCATCTGATAACGACCGATGCCGACGAGATCATCGCCCGCGAACCGTCGCTCGCCGCGAGTCGCGATCGGTGGGAATGCCGATCCACGCTGGTACGCAGGACTCAGCCCTTCCCCGTCGAGTGCGTCGTGCGAGGCTACATCACCGGCTCGGCCTGGAAGGAGTACAGGGCGAGCGGCACGCTGGCTGGCGAGCCGCTGCCGAGGGGGCTGGTGGAGGCGCAACGTCTCGATCCGCCGATCTTCTCGCCAGCCACCAAGGCCAGCGAGGGGCATGACGAGAACATCGCGTTCGAGCAGGTGAAGGGCATCCTCGGTACGGCCGTCGCCAATACCCTGCGCGACATCAGCCTCAAGCTGTACCGGCGCGGCCGCGCAATAGCTCACGAGGGTGGCGTCATCCTCGCCGACACCAAGTTCGAATTCGGCGTCGGCGAGGCAGGCGAGATACTCGTGATCGACGAAATCCTGACGCCCGACTCGTCCCGGTTCTGGCTCGTCGATCAGTACGAGCCGGGACGCAGTCAGCAATCCTTCGACAAGCAGCCGGTGCGCGACTACCTGGACGAGCTGGTAGCTAAAGGCGAGTGGAACAAACAGCCACCGCCGCCTGTCTTGCCGCCGGAGGTGGTGGACAGCACGTCGAAGCGTTATCTGAAGGCTTACGAGCTGATCACTGGGGAGCCCTTGCCCTAGAGGCCTTAACCTTAGTTACTTAGTGCTAGTATGAGAGTGCCAGTGGCCCGGGAGGGCTATCCGTTCATTATAAGCACTGCGGTTCCAGCCGTGGTCTTACTCGATGCTGCCGTCCTCAAGGGTGGCGTCCCCCTGTGGATCATTTCCATCGCCCTTTCGATTCTGGCCATCGCCGTTGTGGTGTTCTTCCGCGACCCCGAGCGACAGGGCCCCAAAGGCTTGGATCTCGTCGTCGCACCCGCTGACGGCAAAGTCATCGATATCAGCGTCTTAGAGGAGTCGTCGTACCTCAATGGTCAGGCGCTGCGGATCTCGATCTTCCTGTCGCTGTTCGATGTGCACATAAACCGATATCCCGTGTCCGGCGATGTGCAGCACCGGGACTATGCGCCCGGCCGATTCGAGCCTGCCTGGCGCAAGTCGGCCAGCGATTCCAACGAGAGGGCATCGACGGGCATCGATGCCAACGGTCATCCGATCCTGGTGAACCAGATAGCCGGGCTGGCGGCGAAGCGGATCGTCACGTACGCGGAGGTCGGTGACACCGTCGAGCAAGGCGATCGCATGGGGCTCATCCGCTTCGGCTCCCGCGTCGATGTCTACTTGCCGAAAGACGCGGTCCCCAACGTCACGGTCGGAGAACGTGCCGTTGGTGGTATAACCGTGCTCGCCCACATGGCTGACGGGTCGGAGGACTCTGAATGATCAAGAAGACCCGGCCGGCCGCCCGCGGGCGCCGCCGGGGAATCGTCATCCTCCCCAACACGTTCACCCTCGGTAATCTCTTCTTCGGCTTTTGGGCGATCATCGCCGCCTTGCGGGCAGACTACAGCCTGGCCGCCTGGCTGATCTTCGCCGCTGGCGTCGCCGACGCCCTCGACGGCCGCATCGCCCGGTTTGTTCGGACAGGATCGCCTTTCGGCGTGGAGCTCGACTCGTTGATCGACCTGGTGAGCTTCGGCGTGGCGCCCGCCCTGCTCACGTACAAGTTGATACTCGAGGGCGGGGACTGGGGTTGGACGATGTCCTACATTTACGTTGCCGCCGTGGCTATGCGTCTGGCCCGTTTCAATATCGAACAGGGTGGTGAAGCCCGGCTGCACTTTCACGGGCTTCCCTCCCCGTCGGCCGGCATCGCCCTCGCCTCGTTCTACCCCTTCAGCCAAACGCCCTGGTTCAACCAGTACCTCGGCGACTGGCCGTGGACACAGCTCCTCGGAGCTTATATGATTGTACTGGCGGGGCTGATGCTCAGCCACGTCATCTATCCGGCTATCCCCCGACTCAGCGCCCGGACCACCGGGGGACGCGTGGGCATCGCGTTCATCTTGAGTTGCGTGGCGCTTTTGGTCTGGAATCCCCGGTTGGTCGTCTTCCCTGTCGGGCTCACCTACATCACCTACGGCGTCGTGGCCACGGTGGCGCTGGGGCTGCTCGATCGCCTGCCGGAACGTGACCCGCTGAGCGAGGAGCTCGGCGCCGAGGAAACAGAGAAGCGGGATCTGGAGTACGCGGACATGCGGCCGCACTGGACCGGCCACCTCCGGCCCGGCGAGTCGGCGGCGGACTCCGATCCCGGCGAAGAAGACTGACGGCAGCCGAGCCGTGACGCGAACGATAGGGGGAACAACATGGGCCTCAAGAGAACGGCGCGGCGTGCGACCGCGCTGGCAGCTATCCTGGTGCTGGTCGGTACAGCGCAAGCGCAGGAGACGCAGTTCATCGAGCCCGGTATGGGGGCGGACCAGGTGAAGCTGGTCTTCGGAGAGCCGCAGGGTATCAGCTCTTACGGGCAATTCACCTTCTATTTCTACGACAACGCCTGCGAGAAGGAATGCGGCTTCCCCGACATCGTCTTCATCCAGAACGGCCAGGTCGCGGACGCTGTGCTTCGCGCCCCCTGGCGCGGTTACAACGGCGAGAGCTCCTCGCCGAAAGGCGTGATCCCGAGATCCACTCCCGGCGGCGAGCGGCTGCAGGTGCCCGCCGCGGTGGAGGGCGTGGAGGTCAGGCCGGCCCAGGTGCCGGTGCCGCAGCCGCTGGAGGAGCGGACCGACACGGCGAAGGCCGACACCTCCGCGGTGCGGGGCTGAACGCGCCGGGTAGGGAGTAGGCCGTATCCCGACGTCCCCCGTCGTACGCCGTCGCTGGTCGACCGCCGGGCCCGGAGTGCGGCGGGTGGTCTCTAATCACTTTTCTTCTCCCTCCCCCCAGGGCTGGATGAGGAGAACTCATCGAGTTATGATTGTGTTTTCCTAACTGGGACCAACGCGCGATGGCTTCGGTATACAAGCAACTGCCTGTGGTGGATAGGTCACTCCGTGAGGAGTGCGGCGTTTTTGCCGTCTCCGGCCACGAAGCGGCGGCGGAGCTCACTTTCCTGGGGCTCTACGCCCTACAGCATCGGGGTCAGGAGTCGGCGGGAATCGTCTCGGCGGACGACGAAGGTCAGGTCCATATCCACAAGGGGATGGGGCTCGTCGCCGAGGCGATCAAGAACGAGAACATCCTCGCGCTGCCGGGCCGTACGGCCATCGGTCATGCCCGCTACTCGACCGCCGGGGAGTCAGAGTTGCGCAATGCCCAGCCGGCACTAGTCAACTATCGCGACGGCATCCTGGCTCTCTCTCACAACGGTAACCTGACCAACGCCGTCGACCTCCGGGAACGGTTGGTGGCGGAGGGGGCGATCTTCCAGTCGTCCATGGACTCGGAGGTCATCGTCCACCTCATCGCCCGCTCCCAGCAGCCGCACCCCGACCAGCAGGTGCTGGAGGCGCTGGGCCAGATCGAAGGCGCCTTCTGTCTCGCGATCCTGGTGAATGATACCATCTACGTGGCGCGCGATCCCCGCGGATTCAGGCCGCTCGTCCTGGGCCAGAAGGGCCCGGCTGTTGTCGTCGCTTCGGAGACCTGCGCCCTCGATCTCATCGAGGCCGACTACATTCGTGACATCGACCGCGGCGAAGTGCTGAAGATCCGGGACGGTGCGATCGAGGAACTGCCGCGTCTCGTGCCGGAAGCGCCGGCCGCGTGCGTCTTCGAGCTCATTTACTTCGCGCGCCCCGACTCGAGCATCTGGGGTTGCACGGTGGACGCGGCGCGACGTGCCTTCGGACGCCAACTCGCCCGCGAGCATCCGGTCGAGGCGGACGCCGTGTTCTCGGTGCCCGACTCCTCGAACTCGGCGGCTCTCGGCTACGCCGAGGAGTCCGGCCTGCCGTTGGAGCTGGCACTGATTCGTAATCACTACATCGGGCGCACTTTCATCCAGCCGAGTCAGCGCGACCGCGACTTCAAGGTGCGCGTCAAGTACAACCCCGTGCGCGAGGTCATCGACGGCAAGCGAGTGGTCGTGGTGGACGACTCGCTGGTCCGCGGGACTACGAGTCGCGGCCTGGTCTCGATGATCTGGGAGGCAGGCGCGAAGGAGATCCACTTCCGCATCGGCTCGCCGCCCATCCGGTACCCGTGCTTCTACGGCATCGACATGCCCACGAGGGAGGAACTGCTCGCCGCAAACCGGAACGTGGAAGAGATCCGCGATTACCTCGGCGTCGACTCCATTGGCTACCTGTCGTTGGAGGGGCTACTCGCTGCGGTCGAGGAGTTCGGGCCCTACTGCGACGCCTGCTTCACGGGCGATTACCCAGCCCCGCTCACCGACCTCGAGAAGGGCCTCCTGGTTTCAGCCGGATGCCGCTGAGATCCTTATCGCTGTTCCTTCTACTGGTTGCGGGACTCGCAGCACCGTCGAGGGGCCAAGACGGTGCCATCCGTTCCCAGGTCCCGGACTCCATCGATCTCAACGCCCGGTATGTCTTTTACCTTCACGGCCGGATCATCGAGGTCCAGGGTAGGAGGCCGACCCATCCCGAGTTCGGGGTCTACGAGTACGACGCACGGACCGGCAAACGCCACGGCGCTTTCTACCAAGCGTGGGACGAGTGGCTCGCTCCGGTCGTCGCTTGGATCGAGACAGCAGAGTAGGCTCGCACTCGAACCCTGCTTCTGAACTGCACGCACAAACGGTGGCGCAGATACGACTTCACCAACCGCAACGCGACCTACTCGCGGTTTCGGTTCTCCGTGTTGTCCATCGGCCTATCGGGATCGGTCGACCACTCCGCGAGCGACCCGTCATACAGTTTGGCTTCCTTGTTGCCCAGCACCTCGTACGCGGCGAACCAGGCCAACGAGGCAAGGTGGCCGGTGTTGCAGAACGTGATCTGCTCACCGTCGGTGGGGACGTCGGCCTCATCCCAGAGAGACTTGGCGGCGTCGGCATCAACGAAGGTCCCGCCATTGTCCACCGTCAGCCTATCCTGCGGGACGTTCTTCGCCCCCTGGATCGTGCCGTAGCGGGCGGCGACGCGGCTCTTCGCCTCTCCCTCGTAGTAGTTGACTGAACGCGCGTCGATCAAGGGCGTGCCATTATCCAGCGCAGCGATGACATCTTCCTGACTCGCCACGAGTTGAGGCTGATAGTCCGCCGTGTAGGTCACCGGCCTCAGCTCGACCGGCTCGCTGGCAATGGGATAGCCGGCCTCTTCCCATGCTCCATACCCGCCGTTCAGGATCGAAACCCTCCGGTGTCCGAGCACCTTGAACTCCCAGTACACGCGCGTGGCCGTTCCGAACTCGCCTGCGGACGTGCCCGCCGGCACGATCACCACATAGTCGTCGTTCGAGATGCCGAGGCCGCCGATCAATTGCTCGAGGTCCTCAACCGGTGGCAGCATGCCCGGTACGCCGTCGCGCGTCACGCGCCAGGGATCCTGGCCGTAGCCGGAATGGATCGCGCCGGGAATATGTCCGCTTGCATAGGGATCCTGGTTTTCGGCGCGGCCGCTGCGGATGTCCAGCACCACCACCGCGTCGAGATTGTCGTTGAGCCACGCCGCGTCGACCAGCGGCTGAACCTCTACGTCCGCGCCAGGCGTCGCGCAGGCCACGACAAGAAGGGCCGTCACCCCGGCGAGGATCGGTCTCATATCAGTTGCCCATCTGCTTCGCGTAATCATGTCGTTCACTCCTCCAGTTCAGTTCATCTCGCGATTGACGGTGCCGGGCTTGGGCAGGAACCAGCCCAGCAGCACCATCCCGATAGTCGCAGCGACCGCCGACGCACCGAGCACCCCGACCTTGGCCGCGTCCAGCGCATCGCCATCGAGCGCCAACCCGGCGATGAAGAGCGCCATGGTGAATCCGATGCCGACCAAGAACCCGCCGCCGGTCATCATTCCCCAGCCCACTCCATCCGGCAACTTTGCCAGACCAACGCGGATAGCGAGCAGGCTGAACAGCAGGATTCCAAGAGGCTTCCCGATGACGAGACCGGCGGCCACAGCCTGCGCGATGGGATCGGCGAAATCCGAGAGCTCGATCGCTACGCCGGCGTTGGCGAAGGCGAAGAGCGGAATGATGAAGAAGCCGACCCACGGATGAAGGACGCCCTCCAGGTACTCGACGGGCGAGACGGTCTCCCTGGCAAGTTTCTGGAAGCGCGCGACCTTGATCGCGCGGTGGCTCGCATCCTCCCAGCTTCCGCCATGGAAGATGTCTCGGGCCCTATCCAATACCTCGCCGAAGAGCCCCACACCTACGTATTCGCGTGCGGGTGTCATCAAGCCAAGGATGACACCGGCGATCGTGGCGTGTACACCCGACTGCTGAAAACCGAGCCAGACCAGCGTGCCCACCAGTGTGTAAACCAGAAAGCTGCGCACGCCCATCCGCGACAGGGCGAATACTACACCTATGCCGACAAACGCCAGTATCAGCGCGGTCAGGTTGAGGGATTCCGTGTAGCCGATGGCGATCACGAGAATCGCGCCTATGTCGTCTGCGATAGCCAGGGAAAGCAGCACGACGCGGAGACCGATAGGAACACGGGACCCGAGGATGGCCATGCCACCAACCACGAAGGCGATGTCTGTAGCCATCGGGATCCCCCAGCCTCGCGCAGCGGGCTCACCCCACTGAAGCGCGAGATAGATGCCCGCCGGCACGATCATGCCGCCAAGCGCCGCAAACAAGGGAAGCGCGGCGCGGCGCGGGTCGCGCAGCTCTCCCAATACGATTTCCCGCTTTACCTCGAGGCCGATTACAAAGAAGAAGATCGCCATCAGCCCATCGTTGATCCAATGCTTCAAGGAGTCATACATCTCGAACGAGCCGAGGCTGAAACCGACCTCCATCCTCCACAGGTTCAGAAAGCCCTCGGAGAAAGGTGAGTTGGCGAGCACCAGGGCGGCGATCGTGGCCGCAAGCAGCACGATTCCGCTGGATGCCTCGACATGCATGAACCGCTCGAGCGGAGCCGTTAATCGATGGATGGGTTCTTCTGGAAGGCTGACCTTCTCTCCTCGGTCTATCATTGTCCCCCTTGGTCGGAAAGTGAACTCTCAAACGTGGATGGCTCGGCCATCCACAGCCAGGGCTGCCTCCCTGACCGCCTCTCCCATGCCCGGGTGATGGTGGATGGTACGGGCGATATCCTCGGCCGTGGCACCGAACTCCATGGCTACGGCGGCTTCCATCACGAGATCGCCCGCCATCGGGCCGAGGATGTGCGCGCCGAGGACGCGGTCCGTTCTGGCGTCCGCCAGGATCTTGACCAGGCCATCGGTGTCTCCGGTCACCCGGCTACGGCTGTTGGCCTGGAAGGGGAACTTGCCGACCTTGTAGTCGACGCCGGCCACCTTCAACTGCTCCTCGGTTTTCCCCACCCCGGCCACCTCGGGCCAGATGTAGACCACCGCCGGCACGAGGTTGTAGTCCAGACGACCGCTCTGCCCGGCGAGCATCTCGACACAGACGATGCCATCCTCCTCAGCCTTGTGTGCCAGCATTGGACCCGGGATGCAGTCCCCGATGGCGTAGACCCCGGTCACCGAAGTCTGAAAGCGCCCATCCACCTGGATGAAGCCCCCCTCATCCATCTTCACGCCGAGGCGATCCAGACCGAGGCCCTCCGTGTAAGGTTCCCGGCCAACCGCCACCAGCACCACGTCAGCCTTGAGCTGGGAGGCATCTCCGCCCGTGCTCGGCTCGAGCGTTACGGCAACGCCCGATTTCGTCTTCTTTACACCGGTGACCTTCGATGACAACCGGAACTCGAGCCCCTGTTTCTTGAGAACCCGCTGCGTCTGCCTGGTGATCTCCCGGTCCATGCCCGGCAGGATATGGTCGAGGAACTCGAGGACGGTCACCTTGGAGCCCAGGCGCGACCAGACCGAGCCCAGCTCCAGGCCGATCACGCCGGCGCCGATGACGATCATACTCTTCGGGACTTTCTCGAGTGCGAGCGCGCCGGTCGACGTGATGATCCGTTCCCCGTCAATCTCGACGCCCGGAAGCGGCATCGGCCGGGAGCCTGAGGCGATGATGATATTCCGGGTCTGCAAAGTCCCGCTGCCGCCATCCAGCCGCTCGACGGCGACCTGGCCGGGCTTCGAGATGCTGCCTACCCCGCGAACGTAGTCGATCTTGTTCTTCTTGAAGAGGAACTCGACCCCCTTGGTGAGGTCGTGCACCGCCTTGTCCTTGCGCGCCATCATCCCGGCGAGATCGAGTTCTACGTCGCCAAGCTGGATACCATGATCCGCCAGTTCGTGCTTCGCTTCCGCGTAGCGCTCCGAGGAGTGCAGCAGTGCCTTGGACGGGATGCAGCCCACGTTGAGGCAGGTACCGCCGAGCGCGCCGCGCTTCTCGACGCCGGCGACCTTCATGCCGAGCTGCGCCGCGCGAATGGCGGCGACGTAGCCGCCGGGGCCGCCGCCGATGATCACGACATCGTAATCGATGTTCGAAGAAGAAGAAGAAGAAGAAGAAGAAAACATCACCCTTTCCTCCCCCTCAGACATCCAGCATCAGGCGATCGGGATCCTCGATCAGCTCCTTGACCCTGACCAGGAATGTCACGGATTCGCGCCCGTCGACGAGACGGTGGTCGTAAGACATCGCCAGATACATCATCGGGCGCACCTGAACCTCGCCGTCTATTACGACAGCACGTTCCTGGATCTTGTGAAGTCCCAGAATCGCCGACTGCGGCGGGTTGAGGATCGGCGTCGAGAGGAGCGAGCCGAAGACGCCGCCGTTGGTGATGCTGAAGGTGGCGCCCTCCATCTCCTCCAGAGCGAGACTTCCGTCCCTAGCCCTGGCGGCAAGATCGGCGATGTCCCTCTCGATCTCAGCGAAGGACTTGTAGTGGCAGTCGCGGATCACCGGCACCTTGAGGCCGCTGTCGGTGCTAACGGCCATGCCGATGTCGTAGTAGTGCTTGTAGACGACATAATCGCCGTCGAGTGAAGCGTTGACTTCGGGCATCTCCTTGAGCGCGCTCACCACGGCTTTCACGAAGAACGACATAAATCCCAGCCGGATGCCGTGCTTCTCCTCGAACGCATCGCGGTAGCGCTTCCGGAGCGCGATTATCGCGCTCATGTCAACTTCGTTGAAGGTAGTGAGTATCGCAGCCGTGTTCTGCGCTTCCTTGAGCCGCGCGGCGATCGTCCGGCGCAACCGGCTCATCTTGACTCGTTCCTCACGGCGATCGCCCGACGCAGGGGCCTTCTCCGCCGGACGTGGCGCAGCCGCTGCTGGCGGCGCGGCGCGCTCCGCGGCACCGGAGAGGAAATCGAGCACGTTCTCTTTCGTGATCCGCCCGTCCCTACCGGTGGCCGGGATCTCGGCGGGATCGAGCCCGTGGTCCGCAATCAGCTTGCGCACCGCGGGACCCGAGCGCTCCACCGCCTCCCGCGAGGCTTCCCCGAAGAAGGCCTGCAGATCCTGGAGCGTCACTCGCCCGCCCGGGCCACTGCGGGCCATGCTCGCGGGGTCCAGACCGTCAGGCGCCGTCGCGATCGGTGCCGCCACCACCACGGCAGGAGCTGGCGCGGGCGCCGCGGGCACCGGCTCGACCGGCGCTGGTCTCGCCGCAGGCGCCTCCGCAACGGGCGCTTCCGGAGGAGCTTCCCCCACCGTGGCAACCGTTCCAGCCTCGATCCTGCCGAGCAGGGCGCCGATAGCCACGTCCTCACCCTCCTGAACCAGGATCTCGCTCAGCACCCCGGCAGCCGGCGAAGGGATCTCCAACGTCGCCTTGTCCGTCTCGAGCTCGAGCAGCGTTTCATCCGCCGCCACGGAATCTCCCGGCTTCTTCAGCCAGACGGACACGGTGCCCTCGGTGATCGACTCACCAAGGTCCGGCACTACGATGTCGATAGCCATCCTTACCTCATTCGCGCCGAGTATATCCTGTTTGGCAGGCAAGTGTTCAGTGTTCAGTGTTCAATCGGCCACCGGCCCAGGACCCACTGCTCACTACTCACTGCTCACTACTCACTTCCCCCCCGCCAGCGCTTCATCCACAAGCCGCGCCTGCTCCTCCACGTGCCGGC
>FXBF010000286.1_pt1 | contig 16861 bp, 22 predicted proteins | sample 5335321 | NCBI WGS metagenome assembly FXBF01 (sample SAMEA103928391, study PRJEB20085) | sediment metagenome | isolation source: sediment
CATTGAATATAAGTCCAGACGGTCCACGGACACTGAAGATATCGCGCTTGATAAATTGAAGACGTTTCTGGCACAACAACTCCAGCCAGACTAGTCTAGCCCGCATATTGCGCCAGTATCCCGGATGCAGGCGCAGGACAGGTGCGGCTGGACGCCGCTCTGGACTGAAGGGCATAGCCGTAGCTATGGCCTGAAGGAAGAGCAAGTCCAGGCGTGCATGGACCAGTCAGGGCCGGGATAGGACTCGGGTCCGTGACAAACTGTAACTGTCGAGTTTGATAGAACTTTGCCATTTCAAATATGCACTTTAGTTTCCTATGTTCGGACCCGAGGCCGGCTGGTGCAATATGCGGGCTTGTGATCCTGATGACCTGAATAAAACACACCTCGCAGAATAGGGCCAGAGATGTTCAAGAAAATTCTCACCGGTCTACTTTTTCAGACATTGCTTTCGACAATGGTACTCGGTGGCACAGTCCAAGAGAAAGTCGACCCGGGACTGAGGCAATATCTCAAACAGGCCGCTGCCGAAACCTATGTCTTCAAGGACCGATATGACGCCATTGTCTGGTTAACGGACATGTCCCGGCGGCTGACAAAAAAAGTCCCTGATCCCAAACAGAGAATCCTGATATTGAAAACGGTATTGCACGAGGCCGTACGGGTCGGTATCGAACCCGAACTGATACTGGCGGTGATCGATGTTGAGAGTAATTTCAGGCCCTATGCCGTCTCCCGCGCCGGGGCGTTAGGCTTGATGCAGGTCATGCCCTTTTGGGTCAAAGAAATCGGTCGACCCAAGGACAATCTCTTCCGTATCCGCACCAATCTGCGCTATGGCTCTACCATCCTCCGATTTTATCTCGACAAGGAAAAAGGCAACCGCACGCGGGCGTTGTCACGCTATAACGGCAGCCGCGGTAAATGGCGTTATCCCGCCAGGGTATACCGGGCCCTGGAGCGGCGTTGGTTCAAACAGTAAATCAGTAACGGACGCTAAAGTCCGTGAAATGCCCGTCGCTGGCCGCTTGCACAACGACATCGCTGACCATAGCGCTGCCTGGCCCCTGCCAGAGCCAGTCCTCAAACGCCTGCAACTGCTGGGGCTCACCACAGGCGACCAGTTCGACATTACCATCGGCACTGTTGCGAACCCAGCCGGTCAGCATCAATACCCGGGCCTTATCCTGGGTAGAGGCGCGGAAGAACACCCCCTGGACACGGCCGCTCACCAGGAATTGTTTACATTGTGACATGGGTCGGACGGAATATGTCTTCAGTTACTTTTTTGTCAGTTTGTAGTTGCCGATAAACCGCTCGGCTTCTTCCTGGCTCATCGCGCCGATAACTTCTTTAACCTTTTTGCCGGCTGGCGAATAGATATAATACGTTGGTGTGCCCAGGAAGTCTCCTTCACCGAAATAATCAACAATGACCGGGATGTCAGCCAGCAGATTCGGGAAATTCAGGGTATGCCGATCGATAAAGGCCTTGGCCTTGGCGCGACCGCTATAGCCGTCGATGCTGATGCCCAGCACCATTGCATCCTTTTTACGGTGGGCGGCATGGAAAAAGGCCATCTGGCCGATCTCGCGATTGCAGATCGGACAATCGTGCGCCCAAACGACGACAATGACCCATTTGCCCTTGCCGATATATTTATCGACACGATGGTCCTTGCCATCCACATCCTTTAGCACCACATCCGGACCGACCGCTGCTGCCAGTAGCGGCAGACAGAGCAGCGTCAGGAGCCCGAACCACTTTATAGTCTTCCTCACAACCACCTCCACGAACGGCATTTCTTCGATAGGCGCCGGCTTTCGCATAGGCATTCCGCGTCTATCGCCCTATAATTATCGGTCAATAGCCTTGGAGTGTTTAATGAGCAAAAAATTCCGTACTGAGAAAGACAGCCTGGGCGAATATCCGGTCCCTGAATCGGCCTGGTACGGGATCCAGACCGCACGCGCAATCGATAACTTCCCGATCTCCGGTCGCGGCCCCGATACCGATTTTATCATCGCCCATATCCGGGTCAAACGCGCTGCCGCGATCGCCAACGAGACCGCGGGCTGGCTACCAGCTGAGCAGACCAAGGCCATCGTTACCGTTGCCGACAGTATCATCGACGGCCAATATCATGATCAATTCGTGGTCGATCGCTTCCAGGCCGGGGCCGGTACCAGTCATAACATGAACAGCAACGAGGTCATTGCCAATCTGGCCAATGTCTCCTTGGGTGGCAGCAAGGGCGCTTATACGCCGATCCACCCGAATGACCACGTCAATATGGGCCAGAGCACGAACGATACCATCCCGACCGCCATCCGCCTGGCCGCCCTGACCAAACTCCCGCGTTTGTTAATGGCGGTGGATGCCATGGCCGGCGAATTCGAACGCATCGGCAAGGACGAGGCCGATTCCATCAAAAGTGGACGGACCCACCTGCAGGATGCGGTCCCCACAACCATTGGCCGGGAATTCAATGCCTACGCCTGGGTCCTGCGCCGCAGTCACGACCTACTCCAGGCCGCCCGCGACCCGCTCTGTGAAATCGGTCTTGGAGGGTCGGCAGTGGGAACCGGGCTCAACACCGCCCCCGACTATGCGGCCAACGCCGCCCGGGAATTGGCCCGACTGACAGGAGAGAATATCCGCCCGGCCGCCGACTTGGCCGCCCAGATGCAATCAATGATTGACCTGCAGGCACTGAGCAATGCCACTCGTACCCTGGCCCTGGAGTTGACACGTATCAGTAATGACATGCGTTTGCTGGCATCGGGACCACGCACCGGCCTGGGCGAGATTGCACTCCCGCCGGTCCAGCCCGGTTCCAGTATCATGCCCGGCAAGATCAACCCGGTTATGTTCGAGATGTTGAACCAGGTCTGCTACCAGGTCATCGGTCAAGATACGGCCATCGCCAACATGGCCCAGGCCGGACAACTGGAACTCAATGTGATGATGCCGGCGTTGGGTTCGGCATTGTTCGACGCCATGGATTGGCTGACTAACGCCATCACTGCTGCGACCCAGAAGAATCTAAAGGGGCTCACGGTCGATCGTGACCGTTGTCAGTACTTCATACACACCAGCACCGGCCTGGCCACCTTGCTAAACTCTACCATCGGTTATGCCAAGGCAGCGGAGATTGCCAAGCAGTCTGAGAAAAGTGGCCGGCCGGTACGCGACATCGTTGCCGAACACGGTTTGATGACCGCCAAGGAATTCGATGCCCTGGTCTTACGTGCCGCCAAAGAGGGGAAAAACCAGTAGCTGCGGCGACAGCGACACCGAATCCCCGATTATTCCCCTGACCACGATCAAAGCCGGCTGCAAATCGCCGCTGCTTACACATTTTAGTGCAAAAAACTGTCAGCAATCCCGGGGATTCGTTAAAATTTGTCTATTATTAAGGTTTTATGTGCACAACGATAATGATCCCAAAACTCTCCGTTCCCGATCTATCCAGTCATTCAGCTACGGCCATTGAGATCCGTCCAGCCAAGGTGGAGAAATGGCTGGCAGAACTGCCAATATTAAAACCGGATGATACCTCACGCCGGGTATATATCGCCCTAATGACACTGAATCGTCTGGAGCTGGATAACAAGACCCGATTCAAACTGATGGAACTTTATCGCGGGCCCATCAAACGGCTGGCCGTAGAATTGCAGAAAGAATATGTCGGCCGTCCCCTACCACTATTCTCGAATAACAAAATGCAGGCGGAACAAAACCGACGGATCCATGAGGAACTTGCCACCGGCTACAAACATATCGTTCTTAACCTCGTCTATTCAGGAAAAATCAAAGCAGACGGAAAGCCCGACAGCTTTTTGGCCACTGCCATTGAACGTGCCATTACCAGTCTCACCGAGGTGCTGGTCAAATCCTATCTTTGCTATTCGGAGACACCGGCCGGGATTTGGCAAGAAATTCATCAGCTCTATCTTTTTGCGGAATACAGCGGTAATGCCGGCGTGGAAGTCAAGGACCCACACAATACCGCTATGGTCATGACCAGTGTGACAAACCGTTATAAACAGGCCTTGTTGGTCGGTCTCAGTAATCCCTACCACCTGTCAGTACATGTTGTCGAAAAGGTCAATCACTATCTAGACCGCTGGGCCCTGCTCGCCCAGCTCGGGCAGGCAAAGCAGATCAACGAGGGTTTCTGTCAGTTCCTGATTGATCAGCATTACGATGATGCCGGGAAACTCTTTTTCAGTGACATCATAATTGAAGATTGTAATCAATGCCGGGCGCTTTATACGCAAGAGCTGGTTAAACATATACACACCCAATTGACCGATCTGCAGGCGGGTAATGAACCCAAGGCAGATGGGCTTGAGGCCGGTTTTTATAACGGTACTGTTGAGTCTTTGCTCATCCCCTTAATCAATGCCTGGGGTGTTAATCCAAAACGGCAATTCCCACGAAAGCACGCACCGGATACAAGATTGGATGTCGCCATCGGCATCAAACCCGTTAATTACTCACTTAATGGTGGTTATATTCTTGTCCCCAGTTCGCAATTTGTCGCCCCCATGCCACAAAGAACTTCGATCGGCAAACAGCCTGAGATACACAAACAGGATCCAAATATCATCATTTCCAAATGGCAGGTTAGTGATGAAAGTGCCAGTGGCATCGCCTTAATCAATAAAGATGTAAAAAATGATAAAATCCGCGTTGGCGAATTATCTGCTTATAAGCCATCAAACAAGAAACATGGCTGGGAGATCGGCGTCATCCGCTGGATGAAGAGCGTCTCGGATACAGATATCGAGATCGGCATCCAGCGTCTGGCCCCCAAGGCCAAACCGATTGTTATCAAGTTGATTAGTGAAGATGGCAGGGAAAGCGATTTCCTGCCAGCCATCATACTCCCCGAAATCACTGCAATGAAACAGCAACAGAGCCTGATCATACACAAGGGTATCTTTAAGCAGGGACGGGAACTCTATGTCGATGATGGGGCCAGCTTACGAAAAATCCAGGCAACAAAATTGTTAGAAGAAACACCGATTTTCAGTCGCTTTGAATACGACTACATCATGAGCTAATCGTTTATCCTGGCCTCGCCGGCGATCCCGCTAACTCGGCCCGACCCAGCCATTCAGGAATAATGGCCGTGATCACGGCGCCAAACAGCACGATCGACCAAGTGATATAGAGCCAGACCAGAAATATCGGCAGTGCCGCAACGGCCCCATAGACTAGCTGATAGGTAGAAAAGTGAACAATGAAATAAGTAAAACCAAATTTCGCAATTTCAAACAGCCCCATGGCAACGACCGCCCCGGCCAAAGCATGTCGCCAGTTAATGGGTCGATTCGGCACCACAATATATAGCAACATGAATACCCCCAATTCCAGTAACCATGGCAACAATTTCAGGAAGGCGAAATGGAATGTCGTTATCGCTGGTTGGCCGGTCTCAATAGTCCGGGCAAGCAGGTAGGAACTGATGGCAAAACTGCCGGCAATCAATAGCGGCGCTAAAGTTAGAATTGCCCAGTAACTGAGCCATCGATAATGGATTTTACGATGCTTGCGGATATGCCAGATATCATTAAAGACCCGTTCGATACTGGCCATCAGCATCAACGAGGTAATAACCAGAAATGCCGTCCCCCAGGCCGTCAGTCTGGCGGTATTCCGGGCAAATTCATTGAGTTGGGTACGGATCACTGAGCCGGTAGCCGGGACAAAATTACTGTAGATATACTCCTGGGCACCAGCCATCCATGCCTGAAAATCGGGAAAGATAGACAGAACCACGAATAGCACCGCCGACAACGGGACCAGTGCCAACAGTGTTGTATAGCTCAGCGAACCGGCAACGCGATAACAGCGGTCTTGCCGGTAACGCCTGACAGCCCAGCCGCTAAATTGCCAGAGCCACCGAACAGCTTTCAATATTCTGTTCATTCGTCCTTGTAAAATAAAAAGGGTCCCACTGGGGACCCTTTCTACGCAATGCATTATGTTCTTTCTTATCGGGTAAGATATCTCTTGTCCGATTCTTCAACCTCACCGACTGACCATTCGCCGCGGGTCTTGGCGTGGCGGATGGCGGCATTGACCTCGGCATTGGAAGCGTTACGCTCGATGGCCAGCTCCTGGCCGGGATGGATGAGATCGGCATCCTTGATCTTATCGCTGTTGGCCTTGTAGATCAGCGGCCACTGATAGGGATTGCCGTAGATTCGAGGTTTGGAGGAGATGCCCCAGAGATGGTCGCCACTGACAACGCTGTAGGAAGTTGGCTGTCCGCTCCCCCTAGTGTCCGCTGCCGGTGCCACATCTGCGGACTCATCTTTGGGCTCGGTCGTGGTTGTTGCACAACCGCCGATCAGGCTCAATACGCCCACGATCACGGTTGCTTTCAGGATCCCGTCACGAATATTCATTAGTTGGATTCTCCAGTAGTGCTTTTTCTTGTTTAGCTGCTTACTTAGTAAATACAAGCTAACACCGCTAATTGTCGGCTGTCAAGGAAACAACTGCCCATCTATCGGCCGAGGATAGCCGTAGTTGACGACCCGGCAAACGGGTACACTTGTTGAGAAAAGTCACTGGGCGCCCTGGTAGCGATGTCAGAGATATTAGTGCTTTATTATAGCCGCCACGGTTCGGTCAAGGCCCTGGCCAGGGAAATCGCCCGTGGCATCGAGGGCGTAGACGGGGCCCAGGCAAGGCTGCGGACTGTGCCTGAGGTGGCACCCGAATACGAGTCCATCGGCGATACCGTCCCGGAATCCGGGGACCCCTATGCGACCCTTGAGGATCTGCAGAATTGCATTGGCCTGGCCCTGGGCAGCCCGACCCGCTTCGGTAATATGGCAGCTCCGATGAAATACTTCATCGACACGACTTCCTCTTTATGGCTGTCTGCGGCCCTGGCCGGTAAACCCGCCGCTGTTTTCACCGCCTCGGGTAGCATGCATGGCGGCCAGGAATCAACGCTGTTATCGATGATGTTGCCGTTAATACATCACGGTATGTTGCTGGTCGGCATCCCGTACAGTGAGCCTGCTTTACAAAAAACTCAAAGCGGCGGTACCCCATATGGCGCCAGCCATGTAGCCGGGCCTGGCAATGATCAAGCAGTGACGACAGATGAGAAGAAATTGGCCCAGGTCCTCGGGGCCCGTCTCACGCGGATTGCCCTCAACTTACAAAAGACAAACCAGTCCGCGTGAATCGCTGGTTACATAACATCTCCCTCGGGTCTTACATCGCCCTGATCTTCCTCTTTGCCCTGTGGGAGGGTTGGCTGGCACCGTTCCCGAGGCTGCCGCCCGGTTTTCTGCTGGCCGTAAAAACCATTCCACTGCTTGTCCCCCTGTTCGGCCTCCTGCGCAACAACACCAAGGCCTATCTCTGGAGTTGTCTGCTGGTACTGCTTTATTTTATCGAGGGGGTGGTATTGAGCTATAGTTATCGCCACGATCCCTGGGCCTTCGATGGTGTCCGATTGTATGCAATGCTGGAAACGGTCCTCGTTGTTATTTATTTCACGACCGCGCTGTTGTATCTCCATCGTCGCTGAGTCACCTCAATGTTGGATTGGCGCTCGACTCAAGCTCGCGGATAAAGGGGATCGTTACCCGTCGTTGACGGGCCAATGAAACGGTATCGATCCGGTCAAGGAGACCGAACAGTACTGTCAGATCGCGTGGGTAGCGCTGCATCAAATAGCCGACCACCTCTTCTGTCAGGGTAATCCCGCGGTTATGGGCCCGTAAGCACAAGGCTGCCTGTTTATCGGCATCGCTCAAGGTGGATAATTGATAGGTCAGCCCCGAGCTCAGGCGGCTGGCGAGATCGGCCAATGCCAGCGGCAAACGACTGGGTGCGGCGACCGCCGACACCAGCAGCAGTGCCCGTGATTTCATCAGCCGCTCGCATAAGCTGAATAGGGCCTGTTCCCAGACCATCTCACCGGCAATGGCATCGATATCATCGATACACACCAGCGTTGACTGTTCCATATCCTCAATCATGGGCGGCCCAAGTGCCACCACTGTTTTCATGGGGAGGTAAACCAGGGGCAAGACTCGTTCCTGGGCCTGGCGACAGGCCGCCTGCAGCAGATGGGTTTTGCCGCAAGCGCTGCGCCCCCAGAGAAAGATTAACTGGAAATCTCCCGGCGCGGCCAGACCTTCGATCGCGGCGAGCAAACTGTTAAGTGTCTCGGCATTACCGGCGGGATAAAAGTTCTCAAACGATGACCCATCCTGCAGACGGACATCCAGGGGGAGTTGCTGCGTCATGCCCGTCGGCGCCGTTTAAGTTTAGCGCCGGTTCGCTGCTTAGGTGGTCGTTGCTGTTGCATCAGATGCCGCAGGAGCACCACCAACACGGCGGCCACCGGCAGCGCCAGGAGAATGCCGAAGAATCCGAACAACTGTCCGCCGGCGAGGACGGCAAATATCACCGCCACCGGATGCAGGCCGATCCGGTCACCGACTAGCCGTGGCGTCAGCAGAAAGCTCTCCAGCAATTGGCCCGTCAGGAAAACAACGGTCACCCAGATCAGGACAGTCGGGTCCTGAAACTGCAATAGGGCGGCAATACCGGCGACGAGGATGCCGATGATGAGGCCCAGGTAGGGGACAAAACTCACGAGACCGGCGAGGGTGCCGATCGGCATCGCCATGTCCAGGCCGATCAGGCTCAAACCGATCGAATAGATCGCGCCCAGGACCAACATGACCAATAACTGGCCGCGCAGGAAACTCGAGAGGACCTCGTCGGTTTCCCGCACCATTGCCCGGATACGGGGCCGCTGTCGCGGCGGCAATAGTTGATCCAGGCGCTGAACCAGCAGGTCCCAATCCCGCAGGAGATAAAAGGTCACCACCGGGATCAGGGCCAGGCTGGTAACCAGCCAGATAAGTCGTAAACCCCCCTGGGTGATCCAGGTAAATAACCCCCCGACCCAGCCGCCCAATTGCTGCCAGTGCTGTGTGAGTTGCTGTTTAAGCGTATCCAGATTCAGTGCCGGCAGGTCTGTCCCCGACAGCTTTTGCAGCCACGGCTGCAGATTAATCTGCAGCCAGTCCAGATAGCCCGGTATTTTCGGCACAATAACCAGCACCTGGCGATGCAGCAACGGGATCAAGACCAGGAACATGAGCAGGAAAACGAGCGCAAAGAACAGGAAAACGACAAGCACCGCCAAGGTACGGGGTAGCCGGCGGGCCTCCAGTCGATCAACGACCGGATCGCCGATATAAGCCAACAGGGCCGAGACCAGAAACGGGGTCAGTATCGGTGACAACAGATAGAGACCATAGCCCCCGGCAATCACCAGGGCGAAGATCAGCAGGCTGCGTATCTGGATATCACCGGCCTTTGGCATCGGTTTCCCGCTCCACGTCCTTGACCCCCCAGATCCAGAGATAATGGAGGGTGCTCGAGACAGTAATGATCACGACGATATAGAGCAAGGCCTGGGTCAAGGGCTGTAGCCAGCCCAGACCGGCCTGTTCCATCAGGATCACCAGCACCAGGGCGATCTGGAATACGGTATTGAGCTTGCTCAAATAACTGGGTGTCATTTTCAGCGGCCCGAGGATCAGACTATAGACGACAAAACCGCTGATAATCAGGAGGTCACGAAAGGCGACAATGATTAACAACCAGATCGGGATATGACCGAGAATCGCCAACATGATGTAGGCACTGCCCAATAAGAGTTTGTCCGCCAGCGGGTCCAGTATCGCCCCGGCGCGGGTAACCAGATTAAAGCGCTTGGCAACATAGCCATCCAGGCCATCGGAGAGCCCGGCGATCAAACCGACCAACAAGGCCAGGCCGTAATCCCGGTCATTGAGCAGCAGAATAAATACCGGCACCAAAGCGATCCGGGAAAGCGTGATCAAATTAGGAACGAGCTTTAAATTCATCCATCAAACCAATTGCCGGCATCGGCAAAAAATCCAGGGGGCACGCTATGCGAGCCCCTACAACAAGTCAAGGTTTACACCCGTGGTGAGGCACAATACCATATCGTCTCATTTTCACTGGAAACAACCGTGAAACAGCCGAAAAATCCCTCGCTGAACTACCGGGATGCCGGTGTCGACATCGAGACCGGCGAGGCCCTGGTCGATGCCATCAAGCCGATCGCCGGGGCCACTCTGCGCCCGGAGGTCCTGGCCGGACTCGGTGGTTTTGGCGCCCTGTTTGAGGTCCCCAGTAAACGTTATCAGACACCGGTCCTGGTGGCCGCCACCGATGGTGTCGGTACCAAGCTGAAACTCGCGATCGAACTCGGCCGGCATCGAACTGTCGGCATCGATCTGGTTGCCATGTGCGTCAACGATATCATTGTCCAGGGCGCCGAACCCCTGTTCTTCCTGGATTACTTTGCCACCGGTCAGCTGGACCTGGCGACCGCCACCGATATCGTCGCCGGTATCGGTGAGGGCTGCCAGCAGGCCGGTGCCGCCTTAATCGGCGGCGAGACCGCGGAGATGCCAGGCATGTACCAGGCCGGAGATTATGATTTGGCGGGATTTTGTGTCGGTATTGTCGAGAAATCGAAGATCATCAGTGGGCAGGCGGCGCGCGCCGGTGATAGCCTGATCGGGCTGGCGGCCAGCGGCCCCCATTCCAATGGCTACTCCCTGATCCGCAAGATACTCGAAACTGGTCAGCACCGGCTCGATAGCGCATTTGCCGATCAGACCCTGGGTGAAGTCCTGCTGACCCCGACCCGGATCTATGTCAAAGCGGCCCTTAAGCTGCTTGCCGCCCTGCCGGTCCGCGCGATTGCCCACATTACCGGCGGTGGCCTGCCCGGCAACCTGCCACGGGTCCTGCCTGCGGGGGTCTCTGCGGTCATCGACAAACAGGCGTGGGTCCGCCCCGGGATCTTCGACTGGTTACAGTCACAGGGCAATGTGGGTGAAGAAGAAATGCTCCGGACCTTTAATTGCGGTATCGGCTTAGTGATCGTTGTTGCCGCCGATGACGCCGATCGCGCGATCGGCCTGCTTCAGGAAGCCGGTGAACAGGCCATGATTATCGGTCAACTGCACCCATCGACAGACCAAGCTACCGTTGAATTCAAGTAGCCCGCCACCAATCAATGTCGTTGTCCTGATATCCGGGCGCGGGAGTAACCTCCAGTCGATTATTGATAAGACCAAGCGCGGAGAGCTCAACATCAATCTGTGTGCTGCTATCAGCAACATCCCCGGGGCTGTGGGCCTCAAGCGTGCAAACCGGGCCAGGATCCCAATAGCGGTCATTGATCATCGCCAATATCGTGATCGAGAGTCCTTTGATAGCGCGCTCATGGCCTGTATCGATCGCTATCAGCCCCAGCTTGTGGCCCTGGCCGGCTTTATGCGCGTTCTCGGTAACCCTTTTGTTGATCATTATGCCGGCCGGCTGATCAATATCCACCCGTCGCTGTTACCCAAATACCCGGGGCTGGATACCCATGCCCGGGTCCTGGCCGCTGGTGACAGCGAGCACGGGGCCAGCGTCCACTTTGTTACCCATGAGGTCGACGGGGGGCCGGTCATCGTCCAGGCCAGGGTGCCGATCCAGGATGATGACGACCCGGATACACTGGCAGAGCGGGTCCTGGAACAGGAACACCGAATCTATCCCTTGGTAATTGATTGGCTCTCTCAAGGCCGACTGCAACTCAAGAATGGGCAGGTTTTATTCGACGGGGTCAAGCTCCCTCCCCAGGGTGTAGACGCCAACCGGCAAGCGGCAACCCCGCCCGATAAATCGAACACACCGGTTCAATAATCAAGACCTTAGCTAAATGTACATAAAAACTATGGTTTAACGCTGGGTTACCAGTAGCAGTTAAACCGATAGATTTGCCGGCAAAGGGAATAAATTCATTCAATCACCCGTCTGACCATCAAACCTAGGTAACAAAACCATTTCATGGATGTTTTAAGATTTTTTGGCCGGACCCGTGAGGCAAAACAGCAGCTGGAACAGCGCCGACTGCGTCTATACCGCGTGGCCTATTCCTGGTGCCACAATGCGGCCTTGGCGGATGACCTAGTCCAGGATGCCCTGACCAAGGCGATGCAGAATTGCTCACAGCTACGCGACCCAAAGGCCGGCGACGCCTGGTTGTTTAGCATCCTCACAAATTGTTATAGGGATCACTTCCGTCGCAGCAAGCCGACAGAACCGATCGAAAATGTCGAACTTGTCGAGGAGCTGACCCCTGAACTGGAAAGCAGCCGGCGGGAAGTCGTCGACCAGGTCCGGCTGGCGATCCGGCAATTACCGGCTGGCCAACGCCAGGTCCTGACCTTGGTGGACCTGGAAGGTTTTAGTTACGTCGAGGTGGCAAACATCCTCGATATCCCGATGGGAACGGTAATGAGTCGATTATGTCGGGCGCGACGGGCGCTCCGTGAGCAAATACTACAGGGAAGGTTCGGTGAACAACCGGTGCCAAATCTAGCATCACGAATCAGGAGAATCAAATGACTCAGGAAGAGGAATTTTCAGATGAATTTCTAAATGCCTTTGTCGATGGCCAGCTGACCCTGGAGGAAAAGAACCAGGTCTATGCCGCCATTAATCAGGACGGTGAATTATACAAGCGGGTGTGCGAACTTCGACAGTTGCGTGAGCTTGTCCAGATAAGCTACGAAAATCCGCCCGATGCCCCGGAAGTACCGGCTAGCGGCGGTCATTCAAGTCACTGGTGGCGCACCGGTATCGCTGCCGGTATCACATTAGTGGTAGGCGCATTCCTTGGCTGGGGGCTCCAGGGCACCAATCATGGCTCATCTGGTCCGATCGCCGCCGTGAGCGAAGGCAAGGGAGCGGCAATCGTCCCGGTAGCAATAAGCGATACCAGCCGTCGCCTGAACCCAGCACCGGTCGGTGAAAACGGGATCGGGGTTAAGGTCCTGTTCCACATCAATAGCGGTGACCTGGCGAAAATCAAGGAAGGTCTGATCGAAATCGAAAATCTCCTGAGTCATTACCGCAAAACCAACACCTTCGCTCAGGTCGAGGTGATTGCCAATGGTGAGGCCCTGATCCTCTATCGGGCGGATGTATCGCCCTTTCCTGATGAAATTAAGCGGCTACAGGCAAAATACAAGAACCTGCGCTTTGTTGCCTGTCAGAATTCTATCGACCGTCTCAAGCGTGAACGCGGGATTATTGCGCGTTTACTGCCTGGGGTTGTTGTGATCGACTCTGGTGTGGCGCAGATCATGCGGCGCCAACAGCAGGGCTGGGCCTATATCCAGGTCTAGTTACTTGAAAGAAGCAAAATTATAAAACACCCGTTAACTTGGTTTTCTAAAGAGGAGTACCGTGATGAAGAAATTAGTTGCAATCGTAATGATGATGCTGATGACGGCATTTGCCGGTATTGGTATCAGCTCTGCCAAGGGTAAGATTGACACGAAATACAGTGCCAAGGGTATGCAAAAAGTTGTCTATCACGTCAACTATGACAATCCGAAACGGCAACTGGGTGCCATGCGTAATATCCAGAACCACATCAATGCTGTCGGCGCCAAAAACCTGGACCTGCGTGTTGTGATGCATGGCAAGGGTTTCACCCTGCTGAAACGCGCCAATGAAGACCCGAAATTCCAGTCCAAGGTCGACACCCTGAAACGTCAGGGCATCAAGTTCAATATCTGCGCCAACACCCTGCGCGGCAAAAAGGTCAATTACAAAACTCAACTGCATGATGTGAGCAAACGCGACATCGTTCCCAGCGGCGTGGCCGAAATCGCCCACCTGCAGGCCCAGGGTTATGCATACATAAAACCCTGAAAGCACACGCCTGCTTTATATCTCTACGTTGATCGCCCACTTCTTCAGAAGTGGGCTTTTTTTTGACCCGCTGTGACCCTATCACTCCTTAGCAGGGGAATTTCACCTGTTTAATTAAGGAGTTACAAACTAGCCACGACGTATCGCGTCTGGGTTATAATCAAAACTTGATAATTATCAATTATTCCACATTTCATTTTTTAAGGGGTTTCTATCCATATGTCTGCAGGTTTACTCGATTTTCCCTGGTGGGGTTATGTGCTTGCCCTGCTCGGACTGACCCATATCACCATTGCCGCCGTCACCATCTATCTGCACCGGAACCAGGCCCACCGGGCACTGGACCTGCACCCATTGGTGAGTCACTTTTTCCGCTTCTGGTTATGGACGACCACCGGTATGACCACCAAAGAATGGGTCGCGGTGCACCGTAAACATCACGCCAAGGTCGAGACCCCGGAAGACCCCCACAGCCCCAGACAAGTGGGGATCAACAAAGTGCTCTGGGGCGGCGTCTGGCTTTACCACGAAGAGGCGTCTAAAAAAGATACCTTGGAGCAATATGGCCATGGCACACCGGCTGACTGGATGGAAAGAAACGTCTACACCCCTTACCACTGGTTGGGCGTCGTTATTATGCTTGGGATCGATATCCTGCTTTTCGGTATTGGTATCGGTATTCTCATTTGGATCGTGCAGATGGTCTGGATACCGTTCTGGGCCGCCGGTGTCATCAATGGCATCGGCCACTATTGGGGTTACCGGAACTACGAGGTCAACGACACCAGCACCAACATCATTCCATTTGGTCTGTTGATTGGTGGTGAGGAGCTGCACAATAACCACCATACCTATCCGAGTTCAGCCAAATTCTCCAACAAGTGGTGGGAATTTGACGTGGCGTGGCTGTACATCCGGCTCATGCAGGCCATCGGTCTGGCAAAAGTGAAAAAGGTGGCGCCAAAACCGGCATTCATTGCACACAAACAAAAATGTGATCTGGAGACGGTCCGGGCAGTGGTGCGCAACCGCTTCCAGGTAATGTCACGCTTTGCCCGCGAGGTGGTCGCCCACGTCTACAAGGAAGAGCTGAAGAAAGTCGATCGCAGTGATCGGGAACACTGGCACCTGTTAAAACGGGCCAAGCAACTGCTGGTGCGCGAGCCGATCGTCCTGAACGAGGCCAAGCAACAGCGCCTGCAGGTGGTCCTGGAGAAAAACAGCACCTTACAGACTGTTTATAAGATGAAACAAAAACTGCAGGACATCTGGCACCGTGGCGCCGAGACGCAGGAACAACTGATTCAGATCCTTGAGGATTGGTGTAAACAGGCGGAAGCTACTGGCATCCAGGCATTGAAGGAATTCTCTGCCAGGCTGCGCACCTATACCCTGGCAGCGACGCCCACCTAAGCCGTTACTAACGAACGCAATAAAAAACCCGCTGATGCGGGTTTTTTATTGCGTGCTTAAATCACTAACGGCGAGACGTTCATGGAGTGGGCTGCTACGTGGAAAATGTGCCAATAGGAATTCCATTTGATCGGCCAGCACCCGCTTACCCTGCAAATAGACATACTCGGCATGGGTCGGGATAAATGGGATCGCTATCAGTTCCATCCCGGCCTCTTCCGGGGTGCGACCGGCCTTGTGATTGTTACAGCGCTTACAAGCTGTTACAACATTATTCCAATCGTCACCGCCGCCGAAACTAAGCGGCAGAATATGATCCCGTGAGAGCGCCCGTGCCGGAAATTGTGTCCCACAATAAAGACAGAGATGGGCATCGCGGGCAAACAGGGCGGAATTGCTCAGCGGCGGTTGGTAGTCTTTCCTTGCCTTCGCCAGTGAATGGGTATCGCCGCGGGTGGCGATAATGGAGTTGACTTCGATGATGCTGCGCTCACCGGTGATAGCGCTATAGCCCCCGTGGATCTCATACATGACCGACCCGCAGGTATAGGCTACCAGACCCAGATAGTGATAACGCACCGCGTCCCGGTAATCGACCCAACCCAAGGGCATGCCGGCGACATCTGTCCTGAGAACTTGTTGGTTTAGCGCATACACTGCTTTGTCAGTTCCTGCAAACTAGGTGAAAGCAAACTTTAGGCCATATCTTAATCAGATAAACCGGTATTTGTATAGCCATGATTACCGCGATGGCTTGTCCCGCCCCCACCTAACTGGATTAAATCAATGTTTATCTGTAGTTACGACTGGAACCCGACAGCCAGGGCCACAAAAAAGCCCGGGAAAGCCGGGCTTTAGCATTCCAATCCAGCAAGCTGGCGCTTACTTGATTTTGGCCTCTTTGTAGGTGACGTGTTTCCGGATAACGGGATCATATTTCTTCATTTCCAGTTTATCCGTCATCGTGCGCTTGTTTTTCGTCGTCGTATAGAAGTGACCGGTGCCGGCACTGGAGACGAGTTTTACTTTTTCACGGACTGCCATAATGCCCCCTATACCCGTTCACCACGTTTGCGCATGTCGGCCAACACCGCATCGATGCCCTTCTTGTCGATGGTGCGCAGACCCTGTTGTGAGACCCGCAGTTTGATCCAGCGTTTCTCGCTCTCCACCCACAGGCGACGGTTCTGCAGATTCGGCAGAAATCGGCGCTTGGTCCTATTGTTGGCATGGGAAACATTATTTCCCCGCATCGGCCGTTTGCCGGTTACCTGACAAACTCTGGACATAGAAAACTCTCCAATTAAGCGGTCCACAGGACCAACCACTGCTCTTACGCAGCCGCTCTCGCACTTCCTGTGCTCCGCGGCACTAGTACGTCCTATACGTCGTCCTTAGGTTCGCAGTATTAGTACATCCATGTACGTCGAATGGCGCATTTTATACCAGATTGACGCCTGCAAGGGTAGCCGTTTCAGCGCCTCCCTTCTCGCTCATATGTTAGTAGGTACTGACTAAATTAGGCCACGCTCACAAAAGGAGACCACCTCCCCATCCCCCACAACGAGATGATCCAGCACCCGAATCTCGGCGAGATCCAGGGAGGTTCGTAGGCGTTGTGTCAGGGCCTCATCGGCCC
>FXBF010000287.1_pt1 | contig 16810 bp, 14 predicted proteins | sample 5335321 | NCBI WGS metagenome assembly FXBF01 (sample SAMEA103928391, study PRJEB20085) | sediment metagenome | isolation source: sediment
ATATCCGGCGCGCTGCCGTGGACGGGCTCGTACAGGCCCTTGCCGGCGGAATCCATCGACGCCGACGGCAGCATGCCGATCGAGCCGGTCAACATCGAAGCGAGATCGGAGAGAATGTCCCCGAACATATTGCTGGTGACCAGGACGTCGAATTGCCGGGGCTCTCGCACCAGCTGCATGGCCGCGTTGTCCACGTACATGTGGGAGAGCGCGACCTCGGGGTAGTCGCCACCTACGCGCTCCGCCACTTCGCGCCACAGCACGCTGACCTCGAGCACGTTGCTCTTGTCGACGGAACACACCCGGCGGCCACGCTTCATGGCCAGATCGAATGCGATCCGGCAGATGCGCTCGATCTCCGACTCCGCGTAAACCAGGGTGTTGAAACCCTGGCGCTGGCCGTCATCCAGGGTGCGCACGCCGCGCGGTTGGCCGAAGTAAATACCACCGGTCAGCTCGCGCACGATCATCAAGTCGAGACCCGAGACGACATCCGCCTTGAGCGTGGATGCTTCCACCAGCTGCGGATAGGTCAGCGCCGGGCGCAGGTTCGCGAATACGCCGAGCTTGGCTCGGAGACTCAGCAATCCCTGCTCGGGACGCAGGCTCCGTTCCACCGAATCCCACTTGCGCCCGCCGACCGCCCCGAGCAGAATGGCGTCGGCGTCGCGCGCGAGCTCCAGCGTCTGCTCGGGGAGCGGACACCCGCAGGCGTCCAGGCCGGCGCCACCGACATCGGCGTGCTCGAGCTCGACCGCCAGATCGTCCGCCTGCTGCAATGCACCGAGCAGCTTGACGGCCTCCGCGACGATCTCCGGCCCGATGCCGTCGCCGGGCAGGATCAGAATCTTGTGGCTCATGGGCGCGACCCGGTTACGGCCCGCGTCATTCCGCGAACAGCCACGGCGCTTCCCTTCGGCGTCGCTTCTCGTAGTCGCGGATCTGGTGCAGGTGCTGAAAGGTGAGCCCGATCTCATCGAGCCCGTTCAGCAGGCTGTACTTTTTGAAGGCATCTATCTCGAAACCGTGGGCCCGCCCGTTCGGGGTGGTCACCGTTTGCGCCTCCAGGTCCACGTGCAGGCGAAGCCCCAGATTGTCCTGCGCCTCGCGAAACAGCTCGTCCATGACGCCCTCGTCGAGGACCACCGGCAGAACACCGTTCTTGAAACAATTGTTGTAGAAGATCTCGGCGAAGCTCGGCGCGATGACGACGCGGATGCCATGCCCGAGCAGTGCCCAGGCGGCATGCTCGCGGCTCGAACCGCAGCCGAAGTTACGCCGCGCCATGAGTATCTCCGCGCCCCGGTAGCGTTCCTGATTGAGCACGAAATCGGGGTTCAACGGGCGTTTGCCGTGGTCCATCCCCGGCGCGCCGCGATCCAGATAGCGCCAGGCGTCGAACAGGTTCGGCCCGAAACCCGTGCGCTTGATGGAGGTCAGAAACTGCTTCGGGATAATGGCGTCGGTGTCCACGTTGGCGCGGTCCAGAGGGACCACCAACCCGTCTAATGTGCTGAACGCTTGCATAGGAATGAGCCCGGACCATGAGTTTCGGCAACCAAGCAGCGTAGAATAGCCAATCCTGCCCCCGAGGTCACCCGAGGTTACCCTGTCATGCGGGCAAGGGTCGTGGACACGAGAGCGCTCGCCCGGGATATCAAAGCGTGGGCGGTGGAGCTCGGGTTTCAACAGGCGGGGATCGCGGACCCGGATCTCGGTGCCGACGAGGCACGCTTGCTCGCCTGGCTGGATGCCGGCCGCCACGGCGAGATGCACTACATGCGGCGCCACGGGCTCAAACGCAGCCGCGCCGCATTGCTGCATCCCGGCACCCTGCGGGTAATCTGCGTGCGTATGGACTACCTGCCCCGAAACGCCGCGCCGGCCTTACCCGTGCTCGAAGAGCCAGCCCTCGCCTACGTCTCCCGCTACGCCCTCGGGCGTGATTACCACAAGCTGATACGCAAACGGCTGCAGAAGCTCGCGGACAAGATCGAGGATGCCGTCGGCGATTTCAGCTACCGCGTGTTCACCGACAGCGCCCCGGTGCTGGAAAAGCCCCTGGCGCGCGCCGCGGGCCTCGGCTGGCTCGGCAAGCACACCAACCTGCTCAATCGGAAGGCCGGTTCGTGGTTCTTTCTCGGCGAAATCTACACCGATCTGGAGCTGCCCGCGGACGATCCAGGCGATGATCACTGCGGTACCTGTCGGACGTGCCTGGACGCCTGCCCCACGGGCGCCATCGTCGCCCCCTACGAGCTCGATGCGAGGCTCTGCATCTCCTACTTGACCATCGAGCTGCGTGGGCCGATCCCCGAAGATCTGCGCCCGCTCATCGGCAGTCGCATTTTCGGTTGCGACGATTGCCAGCTGGTGTGCCCCTGGAATCGCTTCGCCACGCAGAGCGCCGAGCCGGATTTCTCACCGCGCCACGGGCTCGATTCGGCATCCCTGGTAACACTGTTTCGATGGAGCGAACAAGAGTTCCTGCGCTACACCGAGGGCACCGCCATTCGGCGCATCGGATACGACTGCTGGCTGCGCAATGTCGCCGTCGCGCTCGGCAATGCGCCGACCGTGAAACCGGTGGTCGATGCACTCATGGCGCGCCGCGCCCACGCATCAGCGCTGGTCCGGGAACACGTCGACTGGGCCCTGGCGCAACACGGTGTATAGTTGCGCTTTTCCATGACCAAGGATAAACGCCGATGACCGATCTCGCCGGGCGCATCGAGCAGGCATTCGAGGGGCGCGCGCGCCTCACGCCGAAGAACATCGACGACAAGCTTCGCGCCGATGTAGATGCGGCCATCGACATGCTCGACTCCGGTGAGGCGCGCGTGGCGGAAAAAATCGATGGCGACTGGGTCGTCCACGAGTGGCTCAAGAAAGCCGTGCTGCTGTCCTTTCGCATCTACGACAGCGCGGTCGTCGAAGGTGCGTTCACCCGCTATTTCGACAAGGTGCCGTCGAAGTTCGCGAGCTACAGCGAAGAGCAGTTTCGTACCGGGGACTTCCGCGCGGTGCCGCCGGCGGTGGCCAGGCGGGGCAGCTTCATCGGTTCGGGCGTGGTGCTGATGCCCAGCTACGTCAACATCGGCGCCTACGTGGACAGCGGCACCATGGTGGACACCTGGGCCACGGTGGGGTCCTGCGCACAGATCGGGAAGCACGTGCATCTCTCTGGAGGGGTCGGCATCGGCGGCGTGCTGGAACCCATTCAGGCGTCGCCGACCATCATCGAAGACAACTGCTTCATCGGCGCGCGCTCGGAGGTCGTGGAAGGGGTCGTCGTCGAGGAAGGATCGGTGATTTCCATGGGCGTCTATATTGGCCAGAGCACCCGAATTTATAACCGCGAAACCGGCCAGGTGAGCTACGGCCGTGTCCCGGCCGGATCGGTGGTCGTCTCGGGCAACCTGCCTTCCGAGGATGGCCGCTACAGCCTGTACTGCGCGGTCATCGTCAAGCGGGTGGACGAAAAAACCCGCGAGAAAGTCGGCATCAACGAGCTACTGCGTCAGGTTTGAGTGAGGAGGGGACAGAATTGAAATCTGTCCCCCGCAAACGCTATCTCACGGCTTCGCCGTCGCGTTATTCGACCATCTCCTTCAAGCCCTTGAGCGGCGTCACCTTGACCACCGTGCGCGCCGGCTTGGCTTTGAAAATCGTCTCTTCGCCGGTGAAGGGATTGATTCCCGGCCTGGCTTTGGTGGCGGGTTTCCTGATGGTTTTGATCTTCATCAATCCCGGAATCGTGCAGTGACCAGCACCACCGCGCTTTTTCAAGTGGCGGTGTATCACCGAGCTCAGCTCGTCCAGCACGGACGCGACTTCTTTCTTCGACATCCCGCACCCATCGGCAATGGTGCTGAGCAGCTGTGACTTGTTGAGGGGATCTTTGATCGCGGCTGTAGCCATGTATGGCCTCCAAGAAAAATTTCCTATAAAAAATGGTTTCGCACTCGCGCGCGCAGGCGCATGATAGTCAGGGCGATGGAAAAATACCAGAAAAATAGGGGTTTTGCCCTGGTTCTTGGCCCCGGGGCCACAATCAAGAATAGGTGGCGGAGAGGGTGGGATTCGAACCCACGTGGGGCGGTTATGCCCCCAACCGATTTCGAGTCGGTGCCGTTATAGCCACTTCGGTACCTCTCCGGGCCCCTATTATACGACAGTGAGGGGACGGAGAGCGTCAACCGAAATCGACGTGGGCCGTGAACTTGTAACCCACACCACGGATAGTCTTGATCAGTGTGGGCGACTTCGGATCCGGCTCGATCTTCTTGCGCAGCTTGCCGACCAGCACGTCGATGCTGCGATCCATCGGTGACCAGTTGCGTCCCGACACCAGGCTTAGAATTTCCTCGCGGCTCATGACACGATTGGGACGGGCCACCAGAGATGCCAGCAACTGGAACTGGCTGCTGGTGAGGTGGACATGATTTCCACCGGGGGATGTCAGCTCGTGGGCGACGAAGTCGAGATTCCAGCCGGCGAACTGGGCGATGGATTCCGTGCCGCTGTGCTCGGAGTCTGCACCTTTGGCGGTGCGGCGGAGCACCGTGCGCATGCGCGCCAGCAACTCCCGCTCGTCGAACGGTTTGGTGATGTAGTCGTCGGCGCCGAGCTCGAGCCCGACGATCTTGTCGATGGTGTCGGTCTTACCGGTCAGCATGATGATGGCAACATCCGACTCGGCGCGCAGATCCCGCGCCAGGCTCAGGCCGTCTTCGTCCGGAAGAATCAGATCGAGAAGAATCAGATCGGCGGGTTCTCCGGCCAGCTTGGCACGCATCTGGTCGCCGTTCAGGGCCTCACGGACGCTGTAGCCCTCCCGGGTGAGATATCTGGACAATACGCGACACAACCTCTCGTCGTCATCGACAATGAGAACTTTTGCCCCGGTAGACATGGTTCGATACACCTCACCGCGCGCACGTGGAACGCACTAAGTATAGACACAGCCCTACGACCTAGCCATTTGGCCGGGAAATTTACCCGGTAATGTGCCTGCTCAGCCCCAGTCCATGCCGGGGTCTGCGATTGAATGCTAGTCTCGTCAATACAATTCTCATTCGGCGTCGAGGCAAATGCAGGAACGGCCATCCCCTACCGGCACCGCGACCGACCAGGCCCTGCTCCTTCTGGACTCGGGGACCCTGGCGCTCGCACAGGCGAGCCGGCGCGCGCAGGAAGAGCTCGGTTACTCCAACGACCAGTTATGCGAAATGTCTTTGACCGACATCGTCTCGCACCCGCCTCCCGAGCAGCTGCGGGACCTGCTGCGCCCCCTGGAGGACGGCGTCGAGGAGATCGCGCTGGGCGCGGTGCTGCGCGCAAACAGTGGCCGGACGATCCCCGCCGAGCTGCTGTTGGTCCGGCTCGTCGGTGGCGAAGGACCACCGCTTGCCGCCATCCTGGACTTCGGCGGCCTGCGGGCGCTGCTCGACGATGCGCCGGGGCTCGAGCCCGGGAATGCCACCTTCGTCGACTTTGCCGGCCGGCTCGGCCACGACTTCAACAACCTGCTGAGTACGGTCATCGGAAGCCTGGGTCTCATCCGTGAGGACGGCCTCGACGGTCCGGGCAACGAAGGACATCAGCTGGTCGACGATGCGCTGTCCGCCAGCCGCGAGTGCGCGGACCTGGTGGACGGACTCATGGCCGCCGCGGGCACGCAGTTTCTGCGCCCGCAACGGATGGCTGTCAACAGCGTCCTTCGACGCCTGACCACGCTGTTGACGCGGACGCTGCCCGACAACATCGACCTGCGGGTGTTGCTGGATCCCGATCTTCCGGACCTCGACGTGGATCCCGATCGGCTCGAAGCGGCTATCATTGATCTGGTCGTGAATGCCAGGGAGGCGATGCCTTCCGGCGGCGAGCTGGTCATCAGCAGTGGCTTCGGCAAGGCCTCGGGTGCGCGGCCGGCGCTTGAATCGGACCGGCACTATGTGCAGATTACCGTGAGCGACGCCGGATGCGGCATTCCCGAGGAACTGCGCAACCGCGTTCTGAATCCGCTGTTCACGACCAAGCCGGGCGGCACCGGCCGGGGCCTGGGCTTGAGCATGGTCAACGGCTTCGTACAGCAATCGCACGGCGCGTTGAGCGTGGACTCCGAACCCGGCCGGGGCACTCGCATCACACTGAACTTTCCGCCGGCCGACTGATTCACGGCGCGATCGGGGGTTACATGAGTTACGAAAGTTCACATGGTAGCCATGAAGAGACATCCTGCGATTACAACGCGGTGTTAAGCTCATATCAGCGGTACGAAGGTTCGGGCTCACTCTGCCTTGTGACCGCACCCCGTGGAACCAAATCGCTCATTTGGTCCCGACGAAAATCGTACCGCTCTCCAGTACCGTCCCGCGGCGGCCGGAACGGCAGCACCGACCGCCGCGGCGACGGTTTTTTTGCACCGTGAAAGAAGCCAAACAGCCGCCCCCCGGAAACTTCCTTCAGGCGAGTTTCGTGTGGCTGCGCGATCGCCTGCGGCAATGCCCTGACACCGAGCCCGAGCAGGCCATCATCCGTGTCGCCATCGTCACGTTGGTGGTTGCGTATCTGTACTGGGCCGGCGTGTTCGAGGGTCAAGCGACCGACCTTCGCGTATTGCTTCACCGGGTCATGGGCGTGTCGGTGCTGGTGGTGTCCTGGGGTATCGTGATTGCGATATTGATCGACCCCAGAAAATCGGTTCTGCGTCGCCTCATCGGCATGTTGAGCGACATGGGGTACACCTCTTACGCTCTGTATGGCGGCGGTGCGGCGAGCTCGCCGCTATTCGTCGTCTACTTCTGGGTCATCTTCGGAAACGGCTTTCGATACGGAAACCGATATCTGTTCGCCGCAATGGCGCTCAGCGTTGTCGGGTTCAGCATTGTACTGGTGAGCAGCGATTTCTGGATTCAGTACCGCGGTCTGGGACTGGGTGTCGCCCTCGGACTGATCGTGCTTACCGTCTATGTCTCCTCGCTCATCAGGCGACTGAACGACGCGATCGAGCACGCCGAAAACGCGAATCAGGCGAAAAGTCGATTTCTTGCCAACATGAGCCATGAAATCCGCACGCCGCTGAACGGCGTCATCGGCATGAGCAGCCTGCTCGTGACTACCGAGCTCGATCGTGAGCAACGCGATTTCGTCGAAACGATCAATGCCTCCGCTCTGACACTGCTGTCATTGGTCGACGACATACTCGACATTTCCAAGATCGAGGCTGGGAAGATCAACATCGAGGAGATGGATTGTGATCTCCACCTGTTGGTAAACACCACGGCGAAGATGCTCGCACCACAAGCCCATGAGAAGAACATCTATCTGAACGTGTTCGTGGACCCCAGCGTGCCCTTCCAGGTACGGGGCGACCCCCAGCACCTACGTCAGATTCTGATCAACTTGATCGGTAACGCTATCAAATTTACCGAAACGGGCGGCGTCGAGGTGCGGCTCACGAGAGTCGCGGCAATTGCCGATACCGTCAGCGTACGATTCGAAGTGATCGACACGGGGGTCGGCATCTCCCATGAGGAGCAAAGCAAGATTTTCGACCGTTTTACCCAGGCCGACCAATCCACGACACGGCGATTCGGCGGCACCGGGCTCGGCACCACCATCAGTCAACAACTGGTTGGCCTGATGGGCGGCAGGATCGGTCTGCAGAGCTCGCCCGGCCAGGGCAGCCGATTCTGGTTCAGTCTGGATTTCGGCCTGCAGGACGCGGTGCCGACCTCTTCCACGCCTCAACCCATACACTTCGGCGATACCAGGGTGCTGCTGATCCTGGATCCGGAAAAAGACCACGCAAATCTGCGCAGCACCGTATCTGGTTGGGTGGATGACGCCGAAAGCGTGCGCAATGGCGCCAGAGCATTTGCACGACTGATCTCCGCGGCGCGGACCGGACGCGACTTCCACGTCATTCTCGTTGCAGACAACTCTCTCGCCATGGATGCCATCGAGTTTGCCGCCGCCGTTCGCGGTGAACAATCGCTACAGGACGTGTCTCTGATCTACGTAGGCTCCGCTCTGGATGGCTATGACGACGAAGAGCTGGCAAAAGCCGGATATACGTCGCGCCTGCACGTTCCCGTGGACAAAGCCCTCCTATTCAATGCATTGCACGCAGCCAGCGCGCAACCGGCTCCAATCCCGACGGCGCGGGTAACCCGGCTCATCGATCATTACCCGAAAGACGGCAAGGACAATGCATGCGCCGAGATCCTGCTGGCGGACGACAACACGATTAATCAGAAGGTCGTTACGACAATTCTGAAGCGCGCAGGCTATCGCGTCACGACCGTGCGAACTGGACGCCAAGCGCTTGCCCTGCTGGAAGAGAAGGACTACGCGGCAGCGATCGTCGATATGCACATGCCGGAAATGGGCGGCATCGAAGCGGCAAAGCTGTTTCGGCTCGCGCGCATGGATCGGTCGGACATGCCGTTCATCGTTCTGACGGCGAATGCCACGGTGGACGCACTGAAGGAGTGTGAAGAGGCGGGTATGGACGCTTATCTGACCAAACCCATCGAGGCGGAACACCTGGTTCGAACGCTGGCCGCGGTGCTTGCCCGGGACGAGCGCGGCGACAAAAAGGCAGCGAGAAACGCCGGCCCGGGTGACTCGGGAGAGTTGCAGCGCGCGCCAGGCCTGCCCCCCAGCGGCCCGGCTCTGGACCGCCACAAGCTGATGGCGCTCGAGGGACTGGGAGCCGGGCGCGAGTTCGTTCAGGAACTGGCCAACAATTTCATCGCCGAGGCGCAGAAGGTCGTGGATCGCATGAGTCTCGCCTGGCAGACCGACGATCGGGCCGCTCTCCAGAGTCAGGCGATGGCGCTCAGAGACGGTGCCGGCACCATCGGTGCGAATCCGCTGCGGGATCTGGCAAGTGATCTCGCGACCACGGCCGAGAACGATGCTTCACAGCGAACCGGCGACGTGGCGCGAATTCGCTCCGAGCTGGCCCGCGTGCAGGTCGAGTTGGACAGCTACCTGAGACGGAGGCATGTGACGCAGACCGGCGGCTGACTCACTCATCCATAACGCTTCAGCACGAGCCCGGCGTTGTGACCTCCGAATGCAAATGACTGCGTCAGTGCGGCATCCATCGGTATGGAAGTTGCCTCGCGTGCAAAGTTCAGGTCGGTGACTGGCTCCTCGAGATTGTTGCAGGCGTGGGTTCTCTGCTCTTTGAGGCTCAAGACCGTCACCAGCGCTTCGATCGCGCCGCTCGCACCAATCGTGTGACCGATCAGTGATTTGGTGGAATTCACGAGTACGTCACGGCCGAACACGCGCCCGATGACGTCGCTCTCGACGACATCATTGGTCGGCGTGCCGGTGCCGTGGGCATTGATGTAGTGTATGTCGGCGTGTGACATGCCGGCGTCGAGCAGCGCTGCATTCATCATGCGCTCTATCTGAACGCCATCTGGAGCAATACCCATGACGCTGTGGGCGTCGAAGGTCTCGGCATAACCGACGACTTCCGCCAGAATGGGCGCATCTCGCGCCACGGCAGTATCGAGATCCTCGAGCAGCAAAACGGCGGCACCACCCTGGGAGTACAGAAAGCCGGATCGATCGACGTCGAACGGCCGATTGGCGCTGCCCGGGTTCTCGCAATTCCTGACCAGTGCCTTGGCTATGTCGAAGCCGTGAAATATTCCACCGTAGTGGTCGTCGAGATACTCACTACCGCCGGAGATGGCAAAATCCACGGTGCCGCTACGCACGGCATGAAACGCGTGTCCTATGGCGACCGTGCCGGACGCGCAGGCAATACTGTAGCTGAGATTCGGCCCCTTGATGGAGTACTTGAGACCGATGTGGGCCGGAATCGCATTGGGCATCAACATCGATACGACAAAAGGATTGAATCGACGTCCATGGTGCAGGCATTCCAGTATCGAACCAAGGCCGCAACGGGTCTCGTCATTTTCTGGTAGTTGCGAGAGGAGCTCCCCCAGCTTCGCTTTCTGGGCACCCAGCATCTGCACCGAATAATTGTCAAGAAAGCTGTTGACGCCACCAACTCCCGTACCCATGAAAACGCCGATGCGATCAGCATCCACACCGGCAAGCTGATAGGTATTGGCACGTTTGTTGACCAGCTCGAGCTCGAGGCCGGCGCTCGTCAGCGCCTGACGGGCCGTGTGCCCCGCGATCAGAGAGGCAGGATCGTTCTGCGCGACCTCGACGCGGGTCAGGCCCATTTCATCCCGGTTGATGGGATCGATGGTCGCCCAGATGCAAGAATGGTAGTCTGCGTATTGCCGCCAGTGCTCCGGTATCGGCGAGACGGCGCTCTTACCCGCTAGACAATTGCTCCAGAAGCGGCCCGGATCCGAGCCGATCGAACTGACGATACCGAGCCCGGTGACGACGACGCGTCGATTAGCGCTCATTCGTCACTGACTCGCGACGGCATTCTCTCCGATTCTGCCCGAAATGCATTCGACCACGTCTCGAAGCGTTGCCAGGCCTTCGGTGTCTTCTTCGGTTATGGTTCCGCCGAACTCATCTTCCAGGGCCATGAACAGAGAGAGAAGATCCAGGGAGTCTGCGCCCAGGTCTTCAATCAGTGAAGAGTCGAGAGCCGGTGGTTCGCCCTCTATCGCGAGAACTTCCCGTACCACGGAAAGAACGCGTGCCTCGACACTTGATTGTTCCTTGCTTGAGACCATGTCTTGGTGACCTCTACACGTCATTCGAAAGCTAATCGGCAATTGGCCGATCACGGCCCAAGCCGCCAGCAATACTACTCACCCGGCCGCGGTGGGTAAATGCCAGCGCCCGATTTTGCGACGCTCATGCTTACACTTTGTTACACAGAATTACATTCAAATCAATGCACAGGCGGCAAAAAGGAAGGAATATTGCTCCTAGGTTGGCGGACCCTGGTCTGGCTCGAGAGCTGCGAGACGGAATCAACCGACGTCACAAAAAACTCGAAAACGACTTCTCAGCGGAGGCAACAATGAGAAACTTACTGCAACAGACTCGGATGGAGCTACTGCCCCGAAATCCGGCCCTATTGACTCCCTCGTTCCCGGATGCCCTGACTGCGAATCGCGACGCGGGACTCGGCGCCCATCACATTGCCGAGGAGCGCAAGGACGCCTTCGAGACGCACTATGACGTGCATTTCGACCCCGAGTTCGGCGCATTCTGGGCCAACCTGCGGCCCGACAGCCCGAGAAACTTCACCCCCGAGCTGATTGCAGCCCTTCGCCAGGGCCAGGTGCAGGTGGAGAGCAGAATCCGGGAGCACCTGGACTCGGGCAGCGGGGACCGGATCCGGTACCAGATCCTCACTTCCCGCATCCCGGGGGTATTCAGTCTCGGCGGCGATCTGGCCCTGTTTCGGAGACTGATCCGGAATCGGAACCGCGATGCCCTGCTCCGATACGCCTGCGCGTGTATCGATCTCGTCTACACCAATGCGGTCAACTACAAGCTACCGGTGATCACCATATCCCTCGTTCAGGGGCAGGCGCTCGGCGGCGGCTTCGAAGCGGCCCTGGCCGCCAACGTGGTGGTGGCGGAAAGACAAAGCAAGTTCGGGCTCCCGGAGGTGATGTTCAACATGTTTCCGGGCATGGGGGCTTATCAGCTTCTGACGCGGCGTCTGACGCCCGCGAGAGCCGAAGAGCTTATCCTGAGCGGGCGTACTTACGGCGCCGAAGAGCTGCACCAGATGGGCCTGGTCGACATTCTTGCCGAGCCCGGCGAGGGTGAGGAAGCCGTAATGCACTACATCAAGAAACGCCACCGGTGGTTTCACGCCAATCAGGGATTGCGACGCGCTATTCAGGCCGCTTCTCCTCTGGACTATGGCGCGCTCGTGCGTGTTGCGGAGGTTTGGGTTAGCCAGGCTATGGGGTTGACGGAGAAAGACCTGGAGCTGATGGATTACTTGATTCGGGCGCAGGGGCGGATGCGGCAGTAGCCGGAGCTGGGCGGAGCGGTGCCGGCACGGGGACAGATTTGAAATCTGTCCCCAACTCCTGGCTATCTGAGCAGCACGGCAGTCCCCACGCCTCGGCTAGCGGATGGTCACGGCCGTGCCTACGGGTACGCGGTCGAATAGCTCGACGACGTCGGTGTTGCGCATGCGGATGCAGCCGTGGGATCCGGGGGTGCCGAGGGTTACGTCGTCGGGACAGCCGTGAATGTAGATGAAGCGACGCATCGTGTCGACGTCGCCGAGGCGGTTGCGCCCCGGCTCGAGGCCGCTCAGCCAGAGAATGCGCGTGAGGATCCAGTCTCGATCGGGATGTTGTGTGCGCAAGCGTGGGTGAAAGCATTCACCCGTTGCGCGCCGGCCGACAAAGATGCTGCCCATGGGCGCGCCGGCGCCGATCTTGGCACGCACCAGGTGACGCCCTCTGGGAGTGCACTCGCTTCCCATGCGCTCGCCGGGACCGTTGCCGGCGGTCGACACGGGAACGTCCATGAGAATCTCGTCTGCGTTCAGAAGGCGAAGCCGCTGGTTTCGAAAATCAACGGCGATGCGAAGTGTCTTCGGACCGTTCACTTGCGACGTTCAGGGCTGCGTGGCTTCGCGACGCGCCTCGATCAGGCCGTCGTAGTTTCCATCCCGACCCAGGCTGTAGCCGACGATGTCATCGCGTGAAGCAAAAACCTGGTCCTCATACCACAAGGGCACGTAGGGAAGCTGCTCGAGCAGGTATTCCTGCAATTGCCGATAGTAGCCGGCCTGCTCAGCCAGAGTAGCGGCGTTTTCCGCATCGTCCATCAGCTTGTCGGCAACGTCGCTGAGGAATCGTCCGCGATTGGCGCCGGCCGGCGGTACGGAGGTGCTGTGCAAAGCGTACTTGAAGATATCCGGCATCTTGATTCCGACCCAGGCAAGACTGTACATCTGGAAACGGCCCGCCTTGATGTCGGCATAGAAGGTTCCCCAATCATAGCTTCTCAAGTCGACCTCGATACCAACGCGTCCGAGCTGCTCCTGCAGGATGGTCGCGAGACGCACCCGAAAGGGATCGCTGGAGGTCTTGTAAACGATGCGCGCGGGATTCCCGGGCCCGTAACCGGCTTCGCGCAAAAGCGCAATCGCGCGCTTCGGATCGAATGAGGGAGCCTCGAGCTGCGGGTTTCCCGCCCAGTGATCCGGCGTGAGAATCGCGCTGGCGGGCCTCGCCGCACCCCCCATGACGAAGCGGATGATGGCCTCCCGGTCGATGGCGTACGCAATAGCCTTTCGCACCCGCAGCTGGCCGACGACCGGATCTTCCATATTGAAACCGAGATACGCGAAGTTCGTGCCGCGCTGCTTTTGCACACGAATGTCGTCTCGATCCAGCAACCACTGAACCAGCTCGGTGGGAACATCGCCCTGCAGCATGTCGAGCTCGCCGCGCACCAGCTTCAGCACGCGAACCGTGGGCTGAGGCACGCGCACGAACTCCACCACCTGCCCGTCGTCGAGACGCCGTATGCGCAGGTTGCCGTCGGCGCGCCAGTCCACGAATTCAAACTTTCCGCTGCCGATGGGGCTGCGACTGAATTCATGGTCGCGCGCGATCGCCGCTGCCGGCAGGATTCCCACCACCAGCCGCCCGGGAAACAGGGCATCGGGCCTCGCCAGATTGAAATCCACGGTGCGCTGGTCACGAACCACGATGCTTTCGATCATGTCGAGACCCGCTCGATGGGGCGACGCAGTCGCCGGATCCAGCACCGAATCATAGGTCGCTTTGACGTCCTCGGCTTCGAGCAGCGCACCATCGTGAAAACGGCGCATGCCGTCCACCAGCGTGAAGCGATAAAGCCGTGGACGCACGACTTCCCAGCTCGCCAGCGACGGGACAGGTCGAAACCGTGCGTCGAAGTCCACCATGCGCGCGTACAGAAGGCGATTGATGCGGGTCGATGCCGCATCGGTGGCAAACCTCGGGTCCAGGGTCACGGGATCGACTGACAGTCCGAAACGCAGGCTTTCGGAGTCGCCCTCTGCGCAGGCGCCGAGGAGCAGCACGCTCGTCAGTATCACGGGGACGGCGAAACGGCGAAAACGCATGTTGAAGATTTCAGCTTTGCGCGAGGTCGTGACGCCCGGCCACGAAAGGCGTGGAGGGCTAGCCGCTCCCGCGCAGCTCGATGAAAAAATCGTAGGCGACCATCGCCAGCACTGTAACGACGATGATCCAGAGCGCGAGCTCGTTGATGTAAACCAATGCGATGCCCATGAACACCATCAGGGCACCCAGCCAGACCACCGCAAGCGCTTTGTCCACCATATGTCGATTACCTCGCCACGTGATTCGCGAACCAGCGCGCATTGCGCAGCAACCTGGAATCACCGTTTCGTGCGCCAATCATCTGCACGCCGATGGGCAGGTCGGTGCTTCCCTGGAGAAGCGGCAGGCTCACGGCGGGCAACCCGACGAATGTCCACAGGCTGCAGAATATCGGGCTGCCGGTGGACTCGAGGCCCGTGGGCGCCTCGCCGGGGGCGGCCGGAGTGAGAATCGCATCGTAACGATCGAATACTTGCTCGAGGCCGGCATTGAGGATCTCGATCATGGTCACGGCCAGATTGTAATCCACCGCCAGACAGCTCTGCCCTTCCTCGATCATGCCGCGCAACGCGTCGCTCAGCTGGTCCCTGCCGTTGTCGTAGAGTTGCCCGAGATTCTTCGCCAGATCCGCGCACATGATGGTCCGGTGCCAGCGCACGGCATCGTCGAACGGCGCCGGCAGCTCTACCTCGTCGCACTGGTCACCGAGTGCGTCCACCAGCTCGGCGAATCCGTCGCGGGTATCGTCCTCGGCCTCACCCCACACCGGCGTCTTGACGAAGGCGAACATCGGTGGCAATGGCGGCTCCTGGGCGGCGGTCTGCATCAGATGCTGGCGGGCGCGAAGACGCGTATCGGGGTCGCGCGCATCGAAGCCGAACAGGGGCTCCGCCGCCAGCGCCAGGTCCTCGACCGAGCGAGCGAAGACACCCACCGTGTCCAGCGGCCGCGACAATGCGAGCACGCCACTTCGGGATATTGCGCCGAAGCTCGGCTTGAATCCGTACACGCCACAGAACGACGCCGGCCGGATGACCGATCCGTTGGTCTGACTGCCGATGGCGAGCGGCACCATGCTGGTGGCCACCGCCGCCGCCGAGCCGCTCGACGAGCCGCCAGGCGTGTGTGCCGGATCGCGGGGGTTGGTGGTCTTGCCGGGCGCATACATGGCCAGTTCGGTGGTAACGGTCTTGCCCATGATGACGGCACCCGCATCGCGCAGCGCCGCCACCGCGCCGGCGTCCCGATCGGGCTGGCGGGCACTCATGAGCGGCGTGCCGCACTCGGTGGGCATGTCGTCGGTATCGAAGATGTCCTTGACGCCCACGGGCAGCCCGTGCAGAGGTCCGATGTCGGCGCCGGCGCTGCGCCGCTCATCGGCCAGGCGCGCCTGCTCCAGGGCGTGCTCCGGATCGATGTGGGTCCAGGCCTGCACGGTGGGCTCGGCCGCCTCGATTCGATCCAGGCAGGCGCGCGTCAGCTCCTCGGATCGCAACGCCCCGTCGCGAAGGCGGCGGGCTGCTTCGCTGGCGCTCAGCTCGGAGGGGTCCATCGGCTCAACGCCCGTAAATGATACCCGGCAGCCACAGGGCGATCCCCGGGAAGATGTACAGCAGGATTATCGCCAGAAATACCATCGACAGGAACGGCAGCACGCCCTTGAATATGTCAATGAGCTGCACGTGGGGCGGCGCCACGCCTTTGAGATAGTACGCAGCCATGGCCATCGGCGGCGTCAGGAACGACGTCTGCAGATTCAGCGCCACCAGAATGCCGAAGAACAGCGGGTCGATTTCGAACACCACCAGCATCGGCAGGAATATGGGCACGAAGATAATGATGATCTCGCTCCACTCCAGGGGCCAGCCGAGCAGAAAGATGATGAACTGCGCCAGGATCAGGAACCCGAGCGGTGACAGACCCATTCCCAGCACGAACTCCTGGATAATGGTGTCACCGCCGAGGTAGGAGAACACCGACGCGAAGGTCCAGGATCCGACGAACAGCCAGGCCACCATGGCCGAGGTGCGCACGCTGAGGTAAACGGATTCCTTCAACCGCTCCCAGGTGAGTGCCCGATAGGCGGCTGCCAGCACCAGGCCGCCCAGCGCTCCGATGGCGGCGGCCTCGGACGGCGTTGCCAGGCCGAACAGGATGGCGCCGAGCACCGACAGAATGAGGAATGCCAGGGGAAAGAACGATTTCATCATCATCACCAGGAGTTGCATCCTGGAAATGTCCGGGACATCTTCCTCCCGGAGCTTCGGCGCCAGGCTGGGGTTCAGGTAGGCGCGCCCGATGACGTACACGATGTAGAGCCCGGCCAGCATGAAGCCGGGAAAGATGGCGCCGGCGTAGAGGCGCACCACCGACACGTTGGAGGTGGCGGCGTAGACGATCAGCATGATGCTGGGCGGGATCAGGATCCCCAGGGTGCCGCCGGCACAGATGACGCCGGCGGCGAAGCTGGTATCGTAGCGTGCTTTCAGCATGGCCGGGAATGCCAGCAGCCCCATCAGGGTAACCACCGCGCCGATGATGCCGGTGGCGGTGGCAAACATGGCACAGGTGCCGAGCGCCGCGATGGCCATCGAGCCCGGCATGCGCCGCAGCGCTATCTGCAGGGTGGAAAACAGCCGATCGATGATATTGGCGCGTTCCACGATGTAGCCCATGAACAGGAACAGGGGTACCGCCGTGAGCACGTCGTTGGCCATCACCGAATAGGTCTGGTTGACCAGCAGGTCGAA
>FXBF010000288.1_pt1 | contig 16774 bp, 20 predicted proteins | sample 5335321 | NCBI WGS metagenome assembly FXBF01 (sample SAMEA103928391, study PRJEB20085) | sediment metagenome | isolation source: sediment
CACAGGTCCTGCCCGATTCTGCGGAACGGGCCCAGGTCGAGGAACGGGCCATGGTCGTGCAACGGTTGGAGCCCCTGCCGGTTGAGGCCATTGTCCGCGGATATCTCGTTGGTTCAGGCTGGAAGGACTATCAACAGACCGGTAGCGTCTGTGGTATCAAGCTGGCGATGGGACTGCAACAGGCCGGCAAGTTGGCGGAACCGGTCTACACCCCGTCGACCAAGGCCGAGATCGGTGAACACGATGAGAATATCGATTTTAATAAGACAATAGCCTTACTCGGCGCCGAGCAGGCGGCCGAGGCCCGGGATACCAGCCTTGAGATCTATGCCAAGGCCAGGGACTACGCTGCGGAGCGCGGAATTATTATCGCCGATACCAAATTTGAGTTCGGGTTGAGCAAGCAGGGTTCCCTCGTTCTGATCGACGAGGTGCTCACCCCCGATTCCTCACGCTTCTGGCCGGCCGATGAGTATCAAGTCGGCAGCAACCCACCGAGCTATGATAAGCAGTTCGTGCGCGATTATCTGGAGACCCTGAACTGGGATAAAAAGGCGCCAGGACCGGAATTACCTGACAATATTGTCAACAAAACGGCAGAAAAATACCTTGAGGCCCTGCAGCGGTTGACCATATAGTAGGTTTCATCTAGTAGGTTTCATCTATTTCGATATCAATAATATTTGATATGCATATTTATAGGCTGGATCCCCCAACGATTGAACTCACCCAGGAATAAATGGTCTGATCCTGCGTCTACGGGTAGAAGTCAAAGAATAGAGTACCTATAATTCGGCCGCATGAAAACTGGGCGACTACACAAAAGCTTACAAATACTACTGACACTGCTGCTGGCGATATCGCTCCTGGTTGCACCGGTGGTACCGGCGATGAGCCAGATAGCTGATATATTTTCCCCGCAGACAGGTATGCAGGATCAACATCTGCATGGGACTGGTTGCATGATGGATGCCTCTTCAGATTTTGTCGATCACGCTAGCTGTAACAAGCTTTGTTTTGAATCCTGTAGTTTCAGTGGCCCATTATTTCTCGTTAACAGCCAACTGCAGCCGATGCTGTTAGCCCAGTCAAATCTACCCGATACAACTATCCAAGAAGCAATCAATCCCTTTTTGCTGTTTCGCCCACCGGCATAACTTAACCTGTACTATTAATGACTGTGCATGCGGCGACTGCCGTATGCAGGCATTTGTTATGACGGAGTGAGTTATGTCTAAGAAAAAAGATTTGAATACATCGCCAGCCCAGACTGACGAGCGCGAACAGAGTTCTGTGAAGATATCGTCTCGTTCACGCCGGGGGTTCTTGAAAAAGGCGGTTGCCGTGACCGGTGGCGCCATCGCTGCTGGTGGCCTGCCGGCACAGGCGGCCACACAATCAAAAATTGGTCAAGCTGGTCACCGTATGGACCGTTATGATTCCATGATGTTCATGAAGGGCCATAAAATGGAACCGGGGCTTGTAATCAATCCGCCCGGCTCGCCAGCCGACCATGAGGTTAATTACAAGACATTCGACATGGATATCCGGATAACCAAGCACGACATACTGCCGGGGGTACGAATACACATGTTCGCCTTTAATGGCCAGGTGCCGGGACCGGAGTTCCATGTCGCCGAGGGTGACTGGGTCAAGGTCAACTTCACCAATCACACGGAAGAGATGCACACCATTCACTGGCACGGCATTACCCTGCCCTACACCATGGATGGGGTACCGATGGTGACCCAGGACCCAGTCCACCCTGGGCAAACCTTTGTCTACCGGTTCCAGGCAAAACCGGCCGGGACCCGCTGGTATCACTGTCACTGGGGAACGCCTCTACATGCGAGTCATGCCATGCACGGCGCCTTTATTATTCACAAGAAGAAAGATCCCCTGCGTAAACGTTTCCCTTATACCCGCGACTACACCCTGATGCTGGAGGCCTGGGATCTCGACTTCGCTCGCAAAGAGATGAATGGCCTGCTGGAGGGTATGAAAGAGGTCAACCTGTTGATGTCCCAGGGCAAGCTCGACCCCATGACCCACGGTTTCTTCAGGAACTACAAGGAATTTGTCGAGGCCTACAGAACCGGCAAGTACATCCCGCCCTACATACAGAGCCGTTCATCCGGGGTGCCGATCCACTACAATTTCTTCGGTATCAATGGCAAGTCCTACCCGGCGACCAAGCGTATCGGCATCAAGCAGGGTGAGTGGATCCGGGTACGAATGATCAATGCCAGTGGCGCCAGTCATCACATGCACCTGCATGGCCATGACTTCTGGTGGGTGGCCCAGGATGGTAATGATCTCGCCGAACCGCGCGAGATCAATACGATTCACGTCGAGCCCGGCGGTACCTATGACGTTATGGTCTATGGCAACAATCCGGGGTTCTGGACTTGGCACGACCACAACACCACCCAGGCGCGGAATAATGGCATCTATCCAGGTGGCATGCTGACCGTACTGGCCTACGAAGACTTCAAGCCGACCTACATCCCATCGGTGTCGGTGGATCAATAGTTTCTATGAGGACTGAATAATGAAATCGAAATCTGTAATTCATTTGCTGGCCGGTAGTGTTATCACTTGGGGCTTGCTGCTACAGCCGGCCTTGGCTCTGGAGGTCGATCGCGAGGTATTACCACGGTTAACTCTTGGTGGCCGCTTGATTGCCACACCGTCATTCGAGAGTAATGGCGGATTCGGCGCAGCTGCGGATAAGGACAGCAACCAAGTCGATATCTCCGATTCCGGTATCCTGTTGCGCTTCGACAAACGTATCTTCAGCAACAAAGGCGTCGGTGGGGCCGTGATCGGTCTGACCAAGCCGGACCAGAACAGCGACCTGCCGGATGATATCTTTTTTCATCAAATGCACGGGTTCTTCTGGAATAAGGACTTCGAAGTTATTCTCGGACGTACACGGCTACGCAATACGATTATTGAATTCCCGACACTGCGTGATGATGACATGTTGGCGTATACCCATGTGGCCAATGGTTCCTCCTATGCCAAAAATGACCAGTACCAGCTTTTCGGGACCTATATGGGTGCGGACTGGTTCTTCAGGAAGAACCATGCCCTCGGGCTCTGGCTCAGCGGTCGCATCGAAACCGATATCGCCGGTACCCGCAAGAGCGAGTTTAACCTCAATACTGTCGGTTTCGGCTGGTCCTATGAGATCTCCGAGGACATGCGCTATGTCAAACGCCTGCGTCATGCCGGTGTCTTGATTGATTCCCAGGATGTCGATGGGGTGGTCGGTGATAATACGATGCGCTCAATTATCGCCGGTGCAGAATGGAACCTCACGTTGCATCCACCGAAGTCCTTGTCGCTGGCGGTACAGGCTATCTTTATCGACGGCATCGACGGTGCCGGGATTGGCACCCAAATCGGCCGTGCCCGCGAGAAGTCACGCTCACTGGTCACCGCGCTGCGCTATACTGGCCGGCCACGCCTGCTTACCCGCTGGCAGGCGGCCTTGACCGTGGGTTGGAAAGATTACTCGGACCAGAATAATGCCAGCCAGATCACGGTTACCCCGAGTTATGTCTATAAGCTCGGCCAGGGCATTGATCTGGTGGCGCAGTACAGCTATACCAAGTATGACGATGGCCTTGCCGCTGCCATTGGCTTCGATCGCCAACAGGCAATTCAGGTCGGACTGGTGTTCAACTTCGACCAGCGTTTTAACGATACTATCGGTGAACGTCAATCCATCCTAAACCTCGAACACGGTTACATCCAATAACGGAGGTAAAACGAAATGCTTATCCGTAAATTCCTGGTCGGTGCCAGCGCGATTATGGCCCTGACGACAAGCGGGTCGATGCAGGCCGCCGACCCACATGCCGGCATGGATCATTCAAAGATGTCAAAAATGCCGGCACCCGAGGTCAAGGCAGGGAAACTGAAGAGCCTTAAGACGGTGCCGGCAAGCGGCAAGGCTCGCGAAGGCAGTTACGATGGCCGCTATGCCATGGAACCGACCTCTAATCGTGCCACGTTGGCCCGCCGATGTGCCTTGGCCAGTCGCGGGATCATTATGTTGGACAATGCGACGTGGAAGCGTTGTGGCGGCAAGCCCAAAGGGGCGGCCCGTGGTGCCGGCTACTATCCGGCAATCCCGCCGTGGAACAAGGCCGGAAAAGGGAAAGCCAAAGAAATGGACCACTCCAAAATGGGCCATTAACAAGATGGGCTATCATTACTATGGTGCCGTGTCCGATCGGGCCACGGTCTTTTATTTTCTTTTGATGTAGGGTTTATGCAAAATGATTGAAATTATCCCAAACTGGCACCCGATCTTTGTCCACTTCACCGTGGCCCTGTTATCTATCTCGGTGATTTTCTTCCTTCTGGCCGCAGTGTTCAAGGCCCATAAGTGGCATGGTCAATGGTTGACCGTGGCCTACTGGAATCTCTGGTTGGGCGTCCTCTTTACCATCGCCACCGGTGTTGCCGGTTGGTTGGCCTACAATAGCGTGGCCCATGACACACCATCGCATGCGGCCATGACCGATCATCGTAACTGGGCCATTGCCACCATGGCATTATTTTTCCCCCTGTGGTTATGGTCCTTCTGGCGGTATCGAGCCAATAAGGGTCCGGAATTGGTGTTTATCCTGCCTATGCTGGTTGCCATAGGTTTGTTAGTGTCTACGTCATGGCGGGGCGGCGAGATTGTTTACCGCTATGGTCTGGGTGTGATATCGATGCCGAAGGCAGATGACCACGGTCATGATGATTCCTCTAGTCATGATGATTCCTCTAGTACGGGAAAAGCACACTCCGATAGCGGCAAATCAGAATCAGCCAAGGGTGCAAAAAAACCAGGGAAAACGACGAAGCGATCCGGCAAGAAGGCGACATCGCAGCGACATGCACAGGGAAGTAAGGATAATCATTAGATCCAGACCTGCATTATGGAGATTCATGTATGAGAATATCGCTTCTGGCCGTATTGATCGTCTCGGTGCTGTTTATAGCGGCGTGTAGTGAACAGGACCGACGAAATAACGGTTTTACCGGGAAGACGAGTAATGCCTCAGGGTCAGACCCTTCCGCGGACGCTAAGCCAATTAAGCGCGAATATAAATTCTCCAAAGTCATGTTCGGGGCCAACCTGTTTCAGAAAAACTGTGCCGGGTGTCATGGCGAGCAGGCGGAAGGCGCATATAATTGGCGCCAGGTCGGGGCCGATGGGAAATACCCACCACCGCCGTTGAATGGGACTGGGCACGCATGGCACCACCCAAAGAATGCCCTGATCTACACCATCAAGAACGGGACAATCCCTCTCGGTGGGGGCATGCCGGCGTGGCAGAGTAAGCTTACTGACGAGGAGATCGAGGCGATCCTCGCCTGGGTGATCTCCAGGTGGTCGGATGATATCTATCAGCGCTGGGCTAGCCGGCAGCTCGAACTGCGGCGGAGTAGCCAGTAGTGCTGACAACCAGCGTTTACAGTGTCAAAACCCAGTAAAAAAGGTTTTACGCTTCGTTAAATTGATATATATCAAGGTGCTCCCGAGCCAGGGTTGATAGGCTGTGAATGTTTATGAAAGTATGGCCATTAGTGGGTGTAACCAATCGAACTAATGAAATAGGAATACAAAATGTACGGCTTTAATATCAAACTATCGGATAGTTTTGACAAAGCGGTAGGGCGGGTGACCGAGGCCCTGAAGACAGAGGGCTTTGGTGTCCTGACAGATATCGATGTGAAGAAGACAATGAAGGAAAAGCTGGGGGTGGAGGGCCGACCTTATCGGATACTCGGGGCCTGTAACCCCCTATTGGCACACAAGGCCCTCGATGCTGATCCCGATATCGGTCTGTTACTTCCCTGTAATGTAGTCGTTAGGGAAGAGGAAGACGGTTCGGTGACTGTGGCCTTTATGGATCCGGCAGCGGTGTTGGGCCTGGTCGAGCGCAAGGGAATCGACGAACTGGCCTCGGAGGTGCGCGAGCGCCTGCTGCGCGTACGCGATAGCCTTCATTAGATGTATTTATTAACGAGGATGCCGGTAAAACGATGTTAATCCAGCGAACAAGTAGGGTAACACAAGCGATTCGGGTTGATTCGCTTGCTGCGGCCGTATCAGGTTTCGGGGGTTACGCATTGTGGTTTGTCTCAGTGCTTACAGCTGCGTTTCTCGGCGCCAATCCCGGTCTTTACGCTGAGGCCTCTGTGACAGAGAGAGACCCAGATAGCGCAGCAAATGTCGGCTCAATGTTGCAGGGAGCCGGACATATCTACAATCACGAAACGACATGTGGCCTTCAAGGTAGTTTATCCGAATGTAAAGGGAATAATTTAAGTCTATTTGAGCATGCTATTGTCAGGCCGAGCGAACCCAAATATAAAATCGGGTATACCTACGATTCAACTACGATCTCTATTAATTTCACCTATAAACAGGAATGGGCGCATACAGATAATATTCCCCCGACAGCGTCTCAACGCTATCTGCTCTTCAAACGTCTTTTAATCTACCTGTAGTCTAAATCTGAAATATCCCTGTACCTGGATTCACTGATATCAAGTTGATCCAGGTTTTGTATTTGTGTATCGCAATGATTGACCAAGTTTTTTTGAGCTAGAAACCTATCAGGAGTAAGCAATGATGATGACCGTAAGCCAATTGTCCAATAAGGGTGATGTCCCGCCGCATGTCGTCCGTTATTACAGCCGCATCGGCCTGTTGAATCCAAGCCGACACCCTGAAAATGGCTATAAACTATTTTCCACTTTAGACCTGACACGCCTGCGTTTTATCAGGCAGGCTAAAAGCCTTGGGTTTACCCTGGAAGAAATTAATCAGATTCTGGATCTGAGCACAGATCAGCAATCACCTTGTCGACACGTCCGTCATATGTTACGTGAACGGATAGATGAGAATAAGCAGAAAATGACGGAACTATCGCGTTTACAGAAACGGATGGAATGTGCATTGTCGGAATGGGAATCGATGACAGATCAGCAGCCGGACGGAGAGTCAATCTGCTACTTGATCGAATCAATCGGAAAAAACTGATCAGGTCTTGACCTGTAAGTTACTTACAGGTTTTAAGGTTGGATGCATAGTTGATCCGCAATGAATTAACCGAGTTTACATATTAACGCTATTATTTTTTACAATGAAATCATGGAGTAGGCTGTGATGGCATGTCAGGGTTTGGTATGGGTTTCGGTTGCCCTGAACAAATTCCCGTTCAGTGGACGAGACGAATAGATTGAGGTCCATGAATACATGCCATATCGGCTACAGGCCATACATACTAGAGAATAGTAACGTTAAATACTGGAAGAATTCAAATAAGGAGATAGAGCAAGATGAAAAGCAGATTAACGGGTCTTGCCTTAATAGGTGTGATTGCCTCAAGCGTAGCTGTGGCTGCAATCGCCAGGCCCACGGTTTACATACCATTAGGTAATGCCAACAAGATTCTGGTCGTCGATGCCAAGTCGGATAAGATCCGAGGCACTATCGGCGATGTACAAAATATTCATGGCTTTGCTGTGACACCCGATGGTCGATTCCTTATTGCCGGCAGTAATGTCGAGGTCCAGCCTGGGAAAGAGACGATGCCACCTAAACCGACCGGCATGTCAGAGGAGGTACATCGTAGTCATCATAGCGCACCGCCTGCTGCTAAGGCCTATACTGTTGGTAAGAGTTATGTCTCGATTATCCGTAGCAATGATTATCGGATCATACGTCGCATTGAAGTAAAGGGGGCAGTGCACCACAATGCCGTCACCCCTGATGGGCGTTATGCGATTTCAACCCACACCTCCGCGGGTGGTATTAGTCTTATTGATTTGAAGACGTACAAGGTGTTCAAGACCATAGCAACCGGTTTGGCACCCAACTATGCCATTGTTACCAGGGACGGGAGCCGGATCTACGTCAGTAATACTGGCAACAAAACTGTCAGTGAGATCGATACAAAGAACTGGGTCGTCACCAGAAATATGATTGTCGGCTTGGCACCTGAACATATGGTTATCTCGTCTGACGAGGCTACGCTATATGTCAATAATGTCGGTGATGGCACTGTCTCCGTCCTAGCGCTCGCTACTGGTAAGGTGGTGAAGACCTACCAGGTCGGCAAACAACCCCATGGAATTGCCTTGGCCGATGACGGGGGAAACCTGTTCGTTACCAGCAAGAAAGAAAATCGGCTGACAATGATCAATCTGGCAAATAACAAGAAGAGGTCTATCAGTTTAAGCCCGGCACCATATCATCTGACCGCGATCACGGGTACCGGAAAATTATATGCATCAAGCCGCAAGGAACCCAAGATATGGGTAATTGAACAGTCGACTCTCAAAAAGAGCGGTGTTATTAAATTGCCTGTTGGGGCATTCGGCCATCAGATTACCGTCGTGAAGTAACCATAATCAAGTTTACGGGAGCAACGCTATGCCCGTTATCACCACACCGAAAGATCATCGTTTTCCGTGGTATGTCCGGGTCTTTTTCTGGAACCAACGGCGGCGATATGGCCAGATACTGGAACCGGCGCGACTCTGGGGACGCACACCGAAGGTATTTGCCACCCTGGCATTGTTGTACGGTGCACTCGATCGACGTTCCTCGCCGATCGAACCTGCCCTGCGCTCTTTGGTTACCGTACGCATATCACAGGTCAACTGGTGCCGGTTTTGTGCCGATCTGAATTCCGCCACAGTACTCAAGCGCGGTGTCGATCGGGAAAAACTGGCACAACTCGAAATATTTGAGAAAAGTCCGCTGTTTTCTGACAAAGAGAAGGCGGCGCTGGCCTATGCCGAGGCAGTTACCTACTCGGATCGAGAGCCCACTGAAGAACACTTTACTCAATTGCGCAAGCACTTCGATGATGATGGTATTATCGAATTAACCGGGGTGATCGCCTTTCAGAACCTATCGAGCAAGTTTAATGCTGCGCTCGGGGTTGAACCCCAGGGCTTCTGTGACCTTAACCTCATTAAATCCAGGGAGGTAAGCGAGACAGGCAATACGATTACTCAACAGTCAACTGACAAAATTCTCAAGCCTGATGGAGATGAATGTGATGAAAGAGTTAGATAAAAATCAGCGAACCCGCCGCCTTCTCATTGTTGCTACTTCATTGTTGGGTGGCATCGGTATGACCGCCTGGGCGACCCCTTTTGTCCGTAGTATGCTCCCGAGCGCGCGTGCGCGCTCAGCGGGTGCGCCGGTAGATGTTGATATCAGTAAGCTGAAATCAGGCCAATTTATAACTGTAGTCTGGCAAAAAAAACCGGTATGGATATTCAAACGGACAAGACCAATGCTAGATCGATTTGAAAAATTATCGTACTTACTATTAGACCCGGAATCTAAAGTGGAGACGCAGCAACCGGAATATGCAAAAAACCTTTATCGTTCAATCAAGCCAGAGATATTTGTCGTAATTCCCATCTGCACTCATCTTGGTTGCATCCCGACTAAAAAATTGTCGCTAGGAATAGAAGAAGGAATGCAGTCTGATTGGCCAGGTGGGTTCTATTGCCCCTGTCATGGTTCCAAATTCGATCTGGCGGGTCGAGTATTCAAGAATGTGCCGGCACCGACGAATCTGGTTATTCCTCCGTATTCCTATGTTAGTAATACACATCTGGTAATCGGTGTCGACCAGGCATGATTTTCTGTTTGGTGGTGGGTTTAGGGATTATAGGATGTTAAAAAATGCCACGTTTATTTTTCTACTTTTATTTTCCGGTATTGCCATAACCGGCTCTCATTTGGATGAGTTAAAAAAGGTATTGACCAGGGTAATACCGGGGATATCTGTCGACAAGCTAAAACCGTCTCGGGTCCCCGGCCTGTATGAGGCCACTGTTGGTGGCGATATTTTTTATATCACCAAAGACGGTCGCTATATCATCTCAGGCACAATCATTGACACCAATAGCCATGAAAATATCACAGCTAATCGGCGCAATAAGTTACGAATAGACCTGATTAAAGCGGTGGGTGAATCAAATATGATTATTTTTTCACCACCGAGGCCTAAAAGAGTGATAACAGTTTTCACAGATGTAGATTGCGCCTATTGTGCTAAATTCCATCTCGGCGTTCCTAAACTCACGCGAGCGGGCGTTAAGGTGAGATATTTGCTATTCCCGCGCAATGGATTGAGTTCCTCTACGTACACAAAATCGGTTACAGTATGGTGTGCCAGGGACAGGAGAAAAGCGCTGGGGTTTGCCAAGGCCGGCAAGAAGTTGAAGCCAAGGACCTGCACTAACCCGGTTGCCGATCATTATCGTTTGGGGACACAGATCGGTGTTCGCGGAACACCGACTATTGTCTTAGAGAACGGACGCATGCTGCCCGGATATGTCCCGCCCGAGGATTTGCTTGTGTTGCTTGGACTGCGTAAGGGTAAGAAATGATTGGCATCATGATATAGTGCAGTGACACGTTAAAATGAATTAATATTTATGCAGACACGTTATTCAATACCGCTTATCGTTGTTATCTTGATCCTGATTTTTCTCGGGATCGGTCTTACGTTGGACCCGAGTCTGATTCCTTCGCCACTAATCGACAAGCCGGCACCGGAATTTAGCTTACCAAGGCTGCGTGACCCGAAAAAAAACTTAAGCAATGCGGACCTCCAGGGCAAGGTAGTCCTGTTTAATGTCTGGGCCAGCTGGTGCACAGTCTGTAAAGAAGAGCACCCGGTATTTATGGAGATTGCGCGTCGCCGGCTGGCACCCATTTATGGATTGAATTATAAAGATAAACGCAAGGATGCTATTAGTTGGCTGGATCAGCTCGGTGATCCCTATGTGGCGAACGGCCATGATTTCAAGGGTCGGGTCGGTATCGATTGGGGTGTATACGGTGTTCCAGAGACCTTTATCGTGGATCGCAAGGGGATCATCCGTTACAAGCAAATAGGTGCTGTGACCCCCAAGTTATTAAAACAAAAAATCTTACCCCTTATCCGGCAACTACAAGCAGAAAAATGATAAATCTGCTTTAGGCCATTGTAATGGGCCTGGAAAGGAGTTGCTGGCAATGAATCAGAGATCCTTGTTTTTGCTGACAATCGTTACCATCGTTTCGTTAGTAATGACAGGATGTGACTGGCCGGCACCGGAGCAGGCGCGTAAAAACCTGCACCTGCCGGAGCCGGGATTTGTCGCCGATGCCCCCCAGGGCAAACAGTTGTTTGAGGCTAACTGTATACGCTGTCACGGTAAGGATGCGGGTGGTACCCGTCTGGGACCACCACTGGTGCACTGGTCTTACAGCACCCGCTCTCATCCGGATGTCGCCTTTCACCTGGCAGTGAAAAATGGGGTGCGCCAGCATCATTGGAAATTCGGCCACATGCCGCCTGTTAAAAATTTATCGCCGGAGCAAGCTGGCCACATTATCGCCTATGTTCGCAAAGAACAGCGACAGGCTGGAATCAAATGATCCTGCTAAATTAGGATAGGAGTTAAAGAATAATGAAACACCAGCAATTTTTAAAAGATCCGGTATGCGGTAAGCGGATCAACCGAAACAAGGCACATATCGCGATCGCGTTTAAAGGGCATGATTATCTACTTTGCTGCCCGTTGTGTCAGTCAGAGTTCGAGAAGGACCCTGAAAAATATATTGGTCTGAGAAATCTGCAGTAGGTAACATGAATTCGGTGACCATAATTGACAAGATAGTCACGAAGATTCATCAGCCGCCTATAAGCCTGGGTAGACGCCGGTTACTCGTTTTTTCCCTGCTGGACAAATAGAATCGTAGTTATCGGCTTTATCAGGCCCAATGTCCTAGGTTAGAATAATGTAGGCACGACCATTAAACCAGTGAAGTAACGTCATGGTAAAACGGAGGACAGGGTTGCACAGTAAATCGAGACCGCAAGAGAGCCCAATCGAGATCGCCGGTGCCGGGCCAGCGGGACTGGCGGCGGCGGTTACCATCGCCCGCGCCGGTCGCCAGGTGGTGGTGCATGAGATCCATGCCGAAGTCGGTTACCGTTTCCGGCGTGACTTGCAGGGGTTAGAAAACTGGACCACCGAGCAGGATGTGTTGCTGGCCTTGGAGCAGTTGGGAATCACCACCGAGTTCGATATGTTGCCCTGTCGTCAGGGAACGGTATTTGACGCCTGGGATCAGGCCTATCCGGTCCATAGCAAAGAACCGTTGTTTTATATGATTGAACGTGGATCAAACCCCGGCAGTCTGGATTCGGCCTTACTGAGTCAGGCCTTGGATCTCGGAGTTGAAGTCCGCTTCAAAAGCCGGTTGGATAAACTGCATGGACCGGGAATACTCGCTGTCGGGCCAAAGGCGGCGGACGCCATTGCCGTTGGTTATCATTTCGACACATCGATGGCCAACGGCTTCTGGGCCATCTGCGATCATCGGCTGGCGCCCCAGGGCTATGCCTATTTGTTGATCATGAATGGCAAGGGTACGGTCAAGAGCTGTATGTTCACCGACTTTAAACAGGAAAAACTATATGTCGAACGTACGGTAACCGCCTTCGAACGCCTGGTCGGCTTAAAAATGGACAACCCACGACCCCATGGTGGTGTCGGCAATTTTAGGATGCCGACAACGGCCCTGTCTGGTAAGCACCCTGTAGCCGGTGAGTTTGCCGGTTTCCAGGATACGCTTTGGGGATTTGGGATACGTCATGCCATTCTCTCGGGAATATACGCAGCTCGAAGCCTGCTGGAGGGTAAGGATTACGATATCATGTGGCAACAGGCATTAGCACCGCTGATGAAAACTGCCATTGTAAATCGTGCGCTTTATGACCTGTTATCCAACCGTGGTTATCGTTGGTGTCTGCGCCGTCAGGGGGCCCATGATGCCAGAGACCTTTTACGTAGTCAGTACCATCCCAGTCTGATCAAGCGCCTGCTATCACCCTGGGCCCGTACCCGTATACGCTATCGGCGGCAGGACAAAAGTTGCAATCATGTCGATTGCAACTGCGTTTGGTGCCGCTGCGGTGGAACCGAAACGACGGATTCCGCCTCTGGATAGACTCATTAATTAATATGCCAGGAACCGAGTCTTTTGTCATTTATGTAAACTGGCTTAACAATAACCATTAGTTGCGTGTCAAACACAACTAAAAGCGATGTCGGAGCTTATCAATGCCGGTCGAACAGAAACACTGTCAATGTCAGGACACCCAATTCCATTTTCTGACGCGGGCGTTTGAGTCTCTGCAACTGGAAGCGGCGCAACGGGAGTTGTTGCTGTCACCGTTTCGGGAGACGACCGTCAGTATTCCACTTCGACCCAATCGCGCCGATGACAGTGAACTTCAAACATTTATGGGCTACCGGGTGCAGCATAATCACGCCCGGGGTCCGTTCAAAGGCGGGTTACGTTTTCATCCATCCGTCAACCTGGGTGAAATCCGTGCCCTGGCCCAACTTATGACCTGGAAGACCGCGCTGGTGGATATACCCTTTGGTGGTGCGAAGGGAGGGATCGCCGTCGATACGACCCAACTCAACAGGCACGCATTGGAAATTCTCACCAAGCGCTTTACCCAGAAGATGGTACCCGTATTCGGTGTGCACGAGGACATTCCGGCGCCGGATATCGGTACTAACCCGCAGGTGATGGCATGGATCCTCGAGGAATACAGCAAGACCCACGGTTATACCCCGGCCATTGTCACCGGCAAGCCCATGGAATTGGGCGGATCGGCCGGCCGTCTGGAGGCGACCGGTTATGGTGTGGCATGTATCACCCGGAGGGTGGCGAGCGAGATGTCCTTGCCGATCAAGGAGGCGCGGGTAGTCATTCAGGGCTTCGGTAATGTCGGTTCGCATGCCGCGTTGAGTCTGGACAGAATGGATGCTCGCATTATCGCACTTTCCGACTACCGGGGTGGGGTGTATGCAGAATCCGGGATCGATGTGCCTGCCGCAGTCCGTCATGTCGCCGAAACGAAGTGGTTGGAGGGATTGGCGGAGACCGAGGCCATCAGCAATGCCGAGCTGCTCGAACTACCGTGTGATTTTCTGATCCCGGCGGCGTTGGAAGCCACTATCGATTGTGACAATGCGGAAGCGATACAGGCCAAGGCAGTGATCGAGGCGGCTAACATCCCGGTTACGCATTTAGCCGATACTGCCTTGCGGGACCGGGATATCGCCGTTGTTCCGGATCTTCTGGCCAATGCCGGTGGAGTTTTAACCTCATATTATGAATGGGTACAGAATCTCCAGGAGTTTCCCTGGGACCATGAGACGATTCTGCAACGGTTGGAAACGCGCCTACTGTCAGTCTATGAGCAAGTGCGTGACCTCGCCAGTTCCCGTCAGGTCGATCTACGGACGGCGGCCTATGAATTGGCTATCGGGCGGGTGGCCCGCGCCATCGCCTTACGGGGATTCTAGGTACATACAGATTCTAGGTACATACTATGAGGTATTTTCATTCCACATAACGTGATCGATTTGAACCATCGTTTAGCGTGGTGTTTCTTGATCAAAAAGCCGAAGTTATCCGTGATTGCAGTATGAGTGAGTGTCTGCTGTGTACGGCTTTTTGCTGTTGATGGGCCTAGGCTAACTGATGGTTTTGGCCTATTTCCATATCAACCACGATAGTCACGACGGTAAACTTGGTCTGCCCTCCGAAGATATAATAGTAGATACATATTATGGGAATCGCTGTGGCACGAAGCTGGGGGCGCCTATTCGCGGTACCGTTGCTGATACGCATCCCGAAAAGACCCGATGTGATCAAGACATATTTTGATTTCCGTTATACTTTACTGTAGGCAGATAAAATCACCGTTATTAATCAGGCCTGACGGTTATGGAAGAAACGGATCTGCCCGTGGAGGTATTTGAAAAAGCTATGTCATCGAAGTCCAATCCTCCATCCTCAATTGGGGATATCAAGATTGTTGATGCAATATCAGGACCTGCGTCATGTGACTGTGTCCCCTCGTTCGCTGATGGTAGCCAAGAGCTCAAACTGTTTGTCGAGGGGGATGAGCTTTACGCTACCATGCTGTCAGCGATCGCTGCTGCCAAACGATATATAGGCTTGGAAAGTTATATCTTTGCCGATGACGAAATCGGTTGGCGATTCGCTGAGGCATTGGCCGAACGAGCGAATGCTGGGGTGAGCGTACGATTACATATCGATGCCGTAGGATCACTATTTCTGGTATCCCGTAGATTGGAACGTTATTTACGCGAACATAAGGTTCACGTTCGTTGGTTTCACCGCTGGAGTTGGCGAGAACTACCACGATATAACCGCCGTAACCACCGTAAGCTCCTTGTAGTCGATGGCGTTCAGGCCTTTATCGGCGGGTTTAATATTCATCGACAGAATTCCCGGTCCATATTTGGTGAACGAAGGTGGCGGGACTCTCACTTACGTCTAGGCGGGAATCTTGCTGTTCAGGCTGCAGAACTCTTCCAGGATTTCTGGTTCAAACGCCGTCACCGGCGCAAAAACCACGTTGCAGAGGGTGCCAGCATATTGTTATCGAATAATTCGCGCAATTGTCGCCGACGCCTGCGTTGCGTCTATAATGACATGTTCAACGGGGCGTGCAGATCGATCTATCTTACTACCCCATACTTTGTTCCCGATCGGGGTACGCAACGGGCGTTGATGTTGGCGGCAAAACGTCATGTTGATGTGAGGGTATTGGTTCCACGCAAGGGTGATTCCCGGCTAGCTCGGTGGGCATCGCGTGCGGCGTACAGTAATCTTCTCTGTAGCGGTGTACGCATCTACGAATATTTACCACGTGTATTACATGCTAAGACAGCGATAACGGATGGTGAATATGGAACCATTGGTACGGCAAATCTGGACTATCGCAGTTTTTTTGTAAATCACGAGCTGAACGTGTTCACGCGTGATCCTATCTTGTGCAGCACACTACAGATACAATTCCTCAAAGATCTGGATCAAGCGGAGGAGATCCAATTCGACCAGTGGCGCCGACGACCTTGGATAGATCAGTTATTTGAGATGGTAGGCTGGATGGCGCGACGATGGTTGTGATGGGCCAGTGATATAAGGGTAATCTCTTTCCTGGTTTTTTGCTTATCCTGCACTATGGCCTATCTGCAGATAAAATGGCTGGGGTAATGATGGGGTATTATCACTGTCTGAGTAGTGTAAATATGACAATCGGCATCTACGGCAGCAGGCCGATGTTAAATACCTATCGGGCCGATATACAGATCCTTGACTTGTAAGTTGGTGTCAGGTTCTATATTTATCTCTATCGGGCGGATAATTTAGTCTGATGCGACCCACAGGTATCAGGGGAGCGAAAAACAATCAATCCAGGAGGCACCATGAAGGCAACGGATCCTATTTGCGGTATGACCGTCGAGGATGACACACAGCACCGCTATGTCCATAAAGGTACAGAGTATCTTTTTTGCAGCGGGCATTGCCTGACGAAATTCAAGGCCGATCCGGCACAATACACCGGCGAGGTGAAGGAAAAAGATCCTGTCTGCGGCATGGAGGTCTCCGCCGACACTGAATTAACATACGATCATGCCGGCAAGACCTACCGTTTCTGCTGTCAGCATTGCTTGACGAAGTTTAAGGCCGCACCCGATGATTACCTGGGGGCTGACAAGGATAAGGCGGCCTCTTCCTGTTGCGGTCATCATGGCCATAAACCGGCCACATCCGCCGGTGAGCAGCCGCAGGATGTCGAATACTACTGCCCGATGTGTCCCGAGGTGAGCAACATCGGTCCCGGGA
>FXBF010000289.1_pt1 | contig 16761 bp, 14 predicted proteins | sample 5335321 | NCBI WGS metagenome assembly FXBF01 (sample SAMEA103928391, study PRJEB20085) | sediment metagenome | isolation source: sediment
GTGAAAGTCGGTCAAGGTGAATCAGTGGTACGATGCCGCGTAGTATGCCGATCCGAGCGATCCGAGGCGCCATAACCGTTCCCGATAACTCCCGGGGAGCGATTCTCGAGGCCACCCATGCGTTGCTGCAGTCGCTGGTCGAGGCAAATGGTATGAGTGCGGGCGAGGTGATCGCAGCGACGTTCTCTATGACTTCTGATCTCGATCAGGCCTATCCTGCGGAAGCGGCCCGGGAATTGGGATGGACGGAGGCCGGTCTGATGTGCGTTCAAGAAATGCGAATCGAAGGCAGCCTCAACAAATGCATTCGGGTGCGAGTGCTCTGGGAGACAGAGCATCCGCAGTCTGCCATAACCCACCGCTATTTGCGGGGCGCAGCAAGTCTGCGGACGGATCTATTGGGGAACTAGCCCAAGAAAACAGATTTGCACCCTGCGCCTGCGCCCCGTAGAGGGCGCTTTGCATATCTTCCAGCCTTTGCGGTATGGCGCGCATCTTATAATAGTGATAGCGTGCCTGGGAGAGGTGCGAGGGACTGATGGCAAACACGAAGAATAGAGAGCCCTACTCGAAGGGCGACTGGCTTGTCCATCCTTCGTATGGCATTGGTCAGGTCATGAAGATCGAGAAGAAGCGCATCGAGGGAAAGAAGATCCAATTCTATAGAGTGGAAGGGGAACACTCGACTTATTGGCTGCCGGTGGAAGGGCTTGAAGCAAGCCGAGTGCGAAGGCTGGCATCCCGGGACCAGTTCCGCAAGGCGATCAAGCTTTTGAGGAGCGCTCCCCGCGAAATGGATCCGGATCACACCAAGAGGCGCACGCGGATCAAAGAGGTCATGACCACCGGTTCGCTGCGCTCGGTGGTTCGAGCGATTCGAGACCTGTCCGCGCGAAACTCAGAAAAACGACTGAGCGATACGGAGAGACGGTCTCTCGAGCAGTTCATCGACAGCCTGGTAGAGGAGTGGGCCATCGCCGAAGAGATCGAGATGCATGAGGCGAGGAGCGAGCTCAAGGAAATGCTTGACGAGGGATTCGCCGCGAGCTCGGGGTCGAGTTAGGCTCGATCCGATGGCGCGCCCGCGCCGTTGATCCGCCAGGTCTGAGGTTGTGGAGACCTATACTGCTCGATCAGAACAAACCGACCACGCGGCCCGACTCGAGATCGAGATCCACGTCGAAATAGGCCGGGCGAGTGGGCAGGCCGGGCATGGTCATCATCTTGCCCACGAGCGGGAATAGGAACCCTGCTCCTGCAGAAGCTCGAATCTCGCGGATGGGGACCACGAAATCCTTCGGAACGCCCTTCAAGTTAGGATCATGACTGAGGCTCAGATGGGTCTTCGCCATGCAAATCGGGAGACCAGAAAGCCCTAAATCCTCGTATCTCTCGATCTGCTCATCTGCCAGGGCGGAGTATTCGACTCCCTCCGCTCCATAGACTTCAGTGCAGATCGTGTGGATCTTCTCCCGGATGCCAGCTTCCAACGGGTAAAGAAAATCGAATTCGACAGGCTTTTCTGCGGTCCGACGAACGGCTTCCGCTAGCTGTACGGCGCCCGCTCCGCCTTGAGCCCAATGGCGAGTGACGACCGCCTCCTCAGCTCCCGCCGCCAACGCCGCCTCAAGCACGATCGCGTGCTCTTGATCGGTGTCGGTGTGAAAGGCGTTGATGGCGACTACCACAGGCACTCCAAACTTTAGGGCGGTTCGGATATGGTGCTGCATGTTGGCGGTGCCGGCTCGAACAAGCTCCAGGTTTTCTGCGCGATAGACAGGATCCAGGCTGCCCCCGGCGGTCACCTTGGGACCGCCGCCGTGCATCTTGAGCGCCCTGATCGTAGCGACCAGCACCACGACATTCGGCACAAGACCCGAGTATCGGCATTTAATGTCGAAGAATTTCTCCATACCGATGTCAGCGCCAAATCCGGCCTCGGTCACGACATAGTCGGCCAGCTTCAGGGCGATCCGGTCGGCAATGATCGAGCTGTTGCCATGCGCGATGTTGGCGAACGGGCCCGCATGCACAAAGACCGGAGAACCCTCAAGTGTCTGCATTAGCGTGGGTTTGATGGCATCCTTCATAAGTACCGATAATGCGCCAGCCGCACCCAGTTCCTCGGCCGTGATCGCTTCACCTGAGGTGCTGACGGCCGGTACCATTTGACCCATGCGCTGCCTGAGATCCGCCAGGTCATTGGTTAACGCGAGGATAGCCATCACCTCGCTCGCAACGGTGATATCGAAACCCGTCTCCCGCTCGAAGCCGCTTTCATTCTCACCCTTACCGATCGTAATTCCCCTTAGGAAGCGATCGTTTGTATCCATGACGCGCCGCCAGGTGATGCTGTCTGGGTCGATATCCATCCGCACCAATCTCCGCCGATCATCATCTGTTAGCTGTTCGATGTCGTTGAGGTCAATCCCCAGGCGCTTCGCGCGAGATTTGAACGCTCTCGCGATAATCCGCTCACCATTGGGGCCGATCGGAAACAGACGTCTGAATAGTGCCTCATCGCTTTGCCGCCCTTCGTGGAAGCGACGAGTGTCGATCGCGGCGGCCAGAAGATTGTTGGCAGCGGTTATGGCATGGAGGTCGCCTGTCAGGTGGAGATTGAAATCTTCCATAGGGATCACTTGACTGTAGCCGCCGCCAGCTGCGCCCCCTTTGATCCCGAACGTGGGCCCCTGGCTGGGTTGCCGAATGCAGGTAAATACCCGCTGATCAAGATGGGCTCCAAGGGCCTGGCACAGTCCAACCGTGGTGGTGGTTTTACCCTCGCCGAGTGGAGTGGGTGTGATCGCGGTCACAAGCACGTATTTGCCGTCGGGTTGAGATTTCAAGCGTTCCAGAACATCCAGGCTGACCTTGGCCTTGTAATCCCCGTGGAGCTCGAGTTCATGTGGCTCAAGCCCCAGTTCCTCGGCGAGCTCGCGGATCGGCTTGAGCTGTGCCTCTTGAGCGATCTCGATGTCGGACGGCACTGGGTCGCGTACCTTCAAGGGTGTGGTGGAAATCGGATTACGGGGGATTTGACTCATTAGTTCCTCTCTGCACTGCAAGCTCAGATTCACATCTGGCTTGCTGAGCTGGGCGCCGGGGAGTGCAGCCCCGGCCGCCATGGACCTCACACGTCATTAATTATAGAGGCAATGGCCTGACCTGGCCTGAACGTTCGGCGATCCAGGCCGTCTTTTCCAAGTAGACTGGGTGTGCCCTAAGATCTTGCTGCGGGTTGTCTTCTTTTGATCCATCTGCTTTTTTCCCACTGCAAATCTGCGGGATCGTTCGAATGGATCAGCAGAGCGAGGCTTGAGTCCTGAAGTGAGCCGGGAAGAGACCGTCAGACGCCTTAGACAGGCTCATTTTGACATTCTCGTCATCGGGGGCGGCTCCACTGGAAGTGGAGTCGCGCTGGACGCAGCTGCGCGGGGGCTGAATGTCGCCCTCGTCGAGATGGAAGACTTTGGGTCTGGCACCTCCGCGCGCAGCACAAAACTCATCCATGGCGGCGTTCGCTATCTCGAGCAGGCCGTCCTGCGGCTAGATCGAGGGCAATTCAATCTGGTCCGGGACGCCATGCGAGAGCGGGCATTGGTTCTTCAGAACGCCCCTCATTTGGCCTGGCCGCTCCCGGTAGTCATTCCGCTCTATCGCCCCCTACATGTGCCCTACTATTGGTTCGGCCTGAAGATCTACGACGCATTGGCAGGCCAGGCCAATATCGGTCCCAGTCGATTTCTCTCCCCTGCCAAGACCCTCGAGCGCTTGCCCATGCTCCGACCCCGTGGCCTTCTTGGAGGCATGCTCTACTACGACGGCCAATTTGACGACGCGCGCCTGAACCTCGCTATTGTCCTAACTGCCAGCGAGTTCGGAGCGGCAATTATCAATCACGTTGTAGTAACCGACCTGATCAAAGATGACGGGCGCATTTCCGGGGCGATGGTGCGAGGGGCGCCAGAGGAGGGGGAATGGGAGATACGGGCGGCAAGCGTGATCAATGCCACCGGTCCTTTCTCCGATCAAATCCGAAAATTGGATGACCCGCAAGCGCCGCCGATGCTTCAAGTCAGCTCCGGCACCCACATCGTATTGGACGGAAAGTTCAGTTCACAAGAAACTGGGCTGCTCATTCCCAAGACTGAGGACGGCCGTGTCTTATTTATCCTCCCATGGATGAGCCACACCCTCATCGGTACGACGGACAGCTACGCCGAACCCACACCCAAGCCGCCAGTCCGTGAGAAAGAGATTGAGTATCTCCTGCGCCATGCAAGGACATACTTTGCCGATCCGGTGAGCATCGACGACGTCAAGTCCGCTTGGGCCGGGCTCAGGCCGCTGGTTGCCGATCCTTCGCAGAGCGACTCCGCTCGATTGTCACGAGACCACGTTGTTATGGAAAGTCCATCCGGGCTGATCACGATCGCGGGCGGGAAGTGGACGACCTACCGCAAGATGGCTCAAGATGCGGTGGATCACGCAGTCGGTGTCGACACATCGGCGCCATGCCGGACCATGCAGCTCCGGTTGGTCGGAGCAGCGAAGTACGATCCGAAATTTGCAGCCGTGCTACAGACCGACTACGGCCTGGACTCCGATGTGGCTTCGCACCTGAATCGCAGTTACGGCGACCGGGCCGAGCACCTGGCAAAGCTCGCACTTGAGGGTCTCGATGCGCGGCTCGCGCCAGGGCACCCGTATATCGAGGCAGAAGTGGTCTGGGCCGCGCGCGTCGAACTCGCTCAGGCGCCGCTTGACGTCCTTGCACGGCGAACTCGGATCGCCACCCTCGATCGGGCGGCCGCCATTGAGGCGCTTCCCCGAGTGGTCGGCCTGCTGGCAGATGAACTCTCGTGGGATGCGGACCGCCAAGCATCGGAGCAGGAGCAGGCGCTCAATCGACTCGAGCACGCGATATGAACGTCGCCACGGAGTCGCGCGGTGAAAATCGCGCAAGCAGTCCGCTGTACGATGAATCGGGCGAACGATGAGAGCCGAAAGGGAGACTGCATCTCGTGACCGCAAAATACGTAGCCTCGGTTGATCAGGGGACGACCAGCACCCGCTGCATGATCTTTGACCATTTGGGTCAGGTGGTCAGTATCGACCAGGCCGAACATGCCCAGATCTATCCAAGACCCGGATGGGTCGAGCATGACCCCGTTGAAATCTGGCAGCGCACGCAGGACGTGATTCGTGGGGCGGTTGAGAAGGCATACGTTCGACCCGGGGACCTGGCCGCGGTCGGCGTCACGAATCAGCGCGAGACCACCGTCGTGTGGGAAAAGAATACCGGTGAGCCTTACTACAACGCGATTGTGTGGCAAGACACGCGGACGAAATCAATTTGCGATCGGTTGGCCGGTGACGGCGGACAAGACCGCTTCCGTGCAATAACCGGCCTGCCGCTGGCCACCTATTTTTCGGGGCCCAAAATCCGATGGATCTTGGAGAATGTGGAAGGGGTGTCCGAGGCAGCCGAGCGAGGCGAAGTTTTATTTGGCAACATGGACACCTGGATGATCTGGTGGCTGACAGGCGGGCCGAACGGGGGCGCCCATGTGACGGATGTGACCAACGCCAGCCGGACTCTACTCATGGATCTGGAGACTTTGAATTGGGACAGTGAGATCTTGGACGTGATGGGCGTCCCACGTCAAGTGCTTCCAAAAATCGTGTCATCGAGCGATCCTAACCCTTGGGGTACTACATCGAAGGAGGGTCCATTTGGTGAAATGATCCCGGTATGCGGTGATCTTGGTGACCAGCAAGCAGCCGCAGTAGGGCAAGCCTGTTATCGCGTCGGCGACGTCAAGAACACCTATGGAACGGGCTGCTTCTTGATCCTCAACACGGGCCAGGAAATCGTCCCGTCAACGAGTGGGTTGTTGACCACTGTGGCTTACAGAATGGGCAATCAGCCCGCGGTCTATGCGCTGGAGGGCAGCATCGCCATCACCGGCGCGCTCGTCCAGTGGCTGCGGGACAACCTTGGCATCATCCGCGCCTCATCCGAAGTCGAGCAATTGGCACTGGAGGCGGAGGACAACGGAGGTATCTACTTTGTGCCCGCATTCTCTGGGCTCTTCGCACCCTATTGGCGGGCTGATGCTCGCGGTGTGATTGTCGGCCTGACAGGCTACATAACCAAGGCCCACATTGCTCGCGCGGCCCTGGAGGCCACCTGCTATCAGACGCGCGAAGTACTCGAAGCCATGGCGAGCGATTCTGGAGTGAAGCTGCGTGTACTGAAAGTGGATGGAGGGATGGTCTACAACGAGCTGCTCATGCAGTTTCAGGCAGACCTCCTAGGGATCACTGTGGTGCGACCAAAAGTGGCGGAGACCACCTCCCTCGGATCGGCCTATGCGGCAGGTCTCGCCGTCGGCTTCTGGGATGATCTGGAGGATTTAAGCAGTAACTGGCGGGTCGACAAGAGCTGGCAGCCAAACATGACCGAGAGCAGGCGCGAGGAACTCTATGCGGGCTGGCTGAAGGCCGTGCAGCGATCTTTTGACTGGGTTGAATAGCCCAGAGAACATTCGAGCCAACTTATCAGACTTATGGGTTCGTATACGAATCGGCCTGATAATAGGAAGTACTTGGATCTCTAGCTCGAAACCCAGAGCTTCGTTCTTCACTCGTGAGTAGGAGTGAACTCTTCCCGAGGGATCGATTTCCACAGGAGCAATGCCATGCAGCACACTGAAACCCACATTCAAAGCGTCGGAGACCTGCAGCTCTACGTTCAAGGGTGGCGGTCGGACGTCCCGACCCGTGCGGTGATCGCTATCGTCCATGGCTTTGGCGAGCACAGCGGGCGCTACATGAACCTGGTCAATCATCTGGTGCCCCGCGGTCACGTCCTATGCGGCGTCGACCTCCGCGGCCACGGTCGATCGCCTGGGCCGCGCGGCCACATCGACCGCTGGGAGGATTATCGGGAAGACCTGCGATCCTTCCTGCAGTGGATCCCGACCTGGGAGCCTGCCCGGCCTCTATTCGTCTTGGGGCACAGCATGGGGGCATTGATAGTTCTGGATTTCGTCCTGCGCCATCCCGGTGGGCTGGCGGGCGCCATCGTCAGCGGTACGCCCATAGAACCCGTCGGTGTTGCCAATCCGCTGCTGGTGACCGTGGCGCGCCTCATGTCCCGCGTTTGGCCGGGCTTCCCCCTTTCCCTGAACCTGGAAACTGCCGCACTGTCTCGAGATCCCGAGGTGGTGAGAGCCTATGAAGAGGATCCGCTGGTACAGGGCAAGGCCAGCGCGCGCTGGGGGACCGAAACGCTCGACACGATCGAGTGGATCAAGGACCACGCACCTGATGTGCGCCTGCCGCTGCTGATGATCCACGGTGGCGCGGACCGAATTAACGCGGCCGAAGGATCCCGCCGTTTCTTCGAAGCTGTCACTTATCCCGACAAGGAACTGCGCGTCTACTCCGAGGCCTACCACGAACCCCACAACGATCTGGACTGGCAAGAGGTCGTGGGTGACATCGAGCGCTGGGTCGATAGTCACGCCGACGCCCCGGCCGCGAGCTGAAAGCCATCTCAACCCAGTAGACCGAAAAGAATGGGCTGCAGAGTGTCAGCCCACCCACGAACCACTTCCAGGAGGGAGCATCGCTGGTGTCCAAAAAGGTATGCCAGTATCGGTCCCAATCGAGCAGGTCGGCGTACTCCTTGAAGCAATCTGGGAAATTCTCCAGACAGAAGCGCTGGTAAATCTCCGGATCGGTCATGTTGGCTTGCGCGATGAAGCCCGGAGCGGGCGAGAACTTATTCTCCTCTTGCCAATGCACGGCGATCTGGGCCTCGCTCACCCTGAGCTCTTTGTCAGTCATCTAAAAGGTCTCCTCATTTGTATCCCGCGACGATTTTCACCATTTCTTCGAACTGCTCTTCCATGCTCTGGACCAGCTTGAACTGAGTACGGCAGCGGTCGAGGTTGTGGTTCTCCCTGTGCGTCTTGAAGTACGTGTCTCCCTGCAGGTGATCCGCCAGAAATCGTATTCCACACTCCAGCGTCATTAGCATTGCGGATAGAGGGAGGAACTCGATCTCCGTAGGGGTAAGTGTCTCCCGCACAGCCTCCATATAACCCTGGGTATAGCGGTCGAAGACTTCGAGGTCGAATTGCACATTCGAGAGATCGCGTTCGTCTTCAGGTGCGGGGTTCGCGAAGGACCGGATTGAGTCTCCGAAATCATAAAGCGATAGTCCCGGCATCACGGTATCCAAGTCGATGACACAGACCCCTTCTCCAGTTTCGTCGTCTATCATCACATTATTCAACTTGGTGTCGTTGTGAGTGATGCGCTCTGGAATTTCGCCTTGCTCAATGAGGTCGACCAGTATTGACGTTTGGTCCCCCTTGCCAAGGACAAATTCGATTTCGTTCTTGGCTGTTTGCGCGAGGTTGTTATCGTCAGCGTCAACCACTTGAAGGAATGCCTCAAAACGCTTCTTTGTATTGTGAAAGCCTGGGATCGTTTCGGTAAGAAGGTTTGCGGGAAGATCGCTCAGCATGTTCTGAAAATTGCCGAAAGCCCATGCAGCGCTGTAGACATGATCCAAGCTCTCGATCCTTTCGTACGTCTTAGCATTCTCGATGAAGATATATGCTCGCCAGTAATCGCCGGTCTCCGTGCGAAGGTAGCATTTACCCCCCACAGTGGGAATGAGCGTGAGAGTTTCTCGCTCCGGATCGCCACCGTCCGCGGTGATTTTTTGCCGTAGGTGAGTCGTTACAGTCTCGATATTGTCCATTAATCCGCTCGGCTTCTTGAACACATGGTGATTGATCCGTTGGAGAATATAGCGCCGGATCGCACCGTCTCCATTAAATTCGGCGGCATAGGTATCATTGATGTGCCCATGGCCGTATGGGCTGGCCGAAATGAACTCTCCCTCAAAATCGAATTGCCCGGCGATCGTGGAAAGGTCTGGCCCCATACCTATTCCCACAGCTTTTCTGGATAAACGCCGTCTCGAACCAGGCTCGAAATGGCCTGACTGGCCCACTTTCTATCAGCTTGATAAGTAACTCCAAACCAACGTTCATCGGTTGGGAGCACCCGTACCGTGGCCTTGTATTCTTCCAGGAGTGAGTTAACGACTTCCGGCAGCATGAACTCAGCCTCGAGCAGATCGCCATCTCGTGTCTCGAGAAAGACGGCAAAGCGTGCCTCCAGTTCAGCGAATACTTGCGGCGTGAATCCCCACATGTTCATGGACACCGTCGTATTGGCGGGAATCTCGGTCCATTTCTCCCCATCCTCAGTCCACCTAATGACGCCACCCGTCCTTTCGATGTGTGTGCGTTCATCCACTCCAAGCAAGAATCCATCCGCGTCGAGCTCGCAGATGCCGCGCGCCACGTACCCATGCTCGGTCAAGGTATTTCCCAATAGGTAACCGACCATGCAAAAGGAGGGGGAGCCTTCGAGGTCTGTGACTCCTGCTAGGAAGTCGTACAAGAGCTGGAAAGAACCGCGACCGTAAAAGTCATCTGCATTGACAACCCCAAATGGAGCGCTTATCACATGCCTACAACTGAGTACCGCGTGACCGGTTCCCCATGGCTTCTTTCTGCCCGAAGGGACCAAAAAGGGCGCGGGCAAGTCAGTCAGTTCCTGGACCACGAATGCTACGTCACAAATCTGACCGATGGCCGCTTCGACCCTGCTCCGGACGGCATCCTCGACCGCTTTGGAGACCACGAAGATGATCCTTCGGAAACCAACGTGCATCGCATCGTAGAGCGAGTAATCCAGGATGCTCTCCCCCCCAGGCCCGAGCGGATCGATCTGCTTCAACCCGCCATACCGGCTTCCGACCCCGGCCGCCATCACGATGAGTTCAGGAACAGCCATGTTTGGCCTTCAGGCCGACACTAGAGGATCTACCAAGTCAGTGTCACCTTTTGCAATCCACGAGGATTCTCAGTGTCGATACCCTTGGCACGGGCCAGGTGATAGCTGATCAATTGAGCCGGCACAATGCTGACAATCGGCGTTAGCCACTCCGGCACCTCCGGCGGCATCGATATCGGCGTATGAGCTAGCTTTAAAGCCCGCTCCTCATTTGAAATCACCAGAAGTCGTACATTGCGCTCGGTTACCAGTTGATCCAATAAGTCGATCATCTGGCCGAATGTGGCACCGCTAGGGACAACCGCCAGCACCGGGAAACTGGCCGAGAGAACGGCTGATGGGCCATGCTGAAAATCGGCAGACGAATATGGCGAAGCCATTACATAGGCTAATTCCTTGAGCTTGAGCGCCCACTCGAAGGCGGTGGCGTAGTTGTAGCCACGCCCGAGTACAAAACACTGCGCCATCTCGCGATACTGCTCGGCCATGGTTTCGATTCTGTGCTCCTGCTCCAAAGCCTGCGCCACCCATTCCTGGACCCGCTCCAGGTCGCGCTCGCGGCCTGAGTCACCTTCCATGGCAACCGAGAACATTGCGATGGTCATCAGTTGGGCGGTATAGGTCTTCGTTGCAGCCACAGCCTCTTCGGCGCTGCTATCAAGGCTGATTACATATTCCGCCGCCTCAGACAAAGGGGAGGCGGGATCATTGGTGATCGCCATGGTGGGCATTCCCTGGCGACGTCCCTCCTCAACAACGCGAACGATATCGGGTGATTGTCCAGACTGGGAAATGCCCAGTACGAGCGCGTCCTTTAGGTTCGGCGGCGACTCATACAGACTAAAGAGTGAAGGGGCCGCCAGCGCGAAAGGTAACCGATTGAAGGCACCCCAAAGATACTTGGCATACAGGCCGGCATTATCGGATGTCCCACGTGCTGCCAGGAACACGTAGGTTATGTCCTTGCTTCGGATCTCTTCCGCCATATCCTGAATGGCGCCCATGCTGTTCTTCAAGAGCCGGGCCAGGACTCTGGGCTGTTCGTGTATTTCGGAACGGAGACTCATCAGTCGGTTGACTTTAACCGTAGCAATCGATCATTCATGTCTTCGACGAACTTTTCCGTGAAGGTCTTGAGGTAGCCGGAGACGTCGGATTCGTGGCTGCGAACCAGGGGCGTGAGATCCATGGCAAAGGCCATACCGGTGGCGACGTCCGTTCCATGAGACGCAAAGTAGGTGGCGTTGGCACGCCGGCGTCCTATTGTGGCCAGATCGTAGCGCTTCCCGCCGGAGATCTGAGAATCAAAGACACCTAGCATTGCCGCTTGAAGGTTTTCATGGGCCGAGATATCGAAGACCACCTTGTCCTCATCCGGCAGCCAGTCTAAGTCCCGCCAGACCTCGCACCCATAGAGGCTCTTTGGCCGATCGCCTTCCGGGAGACTACGAACGGCATCGATCACCCTTAGCGCCACCGCAACGTGGGTATCATGCTTGTCTGCCAGATTGTGTGTGTAGATGACTTCGGGCCTGGCCACCTTCAGAATCCTGATCAGATCTTCAACGCTCGCTTCGTTGTTTCCATCCTTCACATCCGAGCTCGGATAGTCGAGGAAGACCTGCGCCGCGTATTCTCCAACGACCGCAGCTTTCTTCTGTTCTTGGATACGCACGAGACGCATCTCATCATCGGTATAGCGCTCGTATGGACCTGCGCGCGGTGAGCCGCTTCCGTCGGTCACAACCACCCCAGAGAACCACCGATCCGCACTCTGGAAGCAAGCCAATATTCCGTCGAAGGCCATGATCTCAAGGTCATCTTGGTGCGCACCGATGCCGATGTGCGTGGTGCGCGCGAGAGCCAGATCCGCCGCAATATCATCCGGAACGAAGATCTCAGCCGTATCAAGGTTGAAGTCCATTTCGGCCTCTCTTTAGCCAAGCGCCGGGAGACTTGCTGCCGCGACAGCCTGTCCAACTCGGCGGCTCCCCTCATCAGGAAGTTGAATGCTGACTCGTGCGGCGATAGCCGGGAACTCGTCTTCGATGACTTCAGTAGCCCCATCTAAGATGAGCCTTCCTCCTCGCCCGGAGGTGCAGCGACCCAAGAGAATTACGTGTTTCAAGTCATAGAAATCCGCGTAATGAGCAAGGGCATACCCAAGGTAGTAGCCCATGGTCTGCCAAATCATCTCCGCGCGCCTCTCGCCCGCCTCAAGCTTCTCTTGCACAAGTTCGAGCTGGGCTGCCTTCGGTATCTCACTCGGCAGCTCTATCCCAACCTTCGAAGCCAGACGGAAGACGCATTCCTGCGAGAAGTATTGGGCGCCAACCCCGCGATCTCTGGACCACTCGTCCACCGGTGCTTGTGGGTTATAGTCCACCGGTGCGAAAGCAAGTTCGTTTAGCCAACCTGTGATGTTGCCCTCCATATCTACATATCCACCCGCCTCGCTCGATCCCATCGCAATCCCAAGAACTCCAACGTCCTCCAATGACATCGAGCCAGCCAATGCTGTAACATCGCCGTCATTTGCCACCTGTAATGGCACGGCCATCTCATCCTGGATGCGAAGAAACAGGCCCCTTACTTCGTCGTAGCGCTCCTTTGGAATGCCGCGAAATAGTGAAGCGATACGTACACGGTTATCGATGTAAATGCCGGCTGCGCTGCCTCCTATCGCGTCCACGCGCGGCATTTTTTCTGCGGCTTTCTTCAACGCGCTCATGACTTCTCGATAGTGATATTCAGGATCGACCTGGACCTTCGGTTGCCAAAAAACTTCTTCGCTGAAGATCGCCTGGCCGTCGACGACCGCCGCAGCTTTTCGATCTGAAGCTCCCAGGTCGAATCCGATGCGGTATCCCTCTAAGTGTCCTCCCAGTGGTGTCCCACGCTCCGACTCGGCCGGAACATCTGTGGGATCGCATGGGACGACTGTGAAGGTCTTTTCGTAAACATCCTCGCCCATGAAGTGGTAGTCGAAACTGCGGACTCCATTCGGTGAGTAGCATTCTCGCAGGTATTCCCCAATGCCCTTCGGCCCTCCCACATATATCTTCCAGCCTCCCTTCTGCCAAAGCAGAAACTTGAGATTCCTTTCGACGTATGCCAGGGCGGAATCGAAACGGAGATGCCCCTCTGGATACACCTGGGTCTCAAAGCGGGAGATTTCGCCATCCATGCGCTGCAGCCCCAGGACCAACGGCACTCCTACGCCCTCGCGATCAAGTTCCAGCACGAAATTGCGATTTGCCAAAACTGCCGGACGGAATGCATCGTCAAGGGCGGGTACATGTTCGGGCGCTATCAATTTGAATCCAGCGTTCATTTATTGGCCCTTCCCATCAGACGGAAGTCAATCTCGCGGGGAATCGGGTGCTCAGTTCGCGCCCGCTCCCTAAGCGAAATGCCAGCAGGAGCCACTCCCCCATCGCTTAGCTGCTGCTCATGATAGGCCAGCCACAGATCCGAGAGCGAATTCTCTCCCTCTCGCAGGTCAGCCACGACAACCTTGTCCTCGAAGAAGCGCTTGGCTGTCAGTGTCTCTCCCTCAGCCAGGGCAGCTTGAGCTTCAAGCAGTCTGATACGGCCCGATTCCCTCACGCAGGCCGGCAAGGTCTCCAATAGCTCCAACCAATCGCGCGTTCTACCGAATTCAATCAAGCACTGACCGCATTCACACGCCAAAGGAATGAGCGAGGGCGCTCTGCGACATGCAGCAACGTACATCTCGGCCGCTTCGTCTAAGCGTCTCTCTTCGCGGGCTAGCATCGCTAAGTTTCTCAACGCCCACGGTGATGGTTCGATCTCCAGCGATCGCTCCCAAGCCGCCTGCGCGCCACCGGGGTTCGCAGCAGCGTGCTGCATGACGCCCATGTGCAGCCAGGCCAACCAGTTCTCTTTCTGATTTCCCTCAAGGATTTGAGCCAAGGGCACGCTCCACTCACTACCCGTCAGGAAGCCCGAAGGTGGGTTCTCCAGCACTCCTGTCGGAAATGATCCCTGTTCGATCAGAGCGATCCAGGGCAACTGCTGCTCTCCAAGCGAATGGTCATCGAAGACCAGGCCGGCAGGATCGAACGACGGCTCACCCGAAGCCTCACGCCGCCTCCGCTCGAGCGCGCCCCAACCGGATCCGCGATGATAGAGCTTGACGGGCGGACGATCGATGTGCTCTCCCCCTCGCTCGAACTCAGCAGAGAAATCAGCCTCTGGCATCATGCGGTCGAGCTCAACTTCGACCGCCTCTTTTACGCTAGGCCAACTGGGTCCATGCACAACGCTCGGATCCACCGCGAGGCGGCCATAGGCCTCAAGCCATTCCCAATGTGCTCCTGGCGGCATCCGCAGATGTTCAAACTGCGTCTGCGAGAGACCCGCCTGGATTTCCACATAGTCCTGCCCTCCCGGCGAAAGACGCTTTTGCCAGTTCGTTCCGCCCGGTCCTGTTCCCCAAGCCCACATCTTGCGCCCCACCATTCGTCGCGTTGACGCCTGTATGAGGCCACTGCCCTCGGCATCCAGCGCTGCGATCCACGGCCTCTGATTGTGCGGCAGATGAAAGAAGTAGTCTGACGCGTGTCGGACGTTCGCTGCATAAGTGAAGTCAACTCCGTCAGCACGTGGAACCGGTATTTTCCGAAGACCGGCCAGGCCGTCATATGCGTAGGCGAAATCCGAAGGGGCGATCACTCGGGTGCTTTCGGTTGCCGGAACTGCGATATTCGACCACCAGTACATTGGCACTTCGTAGTCGTGAGGATTAATGATCCGAGTGCGCAAGAACAAGAAGGGTGAGTCGTCGAGCAGATAGGCGTCAATCTGGAAAGGGACCTTGCGTAGCCTTTCCCACTCGTACAATCGCAGGATCGGTGATCCATCGAGCCGTTCGACTCGAGCAGCAAACAGGGGGGAGCAGGTCAATGGCGAATGACCGATCGTGCCGATGTTCCACTCAACGCCACCGCGGAACCAGGCATTGCGGATCGCTAGATTGGCAAGCTGAAGGACAGGATTGACCGCCAGCAATTCCGCGCCCGAGGGTCGGTGAACCAACGACCACAATCGAGCCCCATAATCCAAAAGGAAGGTAGCCCGAAGGAACTCGTTCTCAAGAACGGCAACCTGGAAGTTGGTGACTTGAAGGTCCCTTGCATAGCTATCTTGCACGGTGTAGGGCAGGATGCTGCGAACATGACCGTAGCCCGCGTTTTCCAGCACATCCTTGGGCAGCTCCGATAGCTGCTCCAACCGGGGAGGTGCTGGTCCACGCGTAAGAGAAGGGAGAGGGCTTTCTTGGCCGAGCTCCGTAGCAGGCATTCTCCAAGACTCAATGCGCAGTTCACTCACGGCTAGGGCGTTCTCCATTGGACGACTGCGAGTCAGCCTGCCGACAGAGTGTCGCCTGCGCTTCGGAGCCGCAAGGAACATTAGCCGACCTCGCAAGCCAACTCATTCGATTCACCGTAAATTCCTAGGATCGACCTACTTGACTGAAGCCAGGATATTCAGAGAAGACCCAATTCATGCTGGAGGATTAACGCGGAGGCCCCGACAATCACCATGTCGGATCCCTCATCCACCACCCCCACCTCGGCGTCTCGCGCAAGCGATGGAAGTGTTCGACTGCTCATCTCTTCCCGAATTACATCGAGCAGCAATTGGCCAAAGCGTGCTACGTTGCCCCCGATCATAATCCGGCAGCTGCCCAAAACGCCCACTATATTCGCAGCCGCAACGCCCGTCGCTTTCCCTACCTCAAGAATCACTCGACGAACATCCTCATTGCCTTCATTGAAGGCCCGAATAGCGACCTCGATGTCGATTTCCTCGGGCTTGCTTACATAAGTACTGAGCGAGGTCTTGGGGTTTTGCACGACGATACTCCGGAGCCGATCTACGATCGCCCGACTGCTCGCAATGGTTTCCAGGCATCCGTAGTGACCACACGCGCATTGTTGGCCATTCTCGACGACCTTCACGTGACCAATCTCTCCCGCGCCGACCGGGCTGCCGTGCAAGAGCTGGCCGTTGAGAATGATCCCAGCTCCAACTCCCCAGCCGAGATTGATCACCACCAGAGGCAATGTGCTGTCCCTTCGATTGTCAGATGCATATGCGGCAAGGGCTGAGGCCTGAGTGTCGTTCGCCATGTATACGGGAAGCTGGTAGCGCTCCTGTAGCAATTTCCGCAGGGGGATATGACGCCAATTCAAGTTAACGGACTGCTGCAACACACCCCTGGCAGCATCAACAAGCCCGGGGGCGCCGATACCTATTCCTAAGATCGGGCTGCTTGAAGAATCGATCAAGGACCCGACCAAGTCATAGACCATGCTCAGGGCAGCCTCACCATCTTTTCCGCTCAAGGGCAAACTGACGCGGTGCTGAATTACTCCCCTTAGATTCGATAACGCGCCTCGGAAGTCACGCCTGGACAGATCGATCCCGATGAGCTGGCGTGAATCGTCGACGATGCGCAATAGGATGGCGCGCCGGCCTCCGGAGGAGGGGGCCAGGCCCATCTCCTCCACAAGTCCATCCTCGATTAGTTCTGCAACCACGTCCGAAATGGTGGGAGGCGTAAGCTGAGTCGCTCGCGAGAGTTCAGCGCGGCTGATAGGTCCATCAGAATAGATGATCCGTAGCACCAGTTGAGTGTTGTGCGCCCTCGCACGACTCGGAGTCGCTCTATCCATTTCAATACGCATAGGGTAAACCTAGCATTCCTATCCAGATAGTTAATTTCGCTTATTAAGAATAGGTTTAATCTAAGGCCTTGTCAAGACGTTGTGATTGTGGGCATTCTTCTCTCTTCAGATGGGGAATTATTGGATCTGTCTGAACCGTTCCAAGGCTGGATAG
>FXBF010000290.1_pt1 | contig 16758 bp, 10 predicted proteins | sample 5335321 | NCBI WGS metagenome assembly FXBF01 (sample SAMEA103928391, study PRJEB20085) | sediment metagenome | isolation source: sediment
ATCTCCGGTCAGATCAACAAGACGATCGGCTTCATCGACAACGGCGACGACTCGGCGGTCGGTTTTTTCGATAACACCAACAGCGGATCGCGCTTCCGTTTCACCGGTTCGCAAGACATCGGCAACGGCCTCAAGGTCGGCGGCGTGTGGGAGTGGCAGTGGCAGAACAGCGCCACGTCGAAGGCGACATTCGGCTCGGAGGGTGAGTTCAACGAAAGCAGCGCCAGCCTGTCCGATCGCAAGACCGAGCTCTACTTCCAGTCGGGCTGGGGCAAGCTCTCGCTCGGCAAGGGTGACGGCGCGGCCAACGGCACCAGCGAGGTCGATTTATCCGGCACCTCGGCCATCGACTATGCGGGCGGCACCGGCGACTTGCTCGGCTCGATCAAATTCGGTGACGGTAGTCCCTCCGGTGCTACGTTGGGTCACAAGGTCGGAGAAATGTACGGGCACTTCGACGGCGAGAGCCGCAACACCCGCATCCGCTACGACACGCCGAAGATGGGCTGGGGCGGCATCGCCGTGAGCACCGGCAACGGCGGCGAGGCGGAGGTGGCCTACCGTGGGTCCTGGAGCCTCGGCACCGGCAAGTTCGCCCTCGCCGCCGGTCTCACCGACACCGGCGACGAGATTGCCAACGAGGGAGGCGGAGATCCCGATCGCGAGCGCCAGATGCTCTCGGCCTCGTGGCTGGCTGGTTTTGGCTTGAACGTCAGCGTCTCCTACAGCACGAACGAGGACGACGTCCCGGGCGCGCTGGAGGCGAGCAACATATGGACCAAGATCGGCTACAAGAAGGGCAAGAACGCCTTCTCGCTGTCCTATGGTAAGACCGAGGACAAGGATGCCAAGGACTCGGAGGCCACGGCGATTGCGATCGCCTACGTCTACAAGCCGGCCAAGTTCGTCGAGCTCTATGCGAGCTTTCGCACCGTTGAGAGCAACGACCTGGGGGACACGGAGGATGTCTCGGCCCTGCACATCGGCAGCCGCATCAAGTGGAAGTAGGCGGGCATTGCGTTTTCAATAGCGAAGATGTCTGAAGAAACAACAATGACTCAATAAGAATAAACGCAAGCAGCACGAAGTTCAGCGCCCCACAGGCCGCTGCATAAGGGCTTATCCCGCGGGATAAGCCTTTTTTTTTGCGCTCACCAGGTGCGGGCCACGAAAGTCCATCGAGCCCGTGTTCGCGCGTGTGGCGGCTGCGGCGTTTACTCTCCATTGTCCCTTGAATGTGCCCGGTGGCCCGATCTATATTACGCGGGCACGACGAGGGGTGCGGCATTGCGCACCGTCTGATACCGGCCGTCGGACTTCAAGAAGGAAACCGTTTCCCGGACGCAGAGAGGCGGGGCGAGGGCGATCAGGTCAGCAATATCGGCGGCGAGCAGTCTGCATCCATACTGCTCGATCAGCCCGCGCCTGACATTACTACCCTCAAAGGACGGATCGACGAGGCCGTCGTGCGCATGATGAGCCTGGGGGCCGCGGTGCCAGTCACAGGCGAGCACACTGGCGAAGGAATGGGGAGGTCGAGTTGCGCGACCCGTGGTGGGCGATCGAGCAGGTACGAGCGAAGCGCACACGGGTTGAGGGCTGCTGGAAGTTCCATGGAACAAGAACCGGACAAGGGTACCCAGCTCGAAAGGATGCTCGATATCGCGCTTCGGTTTCACCACCAGGGCAACCTGGGGGAAGCCAAGGATATCTATCAGGAGATCCTGCGTGTCGACTTTCAGCATTCGGATGCCTGGCACCTGCTGGGCGTACTGGCCCTTCAGGTCGGTTTCGTCGCGGCCGCTATCGAGCTGATCGCCGAAGCGGTGGCGTTGGATCCCGAGCAGCCTGCATTTCGCAATAACCTGGGCAACGCCTACCGGAGGTTCGGCCAGCTCGATGCTGCACTGCGCTGCTATGATGCTGCATTGTTCCTCAAGGCGGATTATGTTGAGGCGCATTACAACAAGGCGACCGTATTGCAGGAGAGCGGCGAGCTCGATGCAGCAGTCGACGCGTATCGCATCGCGCTGCGGCTAAAGCCCGACGATATCGACACCTTAAATGATCTTGGCAGCACATTACGCCGTCAGGGCGACTTGAGCGGTGCCATCGAATGTTATCGCAGCGCCCTCGAGCTTGAAGAGAAAAATCCCGCGCTTCATATCAACCTCGGCCGGGCGCTCGAGGCGCAGGGCGATGCGGCGGCGGCCCTGGGCTGTTACGAAAAGGCGTTGGCGCTGGAGCCGGACAATGCGGCGGCGCTTCTTTGGTGGGCGGAGACGCGGCCGTTCACCTTGGACGATCGGGCGCAGATGAGCCGAATCGAGGCGCTCCTGTCCGACAAGGGACGTACAGAGGAACAAATAGAATATGTTCATCGGGTGCTCGGTAAGGTCAACGATGACTATGGGTTGTTCGAGCGCGCGTTCGAGCATTACCAGACGGCAAACAGCATCAAGCGCGAACGCCATCACGTCGTCTTTCGTCGCGACGATCACGCTGATTTCGTATCTCGTCTCATCGCGACGTTCGACGCCGGGTTTTTTGAGCAAAAAAAGGCGTTGGGCAGTCAATCCACGCTACCAGTGTTCGTTGTCGGAATGCCGTATTCAGGGAAATCCGAGCTCGCGCGCGTTCTATCAGGGGACCGCCGGATCTGTAGCGCGGGCGATCTGTCTTTCTTCGAAGACCTGAGCAAGCAACTGGCGCCGGGATTCGATTCCTCGCTTCCTTATCCCGAGTCTGCCGAGCTCATCGATGCCGAGTCCGCCGAGCGCCTGGCCGAGCTCTACGTGGAGCAGTTGCAAAAGCGATGCGGCGAGGTTGAGCGAATCATCGATAGCGCATCGAATTATGCACACCTTGGCTTGATCGCGCTGCTGTTTCCCAATGCAACGATCATCCATTGCCGGCGCCACCCGTTGGACGTGGGTCTCGCGATTTACTGCAAGTATTTCGGGCGGGGGCAAGCGTATGCCTACGACCTAGGTGACATAGCCGCATGCTACCGCGAGTATGAAAGACTGATGCGGCATTGGGAGGGTGTGCTGACGAACGGCATGGTAACGATCGATTACGAGGACGTGGTGGCTGCCGAGGAGCGAACACGCCGCGAGCTCGTGCAATGCTGCGGCCTGCAATGGGAAGAAGCGGCTATGAAACCTGCTCCCGTGTTGAGCAACCGCTTCGTGAACTACTGGCGGAACTACGAGGCGTTCCTGGGGGAGCTGAGATCGGGTTTGGGGTAGAAGAAATACTGTGAAAGAGCAGTTCCAAGTAACAAGTTCCAAGTAACAAGTTAAACCCTGTACTGTTCTTCCTTGCTACTTGCTACTTGCTGCTTGACGCTTGAAACTCAATGCCAGTGAATCAAGAATCGTTGCACGTTTCCAAACCATGACCGAACTCGACCAAGCCTTAGAGCACCACAAAGCCGGGCGCCTGCAAGAAGCCGAAGCGCTCTATCGTGAGCTTCTCGCCCGTGAGCCCGAGCACCCCGATGCGCTGCACTGGCTTGGCGTCGTGGCCTTTCAAGGGGGCCAGCACGAAAGGGCCGTGGAGCTCATCGGCCGTGCGCTGGCGTTTAAGCAGGACTATGCCGAGGCGCACAATAATCTTGGGCTGGCGCTGCGCGCTGCTGGGCGACTGGCGGAGGCCGTGGCAGCCTATCGCCGGGCATTGATCCTCGCACCGGACGATGCCGAGGTGTACAACAATCTTGGCATCGCGCTCTCGGGTCACGGCGACCTCAACGAGGCAGTCGCGGCGTTCGAACGGGCGGTGACGCTCAGTCCGGACTTCGCCGACGCTTACAACAACCTGGGCAATGCGTTGAGACAGCTGGGCCACGTCGCCGAGGCGGAGCAGGCCTACCGCGCGGCACTGGGTTGCAAGAACGATAACCTCGAGGCGCTGGTGAATCTCGGCGCGCTGCTGGAAGCTGAACGGCGCCTGGCCGAGGCCGAGGGGGCGTATCGTCGCGCGACCGCGCTCGCCCCCGAGCTTGCGGGGGCATGGATCGGTCTGGGCGACGTGCTGGATGCCCAGGACCGCCTCCCTGAGGCCGAGCAGGCCTACCGAACGGCCGTTCAGTTGGATCCGGGCGATGCCAACGCCCACATCCGCTTGGGCTTGGCGCTGCAAGGCCAGCGGCGCCTGGCGGACGCAGAGGCTGCGTACCGGACAGCGACTGGGCTCGCGCCCGGGCTCGCCGGTGCCTGGGTTAACCTGGGTCATGCGCTGGAGCGCCAGTCACGCGTGGGCGAGGCCGAGGCTGCGTATCGCGGTGCGCTGGGACTGGCGCCGGCGCTTGCGGGCACACACATGAACCTGGGCAATGTGCTGAAGAGCCAAGGGCGCATGCCGGAGGCCGAGCAGGCGTACAGGGCCGCGCTCGCATTGCAGCCCGGCTATGCGCAGGCCTACGCCAACCTCGTTACGACTAAGAAGTATACGTCCGGGAAGTATACGTCCGGGGATGATGCGGATCGCACGAGTATGCTTGAGCTATTGCGGTCCTGCGATCTGCCTGATGCGGACGCCGTGCACCTGCACTTCGCGTTGGGCAAGATCGACGACGACCGCGGTGAGTACGATGCGGCGTTCGCGCATTACCGCGAGGGCAATCGCATCAAGCGCCAGAGCACGGGCTTCAGCGCCTCGGACTTCAGCGCGCATGTCGGCCGGCTTATCCACACCTTTGATGCCGCACTGTTTGCACGCGGCGACATGCTCGGCGCGAGATCCGAGCTGCCGGTGTTCATTATCGGCATGGCGCGCTCGGGCACGACGCTGGTGGAGCAGATACTATCCAGCCACCCGGCCGTGCACGGCGCGGGCGAGCTCGACAGGCTGGCCGAGCTGGCGGCCGGCCTGTCGACGGGCGGTTGCCGGGGCTATCCGCAGGCCACCCGCGAGCTCGACGACGCGAGCGCGCAACGGCTGGCCCGCGAATACGAAGCACGCCTGCGGCGAGACGCGCCGGCCGGCGTGCAGCGGGCGAGCGACAAGATGCCGTCGAACTTTCTGCGCCTGGGGCTGATCGCACTGCTGTTTCCACAGGCGCGGGTGATCCACTGCCGGCGCGATCCGCTGGATGTGTGTCTGTCAATCTTCTTCCAGGAGTTCAGCACGGGTAACGACTTCGCGTACGATTTGACGGATATAGGGTGGTACTATCGCCAGTACGAGCGGCTGATGGCGCATTGGCGGGGCGTGCTGCCCCTGAAGATATTCGAGATCCAGTACGAGGACCTGGTGGCTGACACCGAGGCCAAAACCCGGGCGCTGATCGAGTTCCTGGATCTGCCGTGGGACCAGCGCTGTCTCGCCTATACGGAGAACAGGCGGCCGATCCAGACCGGCAGCATCTGGCAGGCCCGCCAGCCGATCTATGCCAGCTCGGTACGGCGCTGGCGCAACTACGAAAAGCATCTCGGCCCGTTGAAGGAAGCCCTGGGGGTGGGTTGAACAGCGACGCCCACAACGAGCTGGTAACGGGCACACACACGACGTAATGAGCCACGGAAAATGCCGCAAGACGACCGGCAAGCGGACGTCGTCGCAGCCGCGCGGGGCGGTCGCCCGCGATCTGCTTCGGGCCGCCCTGTCCCACCACCGATCCGGCCGGCTCACGCAGGCCGAGGCGGTCTACGGCGAGATCCTCGAGCGCGAGCCGGATCAGCCCGATGCGCTGAATCTTCTGGGCGTGCTTGCGCTGCAACGCGGTGAGCCCGAGGCAGCGGTAAAACGGATTCGTCAGGCGATCGGCGTTCGTTCCGGCGAGGACGGCTACTACGCCAATCTGGCGGAGGCCCTGCGGCAACTGGGTCGCGGCGAGGAGGCGATCGCCACCTACCAGCAAGCGCTCGCGCTGGCGCCGGAGCGCGCCGAGATCCACTACAACCTGGGCAACGTGTACCGCGAGCTGGGACGGGCGGCCGAGGCGGTCGCGGCCTATCGCCAGGCCGTGGCACTGAAGCCGAAGTTCGCGGACGCGCATTACAACCTCGGTAACGCGCTCCGCGAGCTGGGGGAGGTGAACGAGGCGATTGCGGCGTATCGACAGGTGGCCGCGCTGCAACCGGACGACGCGGAGGCGCTGAATAATCTGGGGATTGCACTTGAAGGCGTGGGTAACCTGGGCGAGGCACTTACCGTCTACCGGCGCGCGCTGGCGCTCGGGCCGCAGCGTGCCGAGCTTCACTACAACCTGGGCAACGTGTACCGCGAGCTGGGACGGCTGGGTGAGGCAATGGCTGCCTATCGCCGGGCGCTTACGCTGCGACCGGAGTTGGTCGCTGCCCAGTATAACCTGGGCAATACATTGCGGGACGCGGGCGCGGTGGCCGAGGCCATCGCCGCTTACCGCCAGGCGCTTACACTCAAGCCCGACTACCGCAAGGCGCACTCGGATCTGCTGCTGTGCCTGCATTACGATGCGGACACGACCCCGGAGCTTCTGTTTGCCGAGCACCGGCGCTGGGCCGAGCGCCATGCGACAGCGCGCATGGAGAACCAGCGCGCGCACGACAATGATCCCACGCGCGGACGGCGACTTCGCATCGGCTATGTCTCGCCTGATTTCCGGACGCACTCAGTGGCATTCTTTGTTGAACCGATCCTTCGAGAGCATGACCGAGAGTCGTTTGAGATCTTTTGCTATGCCAACGTTACCTCCGCTGACGCGATGACGGAAAGACTGCGTGGACTTGCCGATGGCTGGCGTGACATCACTCCTATGTCAGATGAAGAAGTCGTCGAGCAGGTACGCGCCGACGGCATCGATATGCTCGTCGACCTGAGCGGCCACACCGCTGCTAATCGCCTGAGCGTGTTTGCCTGCAAACCTGCGCCCGTTCAGATCGCCTACCTGGGCTATCCCGGCACGCGCGGCTTTGCCGCCATGGATTACTGGCTGGCCGATGCGCTGGCCGACCCCCCCGGTGAGACTGAGCGCTACTATTTGGAGCAGCTCGTACGTTTGCCAAATGGGTTCAACTGCTACCGGCCGCCGGTGCAAACCCCGGTGCCGGGCCCCTTGCCGGTGTCCGACAATGGCTATGTCACGTTCGCCTCCTTTAACAACGCCAACAAGGTGGGCCCGCAGGTTATTGCTCTTTGGGCCCGGATCCTGCAGGCGCTGCCGGAGGCACGGTTGCTATTGAAGGCGTCGCAGCTGGCAGAAGCTGAAGCCCGGCGCCGGTTCATGGAGCGCCTCGCTGAGCATGGCATTAGCGCCGCGCGCGTGAAACTCCTGGGTCAATGCTCGTCACAGGCGGAGCATTTGCGCGTGTACGAGCAGGTGGACATCGCGCTCGACCCGTTTCCCTACAACGGCCACACTACGACGTGCGAAGCGCTGTGGATGGGGGTGCCGGTGATCACGCTCGCCGGGCGCACCCACGCCGGGCGTGTGGGCGTGAGCCTGCTCACGCACGCGGGCCTGCCCGGGCTCATTGCCCAAACCCCCGAGCAGTACGTCGACAAGGCGCTAGAGCTGGCCGGTGATCTCGAGCGGCTACAGGCGCTGCGCCAGGGCCTGCGCAAGCAGCTCCAACGCTCGCCGTTGATGGATGCCAAGGGGTTCACCCGCAGCGTGGAGGCGGCATATAGGGGGATGTGGGAGAATTATTGTAAAGCGAGTGACAAGTAGCGAGTTTCAAGTAGCAAGGAAAAGCGATAACTCGAGCAGGAGCTACCAGGCGTGTTTTTTCCTGCCACTTGCCACTGACTTTATTGCCATCCCTTCTCTGTCATTTTCTCGATGACCGCGCTGATCCCAGTGGGCAGGTCGATGGAGGGCTGCCACCCCTCGAGCGGTTGCGCGGGTTCGACCAACGACTCGTAGCCGCGCGCGTTGCCGACACTTACGTTGGCGCCGAGCCGATCAGCGATCAACGCGGCAAGCTCGCGGATCGATACCCACGTGCCGGAGGTCACATCGGCGCACCGCCGGCCGGTTTCTCGCTGGAATATCAATGCGTTGGCGACATCATCGACGTGCAGAAACTGGCGGCGCTCTGCTCCCGTGGTTAGCAGCTCTATCGCGCCTGCCTTTGCCTGCACCACCAGGTCGGGAATCACGTGGCTGCGCCGGGAGGGCTCTTCGGCGTCGTAACAGTTCCACAACCTCGTGATCAGCCCGTGCCCGACCGCCTGCGCCCATATCTCTCCCACCGCCTTGGTGGTGCCGTAGGCGTTGCGGTATCCCGCCAGCTGCGAGCTGACGAAGGTGAAGCGGGCATCACGCCGCTGCAGCCAGCCGAAGACTTTGTAGCATAGCTGCACGTTGTGTTGCAGGATGGCGCGCTGCTGCGATTGATCCATGAGATACTTCGCGCCGCCGACGTCCCAGGCGAGAAACCAGTAATACGCCTCAGCAGGCATGGCTTCGGGCTCCCGCTCGCGCAGATCGAACCCGTTCTTCAGGTCATAGACCTTGGTTTCCTCGCCGCGCGCAACAAGCGCCCGCTCAAGGGCGGTGCCGACCAACCCAGCGCCGCCCAGGAGCACATTCAACGGCTTGCTCATTTTCGCGTTAGCCGATCATTGCGGTAACACGTGTAACGCTCGAGGCGTCGGCTGGCAGTCTGCTGGCACTGTAGCGAGCAGTGGGTTGCGAGTACCGAGAGTAGAAAAACATCGGTTCCCATACTTTCCTCGCTACTCGCTACTAAAATGCATTGAACCCGGTAAGCTCGCGCCCGATCACCAGCTCGTGTATGGTTTCGGTACCCTCGTAGGTGATCACGGTCTCCAGGTTCAGCAGGTGCCGGATGGCGGAGTACTCGGTGGTAATGCCGGCAGCGCCGAGCAGATCGCGGGCGTCGCGTGCGACCTCGATCGCCATGCGCACATTGTTCCACTTGGCGAGACTCACCTGGCTCGGGTGCATGCGGCCCTGATCCTTGAGCCGTCCGAGCTGCAATGAGAGAAGCTGTGCCGTGGTGATCTTGCGCACCATGTTGGCAAGGCGGCGCTGCACCGTCTGGGTGTGGGCGATGGGACGTCCAAACAGCACCCGCGTCTTGGCGTACTCGAGCGCTTCCCGGAAGCAGGCGATGGCGGCTCCGATGGCACCCCAGGTAATGCCGTAACGTGCCTGCGTCAGGCAACCCAACGGGCCCTTCAGCCCCTCGGCATCCGGGAGCATGTTCTCCGCCGGCACGCGCACGTTGTCGAGGTAAAGCTCGGAGGTGACGGAGGCGCGCAGCGAGAACTTGCGTTTGATCTCACGCGCCTCGAACCCGGGCGTGTTGGTGTCCACGAGAAAGCCACGCACGCCCTCCTCGGTGCGTGCCCACACCAGCGCCACGTCCGCGATATTGCCGTTCGTGATCCACATCTTCGAGCCGTTGATTAGCCAGTCGCCCGCATGCCGTTTCGCGCGGGTGTTCATCGCTCCGGGATCGGATCCGCCGTGAGACTCGGTCAACCCGAAGCAGCCGATGGCCTCGCCCTTGACCATCGCCGGCAGCCAGCGCTGTTTCTGCTCCTCCGAGCCATAGCTGTAAATTGGCCACATCACCAGGCTGCTCTGCACGGAAACGAAGCTGCGCAATCCGCTGTCCGCGCGCTCGAGCTCCTGGCAGATCAGGCCGTAACAGACACTGTTGATACCGGCGCACCCATAGCCCTTGAGGGTGCTGCCCAGCAAGCCCAGCGATGCCAGCTCGGGGACGAGCTCCACGGGGAAGCGATGCGTTTCGAATGCCTCGGGAATGAGGGGCAGGGCCTTCTCATCGACAAAGCGGGCGACGCTGTCGCGCACCATGCGCTCCTCGTCGCTGAGCAGGGATTGCACGTCGTAGAAATCGTCAGGGTGCAGGCTTTGCATCATCTCGCTCCGCTGCCGCCGTCTCGGCACCAGCCTACCTGTATATCGGTTTCCCGGCGGGCAGTCAAAGCCGCAAGCGGGCTGATCTGCAATGCAAGACGGGCGACGGCGGCGTCGGTGTTCGTATCTAACGACGCATGCTCGGCAGCACTGAGTGCTCGATCCAGTTGCGAACCTCAGCGCAGCGGACGTCTTCGTCCATGATATCGGCGTCGATGCCTAACAACCACGCGAGGTCCTGGCGCATGGGATTTGCGTGCAACGTCTCCAGTTTGTTGACGTAGTCAAGCGCGGCTTCACGGTCCGTAAAGAAGCCGAGTTTCACCAGCTTGTCGATGCGACAAAACGTTAATCGCGCCATCTCGTGCAGGTCGTACTCCGGATGATACTGTAGCGCCCAGCACGTGCCACCCTTGTGGGTGACCGCGGCCGCCTGCACCGTGGTAAACGCGTTGGATGCCAGCAACACCGCACCGGGGGGCAGATGAGTGACCTCGTCCTCGTGACTGATGAAGGCGTCGAACACATTGGGCTTGCCGGCATAGAGCGGGTGCGCCCGTCCTTCCGGCGTGAGTGCAATCTTGCGGGCAATACCCATCTCGCGGCCGCGCGGATTTGGCGCCACGCGACCACCGGCGGCAACGACGGCGATCTGGGCGGCCCAGCAGCTTCCGAAGCTCGGCACCTGGGCTACAAACACGGCCTTGGCCAGCTCGATCTGCGACCTCACCTGCGGATCGTCCGCATACACGGTCAGACTGGAGCCGGTCCAGGCGATGCCGTCATAAGATGCCAATGCCGTGCCGTCGGGCAACGACACACCTGGGTCAGCGGGGAAAATGATGTCCACCGTACACCCGGCGCGACACTTTTGGAGCATCTGTGCGTAGAGCTCGCCTGCCGGTGTGGCGCCACCAGCCGCCAGCTTCTCGCGCCCGCTGCGGCGGTAACCGTCGATGACGAGGAAATGCGGGTCAGCCGCCACGACTAGCGGTTCTCATGCAGGCGTTGTGCCGCGTCAAGCTGCGCGACGATTGCCGGCAGGTCCCGGTAGCGCTCGCAGATCGCGTCGGCAGTGGTGGCCTCCTTATCGTCAGGGCGCGTAGCGGTGAACAGGATGGCCTTCATTCCCAATGATTGCGGACCCTTGATGTCGTTGTGATGACGATCGCCGACATGCACCATGTCCGTAATTTCGACGCCGACCTGGCAAGCAGCGGCTGCGAACATGTCACGATGCGGCTTGGAGTGCCCCACTTCATCAGAGAACGCGAATCCGCTGAAATAGCGTTTGAGCCCGTTCATGTCGAGCCACTGCCGCAGGCAACGTCCCGGCGAAACAATGGCGTCCGACACTACGCAAAGCTTGTAGTGTTTTGACAGCTCCGCCAGGGCGTCGGCCGCACCCTCGATTGGATCGGGCGCGACCATGATCTCCATCTCTTCGTGTGCCTTTACGATTGCGGCGAGGTCCTCGTCAGGCAAGGTGCGCCCGATCCCAGCAAGGAGGACCCGAAGCCGATCGCCAACCGTCCAGGTGATGTGCTGATGGCGCCAGACGTGATTAAAGGCGGACTCGGCCACGTCGTAGGCCAGCGCCACGGTCTCGTAGTCGATCGGTCGGATACGGTTCAGCGCATCCCAGACCAGGTGGCGCCGTTCTTGTCTCTTGGAACGAAGCCCCTGGGCCGCGCGCTTGGGCTCATCGGAGTCGTCGTGGATGACGGTGTCCCACAGGTCGAATGAGATCGCTTTAATCATATGTCGCGCGGGCGCTTCAGCCAAAACCCCCGACCGGGGACCATTGCACGTCGTACGAAAAGAGGGGAGCTTAAGGAAATGTCGATCCGGCAACAAGCCCGACGGCCCTTGTTGGCGGCTACCCCGGGCGCCAGCGGGCGTCCCGGCCGAGGCAGGGAGCCCGATGAGAGGCCGCTGCCTGAAGACCCCGTAGCCCATGCCGGTATAGGTCTCGACCGTTTCAGAACGAACATGCACAGCAGGCTCTACCATGGTCATGCGATTGGCGGATCCATTCGATGCACCGCTCAGCCTGCAGCGGGCGCTCGAAGATGCGCTGTACACAGACTGATTCGGGGCGCGTACCACGAGCTGCGGCGCCATCGTGGGCTTGTAGGCGTCCTGCCATTGTCTTAAGCTGCTCCGGTTTCTTGCCGGCTTACCTAGGATTGCCCAAGCCTGCTCTAATGAAAAACCAGCGCGAGATTACAGCACAACTTGAGCGCGCGCTCGAGCACCACCGTGAAGGGCGCCTGCGGGAGGCACAGGCGATCTACGAGGGGGTGCTGCAAATTACCCCCAATCACCCCGATGCGCTGAATCTGCTCGGTGCCATTGCATTGGACGCCGGCAAGCACGAGCGTGCCGAGGGCCTGATCCGCCGTGCGATCGAGATCCATCCGGACGCTGCTGCCTACCATAACAATCTGGGCGAAGCACTGAGTGCGTTGCGGCGGTTCGACGAGGCGGCCGCGGCGTACCGGCAAGCGGCAGCGCTCGATCCGCAGCATGCGGAGGCACATAACAATCTCGGTATCGCGCTGTCGGAGCAAGGCAAGCTGGACGAGGGTGTCGCCGCCTTCGAGCGCGCTGTGGCGGTGCAGCCGCGCTATGCCGAGGCCTACTATAATCTCGGCAACGCCCTCGATGAAGCCGGTCGATTGGCCGACGCGGTCGCTGCCTACCGGCAGGCTCTGGCGCTGGTGCCGGACGATGCGGAGATGCACAGCAACCTCGGCATCGTGCTGGTGGAACTGGGGGAGGTGGCGGAAGCGCTGGCATCGTTCGAGCGCGCGTTGGCGCTGCGCCCGGACCTGGGCGAGGCCCGCAACAACCGCGGCCTCGCCCTGCTCCTTACCGGTCAATACCAGGAGGGCTGGCGCGACTGGCGTGTGCGACAAATGGCCGTGTTGCGCCCGACGTGTCCCCGGTGGGATGGCAGCGAGTTCCCAGGCAAGACGTTGCTCGTCCATACCGAGCAAGGTTTCGGCGACACCTTGCAGTTCGTCCGTTACCTGCCGATGGTGAAGCAGCGGGGCGGGCGCGTACTGCTCGCCTGTGACACCGAGTTGCAGCGGTTGCTGGCGGGGGTGGCGAGCGTCGATGAAATCGTGGGCGATCCCGAGACGCTGTCACTGTCGGACCTTTCCGTTGACCTGCACATCCCGCTGCTGGACCTGCCGGGCCTGTTCGGCACGCGGCTCGATACGACTCCCGATCATGTTCCGTACCTGGAGGCCGACCCGGCGCTTGTGCGGGCGTGGCGTGAGCGCGTAGACGGACAGGGCTATAACGTCGGTCTCTGTTGGGCCGGGCGGCCGACGCCGCGCAACCGCAAACGCTCCTGCGCGCTCGACGCGTTTGCACCGCTCGCGGATATCGTGGGCATGACGTTCTACAGCCTGCAGAAAGGCCCCGCCGCCGAGCAGGCGAGACGTGCACCGGGCGGCATGATGTTGATGGATCACACCGCGGCACTCACTGATTTCGCCGAGACCGCGGCGTTGGTAGCGAACCTGGATCTTGTCGTTTCGATAGACACGGCGGTTGTCCACCTCGCCGGTGCCCTGGGCAAGCCGGTATGGACACTGGTGCCCTACGCGCCGGCATGGGTATGGCTGCTGGACAGGAAGGACAGTCCTTGGTATCCGAGTGTGCGTCTTTTCCGGCAACCGCACCCGGGTGATTGGGAAAGCGTTATGCAGCAGGTTGCGAGAGCATTGGCTGCGCTCGTGGCAGCTTGACCGGATCGAAAATTGCCCTGTATCTTCTCATCACTCTTCACGCCTCGCGCTCACATCAACGCTTGACGCGCGCCATCTTGGGATCGTAGAGCGGGTCGAGTCGCAGCGTGCAGGCGACGCGCTCGGTCGCGACCTCGAGCTCGTAGCGACCCTGCTCGAGATAGTGCCGGTCCACGCCGTCGGCGTTGCGCACATAACCGTACCCGATATTCTTGCCCACCGTGTAACCCCAGCCGGCGCTGGTGAGCCAGCCGACTCTCTGACCATTGCGATAAATCGTCTCGCGCCCGAGGAGCACGATACCGGGATCATCGACAGTAAAGCACGCGAGCCTTTTGCTGACGCCGTCACGGTGCTGTGTCTCGAGCGCGTCGCGACCCTGAAACACCGTATCGGTATTGAGCTTCACTGCCCACCCCAGTCCCGCCTCGATCGGCGTATAGTCGGGACCGATGTCGGCGCCCCAGGTACGATAACCCTTCTCCAGACGCAGCGATTCGATGGCCCGGTAACCGGCATTGACGATGCCGACATCCTGTCCTGCTCGTATGAGCAGGTCGTAAACGGCCACGGCGTGCTCGGTCGGCGCATGCAGCTCCCAGCCGAGCTCGCCGACGTAGGTAATGCGTAGCGCCCGTACGGGGATGCCGGCGATGTTGATCTCGCGGATTGCCGCGAACGGAAACGTGTCGTTGGACACGTCATCGACGGTGATCCGTTCGAGTACATCGCGTGCACGTGGTCCCATGAGCGATAGCGTGGCGAAGGCCGACGTGATATCGACGAGCTGCACGTCTGCGGCTTGCGGTATATTGCGCGCGATCCACGAGAAGTCGTGGGTCACGAAGCCGGTGCCGGTCACGATGTAGTAGCGGTCCTCGTCCAGGCGCGCCACCGTCAGGTCGCACTCGATGCCGCCGTGGTGATTCAACATCTGCGTGTAAACGAGCTTGCCGACCGGTCTTGCAACGTCGTTGGCGCAGATCCACGACAGTGCCGCCTCTGCATCACGGCCGGTCAGCAGAAACTTCGCGAACGAGCTCGCATCGAACAAGGCGACCCGCTCGCGACAGGCCTCATGCTCCTTACCCACGTGCTCGAACCAGTTTTGTCGTCCGAAAGAGTACTCATCCTTCGGATCCGTTCCTGCGGGCGCGTACCAGTTCGGTCGCTCCCAACCCATCTTCGAGCCGAAACAAGCGCCTTGCGACTTGAGCCGCCGATACAACGGTGAGACCTGCAGCGGCCGTGCGCTTTCGTGCTCCTCGTATGGCCAGGCGATGGTATAGTGCTTGCCGTAGAGCTCGAGCGTGCGCGCCCGGACCCAGCCGTCATCGGCGTGGTGGCGGCCAAAGCGGCGGATGTCGACCGGCCACAGATCGACCGGCGATTCGCCGCCGGCGATCCACTCCGCGAGTGCGCGACCGGCCCCGCCGCCGCTGGCGATGCCGAAGGCGTTGAACCCGCAGCCGACGAAGAAGCCGCGCACCTGCGGGGCCTCGCCCAGGATGAAGTTGCCATCCGGTGTGAACGCCTCTGGGCCGTTAATCAGCTGCTTGATGCCGGCATGCTCGAGCGCCGGCACGCGCGCGAGCGCCTGTTCCATGAGTGGCTCGAAGTGATCCCATTGGGAATCGAGCAGTGTGAAATGGAAATCTTCGGGGATGCCATCGAGCGCCCACGGTATAGGGTTGGGTTCGTAGCCGCCCATAACGAGCCCGCCGACCTCCTCTTTGAAATAAATCAGCCGATCCGGATCCCTGAGTGTAGGCAGATCGCGTGCCACACCCTCGACCGGCTCGGTCACGAGATACTGATGTTGCACCGATAGCACCGGCACGATGACACCGGCGAGGCGGCCGACCTCTTTGGCCCATTGGCCGGCACAGTTCACCACGATCTCGCAGCGAATGTCGCCCAGCTCGGTGGACACGCCGGTGACACGGCCGTCCTTGACATTGATAGCGGTCACCGCGCAGTCCTCGATGATCCGTGCGCCGCACTGGCGTGCTCCGCTGGCGAGCGCCTGCGTGATATCGGAAGGGTTGGCCTGGCCGTCGGTCGGCAGGAAGGCCGCGCCGACGACATCCGAGATGTCCATCAACGGCCACAGCTCCTGCGCTTCTTTCGGGCTCAGCAGCTGCATCTCGAGCCCGAAGCTGTGCGCGGTCGTGGCCTGGCGCCTGAGCTCGATCATGCGTGCCTCGTTGCAGGCGATACGCAAACCGCCGACCATCTTCCAACCACTTGCCTGACCGGTCTCTTGCTCTAGCCGGTCATACAGCTCGACGCTGTTCTTGAGCAACTGGGTGATGTTGGCATTGGTGCGCAGCTGCCCCACCAGGCCCGCCGCATGAAAGGTTGATCCGCTTGTCAGCTTCTTGCGCTCGAGCAGCACGATGTCCCGCCAACCGAGCCTGGCGAGGTGGTACGCCGTGCTGCATCCGACAATACCGCCACCGACGACAATGGCGCGGGCATGCGTTGGAAAGGAGACCATCGTATTTGTACTCATCACATCTCCTGAAACTCGACCCACGAGTCCTCGAAGCGACCAAGGTTTTTGTCGCTGTACGTGCTGTAGTCGAAATCGAGCGTGGAGTGCATCTCCGAGACCATACTCCACATCGCCTCACGCAGCAGCGACGCGCACCTTATCCTTGGAAACTCATCGTTCACGGCGCCGTCCTCGCGCATTCGTGAAGGGAGTCGTTAGAGTACGAGCAGTCGCGAGGTCAGGCAAGCAAGGGGCGAGGTTCACCCGCGCCAGAGCGCTTGGTAATAGGTCGCGCGCTAGACGGAATATTTCACCGCAGAGCGCGAAGCGCACGACTCCAGGGACGGAGGAGGTAGATCGCGTCGGGAACAAGCGATCGAGAGAACGCGGAGGAATTTGATTTCAAACAGTTTTGTTTCTGCCGTCGAAGCGGATACGCTGTCACAGTTTGTACCCCTGCTCGGGTCTCACCCGCGAGTGTCTGCTTGTTTGTTTTCGCGGTAACTGCTCCAGGCGTTACTCTAGCTCGGCAACTGCTCCCTGCGTTGCTCTACCTCCTGCCTCCCTGCAGTCGTCCTACGTCCATGTAGTCGTCTGCGATCTTTGGTGCGTCAGGATAAGCCTGGCCTTTCCAGTAACCTGAAAGGAGGTTGCCA
>FXBF010000291.1_pt1 | contig 16731 bp, 17 predicted proteins | sample 5335321 | NCBI WGS metagenome assembly FXBF01 (sample SAMEA103928391, study PRJEB20085) | sediment metagenome | isolation source: sediment
ACCAGAATCATGCAGTTATTATTATTGCCGGCCCGCATCATGACACGTACCGCATGAGCCTCGCTGTGCTTACGAATATTCGCCAGGGCTTCCTGAATGATACGTAATATCTGGATTTCCACTTCGGCAGGGAGATCCACGCCATCCCACTCGATCTGCAGAAAGGCACTGATACCCGAATTGCGCCGGAAGCGCTCCACGGCCTGTTCGACAGCGGGTAGCAGGCCGCGTTTATCTACCGGTGCACGGAAATGTGCAATCAGCTCGCGTAGTTCGGTATAGGCTTCATCCAGACTGTTCTCTATGAGTTCCATTTCCTGCCACAGATCGGCCTCCGATCCGCTGTGCAGCAGCTCGTCAAGTACGCGCACCTGGAATTTCAGGCTGGCCAGACTCTGGGCCAGCGAATCGTGCAGTTCATTGGCGAGCCGGGTGCGTTCTTCCATGATGGATAACAGGTTGGCTTCTTCGTCCAGGCGCGATTTTTCAATCGCCATGCCCAGGTGATGACCGATACTGGTCAGCAGGTCTTTCATATCTTCGCGCTCGACCAGGCCGTGTTGCTCGGTAAACAGGTTGTAGACCCCAAGCACTTTTCCCCGGTAGCGTAACGGCACGGCCACCATTTCGGTGGCGTTGTTTTCGAAGAATGGCTGGCCGACGAACTGGGCGCAACTATCCAGATTACCGAGGGCGTAGACTTCACCCTTCCGGGCAGCTTTTCCACACAGGCAGCGGTCTACGCTGACAAGCTGTTCCTGTTTAACGATCTCCGGGGCGAGGCCGCTGCTGGCGATCAGTTTCATGTTGCCGTCGGGAGTGAGCATGCGGACTGTGCCCGCGCGCGCATTGACAACATCCTTTAGCGTATGCAGAAAGCGGGTCAGCAGGTCTTCGAGATCGCTGGCTGCATTGATATTGGCGGCAATGTCATAAAGAATTTCCAGAGAGTGGGTTTTTTGCTGGATACGGTTGGTCTGTTTTTCCACTTCAGACTGCAGGTCCATGGAAAGGGATTCAAAGCGCTCGCCGAGCAAATTGATGTCCTGGTACAGGGTGCTGAAATCCGGTTGCGGGGATCGTGGCAGGCGGGCACTCAGGTGACCGTGGCGCATTTTCTTGACCCAGTCGCGCAGTTCGGTCAGCGGTGTAAGGAAATCGCGACGTGCGCTGTAGGCGGCGAAATATAACAGTAGCACGCCGCCAAGCAGTAGTACGCTGTTGGCAAGATGCAGCCAGTTACCGGTACCAGGCGTAAGGAAAAACCAGATATTCAGTACGCCAAGGATAAACAGCAGGATGCCAAGGGCCGACAGCGCTCTCAGAAACTGGCGTGTGGTCGGCCAGTCCAGCAGGCGCAGACGGCGTTGGCGCTCGGTCTGCCGCTGTGCGATATATTCATAATCGTTTTTAACGCGATAATCCGGGTTCACAGGCGTCTCACACGGGTTGGCATGTGGCCAGTATAGCGCTGATCGGCAGACGTATCAGCCGGAAAGGCCCGTTCTAGCCCTGCGCCTGTCGGGCGGGATCGTTTGGGTTGATAAAGATAATTTCCTTTTCCCCGTCCAGGTCAATATAGTCAATCACAGTGCCGGTGAGTAAATCTGCACTTGGCGCACCCACGACAATATCGATGCCCTCTGACCTGAAGGTTTTATCGTCTTCGTGGCTGGTATCGTCAAAGCCCAACGCATAATGAAAACTCCCGTCTTCCAGGCGGGTTACCGCGATGCGCAGGGGCATATTTTCAGTATTGCCCAGTTTGGCGGATTCGAGGATTTTCCCGGCGGCGTCCGGGGTTACTGTAATCATATCGTTTTACCTTCAGTAGTGCGTTGCTCGTCAGTTATATCGACGGCGCCTGTGCGTGATTTGCACTGCGCGACAAATTCGAGAAAATGTTGCGTCCAGCGATTGCTGCGCGTGCTGCGCTGGTGGCTGTAACAGGCTAGCAGATTTCTGTATACATAGCCGTCGTGCTTGCCATCCACTCCCGTCCCGCGTAATACCTTAAAGGCATAGGTCTCCGGAGTATCCAGCCGCTCCAGTGTGGAATAATGAAACTCGTGGGCTGCAACTGCCTTGCCGGTTGCGCGTTGCCAGGGAAAACCGGCAGTCGTTGCAAGGCGCACGTAACCACGCCCTTGAGGGTGCTCATGCATAATGGCGTCACCGGGTACTATACCTGCCATAGTGCAGGTCCTGCCTTTCCATGTCAGGCTGCGGGCCAGGTACATCAGTCCGCCGCACTCTGCGTAGGCCGGCAGGCCTGCGTTGATAGCGCCTCTGACAGCCTGTCGCAGTGACTGATTGGCTTGCAGTGATTCCATGCAACTTTCAGGAAAGCCGCCACCGATTATCAGGCCGTCGATGTCCGGCAACCCCCGGTCGTGCAGCATGTCGATATCAACCAGCTCGGCGCCGGCCTGCTGCATGGCCTCCAGGTCTCCGGGATAGTAAAAGCCAAAAGCCTCGTCTTTTGCGATGCCGATGCGCAGGGGTCGCGGCAGGGGGTCTATGTGAAACGGTGAAATGTCAGGTGCAGGTGGTGCAGGTGAGGACTTCGCAAGGCTGATCAGTGCATCGAGATCCACCTGATTTGTAATAGCGTCGCCAATGGTTTTGATCTGCCGTTCGGCATTCTCCTGCTCATTGCTGGGGATCAGGCCCAGGTGTCGTTCCAGTATCTGTAAGCCGGGGTCTCTACCGACAGCACCGATCACCGGGACATCAGTGTAGTGTTCGATCACTGCGCGCAGCTTGCTTTCGTGACGGCTGCCGCCCAGTTGATTGAGTATGACGCCGGCAATCCGGATGTCGGGATCAAAACCCTGGTAGCCAAGAATGAGCGGTGCAATACCGCGGGTCATACCGCGTGCGTCCAGCACCAGTACCACGGGCGCGCAGAGCAACTTTGCCAGCGCGGCATTGCTGTTGCTGCCATCCAGGTCCAGGCCGTCGTACAGGCCCTTGTTGCCTTCGATGATGCTGATATCGGATCCATTGGCGTAGAAGCCGACGGTATCTTTTATCTCGTTGCCATCCATGGTGTGGAAATCGAGATTGTGGCAATTATGGCCCGCCGCGCGGCCCAGCCACATAGGGTCGATATAGTCCGGGCCTTTCTTGAATGGCCTGACGTCAAGTCCGCGCGTGCGCAAGGCTGCGCACAAGCCCAGTGTAACCGTGGTCTTGCCCGATGATTTGTGTGCGGCCGAAATGAATATCTGTGACATGCGGGTTGCTTACCACTGGAAACAGAAAGCTGACAGCTGTGCACTGTCGGCCATATTAATGCGGTTTGTAGAAAAAGCTCAGTCCGGAATAGCACTAAGTTAAGCAAAAATAGCCGTCATTGCGAGCGTAGCGCGGCAATCTCATGACGATACACTACGTCATTTGGGGATTGCCGCGTCGCTGCGCTCCTCGCAATGACAGGGTTTATGAGCTTAACTTAGTGCCATTCAGCTCAGTCCGCTTTGGCAGCGTGTGGATCTACAACATCGTCTGCCAGGGTCTCAGGCAGGAAACGCAGTACGCGGACCGCAATAGTTACCATCAGCAATGCGACTGCGACACCACCGATACCCAGTGTAATTTCCCAGATTGACGGGCTGTAGCTGTTAACTACACCTTCAAAGAAGGAACTGCTGACTATTTCATAACCCGGAAAAATGTCCAGCGGGTAGGCCTGTCCGCCAATCATCAGGATGTAGAGCTGGGTGAATCCACCGACGATAACCAGTACGGCAGCTGTTGCTATTGCGGGGCGCGACTTGCCAATGGTCGGGTGGTAGATCATGGCCAGCGGCAGCAGACTGCCGATGAGAATCTGTACGATCCAGAACAGTTTTGTATAGATGCCGCCATCCATCAGGAGGAAATGCTCCACGCCGTGGCGCTTGGTAGCGTACAGGTTGCTGAAGTGGTACACCAACACGAAGTAGAGCACCGCAGCGATGAACACGCCCTGCAGGTTTTTGAGCCGGTACAGGATGGCGTCGCCCAGCGGGCGGTTGGTCCAGTTGTAGGCTGCCAGCAACACCAGGATGAACACCGCCAGGCCGCAGGAGAACGACATAATGATGAACATGGGTGCCAGCATGGCCATGTCATAAGCCTCGCGCGCCACCAGCCAGCCGAAGATGGAGCCGGTACCGGTGGTAAGAATCAGACGCCAGACAAAAGCGACATAACCGGCAGGTTTGTAATACTTGTTCATCTTGCGTTCCATCATCATCCACAAATACACGATGGTGATGGCCAGGAAGCCGCTATAGAGAATAATATTCCAGGCAAAGATCGACTTTAAGTTGTAATACGTCATGGTGACGATAAGGCGGTCGGGACGACCCAGATCCAGCACCAGGACCAGCAGGCCGCCCAATAGCAGGGCGATGGCCAGCAAGCCGGACAGGCGGCCCAGCGGTTTGTACAGCGGCTTGCCGAACACGGTACCGATGGATGCAACATTGAGTACCCCGGAGGCCGCCACGATCAGGAAGATCGCGAACACGTGCGGTATGCCCCAGACGATCTGGTTGTTCATGCCGGTAACATAGTGTCCGGAGTGTTCCATGTACAGGAAAGCGCCGAATGCCAGGGCAGCGAGCAGCCCGAGTCCTCCGAGGAGCACCCGGAAGCCGGTGCTTTTGCCTTCAATTTCGCGATAGTTCAGCGCTAGTTTCATGGGTGATTCGCCAGTTTCGTTGGTTGATTCAGATGCCGCGGTAGCGGACGCCGGTGTTCAGGCCGAGGTCGGCGCGGATTTCCTTGCCGCCGTATTCCCTGAGCTGACGCGATATTTCGCTGTTTTCGTCGTTCAGGTCGCCGAACTGCAGCGCACCCCCCTGCGCCGCGTTACAGGCTTCGACACAGGCCGGGATTCTGTCTTCATCCACGCGGTGTACGCATAGCGTGCAGGATTCCACCGTGCCCTTGCCGCGCGGCGCCCAGGGCTTCTGGTCCTTGACACTTTCGTGGATGAAGCTGCGCGCCTTGTAGGGGCAGGCCATCATGCAGTAACGGCAGCCGATGCAGATGTGCTTGTCCACGAGCACGATACCATCCTCGCGCTTGAATGAGGCGCCGGTCGGACATACGTCGACGCAGGGCGGGTGCTCGCAGTGCTGGCACAGCATGGGCAATGTGACGACGTGTTGTGTCGCCTTGTTCCTGATGGTGACCTTGCGGATCCACTGCGCCTTCTGTTCGGCGCTGGAATGCTCTTCCGACGGATTGGCGGAACCCCAGCCGTTTTCTTCCTCGCAGGCCGTGATGCAATCGTTGCAGCCGCTGGCGCACCTGTTGGCGTCCACCAGGATGCCCCAGCGCTTGTCGCTGCTGACCGCCTGGTCAGCCGGCTTGGCCTGTGCCGGGGCGGTAAGAAAAACGCCCGGTGCGATGGCTGCCGCACCAGCCGCACCGCCGGCCCGGGTCATGAACCGGCGGCGGGCGGGATCCATTGGCTTGCTGGTATCGCTCATTGAGCTTGATCCTCGGTGGTCGGTAACTGCAGCGTTTCGCCGGCCAGTTTGCCGGCAAACGGTTCATTGGAAGGGTGAGGGGCCAGCCCGGACTGCAGCTTGCGCAGTGTCGACGGCCGCACGGGGACGTCGGCATGGCACTCGAAACAGTCAATTTTGGTCGAAGCGTAAGTGTGGCAGGTTGTGCAGAAATGCCGTTCGTCCTCAGCCCGTACGTACTCGCCTTGTTCATCCTTGACGGCGTGACAGTTGATGCATTCCTCAAGGGCGAATTGCCGGGTGCGGATACCCTCGCGCACGGTGTCATCACGCTGGTGGAGGATGTAGTTCATGTGATGGCGGCGCATATCGGATTTCGGAGCGACGCAATCGGTCTCTTCACTGTAACGCTGACTCGGCTCGGTTAAGATCAGCTCGGAAAACGGCAAGGAATTATTTTTGCCGTCATCGCTGTCGGCCATTACAGCGAGAGGCTGTAACAGCACGGTGCCGATCATAAGTGCGAACAGGTGCCGCAGCAGTTTGGCTTGGCTCATGTTGCCTGACTCCGCTTATTCACCCAGGGCCATGTCGATGTAACCGGTCGGGCAGACATCGGCGCAGATATGACAACCGACGCACTTGGCATAATCGGTGTCCACGTAACGGCCGGTGGTGGCTTGGTTTTTCTTCACGCGAAATACAGCGTCCTGCGGGCAGAAGATAACGCAGTTGTCACACTCGAAGCACATGCCACAACTCATGCAGCGGTTGGCCTCGGCAACAGCCTGCTCATCGCTGTAGCCCTGCATGCGTTCCTCGAAGTGACCCAGAACCTGTTCTGAGTTCGGTACATCTTCTTCGCGCAGGCTGCGTTCCGTGTATTCGAAGTGAGCAAGGAACAGCCTGTCGGCGGAGATGATTTCCTGTCTGGAACGGTCCTCGTAATTGTGTACGGCAAATTTGCCGGCACTGGTGCCACGTGTTCCGCCCTGTGTATATGTTTCGGGGCTGAGGCCGGCTTCCTTCATCTTGTCCAGCAGGGAGAAGTGGTGCTTGTCGACCTTGGGGCGCTTCTTCGGCTCAGCTTTCTTCAGGTAGTTGTCGATGGACTCGGCAGCGATGGCGCCCTGGCCGATCGCGGTGGTCAGCAGGTGCGGGCGCACGATGTCGCCGGCCACGAAGTGACCCGGACGGTTCGGTACCTGGTAAAACTTGTCGGCGTCGATCAGGTTGCGTTCGTTGGCGTAGTCTTCAACGCCGCTCATGTCGCCGCCCTGGCCGATGGCGGACACGATCATGTCGCACTCGATCACGTATTCCTTGCCGCCTTCGATGGCAACCGGTCCGTTACCTTCCCATTTGGCGTCAACCAGTTTCAGGGCGGTGGCACGACCATCTGCGTTGCGGATAATTTCCACCGGCATGACTTCGTTCAGGATGTTCACGCCTTCGGTGAGCGCGTCATTCACTTCGTGCTCGGCGGCGGTCATCTGGTCGCGCGGGAACAGGGCGGTCAGGGTAACGTTATCGCAGCCTTTCTTCAGCGAAGCGTCAACATCTTCGTGGGTGATTTCAGCGTTCACTACGGCTTCAGGCTTTTCGTTGTAATCCTTCAGCGTACCGATGCGACGGGATACGGACACCACGTCGATGGAGGTGTCGCCACCGCCCACGCAGACGATCTTGTTGGCGGTGTAGTGCATCTTGCCCTTGTTGAACTGTTCCAGGAATTTCACAGCGGAAACGCAGTTCGGGGTTTCGTCCCAGCCTTCCAGTGGCAGATCACGGCCGGTCCAGCAGCCCAGTGCCCACAGAACGGCATCGAATTCCTTGTCCAGCTCAGCGACGGAAACATCACGTCCAACACGGGTGTTGGCCTTGAACTCGATGTCGCCCATGTTGAGGATACGCTGACATTCCTGATCCAGCTCGTCACGCGGTATACGATAGTTGGGGATGCCGTAGCGCATCATGCCGCCGAGTTTGTCGTGATCGTCAAAGATGGTGGAAGCAATACCGCGGCGGCGCAGCTGGTAGGCTGCGGCCAGACCGGCAGGGCCACCACCGATGATGGCGACTTTCTTGCCGGTCAGCCCGGCGCCGGCTTCAAACTTGAAACCTTCCTTGAAGGCGTAGTCGCCGATGTACTGCTCAACGGCGTTGATGCCTACAAAGTCTTCGACTTCGCTACGGTTACAACCATCCTGACACGGAGCGGGGCAGACGCGACCCATCATGGCCGGGAAGGGGTTGGCGTTGGTGGAGCGGCGGAACGCGTATTCCTGCATGCTGACACCTTCCGGTGGCGCTTCGATACCACGGACGATATCCAGCCAGCCACGGATGTCTTCACCGGAAGGGCAGCTACCCTGGCAGGGCGGAGTACGGTGAACGTAGGTGGGGCACTTGTAGGTGTGATCGCCGTCAAAAATAGCGTCGTTCCAGCGCCCCCACTCGTGATCGCCTTCTTCAAATCTGCGAAACGTTAATTTCTTGTCGTCGCGAGACGTAGCCATGCCTGTTCTCCTGTTATCTGAACCGCTCAGGATTCAGTGTTGCAGTACGATAATCAAATTATACGGGTTATGCAGTTTCGGCTTCGCCCTGTTCCTCGGCGCTGCCGTCGAGTTCCGCTTCCTGCTCGGAACCCTTCAATACGATGGCGTTACTGACCAGCTGATGCACGCTGACAATCTGGTCCATGGTGAAACCGTAATACGGTAAGGTCTTCGCAAACTGGCTCTTGCAGATCGCGCAGATGGCCGCCAGATTGGTTACACCATGTTCTTCAGTGACTTTCTTCAGCGCCTCCATACGGGGCTGGGCGCCCTTGACGCGTATCTCCATGAGATCATCGGTCAGCAGGCCGCCACCGCCACCGCAGCAGAAGGTGGCGTCGTTGATGGTGTCCTGGTCCATGTCGTAGAAGTGGTTGCAGGATGCCTTGATGACTTCGCGGGGGATAATGAACTGACCGCCTTCCATCTGGCCCATGCCGGCGCCACGTGCGACGTTGCAGGAGTCGTGGAAGGTCAGTTTCATGTGATCGTTTTCCGCCTTGTTCATGCGCAGCTTGCCTTCCTTGAGCAGGTCGTAGGTAAACTCGCAGATATGTTGCGGGATCGGGTAGTTCTGATCGAGGAAATCGAACGGGCCGACGAGGGTATCCAGAAAGCTGTAGGCCACACGCCAGGCATGACCGCACTCGCCGAAGACGATGCGCTTGACGCCGAGTTCCAGTGCGGCTTCGCGGATGCGCATGGCAACGCGGCGCATGTTCTCGTAACTGCCGATGAACATGCCGAAGTTGCCTGCTTCGGACGCTATTGAACTCAGGGTCCAGGAAACGCCGGCTGCGTGAAAGACCTTGGCATAGCCCATCAGGCCGTCTACGTGGGGTTCGGCGAAGAAGTCGGCGGACGGGGTTACCAGCAGAATGTCGACGCCTTTCTCGTCCAGCGGCAGGCGCACCTTGACCCCGGTCTCATCCTCGATGTCTTCTTCCAGACCTTCCAGGGTGTTGGCCAGCGCCGGTTCCGGCAGGCCGAGGTTGTTACCGATGACGAAGACCTTGCCGATGATTTCGTTACAGTACTTCTGGCCCTTGCCGACGCTGTCGAGAATTTCGCGCGCGGCCATGGATATCTCGGCGGTGTCTATACCGTAGGGACAGAATACCGAACAGCGACGGCACTGGGAGCACTGGTGAAAATAGGTATACCAGTCGTCGAGCACCTCTTCGGTCAGGTCGACTGCGCCTACCAGTTTCGGAAAGTACTTGCCGGCAAACGTAAAGTAGCGACGGTAGACCTTGCGCAGCAGTTCCTGGCGCGCCACCGGCATATTTTTGGGATCGGAGGTGCCGAGGAAGTAGTGACACTTGTCGGTACAGGCGCCGCAGTGTACGCAAATGTCGAGGAATACCTGCAGGGAACGGTACTTGCCGAGTAACTCCCCCATCTTGTCGATAGCGACTTCCTTCCAGTTGTCCGGCAGCTCCCCCGGGAAGCCCAGCGGTTCCTGAAACTTGCCCGCCGCGACGAACGGCGTGGAGTGAGCCATTGCCCCTTCCTTGAGCCCGGGGACGATGGGATATTCGTTCAGTTCTGGTACGTCAAAATCAGCCATGCCTAATCCTCGAGTCCCTTACTGCTTCGCTTCCAGTTCTTTTGCCCAGTCAGCGATATGACGACGTTCACGCGAGCTGTCGGTCTGGTTTCGGGTCGGGCTGAAAAACACGCCCGGTGCGTGCAACAGCTTGCTGATCGGGAAAATGATCAGCAGTGTTATGACCAGGCCCAGGTGAGTCAGAAGCAACGGATCGCTCGGCAGCGGCTGCGGCGAGAGGTACAGCAACCCCAGGAAGAACGCCTTGACCGAAACAATATCGGTATGCACGAGGAAGGTCATGCCCATGCCGCTCAGGGCGATACCGACCAGCAGGGCCAGCATCAGGTGATCCGATGGTGTGGAGATATAGCGTATTCTGTCGACCAGGAAACGGCGCGCCCACAGCCCGAGCAGGCCGGCCAGCATGACATAAGCCGCGTATTTGCCGAAAGGCTGGACCCAGTTCACCCAGAACCAGACCGGTTCGGTGAAGTAACGCAGGTGGCGCAGCAGCACCAGCAGCATGCCGAAATGGAACAGGTAACCAAAAATCCAGGTCCATTTATTGGAGCGGAACAGGCTTTCGAAAAAAGCCACTTCGCGGAACAGTCGCATGACTACACCGGCCTCGGTACGAGGGGCCGGCATAGTGGGAATGACTAAGGGAGCAGGGGTCTGTGCGTACTTTTTGATACGCATGGCGAGACCGACCACGAGGATCACTGTCGCAGCGTAAAACAGTCCGACGTACAGAGTCGACACTAAAGACACGCTTCACTCTCCTTCAATACGGGGTGTTATAACAACGTGGGGGAGGCAAACAAGCTCCCCCACGATTATGGCACGCAGATGTTGCCTAGACGCAACCGGTCGGCTTGGGCAGACCAGCGTACTTACAGGCCTGCTTTGCAGGGCCGTAGGGGAACAGTTCGTACAGATACTTGCTGTTACCCTTGTCCTTGCCCAGTTTCTTACCGATGGCCTTGGTCAGCACGCGAACAGCCGGAGCGATCTGGTACTCTTCATAGTACTCGCGCAGGAAGTTGATCACTTCCCAGTGGGCGCTGCTCAGCTCGTCACTACCGTCGGCCTTGGCCATGATAGTGGCAACGTCGGGTTCCCATTGGTTCAGATCAGCCAGATAGCCTTCTTCATCAACTTCCAGGGACTTGCCATTTACTTCGATAGCCATCGTATTTCTCCTTGTTTGCAGCTCTAGTGCAAATCAGTTTCAGTTTATAACCAGGACTGGACCTTGTCGTATGCAGTGACCAGATCCACAAATCCGCCGTAATCGACAACCTCGAGGCCCTCGATGACGTGGTGTTCGGACATACCGCGTGCGGTAACGTCCGGGCCAAGTACGTAGATCTTGTGATCTTTAAGTGCGGACTTGACCTTCTCAGCAACCACAGTACCGTCGAAAGCGGCGTATACGCCGTCTTCAATCAGCAGAATGGCAGCACCTTTGACCGCATGACGCAGCGCGGTGTCCAGCGTGCGACGCTCAAAAGGCGATTTATTTACCGTGTGTAACATGGGCATAGTGTTTCTCTCCGTCTTAGAAGCTCAGGATGACTTCCTGCTCTTCCATCAGTTCGGCCAGCTGGTCTTTATTAACCACCTGAACCGGTATGACCAGATCGTCTGTGGTCAGACCGCGGGATGCCAGTGACTCTTTTTCCACATACAATTTCTCGACATCGTAGCCTTCCAGGGCACGGTAGGTCGGAGAGAAGTTCTTCACGCCGATAGCTTCGGTATTCTGTTCTTTCTTGATCTGATAGACGCCGTCATCCATGAATACAAGCGTAACGTCCTGCTCGAATGCGGCGGCGATCAGTACAACTTCCAGCGACTCCAGGGCATAGATGGTGCCGTAGGGAGCGCGGCGGTTGACATACATAAACTTGCGGACCGGGCCCTCAAGTTCGTCGTCTTCCCATGGTTCAGCCATAACTCTGTTTCCTCAATTAGTCGCCAAAAATGACCAGACGATCAGACTGGATGCCGGCTTCGATGAGCTGACCAAGGCCGGAGATACGGAAACCGTCGGCCATATTGTGGCCGTCTTTCCCCTGACGCTTGGCCTCGTTTTCATCGAGGATGCCGCGGCGTTGTGCTGCGGCAATGCAGATGACCAGGTCCAGATCGTGCTCTTTGGCCAGTGCAGTCCACTGCTCGGCGATGTTGCGGTCGTCCTGCGGGGGAACCGCAAAACTCGTACCGTTGTTAACGCCGTCGTGGTAAAAGAACACGCGGAAGATCTCGTGCCCCTTTTCCAGTGCAGCCTTGGTGAACTGGATTGCAGTGTCGGCAGACTGGTGCTGGTACGGACCTTCGTTTACCAGTACGGATAATTTCATTCAGCTTCTCCCGACTCAGAAACGGATGTGGGTAGAGGCATTCAGGCTGGCGCGGGCGCCACGCCAGTTATCCACGTGGTACTTGGTGAACGGCAGACCGGTTACTTCGAAGAAACGCGGCCAACCGATACGCTCAACCCATTCGTTGATACGTTCCCAGTCCTTCGCACCGGCCTTGTATTCCTTGAGAATACGTTTGACGATAGCCGTTGCTTCAGGCCAGCGTGGCGGATTGTTCGGGATACCGGAAGCCACCAGCTTCTGGAAGGTGGGCTTGCCGCGTGCGTTGGAGTGGTTGCCACCGATCCAGACAGCCAGCTTGGAGTGCTCGGCGTCGTTGATCTGCATCGGCGGGCAGGGCGGGAAGCAGGCGCCACAACAGATGCATTTCTTCTCGTCGACTTCCAGCGAAGGCTTGCCGTTAACCATGGCGGGGCGAATCGCGGCAACCGGGCAGCGGGCAACAACGGACGGACGCTCGCAGACGTTGGCAACCAGGTTGTGGTCGATCTTCGGCGGCTTGGTGTGCTGTACGTTGATGGCGATATCGCCCTGGCCGCCACAGTTGATCTGGCAGCAGGAGGTGGTGATATGTACGCGGTTCGGCATGTTCCAGGCGGTGAATTCGCCGATCAGCTCATCCATCATGGATTTCACAACGCCGGAAGCGTCGGTACCCGGGATGTCGCAGTGCAGCCAGCCCTGGGTATGGGCCAGCGAGGTCACGGAGTTCTTGGTGCCGCCAACAACGAAGCCGGCGTCGGTCAGTGCCTTGACCAGCGGGGCGACCTTGGCCTGTTCGTCAACGATGTATTCAATGTTGGAACGGATGGTGAAACGAATGAAACCGTCGGCAAACTTGTCACCGATATCGCACAGGGTGCGCAGGGTGAACACATCAAGAATACGCTGAGTGCCGGCCTTGACGGTGTAGACCTCGTCGCCGCTGTAGGCAACGTGGCGCAGAACGCCCGGCTGCGGGTCATCGTGGTATTTCCACTGTCCGAAATTCTTGCGCATCGCAGGATGCATGTACTGGAAACCGTCCGGGCAACCCGATTCGATCGGTTCCCTCATATCTGCCATTGACATGTTACTCTCCTAAAAATTGAGTGCTGTCTAATGTCGGCCGGAGCGGGGCAACCCGCTCCGGAACCAATGTGTACTACCGGTGATCAAGTCGGGGTGATTTAAGCACTGGCCTTTTCAGCCTGACGCTCGAACCACTTCTCGGCTTCTTCGTCCCAGCTGTCCATACGAACGTAGGAGCATTGACGCGGGTTGCTGACCATGTTCGGGTCAACGTCAACGTCGATCCCTTCAAGGAAGTTAACCAGACCGATACGCTCGATCATTTCACCGCAGCGCTCGTGCTCCAGACCGTTCTCTGCCCAGAAATCGATGATTTCTTCGGCCAGCTCAACCAGGGACTCGTAGTCTTCCTCGGTTGCCAGCTTCTTGAACGGAACCACCACGGTGCCCATCAGGTCACCGATCTTCAGGGTACGCTTACCACCGATCAGGATGGTGACGCCCTTGTCGTCGCCGGGGTGCAGTGCCTTCGGCATAACGTTCAGGCAGTGCATGCAGCGTACGCAGTTATGGTTGTCGACAGTCAGCGTGTCGTCATCGTTCAGGGTGAGTGCCTGGGTCGGGCAACGCGTGGTGACGTTGTCGATGATGTACTGACGGCCCTTCTTGGCCACATAGGCCTTGATCTCTTCCTGGTCGACTTTCATGTCGTCGCGCCAGGTGCCGATGACGGCAAAGTCAGAACGCTCGATGGAGTTCTGGCAGTCGTTCGGGCAACCGGATACCTTGAACTTGAACTTGTAAGGCAGGGCCGGGCGGTGCACATCGTCGGTGAAGTTGTTTACCAGGTGGCGGTGGGCGGCGTGCTCGTTGGTGCAGGACATTTCACAGCGGGCGGCACCGACACAGGACATGGCGGTACGTACGCAAGGACCGGCGCCACCAAGATCCCAGCCGTATTCGTTGACTTCGTCAAAGAAATGCTGGGTGTTTTCGGTGGTGGTACCGATGAACATGATGTTACCGGTCTGACCGTGGAAGGTCTGCAGGCCGGAGCCCCATTTCTCCCAGCTGTCAGCCAGTTTGCGCATCATGTCGGTGGTGTAGTAGTTGGCCGGAGTCGGCTGTACACGCAGGGTGTGGAATTCGCGGGATTCGGGGAAGGCGTCGCCGACTTCAGAGAAGCGCGGGATGATGCCGCCGCCATAACCGAACACGGAAACCGTCCCGCCTTTCCAGTAACCCTTGCGGGTTTCGTAGGAGTGCTCGAGCTGGCCGAGCAGCGAATTGGTTACCTTGCGAATGCGTTCGTCCGGGTGGTCGTCGCGCAGACGCTTTATGCCGGAAATAAAGCTCGGCCAGGGGCCGCTTTCCAGTTCGTCGAGCATGGGCGTGGGATAATGCTTATCAGCCATGGCCGTCTCCTTCCTGTTTGTTGTGGCGGATGCTGCGTACGTTCAGAGCCGCCGTTACGTTAAGTTATGAGCCGAAGTTCCCGTATCGGGACCAGAGTGACCGATACGTGCAACCACCTCATTAACAGGTGGTATGAAGTCTAGGAGCCTGTGTCTGGTCCGAGAACCCTACCCTTGGGGGGTTCGGCTATCCTATGGCTATCTCTTTGGGGGTAGATAAAACCCGACTATGTGCGGCCGGCGATTATACGGGCAGTCCCGCAAAGTTACCATGTCCGGAGAATCTATGAATATTATCAAAAGCTTATTTGTCGGCCGGGTTGTAAATATTCGCCTGTCAGGCTATTAGTCAGCCATTATCCCCATAAAAACCGAAGTTTAATCTGCCATATAGCATAATCAATTCTGCTAGAATTTTTGTTTCAGTTGAATGACGCGGCCTGAAGGTATGATCCCAGGATGATGACATCGAGTCCCCGGAGTGCGCTGCCAGGGAAAGCGGATAGTCCGTTCGATCCGGATGCCTGCGCGGCGTACGGTGCCTGGCGGGAGCGCAAGCTGGGTGCTGCGCCGCAGCGGCTTGGCGAACTGGTGCTGGAACTGGAGGATGCGGCATGTCTGAGTGCCACAGAGCGCAGTGCTATACTCGGCCGGCTGGCGTGTGCCAACCTGGTGGTCTACCGGCTTAAGGATCCCGCCGGCCAGAGCAGGCAGCTGATTCGTCAGCTCGGTTCCCAGCTGGGTCTGGAGCGGCTGGACAATAACCTGTGCGCCGATGAAGACGGTATCAGCGCACTGCGCGTGGTGAACGGGCGGCGTGAGGGTGAATACATCCCCTACACCAGCAAGCGCCTCAACTGGCATACCGATGGTTATTACAACCGCCCCGACAAACAGATTCGCGGGGTGATTCTGCATTGCGTGCGACCGGCCGAAGCCGGTGGCGAGAATGCCTTCATGGATCATGAAATCGTTTATATACAGCTTCGAGATGAGAATCCGGACTATATTCGTGCACTGATGGAGCCGGATGCCATGATCGTGCCGGCCAATATACAGAATGGCCGTGAGATACGCCCCGAGCAGGGTGGGCCGGTTTTTTCCGTCGATGCCCGCGGCCACCTGCACATGCGCTATTCAGCACGGCCACGCAACATTGTCTGGAAGGACGATCCGGTCACACAGGCAGCAGCAGAATACCTGCTGGGCTTGTTTCAGGCCGATTCACCCTATATATTCCGCCACCGGCTGGAAGCCGGACAGGGCATCATCAGTAACAATGCATTGCACTGCCGGACTGAATTCAAACACAACAGCGGCGGTGATCACGGCCGTTTGTTGTACCGGGCGCGCTATTTCGACAGGGTTGCGGACGTCAATCTCAACGGGTAAGCACCATGTTATGTCTGAGTGAAATACTGCTGCAGCACCACGAACTCCAGAGTTTCGATGAACTGATCGGCGTCGTTGGGAACAAGGCGCGTAGCGGCGAACTGTTTTTTCAGATGGATGTGCGGCCGCCGTTTCCGGATACCCCCGAGAGTTGGGAAGATCGGCTCGAGGCTGCATTTGCAGCAGCAGGTAAACGCTGAGGGCCGGCCGCTATGTTCTGGGAAGAGGAAAATGACGAAAACACATCGTACGTGGTACCGGACGATGTTGTGGACCTGGTCTATAGCATCAGCTGCAAGTGTTTGCCACTGGACCATGCCTACACATTTTCAAGCGCTATACGTACAGCACTCGCGTGGATCGATGACGAGCCGCAGGCTGGTATACACCTGATCCACGGTGCCGAATCCGGTAATGGCTGGATGCGTCCCGAGGACCCGGCAAATGAGTTGCTGCACTTGTCAAAGCGTTCGCGCATGACCTTGCGCGTGCCCAAACACCGTATCGGGGATGCTGAGGGGCTGACAGGCGAAAAACTGGATATTGCCGGCCATAGTCTGGAAGTCGGCAAGGCGAAGGTGAAGCTGTTCAGTGCGCTGCCAACCCAGTTTGCCCGTTACGTCGTTGTGCCGGAGGGTATTGACCACACGGACGAGGCGGCGTTTATGGCTTACGCCGTTGAAGAATTGAAGGGGCTGGATATTCGGATCCGCAAGCTGTTATGCGGCCGGACACATGCGCTGCAGCACCCCGATGGAAACCTGTATACCCGCAGTATTATGCTGGCGGACCTGGAAGTGGAAGAGGCTGTTGCTCTACAGCGGCTGGGTATCGGGCGGCACCGTAAAGTCGGGTGCGGGCTGTTCATTCCCCACAAGGGCATCAAGGCCGTGCATGAAATGACGGCCGACAAGAAACAATAAGATGTATATTTCCAACCTGGAG
>FXBF010000292.1_pt1 | contig 16727 bp, 30 predicted proteins | sample 5335321 | NCBI WGS metagenome assembly FXBF01 (sample SAMEA103928391, study PRJEB20085) | sediment metagenome | isolation source: sediment
TTGCGATGGAAGAGGGATTACGTTTTGCGATCCGTGAAGGTGGCCGTACTGTGGGTGCCGGCGTGGTCGCGAAAATTATCGAGTGATTGGCGTAACCGGGACGGATTGAATGCCGTCCCCGTTCTTTAGAGGTTGACATGGCAAATCAGAATATACGCATCCGCTTGAAAGCGTTCGATCATCGTTTGATCGATCAGTCGGCGCGCGAAATTGTCGAAACTGCACGCCGTACCGGTGCGCAGGTGCGTGGCCCGATTCCGCTGCCCACCAGGAAGGAACGGTTCACCATATTGATTTCGCCGCACGTCAACAAGGACGCCCGCGATCAGTATGAAATCCGTACCCACAAGCGTCTGATGGACATTGTGGACCCCACAGACAAAACCGTTGATGCGCTCATGAAGCTGGACCTTGCGGCCGGCGTTGACGTGCAAATCAAACTGAACTGAGAGTGGTGTAGGAGCGGGCGGAAGGTGAATTAAGATGGCAATCGGATTAATAGGCAAGAAAGCAGGCATGATGCGGGTTTTCACCGAGGACGGCGTTTCCATTCCCGTGACTGTGGTGGAAGTCGACCCGAACCGCGTCACTCAGATTCGTTCCGAGGCGACGGACGGTTACCGTGCCTTCCAGGTGACGACCGGTGCACGCCGTGCGTCGCGCGTGAACAAGGCCATGGCCGGTCACTACGCAAAGGCCGGAACCGAGGCAGGCCGTGGCCTGTGGGAATTCCGCCTGGCAGACGGTGAGGGCGACGATATTGAAGTCGGCAAGCAGCTCAGCGTCGAACTGTTCGAAGCCGGGCAAAAGGTCGACGTGGCGGGCACCACTATAGGTAAAGGTTTTGCAGGTGGGGTCAAGCGGCATCACTTTCATATGCAGGACGCTACACACGGTAACTCGCTTTCACACCGCGCACCTGGCTCGATCGGGCAATGTCAGACACCGGGCCGCGTGTTCAAGGGCAAGAAAATGGCCGGACATATGGGCGACGTACGCCGCACTATCCAGAATCTGGAAGTCGTACGCGTAGACGCTGAGCGTAATCTGCTGTTGATCAAGGGCTCCGTACCGGGTGCCCGGGGCGGTGATGTGATTGTCACGCCGGCGGTCAAGGCCTGATAGGGGAATCGGATTATGAACATTAATATGCATGGCGGTTCCAGCATGGATGTCTCCGATGCCGTATTCGGGCAGGATTTTAACGAGACACTGGTGCACCAGGTGGTACTGGCATACAGGGCCGCAGGCCGTGCCGGTACCCACGCGCAGAAGAATCGTTCTGCGGTAAGAGGCGGTGGAGCAAAACCCTGGCGCCAAAAAGGGACGGGGCGCGCCCGGGCTGGTACAATACGCAGCCCGATATGGCGCGGCGGCGGTAGAACCTTTGCCGCTACCACCCGGGATTATTCGCAGAAGGTTAACAAGAAGGCCTATCGTGCTGCCATACGCTCCATTTTTTCGGAGTTGGTAAGACAGGATCGCCTGGTGGTGGTAGAGAAGTTCGCTGTTCAGGCTGCGAAAACCAGAGAACTGCTCGGCAAGCTCAAAGAGCTGGATCTGGGCAAGGTGAATTCCGCCGGAGGCGGAAGAGAGGGTGCCCTGGGGTACAAGGTGAATTCCGCCGGAGGCGGAAGAGAGGGTGCCCTGGGGTACAATGCGCTTATCGTGCACGAAGACCCGGATGAGAACCTGTACCTGGCAGCGCGTAACCTGCCGCACATTGACGTTGTCGACCCGGATATTGCCGACCCGGTCAGCCTGGTTGGATTCGACAAGGTAGTGATTACTGTTGCCGCCTTGCGCAAGTTCGAGGAGAAGCTCGCATGAGCAAGGAGCGTATGAGCAAGATTCTGGTCGGCCCGGTGGTCTCGGAAAAGAGCACCCGTGTTGCCGATCAAAGCCGGCAGTTTGTGTTCAAGGTGCTGCGCGATGCCAGCAAGCCCGAGATACGCAAGGCTGTTGAGAGAATGTTTGACGTTACGGTTACCCGGGTTCAGGTCAGTAACGTCAAGGGCAAGATTAAACGTTTCGGTCAGACAATCGGCCGCCGTTCCGACTGGAAAAAGGCGTACGTGACACTGGCTGAAGGTTCGGACATAGATTTCGCAGGCACAGAATAATGGCTATCGTTAAGTGCAAACCAACTTCTCCCGGACGTCGCTTCGTCGTCAAGGTCGTAGAAGAACAACTGCACAAGGGTGCACCGCACGCACCGTTGCTGGAGAAAAAGAACAAGAGTGGCGGGCGTAATAACAAGGGCCGTATCACTACGCGCCATCGCGGCGGCGGGCATCGCCAGCGTTACCGCGTGATCGATTTCAAGCGCGACAAGGACGGGGTTCCGGGGCGTGTGGAACGTATTGAATACGATCCGAACCGTAGCGCGCATATCGCGTTGGTACTGTATGCAGATGGTGAGCGCCGCTACATACTGGCCCCGCGTGATATCTATGCCGGCGCCGAGATCCGTAATGGTGATGATGCACCGATCAAACCGGGCAATGCCATGCCGCTGCGCAACATCCCGCTGGGTACCATGGTACATAATATCGAGATGAAACCGGGCAAGGGTGGACAGATTGCCCGCAGTGCCGGTTGCGGTGTGCAGCTGGTTGCGCGCGAAGGTGCGCACGCGACATTGCGGCTGCGCTCCGGTGAAATGCGCAAGGTCCCGGTCAATTGCCGGGCCACGATCGGGGAAGTTGGTAACTCCGAACATAATCTGCGTTCGTTGGGGAAGGCGGGCGCAAGCCGCTGGCGCGGTGTGCGGCCTACGGTCCGCGGCGTTGCCATGAACCCTGTTGACCATCCGCACGGTGGTGGTGAAGGCCGTACCTCAGGTGGCCGTCACCCGGTATCGCCCTGGGGTATGCCGACCAAGGGTTACAAGACCCGCAAGAACAAACGTACCGATAACATGATTGTGCGTCGTCGCAGTCAGAAGTAACGATAGAGGTTAAAACAGTGCCGCGTTCAGTAAAAAAAGGACCCTTTGTCGATCTTCACCTGATGAAGAAGGTTGATGAAGCTGTGAGCAGTAACAGCCGCAGGCCGATCAAGACCTGGTCACGCCGTTCCATGGTATTGCCGGATATGGTTGGTCTTACTATCGCCGTTCACAATGGTCGCCAGCATGTTCCGGTTCTCATCAACGAAAACATGGTTGGTCATAAACTGGGTGAGTTCGCCGTCACGCGTACCTTCAGGGGACACGCTGCGGACAGAAAGTCCAGGTAAAGGGTTAGAGATATGCAAGCGTCTGCGAAATTAAGTCATGCACACATCTCAGCGCAGAAATGCCGGCTGGTGGCTGACCAGGTCCGTGGTCTGCCGGTTGAGCGTGCGCTGGAGATTTTAGCCTTCAGCAAGAAAAAAGCAGCCCACACAGTTCGCAAGGTGCTGGAATCGGCCATCGCCAACGCCGAGCATAACGAGGGTGCGGACGTGGACGAGCTGAAGGTATCTGAAATATGTGTTAACGAGGGGCCGACCCTTAAACGCTGGAATGCCCGCGCCAAAGGCCGCGCCAACCAGATTTTGAAACGCACAAGTCATATCCAGATTACTGTTGCTGAACAGTAACCGCGATTTGAGAGATTAAAAGAGAGCACGGCATGGGCCAAAAAGTACATCCAATCGGTATTCGCCTCGGCATTGTGAAGGACTGGACATCCACCTGGTATGCGGGTTCGGATAAATTTGCGGATTTTCTGAACCTTGACCTGGAGGTGCGTAGCTTTATCAAGAAGAAGCTGAAGCATGCTTCGATAAGCCGGATCCACATCGAGCGCCCGGCAAACAATGCGGCGATCACCATTCACACCGCCCGGCCAGGCATCGTGATCGGGAAGAAGGGTGAAGATATCGAGCGCCTGCGCGGAGAAGTTTCGCGCAAGATGGGCATGCCGGTGCATATCAATATCGAAGAGATCCGCAAGCCGGAAATCGAGGCACAGCTGGTGGCGGAAAGCGTTGCCCAGCAACTTGAGCGCCGCATCATGTTTCGCCGTGCCATGAAACGCGCGGTCGGCAATGCCATGCGACTCGGCGCACTGGGCATCAAGATTATGGTCGCCGGTCGCCTGAACGGTGCGGAAATCGCCCGTACGGAATGGTACCGCGAAGGTCGTGTGCCACTGCACACGCTGCGTGCCGATATCGATTACGGCGTTACTGAAGCCAGCACGACCTACGGTGTGATTGGTGTAAAGGTCTGGGTATTCAAGGGTGAAATTCTGGATCGCGACGAACAGAAAGTCGAGCCCGACGTTGCCAAAAAAGCAGCCGGTGGTAAATAAGGGAATCGCGAGTCATGTTACAGCCTAAAAGAACCAAATTTCGCAAACAGCAGAAAGGCCGCAACCGTGGCCTGGCGCTCAGCGGCAGCAAAGTAAGCTTTGGCGAGTTTGCGCTGAAATCCACCACGCGCGGGCGGCTTACTGCACGCCAGATCGAGGCCGCTCGACGCACCATCTCGCGCAAGGTCAAGCGTGGCGGGAAACTGTGGATTCGCGTATTCCCCGATGTGCCGATCACCAAGAAACCGATCGAAGTGCGTCAGGGTAAAGGCAAGGGTAATGTCGAGTACTGGGTGGCGAAAGTCCAGCCGGGCCGCGTGATCTATGAAATAGAAGGCGTATCGGAAGAGCTGGCGCGCGAAGCGTTCAAGCTGGCTGCGGCCAAGCTGCCGGTACGTACAACATTTGTAGTACGGACGGTGATGTGATGAATGCCAGCGATCTTCGTCAGAAATCGAGCGATGAATTGAAGCTTGAACTGGATGGCTTGCTGCGCGAGCAGTTCAATCTGCGCATGCAGAAAGGTAGCGGCCAGTTGAGCCGGCCGGACCGGATCAGGAAGGTGCGCCGTGATATAGCGCGCATCAAGACCGTACTGAATGAAATTATGAAAGCAGGTAAAGCGGCATGAGTGAAGACAGCAAGCTGGTTCGCACCCTGACGGGGCGCGTCGTGAGCGACAAGATGGACAAGAGTGCCGTGGTTATGGTCGAGCGTAAGGTCCGCCATCCGCTGTACGGGAAATATATCCGCCGTTCCACCAAGCTGCACATTCATGACGAAAACAATGAATGCAGGCAGGGCGATACGGTAACGATCCGGCAGTGCCGCCCGATCTCCAAAACCAAGTCGTGGCAGCTGCTTGATGTTGTCGAACGCGCGGTTGGTTGATTGAACCTTACAGAGTTGCTGGAACGGGAATTAAGTCATGATTCAGATGCAAACCAAACTCGATGTTGCGGACAACAGCGGAGCACGCCGTCTGCAATGCATCAAGGTGCTGGGTGGTTCGCACCGCCGCTATGCAAATATCGGTGACATCATCAAGGTCAGTGTGAAAGAGGCTATTCCCCGTGGCAAGGTGAAGAAAGGGGAGGTTTATAACGCCGTGGTGGTTCGCACTGCCAAGGGCGTGCGACGTGCCGATGGTTCCCTGATTCGCTTTGACGGTAACGCCGCTGTGTTGTTGAACGCCAAGCTTGAACCTATCGGTACCCGTATTTTCGGACCGGTTACGCGTGAGCTCCGCACTGAGCGGTTTATGAAAATTGTTTCGCTGGCGCCGGAAGTACTCTAGGCGGGAGTCAGGATTATGCACAAAATCAAAAAAGGCGATGACGTCATCGTCACAGTCGGCAAGGACAGCGGTAAGCGCGGAACCGTGCTGCGCATGTTGCCGGAAGTGGACAGGCTGGTAGTGGAAAACGTGAATATCGTCAAGAAGCACACCAAGCCCAACCCGCAGGCGGGTATCGCCGGCGGCATTATCGAAAAAGAAATGCCGGTCGATGTGTCCAACGTCATGTTGTTTAACCCGCACACCAAAAAGGGTGACCGCGTCGGTTTCAGAACACTGGAAGACGGGCGCAAGGTGCGTTTTTTCAAGTCCAACAACGAAGTTGTGGACGTTTGAGAGTGAGTTGCTGAGATGGTCAGATTAAAAGAACTCTATCGTGACGAAGTCGTCAAAAAGCTTACCGAGCAGTTTGGCTACAAAAACGTTATGGAAGTACCGCGTATTACCAAGGTGACCCTGAATATGGGTGTCGGTGAGGCGCTGGGTGATCGCAAGGTGATGGAGCATGCTGTCAGCGATATGGAAAAAATCGCCGGACAGAAGGCTGTTGTCTGCAAGGCGCGCAAGTCCGTCGCAGGATTCAAGGTGCGGGAAGACTGGCCCATCGGTTGCAAGGTGACGTTACGCAGCGACCGCATGTACGAGTTTCTGGATCGCTTGATCAGTATCGCGATCCCGCGGGTGCGCGATTTCCGCGGCATGAGTCCGAAATCGTTCGACGGACGCGGCAATTACAACATGGGTGTCCAGGAGCAGATTATCTTTCCGGAAGTGGACTACGACAAGATCGATACATTGCGTGGTATGGATATCGCGATAACCACCACTGCAAAAACCAACGAGGAAGGACGCGCGCTGCTGGCGGCGTTTAACTTCCCGTTCAAGAACTGAGGAACCGGCTCCATGGCAAAGACAAGCATGATACAGCGTGAAATCAAGCGCGCCAAAACGGTTAAGAAATACGCCAGGAAGCGCGCCGAATTGAAAGCTGTCATCGGCGATGTCAACCAGTCGGACGAAGATCGCTACAACGCACAACTTAAATTACAGGCGCTGCCGCGCGACGCCAGTCCCTGCCGTCAGCGTAATCGCTGCCGTATAACGGGTCGGCCACACGGTTACTACCGTAAGTTCGGACTGGCGCGCAACAAGTTGCGCGAACACGCCATGCAGGGCGACATTCCGGGCCTGGTAAAGGCCAGCTGGTAACAGCAGAGACAGGACAGAGGTACATACATTATGATGACGGATCCAATCGCCGATATGCTGACGCGCATTCGCAATGGCCAGCGCGCAGGCAAGGTAGCGGTGTCCATGCCATCGTCAAAACTGAAACAGTCCATTGCCGGCGTCCTGAAGGACGAAGGTTATGTTGCTGATTTTCAGGTTGGTGAAGAGGCCGGCAAACCGGTTATGAGTGTTGAGCTCAAGTATTATGACGGCCGGCCTGTTATCGATGTGCTGAAACGCATCAGTCGCCCCGGTCTGCGTATTTACAAGGCCAGCGATGAATTACCCAAAGTGCTGGGCGGGCTCGGTATCGCGATTGTATCGACGTCCAAGGGCGTTATGAGTGACAGAGCTGCGCGCGCTGCCGGTGAAGGCGGCGAAGTGTTGTGTTACGTATCCTGAATTGAGTACAGATCATGTCCAGAGTTGCAAAAAAACCGGTTGAGTTGCCCAAAGGTGTTGAAATCAACATCAACGGCCAGGCGATTACTGTCAAGGGCGGCAAGGGTTCGTTGTCGCGCGATATTCACAATTCGGTGGGTATCACGCAGCAGGACAATGTCGTAAGCTTTGCGCCAAAGGACGGCTCCAAGGCAGCCATGGCGCTTACCGGCACCACGCGTTCCCTGGTTAACAACATGGTGATTGGTGTCAGTGAGGGGTTCGAGAAGAAACTGGAACTGGTAGGGGTCGGTTACCGCGCCCAGGCCCAGGGTCAGAAACTGAACCTGACATTAGGCTTCTCGCACCCGGTGGACTACAAGGTGCCGGAAGGCATCAGCGTGGAAACACCGAGCCAGACTGAAGTTGTGGTGAAGGGTGTGGACAAGCAGAAGGTCGGACAGGTGGCTGCGGAAATTCGCGCCCATCGTCCGCCGGAACCCTACAAGGGCAAGGGTGTGAAATACGCCGGTGAAGTCATCGTGCGTAAGGAAGCCAAGAAAAAATAGTTTAATGGGGACGGATTTGAAATCCGGCCCGGTATGCAGAAGGTATCGATATGGACAAAAAGGCATCACGACTGCGGCGCGCGAGAAAAGTCCGCGCCAGGTACCGCGAAGTGGGCAAGATCCGCTTGTGTGTCCACCGCACGCCGCGCCATATCTATGCGCAGGTTATCGACAGTTCCGGCGACAAGGTGCTGGCAAGTGCTTCGACGCTGGACAAAGAACTGCGTAAGGATATAAGTAGTACCGGTAATCAGGATGCAGCTTCCGTAATCGGCAAGGCTGTGGCGGAACGCGCAAAGGCGGCCGGTATCAGTCAGGTTTCTTTTGACCGTTCCGGTTATAAGTATCACGGTCGTGTGAAGGCGCTGGCGGATGCCGCGCGTGAAAACGGTCTGGAATTCTAATCAAGGGTTTGCACTATGGCGCATGTCGATAATCAACAGAATTCGGACGGTCTGCAGGAAAAGCTGATCGGTATTAACCGGGTCGCCAAGGTGGTAAAGGGCGGCCGTCAATTTGGTTTTGCAGCCCTGACTGTCGTTGGTGACGGGGAAGGCAAGGTCGGCTTCGGTCGTGGCAAGGCGCGCGAAGTGCCGGTTGCCATTCAGAAGGCCATGGAGAACGCCCGTAAGAACATGCAACAGGTGGCCCTGAAAGACGGTACTCTGCAGTATCCGATTATGGCGAACTATGGTGCTGCCAAGGTGTATATGCAGCCCGCATCCGAAGGTACCGGTATTATCGCCGGCGGCGCCATGCGCGCAGTCTTCGAAGTGGTCGGTGTGCGTGACGTGCTGGCCAAATGCATTGGTAGCAATAACTCGATCAATGTCGTGCGGGCGACCATGAAAGGCCTGGCTGAAATGAGTTCGCCGGAAATGGTCGCCGCCAAGCGTGGCAAAAAGGTTGAAGAGATTCTGGGGTAAGCCATGGCTGACAAGACATTAAAAGTAACCCTGCTCAAGAGCACCAGCGGGCGACTTAAATTACACAAGGCATGCGCGGCCGGTCTCGGCCTGCGTCGCATTCGCCACACGGTTGAGGTCGCGGACACACCCGAGAATCGCGGCATGATCAACAAGATTTCATACCTGCTACAGGTAGAGGGCGCCTGACATGCGACTGAATACACTTAAATCCGCTGCCGGCAGCCGGGCCGAAGGCAAGCGCCGTGGACGCGGTATCGGCTCGGGTCTGGGCAAGACCGGCGGGCGCGGCCACAAGGGACAGAAGTCCCGTTCCGGCGGTTTTCACAAGATCGGCTTCGAGGGTGGTCAGATGCCCTTGCAGCGCCGCCTGCCGAAAGTTGGTTTCACATCGCGTGTCTCCCGGGTGACGGAAGAAGTCCGCTTGAGTGAACTGGCGCTGGTTGAAGGCGATGCCGTTGATCTGGCCGCGCTTAAAGCTGTGGGCGTTATCAAACAGAGTACGCTCTATGCCAAGGTTATGTTGTCCGGTGAAATCAACAAGGCAGTCACGGTGAGCGGCATCGGTGTCAGCAAGGGCGCACGTACGGCAATAGAAGCGGCCGGCGGCAAGGTTGAAGACTAACGTGGACCACTCAGGGCTGGACCACTGATGGCAGGACCCGGCGCAGGAGTCCTCGGTGAGATGGGCAAGCTGACGGAATTGCGTCAGCGTATCCTGTTTGTGCTCGGCGCCATTATTGTTTTTCGTATTGGCTCCTTCATCCCGCTGCCGGGTATTGACCCGATGGTGCTTGAGACGCTGGCCGAACAGCAGAAGGGCACCATCCTGGACATGTTCAATATGTTCTCCGGCGGTGCGTTGAAACGACTGTCACTGTTTGCACTCGGGATCATGCCCTATATATCGGCGTCGATCATCATGCAGCTGCTGTCGTTCACAGTGCCGGCGCTGGAACAGCTGAAGAAGGAAGGCGAACCGGGTCGTCACAAGATCACCCAGTACACGCGTTACGGCACCGTGATACTGGCGACCTTCCAGGCGATCGGTATTTCCACTGCCTTGCAGGGGCAGATGGTAGGTGGTGCGGCGCTGGTTACTTCGCAGGGCATGCCGTTTGTAGTTTCGTCGGTTACCTGCCTGGTCACCGGAACCCTGTTTCTGATGTGGCTGGGCGAACAGGTCACCGAACGCGGCATCGGTAACGGTATCTCGATTATTATCTTCTCGGGTATCGTGGCGGGGCTGCCGGCAGCAATCGGCGGTTCGCTGGAGCTGGTGCGCACCGGGGAAATGAATACCCTGAGTATTCTGTTCCTGTTTGCTATGGCGCTGGCGGTAACGGCCTTTGTGGTGTTTGTGGAGCGTGGTCAGCGGCGTATTACCGTTAACTATGCCAAGCGGCAGCAGGGCCGCAAGATGTACGCGGCGCAGAGCACGCATTTGCCGCTTAAACTGAATATGGCCGGTGTTATCCCGCCGATATTCGCGTCCAGTATTATCCTGTTCCCGGCCACGGCCGGACAGTGGTTTGGCAGTAATGAAGGCATGGGCTGGCTGAAAGATATTTCATCCTCACTATCGCCGGGTCAGCCCTTGTATATATTGTTCTATGCAATGGCGATTATCTTTTTCTGCTTTTTTTATACCGCCATCGTCTTCAATTCGAAGGAGACGGCGGATAATCTGAAGAAATCCGGTGCCTTTATCCCCGGAATTCGGCCCGGTGAGCAGACGGCGCGTTACATCGACGGCGTAATGACGCGGCTGACACTGGCAGGCGCCATATACATCACGTCAGTGTGTTTGCTGCCGGAGTTTTTGATTTTGTACTGGAACGTGCCCTTCTATTTTGGCGGTACGTCCCTGCTGATTATTGTAGTAGTGGTCATGGACTTTATGGCCCAGGTGCAGTCCCTGATGGTTTCGCACCAGTACGAAGGGCTGATGAAAAAGGCCAATCTGAAAGGTCACGGCCGCCCGGGATTGCTGCGCTAGGACAGAGTTGAACAGGTGAGATCATGAAAGTACGTGCATCGGTAAAGCGCATTTGTCGTAATTGCAAAATTGTCCGTCGCAAGGGCGTGGTTCGGGTCATCTGTAAGGATGGTCGCCACAAGCAGCGTCAGGGTGCGTGCAAGTAGCAATTGCCGGTTTTTAGTTTGAAATAAGGGGGTTTCTCCGGTATTCTTGCGGGTTCGGCGACTCGTAACCGGATTGCCTCGCTGAGGAGATAGGATTCATGGCTCGTATAGCCGGAATTAACGTTCCACCCCAAAAACATGCAGGTATTGCGCTGACCGCTATCTACGGTGTCGGCCGGACCTCCGCGCGCAAGATCTGCGACGCTTGCGGCATCAACCCGGCCACCAAGATCAAGGATCTTTCCGAGCCGGAGATCGAGTCTATCCGTGGTGAAGTCACAAAATATATGGTGGAAGGCGACCTGCGCCGCACCTTATCCATGAACATCAAGCGTCTCATGGATCTGGGTTGCTACCGTGGTATGCGTCACCGTCGCGGTTTGCCGCTGCGTGGCCAGCGTACCCGCACCAATGCACGCACCCGCAAGGGTCCGCGTCGCCCGATTCGTAAATAAATTGCTGGAAACAGGTATTCATAATGGCTAAGCCGGATTCAGGCAGCAAGCGCAAGAAGGTTAAAAAGAATGTGGTCGACGGGATCGCGCACATCCATGCTTCCTTCAATAACACAATTGTGACCATTACCGATCGCCAGGGGAATGCGTTGGCGTGGGCGACAGCCGGCGGTTCCGGTTTCCGCGGTTCACGCAAGAGCACGCCGTTCGCTGCGCAGGTCGCGGCCGAGCGTGTTGGCGAAATGGTCAAGGACTACGGGTTGAAGAACCTGGAAGTTGAAGTCAAGGGCCCCGGCCCGGGCCGCGAGTCCGCCGTGCGCGCCCTGAACAACGCCGGCTACAAGATTACTAACATTACCGATGTAACCCCGATTCCGCACAACGGTTGCCGTCCGCCCAAGAAGCGGCGCGTTTAGGGCGGAGGAGAGCAAATGGCAAAGTATGTTGGACCCAAGTGTCGCCAGTGTCGCCGTGAAGGCACCAAGCTGTTCCTGAAAGGCGAAAAATGCTACACCAGCAAGTGCTCGGTCGAGAATCGCGCTTTCCCGCCAGGGCAGCACGGTCAACGCCGCGGGCGCCTGTCCGATTACGCTACGCAGCTGCGTGAAAAGCAGAAGATGCGCCGTATCTACGGTGTACTGGAGCACCAGTTCCGCAACTATTACCAGAGTGCAGCCCAACGTAAGGGCTCCACTGGTGAGAATTTGCTGCAATTGCTGGAAGGGCGTCTGGACAATGTCGTATATCGCATGGGTTTTGCCGCATCGCGACCGGAAGCGCGCCAGCTGGTTCGCCACAATGCAGTCCTGGTTAATGGTAAGCGTGTCACTATTCCGTCCTATCAGGTTCAGCCGAATGACAACCTGACCGTCGCCGAAAAATCCCGCCAGCAGCTACGTGTGAAGTCTGCAATGGAAGTTGCCGAGCAGCGCGGATTTGTCGACTGGATCGATGTCGACCCGAAAAAGATGGAAGGCATATACAAGACGCGACCCGAACGTTCGGATCTCCCCGCAGAGATTAACGAGCATCTCGTCGTAGAGTTGTACTCCAAGTAAGTCAACAGGTAAGAGGACTTTTCATGCCGGGCAAGGTCAACGAGTTTCTGAAACCACGTATTGTCGATGTTCAAACGGTCAACGAGCGTACCGCGAAAGTTGTTCTGGAGCCGCTGGAACGCGGATTCGGTCATACGCTGGGTAACGCACTGCGTCGAATTCTTCTGTCTTCCATGCCGGGGTGTGCAGTCACGGGTGTGGAAATCGAAGGCGTTCTGCACGAGTACTCCGCGATAGAAGGTGTACAGGAAGATGTCATGGAAATCATGCTCAACCTGAAAGGGGTTGCGCTGCTGATGCATAACCGCGACGAGGCCACCCTGAGGCTGAGCAAGAAAGGCCCGGGACAGGTGACAGCGGGTGATATTGTCCTGGATCACGATATCGAAATTATCAATCCGGATTACGTAATTGCCAACCTGACCAAAGGTGGCGAGATTAACATGACCCTGAAAGTCGAAATGGGTCGTGGTTACGAACCGGCAACCGTACGTGCCGCCGCCAGGGAAGACGAAAGCAAGCCGATCGGTTCCCTGCAGCTGGACGCCAGCTTCACCCCCGTGTCCCGCGTCTCCTATACGGTGGATGCAGCGCGTGTTGAGCAACGCACCAACCTGGACAAGCTGATCATCGAAATCGAAACCAACGGCACCCTGGATCCGGAAGAATCGATACGGCGCGCTGCCACCATACTGCAAGACCAACTATCGGTATTCGTCGATCTGCAAAGCAAGGAAGAGGCCGAGCCGGAAAGTCCGGAAGCAGACATCGATCCGATCCTGCTGCGTCCGGTCGACGATCTGGAGCTGACCGTACGCTCCGCAAACTGTCTGAAGGCGGAAAGTATTTATTTCATCGGTGACCTGATTCAGCGTACCGAAGTCGAGCTGCTGAAAACCCCGAACCTGGGCAAGAAGTCGCTCACCGAAATCAAGGATGTCCTGGCATCCCGGGGTCTGTCACTGGGCATGCGCCTGGAAAACTGGCCACCGGCAGGGCTCAAGGAAAGCGACAAGCAATCCATCGTCGTCGGAATTTAAGGTAGGAAAGAACCATGCGTCACCGTCAAAGTGGGCGAAAACTCAATCGCAACAGCAGCCATCGTAAAGCGATGTTCAGCAACATGACTGCTTCGCTGATGCGTCACGAAGTCATCAGGACCACGTTGCCCAAAGCCAAGGAACTGCGCCGTGTCGCAGAGCCGCTGATTACCATGGCCAAAAGCGACAGCGTACACAAACGCCGCCTGGCATTCGCCCGTCTGCGCGATCGCGAAGTGGTCACCAAGCTGTTCAATGAGCTTGGCCCGCGCTACAAAGATCGCCCCGGCGGTTACCTGCGTATCCTGAAAATGGGTTTCCGTACCGGTGACAAAGCACCGATGGCACTGGTGGAGCTGGTTGATCGTCCTGAATCCGATTCCGGGGATTTTGAGGCAGTTGCCGAGTAGTCACCGCCTGGGCATGGGTTGAAACGCAAAAGCCGGGCACTGCCCGGCTTTTTTGTGGCAGATACAGGCATACCAGCGGTGCGCTATTATGAAAACATGATTGCAACCTTCACGGATTTTGGCGTGCCCGGCCCCTACCTGGGCCAGATGCACGCGGTACTCCACCGCGAAGCCCCGGGCATCCCGGTGGTAGACATTTTTCCCAATCTGCCCGCCTTCAACATCAAGGCCGCCGCCTACCTGCTGCCGGCCTACAGCCAGTACCTCCCCGAAAACAGCGTATGCGTCTGTGTTGTCGACCCCGGTGTCGGCACAGCACGGCGCGCAGCGGTGGTGCGTAGCGGCGGGCGCTGGTACATCGGCCCGGACAACGGCCTGTTCTCCATCCTGATCCGCCGCGCCAGCGACGCGCAGGCTTTTATTATCGACTGGCGTCCCGAACAATTGTCCAGCAGTTTCCACGGCCGGGACCTGTTTGCCCCCATCGCCGCACGACTTGCCCGCGGCGAGCCGCCACCCGGCGAAGCACACGAGCCGGCCGGATTAGTCACACCCGACTGGCCGGAAGATCTGGCGGAAATCGTCTACCTGGATCATTTCGGCAATGCCATCACCGGCCTGCGTGCCTCAAGCATAACCACAGCCGGCACCATTGAAATCGCGGGAAAGACATGCGAATTCAGGCGCACCTTCGGTGCGGCGGAACACGGCATACCGTTCTGGTACGAGAACGCAAACGGTCTGGTGGAAATCGCCCTGGCAGAGGGCCACGCAGTCCACGAACTGGGACTCGAAGTGGGTAGCGTATTCCGGGTGAACGCCGGTTCAGTCTGAACGCGCCCCCAAGGATTCTGTTGCATCGGCCCACGGTTTCAACAATGTCAGGCGGAAGACCTCGCGCACTGTAGGTCGCCCTTGCATAATCCGGCAGTACTTGCAGCAACTGCATACTAAAGCCGGGCTCCCGGACCTGCCAGGATAAGATGCCTGGTGGCTTGAAAATAAAGGAGTACAGGCGTAGTTTGCGTCAAAGGACGCGGGGCATATTAAACCTGGAAACCTGTTCAACTGCGGTTTCCAGGTTAAACATCAGGAGGCATTCACATGGAAGTGAAGGCGACATTCAAACCCGGTGAAAATGGAACGAAGCAACTGCTTCAGCAATACGGCGACCAGCTGGTATGTGTCCGTTACCGATACGACCGCGTGAAGCAGAAACGCTACAAAACCGTCGAGCTGATTGTCGAAGAGAAGGACTGGATCCCGGCAACAATTACCCGCCCGGATTGTCCCGTAAAACTGCGGATCGGTTTCAACGAGCTGGATCTGAGATCACTGGTAAAAGATGCCGGCGGCTACTGGGATTCGAAAAAGAAAGTCTGGGTTCTATCGTATCTCACGGCACATGAATTGGGTCTCGAGCGGCGTATACTTGAAGAATCGAGTGGTTTATAGTTTATAGATCTATATATGTAGTTGGCACCTGCATAAACTATAAAGGTACATATGGAAAAAGTTTATGGATATGCCAAGTCCAGATACACACTGTTATATTTAATAAGGATTAGAGGATGCCGGAAATACCAATAGACCCGCCTTTAACTAAAGAGCAAACTGAATTAGTTGTTAAATTATCTGAGGTGCAGTTAAGTAAAATTGATAATGCACTCCTATCTAATATTTCAACTCAATGGAGGAAGGTAGCAAGAATTGTAGCTACTACAATGTCAGAACAAGAGAATAGAGTAAATGGTATACCAGATGTATTTTATGCTCAAAGAGTATTGCTACTTGTACAAAAAGGCATCATAGAATCACAAGGAAACCTAAAGGCAATGCGGTTTAGTGAGGTAAAAATTGCAAATTAATCAAAATAATAAATATAACAAAACGCTCAAATTCGTTCCGTCCCTTCGGTCCTCCACCCGACCGCCTACGGCGGCGGTTTAGCTCAAACGTTAGATTTATCAGTGCAAATATGAAGGTAATAATCACCCTATTTGGTCGCTTAGTAGTTGCAGGTGTCATTGGGGCAATAGTTTTTAATAAAACAAAGCGCAGAGTAAAAGAAATGGATTATTTTGAATCGCTAAAGCAAGAACTTCCAACGTTAAAGAATATCTCGAATAGTGCTGGACCAAATGCATTCTTTGCTCAGGAAGCCCTGCGCTTTTATTCGATCGCCGGAACAATTAAGGATAATTTCACGCTCGATGAAAAAGCACAATTCGAAGAAAGAAACATGACGCATATACTTTTCCGATCACTTTTGGAAAACTATTTCCGCATTTTGTACATATTTGATAGTCCGGCAGATACCCAAACAAGATACGATTCAATCGTTGCTAATTTCAAACGAGAATACGGAAAGCTTCTAAATGAACCGCTCCTTCCTCGAAAAAATGAACTTGAGCCTGCTGGGTCTGGCTGGTCTCAGTTACCACGCAGTCTCGACATGAACAGCACGCTCGCGCAGGTGAAAAATGATTACGGCGATCGTCTAAGCTATCTCTACTTCGTGTATAGAATCGTCAGCTTTGACACTCATGGTAATAACATAAAGAGCATTGCAGAAGACGCTTTTGGGAAGCCCTGTAATTTTCCGGTACTGAAGTTGGAATTCGCAATTGATCTTGTCGCTAATCAGTATCTAATAATATTGGGAGGCATGCGTGACCGGGGCGAAATCTAACAAGGCGCTCGTTCGGACGCAAACTACGCTGCGCTTCGTTTGCGCCCCACAGCTTTAACGTTATGTTTTTAAAATTATGAAAATACTACTTGTTGCACTTGCGTTGCTTAGTGTAAGCGTAATTTCTCATGCACAAGCAAACAAGAATATTTCTACTTCTATTTGTAGGGCTCTTCCCCCAATCAAGTGGGTAGATTAACGTAGAGGGCATGAGAGATAAAGA
>FXBF010000293.1_pt1 | contig 16640 bp, 14 predicted proteins | sample 5335321 | NCBI WGS metagenome assembly FXBF01 (sample SAMEA103928391, study PRJEB20085) | sediment metagenome | isolation source: sediment
GCTATGGTCTGTCCGTTACTCCGCTGCAATTAACCCAGGCATATGCCACGCTGGCGAATGACGGTAGACGTGTGCCACTGAGCATCCTTCGTCGTAGCGATACCCCGGCGGGGGAACAGGTAATATCAACAACTGTCGCAAAGCAGGTTCGCAGAATGTTAGAACTGGCGGTCAGTGATCAGGGAACGGGTAAAAATGCACGTATCCCTATGTATCATGTAGCGGGCAAGACTGGCACATCGCGCAAGGTGAAAGGCAAAGGTTATTCAGAACTCTATTACGCAGTTTTTGCTGGTATGGCACCTGCAACAAGTCCCCGCCTGGCGATGGTCGTCGTTGTCAATGAACCGAGTGCTGGTAAGTATTATGGCGGTATTGTCGCCGCACCGGTATTCGCCAGTGTGATGACAGGTGCTCTGCGCCTTCTTGATGTGGCGCCCGATGATATTTCTGAAGACAGATTGCTGATAGCAACGGGTCTCAATGAAACTGGCCAGGAGCGCGACAGGTGAAGCCTGCCATGAACCCGAATCTACCGCCTATCAAGTTGTCGAGCCTGTTAGCAGGGATCAAAGGAGTCCCTGCGGCTGATGACCTTAGCGTGTCGGGTTTAGAGATAGACAGCAGAAATATTTCTACCGGAGAGCTGTTTATCGCACTGCCAGGTACTCGTCAGCATGGCAATGATTACATTGAAGCAGCTGTCAGGCAGGGTGCTGTGGCTGTTATTTATGATGCAGACTCGAGCTTGCCTGGGAATATCAATGCCAGGCTATGTGATGATGTGCCTCTGATCAAAATTACCAGTATCACTCAGTGGGCTGGGATAATTGCCAGTCGTTTTTACGGTGAGCCTTCACAGGACATGACCGTGACCGGCATAACTGGTACCAATGGAAAGACCACCTGTAGCATATTGCTGGTTCAGAGCTTTTCTCATCTTGGTGTCAGAGCTGGGGTGATCGGAACACTCGGTACCGGTTTATGGGGAGACATACACTCGACAACACACACCACACCGGATGCAGTGACGCTGCAAAGACAGATGTCTGACCTGCGCGGGTTGGGTGCTGAGCAATTGCTGATGGAGGTTTCCTCGCATGGCCTGCAACAGGGACGGGAGAGCGGTACGGAATTTAACACGGCCATCTTTACCAACCTAAGTCAGGACCACCTGGATTTCCACGGCAGTATGCAGCAGTACGGTGCGGCCAAGGCAAAGCTTTTTTACCAGAATGATCTGAATCTTGCTGTTATCAATATTGACGATGAATTTGGCCGGGAGCTGCTGGCCGGACCGGTCAGGGCAGAGCAAGTCATCAGCTATGGAATTGAAAGTGGTGATGTGCGCGCCTCACAGATCACGCTGCATGAAGCAGGAATTAAACTCGATATAGACTCTCCCTGGGGCGAGCTGCATATAGACAGCAGTCTGATGGGGCGCTTCAATGTTTATAACCTGCTTGCCTGCACGACTGCATTACTTGCTGCCGGATACAGGGCCGGCAATGTAGCCAGTGCCTTGTCTGTTGCTGAATCAGCGGCCGGGCGAATGGAATGTTTTGTTTCTCAGGGGATAACCGCAGTAGTCGATTTCGCACATACCCCTGATGCTCTGCAACAGGTGCTGATAGCACTGCGTGAACACATTCAGACAAGGCGGCTGATCTGTGTCTTTGGCTGCGGCGGTGATCGTGATCAGGCTAAACGTCCGATCATGGGCAGAATTGCTGAGCAGTTAGCAGATGCTGTCATCATCACCGATGACAATCCAAGGTATGAAGACCCCGCAGAGATTCGTGCTGAAATTATCGCCGGTATGACGGAGGCCACGCAAGAAATCGCCGACCGTCGCCAGGCAATCAATGTGGCATGGCAGCTTGCAGATAAGGGCGACATCATTTTGATTGCAGGCAAAGGGCATGAAGTAAGCCAGCAGATTGGTGATTTGAAAATCCCTTTCGATGATCGCCAGGTGGTGTCAGCTTTATTATATAGGACATCAGGGCCAGTGGGGGAGCAAGCATGATGCTTTCGCAGATGAGCCACGTAGTCGACGGTAGCTGCAGTGGTCCGGATGTTGCGTTTGATTCGGTCAGTATTGATACCCGCACACTCAGTAGCGGTGCCCTGTTTGTTGCGCTTAAAGGGCCAAATTTTGATGGCCATGACTATGTCTCGGCAGCCAGAGACAGGGGAGCAAATGCGGCCATGATATCCAGCCAGGTTGAATGCAGTCTGCCAGCAATTACTGTCAATGATACCCGTATTGCACTTGGTAAGCTGGCCGCAAGCTGGCGTGACGGATTTGATATACCGCTGCTGGCCGTGACAGGCAGTAATGGTAAAACCACAGTTAAAGAGATGCTGAAATGTATTTTTGTGCAGGCATGTGATGGTGAAAATGACAGTGTGTTATCAACGATTGGTAATCTGAATAATGATCTGGGTTTGCCATTAACATTGTTGCGTTTACGCGATAGGCATCGCTACGGCGTCGTCGAGATGGGGATGAATAATCCGGGTGAATTGTCATACCTGACGCGTATTGCCAGCCCGGATGTGGCGGTGATCACCAATGCAGCAGCTTCACACTTGCAGGGCCTGCAGTCGGTGGCAGGTGTGGCACGGGCAAAGGCTGAGATTTTCTCCGGAGTTAGAGTTGGTGGTGCGGCAATTATTAACGATGATGACGACTACGCAATTCTCTGGCGTGAGCTGGCAGGGACGTTAAAAATTATTGGATTCAGTCTGAAAAAAGACAGTGATGTGACGGCTGAATTTGATCTCTATAAAGATCACAGCCAGATGTTTCTGAAAACACCATGGGGTGAAGCAAGCTGTAAACTGTCATTACCCGGCCAGCATAATATCACTAATGCATTGGCTGCAGCAGCTGCGGCTGGATCTGTTGACATCAGCCTGGAGGATATAGTCTCGGGTCTGGAAGCCTGGCGGGGTGTTGCCGGGCGACAACAGTCGAAAACGATAAATGGCCTGCACGTAATTGATGATACCTACAATGCCAATCCTGCATCTATGCGGGCTGCGCTTGAAGTTTTAGCGATGCAGCCCGGTATCAAAATCCTGGTGATGGGTGACATGGGCGAACTGGGGGAGGATTCCGGCTCGTTGCACAGACAGACAGGTGAGCTGGCAAGAGAACTGGGTGTTGATAGCTGCTATACCCTGGGTAAGCAATCAGTTCATACGGCAGAAGCCTTCGGCGGGCAGGCACAGTCATTCAGTACGCCTGATGAGCTGCTTGCTTCACTGACAAAGGAACTGCGGGCAAACAGAAATCGACCGCTTAACATTCTGGTCAAGGGTTCCAGGGTAATGAAGATGGAACGTATCGTTGATCAACTGGATGAAAGCAGACATAGGGACTGAATATGCTGCTCTATCTATTTGAAAATCTGGCGGAAAATTACAGCGCCTTTAATGTCTTCCAGTATTTGACATTACGCGGTGTATTGAGCGTGGTGACAGCATTGTTTATCAGTTTACTGCTGGGGCCTGCCATGATTCGCAAGCTGGGCAGCCATCAGATCGAACAGGTAGTGCGTGAAGATGGTCCACCGACACATTTTGACAAGGTCGGTACCCCAACCATGGGTGGTGCCCTGATTCTGGTTGCTATCGTAATTTCTACTCTGCTGTGGGCAGACCTCAGCAACCGTTTTGTCTGGGTGGCGCTGCTGGTAACAATCGCATTCGGCATCATCGGATGGATCGATGATTACCGCAAGATAGTGGATAAGGACACGCGTGGCATGGGTTCCGGGCCGAAGTTCTTCTGGCAGTCGGTAGCGGGTGGCGGTGCGGCAGTTTATTTGTATGTCAGCGCACAAACGCCAGCGGAGATCAGTCTTATCGTGCCGATATTTAAGGATGTCATTATCTACCTGGGCCCCTGGTTCATTCTGCTGAGCTATCTGGTGGTGGTCGGTACCAGCAATGCAGTGAATCTTACAGACGGGCTTGATGGCCTGGCCATCATGCCCACGGTCATGGTTGCCGGGGGGCTGGGCATTTTTGCCTATGTCACCGGGCATTCAGTGTTCGCAGGCTATCTGGGTATCCCCTATATCGCCGGTGTTGGTGAGTTGCTGATTTTCAGTGCCGCACTGGCCGGAGCAGGCCTCGGTTTTCTCTGGTTCAACACCTATCCAGCGCAGGTGTTCATGGGTGATATTGGTGCATTGTCACTGGGTGCCGCACTGGGCATCGTGGCGGTGATGGTGCGGCAGGAAATCGTCCTGCTGATCATGGGTGGAGTGTTTGTGATGGAAACGGCGTCTGTCATTTTACAGGTGGCTTCATTCAAGCTCACGGGTAAGCGACTCTTTCGTATGGCTCCTCTGCATCATCATTTTGAATTAAAAGGCTGGCCAGAGCCGCGCGTTATTGTTCGTTTCTGGATTATCACCCTGGTTCTTGTCGCTATTGGGCTCGCAACACTAAAGGTGCGTTGATAGCGATGATGAATCAGCAAACACACGACAGGCCCGTTACTCCAGCGCATTATTTTATGGCGCCTGACAGGGGGGTTGAAGACAACAATGAGCAGGCCGATACAGATAACAAATGCTGTCAATTAAAGGGTAACCCAACCCACGCAGCGGTTATTGGGCTTGGGTTGTCGGGTTTGGCGGCAGCAGTATTTCTCAGTAAACAGGGTCTGGACGTCGACGTCTACGACTCCAGTCACAGGCCTGCTTTACGCCAGCAACTGGCCCAGCAGCTGCCTGATGTTCATGTACATTGCGGCAGTCTGGCTGTCGAGCACTGGAGTGATGACAGTCTACTGGTGGTATCGCCTGGTGTGCCGTTGAGCCATCCTGATCTGGCCGCGCTGCTAGCAACAGGTGTGCGCCCGGTTGGCGATGTCGAATTGTTTGCCCAGTGTGTGCAGTCACCGGTAATCGCTATTACCGGTTCAAATGGAAAATCTACAGTTACTGCCCTGGTGGGAGAAATATTGCAGCGCGCCGGGCATCGGGTGGCAGTCGGTGGAAACATCGGTGTACCGGTACTCGAATTGCTGGATGACGATAATAATGACATCTATGTGTTAGAACTCTCCAGCTTTCAGCTGGAAACAACCTGGAGCCTGAAACCAGAGATTGCCGTGCTGTTGAATATTGCAGCCGATCATATGGATCGTTATCAGGACATGGATCACTACATTGCCACTAAGCTAAAGGTGTATATGGGCAGCGCCAGGATGTTGCTTAATGCCGATGAGCCGTGCATTTTGCAGAGGCAGCAGACACAAAAGAGTGATAAAGAGCAGATTTTTTTCAGCTCAGCGATACCAGAAAAAGAACAGGATTTCGGTTTATCTGACATCAATGGCGCTGTGTATTTATGTCGTGGTGATAAGCCCCTGATTGCGGCGAACGATATTCATCTTGCCGGGCAGCATAATCAGCTCAATGTTCTTGCTGCCTGGGCACTTGCCAGTAGCGTGGGTGTTGCTGACAGCCTTATTAAAGAAGCCGTAACTGAATTCAAAGGTTTACCACATCGTATGGAGTTGTTGCATCGACTCAATGGTGTAGCCTGGATAAACGATTCCAAAGGCACCAATGTCGGTGCCAGCGTAGCGGCTCTTCGTGGTTTGCATGCTCCGGTGATCCTGATTGCAGGCGGTATTGCCAAGGATGCCGATTTTACCCCCCTGCGCGAGGCGGTCGTTGAACAGCATGTAAAAGCGGTAATTGTGATTGGCAGGGATGCCGGAAAGATACAGGATGCTGTTTCAGACGTTGTCTCTACCAGTCTGGCAGCTGATATGTCTGACGCGGTGGCGCAGGCCTCTGTGCTGGCAGAGGCAGGGGACGTGGTTTTATTATCTCCAGCCTGCGCGAGTTTTGATATGTATCAGAACTTTGAACAGCGTGGCGATGACTTTCGTCGTTGTGCAGGGAGGCTGGTCTGATGGCTGCTGTATCGCATGCTGTTAAAGCCTCTATGCCGTCGACTAAAGGCGCATACGCTTATGATCCTGGTTTGCTGATTCCCATCATTAGCCTGTTTGGTCTTAGTCTCGTAATGGTGTTCTCAGCCTCCATGAGTGCCAGCAGTATGGTGCAGGGGCCAGCATTGTCGGTGCTTAGACAACAGAGTTTGTTTGTCATTCTGGCGGTTCTGTTAATGATAGCGGTGTCACGAATTCCCCTTGGCCTGGTAGAAAAGGCAGGGCCGTTGCTGGTTCTTATGTCGATGCTGGTATTGGCGCTACTGCTGCTACCGGGAATTGGTACGGAAGTATGGGGCAGCGTTCGCTGGATAAAACTGGGCCCTCTGAATCTGCAACCGTCAGAATTTGCCAAGGTCTTTCTGGTCATATATATCGCGGGCTTCCTGACGCGAAAGCGAGAGGAAATGCGCATCTTCTCCCAGGGCATACTCATTGTGTCGATTGTGCTGGCGGTGTTTGGTGGCCTGCTGTTGATGGAACCGGATTTCGGCTCTGCCGTAGTCATTGTCGCCACAGTATTCGGCATGATGTTTCTGGGTGGTATCCGCTATCTGCATTTCTTTATTATTCTTGGTACAGCAGTTCTGGGCGGAATTGTTCTGGTGACGGCTGCGACCTACAGAATGCAGCGTATTACCGGTTTTATGGATCCCTGGTCTGATCCGATGAACAAGGGCTATCAATTGATCCAGTCCTATATCGCCTTTGGCCGTGGTGGCTGGAGTGGTATCGGACTCGGTGAAAGTATTCAAAAGCTCAATTATCTTCCGGCCGCGCGCACGGATTTCCTGTTTGCCGTGATCGGTGAAGAGCTGGGTTTTGTCGGTGTAATAATTGTCCTTGGCCTCTTCATAGCACTGATCTGGCGCGCCTTTTCATTGTCTCGCAGGGCTGAATCGCTGGGCAATCTGTTTGCCTGTCGCCTGGCCCAGGGTATCGGCCTGTTGATTGCCATTGAAGTATTAATCAATACGGGTGTGAATATGGGTGTGCTGCCGACTAAAGGACTGCCATTGCCCTTTATTTCCCAGGGCGGTTCCAGCCTGCTTGCTAGCAGTATGGCAGTGGGTCTGTTGCTTGCAGTATCACGCGAGACCACGCCGAAGCCGGGGAGAAAGCGATGAGCACGCTGATGATCATGGCTGGTGGAACTGGCGGACATGTCTATCCTGCGCTGGCGGTGGCGCATACCCTGCAGGCAGATGGTGTGAATGTGTTCTGGCTTGGGACGCGACAGGGCATCGAAGCGCGCATCGTACCTGAGAACGATATCGATGTTGAATGGATTTCTATCACCGGTATCAAGGGGAGAGGGTTGCCTGCACTTGTCTCAGCTCCGTTCAAAATTATTTATGCAATGTTACAGACGGCTGTCATCATTTATCGAAGACGTCCTGCAGCGGCACTGGGGATGGGTGGTTTTGTTTCTGGGCCAGGTGGGTTGATGGCAAGGTTGTTGATGGTGCCGCTACTGATTCATGAATCGAATGCTGTAGTGGGACTTACCAATAAATGGCTGGCAAAAATAGCCAGCGAGGTGCTGGTCGGTTTCCCTGAAGTGTTGATCGGTAGCCGCCACTATCACTATGTAGGAAACCCGGTGCGAGAGAGTATTGCGGCACTGCCGATTCCTGAACAACGATTGCAGGGGCGTGCTGGCAGAAGCCTGCATCTGCTTGTTGTCGGTGGCAGTCGAGGGGCGCAGGTGCTGAATGAGACCGTGCCTGCAGCACTGGCAAGTATGGATTCAGTTATTCGCCCTGAAGTGTTGCATCAGGCGGGTAGTGGAAAACTGGAAGCTACAGCAAAAGCCTATGATGAGTTTGCTGTGGCAGTAAACTGCAGCGAGTTTATTGATGACATAGCGGCAGCTTACCTGTGGGCCGACCTGGTAATTTGCCGTGCAGGTGCAATGACTGTTGCTGAGATCGCCGCCGCTGGCGTGGCGGCTATTTTCGTCCCTTACCCGCATGCAATCTATGATCACCAAACGCTTAATGCGCGCTTCCTGTCAGAAAGGGATGCTGCAATATTACTGCCGCAGGAACAAATATCTAATGAAGTACTGGCGGCGCTGATTAATGAATTATCAGCAGACCGTCCCCGGATATTGGCGTTATCGCAAAGAGCACGGGAATGTGCGTTAACGGATGCGAGCTGGCGGGTTGCGAAACTTTGTCAGGAGGTGATGCATGCGTAGATATGTAAAGCATATACATTTCGTAGGCATCGGCGGTGCAGGTATGAGTGGTATTGCCCAGGTGCTGATCAATCAGGGATATCAAGTGTCTGGTTCTGACCTGGCCAGTACAGCCGTGACACAGCATCTTTCTGAACAGGGTGCAAAAATCTATTTCGGGCATGCTGCTGAAAATAGTCATGGTGCCGATGTTGTCGTGATTTCAAGTGCAGTGAGTGATGATAATCCTGAAGTAGTGATAGCCCATGAAACCAAGGTGCCGGTCATTCCTCGTGCTGAAATGCTGGGAGAGCTGATGCGTTTCGCGAGAGGCATCGCGGTGGCAGGTACCCACGGAAAAACCACTACTACTTCACTGGTTGCCAGTGTCATGGCCAGTGGTGATATGGATCCGACCTTTATCATCGGTGGTCGCTTATTAAGTGCGGATGCCAATGCAAGGCTGGGACAGGGCGAATACCTGGTTGTTGAAGCCGATGAAAGTGATGCCTCGTTTCTGCACCTGCAGCCGCTGATTGCAGTTGTGACGAATATTGATGCTGATCATCTTCAGACCTATCACGGCGACTTCTCTGAACTGAAAGATGCCTTTATACAGTTTCTGCACAACATTCCCTTTTACGGGCTGGCAATCCTCTGTATTGATGATCCCGTAGTACGTGAGATTTTGCCGTCAGTAAGCAGGTCGGTAGTGAGTTATGGCTTTAGTGACGATGCGGATGTCCAGGCCAGTGATTTTAGACAGCAGGGTGTGCGCTCGGCGTTCAAGGTCAGTCAGAAAGCTACCGGTATAAAAATGGATGTTAGCCTCAATATGCCGGGCCGGCATAATGTGCTTAATACCCTGGCTGCTATTGCCGTAGCCTGGAACCTTGGTATTAGCAATGAGAAGATTATTGCCGGCCTGAGTGAATTTCAGGGCATAGACAGACGCTTCCAGATTAAGGGCCCGCTGGCATTTCATGCTGGCGAATTACTGATGGTTGATGACTATGCCCATCATCCGCGCGAATTGCAGGCCACATTAGCCGCTGCGGCGGCAGCATGGCCGGATCGTCGCAAACTGGTAGTGTTTCAGCCGCACCGCTACAGCCGTACGCGCGATTTGCTGGAGGACTTTGGGCGCGTCCTTAGTGTTGTTGACCACCTCATCGTTATGGAAGTCTATGCGGCGGGTGAAACGGCTGTTGATAGTGCTGACGGTAGAGCCCTGTGCCGTGCCATCCGCGCCCGTGGCAGGGCAATGCCAGTATTTGTCGAAGACCGTGAACAGTTACTTGAAGTGCTTGCAGATACCCTGCAGGCGGGTGATGTGTTGATTACTCTCGGCGCGGGAGATATCGGCCGCATTGCCCAGGAATTGCCAGGCTTTGTCAGCAAACTGTCAGGGCAGGCCACATGATGCCGGTGAACAGACAAAACTGGAATGGCCGGCTGCTGACCAACGAAGTGATGGCTAAACATACCTCCTGGCGCGTAGGCGGGCCTGCTGATTATTTCTATCAGCCGACATCCATTGACGATCTGGCAGCTTTTCTACGTGAATCCGATCCCTCATTGCCGCTCACCTGGCTTGGACTTGGCAGTAACCTGCTGGTAAGGGACGGTGGCTTACGTGGGATAGTCATACACATGTTGAATGGACTGAATAATATCTCGCTGGTTGAACAGGCACTGGTACGTGTGGAAGTGGGTGTTTCTTCCGCCAGAGTGGCGCGTTTCTGTGCCAACGGCAATCTTACCGGAGCAGAATTTCTGGCCGGCATACCGGGCTTGTTTGGGGGCGCGCTGACGATGAATGCTGGTGCATTTGGTGAAGAAACATGGCAAATCGTCGATTCTGTCGAAATGATGGACCGTAGCGGGAATCAGAACCAGCGATCGGTAGATGATTTTGCCGTGGATTATCGCTCAGTACATGGCCCGAAAGGCGAATGGTTTGTCGCAGCGAATTTAAGGCTCAAGTCCGGCCGCCGTGCAGAATCAAAAAGCCGGGTGCGTAATCTGCTGCAAAAAAGGAATGAATCTCAGCCGGTTGGTACCGCAAATGCCGGTTCTGTATTCAAGAATCCTCCTGGGGATTTTGCCGCCAGACTGATTGACATTTGTGGTCTCAAGGGAACGCGAATTGGTGGTGCCTGCGTGTCTGGTAAACACGCAAATTTCATCATTAATGCGGGTGGCGCAACAGCCGCAGACATCGAAGCTCTGATACTTCATGTACAAGCAGTAGTCTCAGAGCATGAAGGAATAAAGTTGCAGCCGGAAGTGCATATTATCGGGGAGGTCGACAGTGCCTGATTCCTCAGTTATTGATGATTCTATGATATCGGATTTCGGCAAAGTTGCCGTTCTCATGGGCGGTCCCTCGGATGAGCATGAGATTTCCTTATTGACGGGTAATGCCGTGCTTGAAGCGTTGCAATCGCAGGATGTTGATGCACAGGGCTTTGATGCCAGAGATGGTTCAATCCTGACTGACCTGCAGAATGCAGGCATCGATCGCGTTTTCATCGCCCTGCATGGTCGCTGGGGAGAGGATGGTGTGATCCAGGGTGCACTGGAAGTACTGGATATTCCCTATACAGGCAGTGGCGTTCTGGGATCCGCCATCGCAATGGAAAAAGCTCGATGTAAATTTATGTGGCAGGGAGCAGGCCTGCCTACGCCTGAGTTTATACTGCTAAAGACCGACTCTGATCTAGCTCTGGCTGCGGCGCAGATAGGCTTTCCTTTGGCCGTGAAGCCATCGCGTGAAGGATCAAGCCTGGGTATCAGTAAGGCTGGTAATCAGAAGGAACTGGCGCAGTCCTGGCAGGTGGCAAAAAAACTTGATGACATTGTGCTGGCTGAGAAATGGATAACCGGGACGGAGCTTACTGTTGCCATTCTGGACGATCGCGCTTTACCTGTAATCAGACTTGAAACTGCAGGGCAATTTTATGACTACGAAGCCAAATATCTCAGTGAAGAAACGTCCTACATCTGCCCATGCGGATTGCCCGCAGAGTTTGAAGAAGAAGTGCAGAAACTGGCGATCCGGGCCTTTGAAATAAGTGCATGCAGCGGCTGGGGCCGAGTTGATGTGTTGCTGGACGAGAGTCAAAAGCCTTATCTGCTTGAAGTTAATACTGTCCCGGGGATGACCAGTCATTCGCTGGTGCCAATGGCGGCAAAACAGGCTGGCATGGATTTCAATCAACTGGTGATACGGATACTGGAGACGACAGATGATTACTAACCCGAACGCTAATTACCCGACATTCAGCTCGACTGTGCGCGTGTACGACAAGGCGTCGGCATGCCGCTGTAGCCACTCTACAGCAAGTGCCGACAACGCAGTTCGTGGACGCGCACAGTCGAGCCCAGAGGGAGCGCCAAAGAGGGATCAGCTCAGCGTTGCGTCTTTTGGCAAGGACTCGGCCATTACCGGCAAGCCGCGCCTTGATCTGAACCCTCTTTGGCGCTCTGAATGTCGGGTAATTAGCGTTCGGGTTAGTAAGTGCCAACCGATTGTTGCACCACCCGGGCAACAAAAAGGAAGTCTGCTTAGCAGCCTGCTGCTGCTTTTCCTGTTTGCAGGCGGCATCCTGGTGTTTGCTGATTACCTGCTGCAGCCTGACCGCTTTCCCGTTTCGCGGATAAGTTTTATCGGCGAATTTCGGAACGTGGAGAAGTCAGCACTGCAGAAGAATGTGGCACCTTATATCGGGAATAATTTCTTTGCCATTGATCTGCAGAAGCTGGAGGCAGCACTGCGTGACATTGACTGGGTCTCAGATGTTTCAGTAAGTCGACGTTGGCCGGATACCCTGCAGATTAGTGTAAAAGAGCAGCGCTTAATCGCTGCATGGAATAAGACAGGCTGGGTGACCAGTGATGCCACCATAGTGGAAATACCCGGTATAAAAATGCCAGGCCTGCCGCGCTGGTCAGGTCCTGCCGGAACACAGGTTCTTGTGCAGCTGAGGTTTCAGCAATTTTCCAGTTTGCTGGCAGATGTCGGCATGCAGTTAAGGAAATTAAGCTATTCGCAGCGCGGCGCGTGGCAAATTTCGGCATCAAATTACTTACGCAATGAACAGATAAACATACGTCTCGGTCGTCGCAACATGCAGGATCGGCTTTATCGTTTTGCGCGCGCATATGGGCAGACGCTGGACAAACTTGAACAACGCCTGATCTCTGTTGACCTGCGTTACCCGAATGGTTTTGCTGTGAAGTGGGACATCATTGAAGAAACAGTACCGGTAAAAGCCGGATGAGCCGCCAGGTGATCAATATGACTGGTAAAACACGATGGTAAAAAAGAACGATAACAACTTGATAGTAGGACTGGATATAGGAACATCCAAAGTACTGGCCATTGTTGGTGAGGTCACAACTGATGGCGTGATTGAGATTATCGGTGTAGGTCATCATCCTGCCCGTGGTATGAAGCGTGGTGTGGTGGCAAATATTGAGTCGACAGTGCAATCGATACAACGTGCAGTTGAAGAAGCGGAATTGATGGCAGGCTGTCAGATATATTCTGTCTATGCGGGCATAGCTGGTGCTCATATCAATAGCTTCAATTCTCAGGGCGTGGTCGCCGTACGGGACAGGGAAATTGGCCAGGGTGATGTCGACCGTGTCATTGACGCGGCGCGCGCTATGGCGATACCTGCGGATCAGAAAATACTGCACATCCTGCCACAGGAATTCATTATTGATTCACAGGACGGCATCAAAGAACCCGTTAGCATGTGTGGTGTCAGGCTGGAGGCCAGGGTACATATTATTACGGGTGCAGTCAGTGCTACACAAAATATTATCAAGTGCATCCAGCGTTGCGGCCTGGAGGTAGATGACATCATTCTTGAACAGCTCGCTTCGAGTGATGCGGTGCTGGAAGAGGATGAAAAGGACCTTGGTGTTTGCCTGGTGGATATCGGCGGCGGCACGACCGACATTGCTGTGTTTACAGAAGGGTCTATACGTCATACAGCCGTAATCCCGATTGCCGGCGATCAGATAACCAATGATATTGCCGTGGCACTGCGTACACCGACAAATTCAGCTGAAGAAATCAAGAAAAAATATGGCTGTGCATTAACGCAGTTGACAGATCCAACAGATGTTTTTGAAACCTCCAGTGTTGGTGGGCGCCCACCGAGGCGTGTCGCCAGGCAAACACTGGCCGAGGTGGTCGAACCCCGGGTAGAGGAAATGTATGGCCTGGTACTGGCGGAATTACGCCGTAGCGGCTTCGAGGATCTTATCGGATCAGGCATCGTTTTAACCGGCGGCTCATCAAAGTTGCAGGGAATGGTAGAGCTGGCAGAGGAAGTGTTTCATCAACCGGTCCGGCTGGGTGTGCCGGACTACACAGGAGGGCTGAAAGAAGTGGTTTGCAACCCAATCTATTCAACTGGAATAGGGCTGATTCGATTCGGTAACCGCCGGCGAAATGACCCGGTTTCGTCAGAGAAAATGAAGTCGGGGATCGGGCCTATTATGAAAAAGATGAAAAGCTGGTTCAGTGGCAGTTTTTAATGACAGTGAAAATGAAAACTTTTTTACATTATTTACAGACAACAGATATCGGACCGTCAAAGAAGGAGATGTGACTATGTTTAAATTAATGGATACAACTAATCAACAGGCTGTGATCAAGGTGATCGGCGTCGGCGGTGGTGGTGGTAATGCCGTAGATTATATGATGCACAAGAATATCGATGGAGTTGACTTCATCAAGGCCAACACTGATGCGCAGGCTTTAAAAGACTCCACTGCACACTCAGTGATACAGATTGGCGCAAATCTGACCAAAGGTCTGGGTGCAGGCGCCGACCCGCAGGTGGGCAAGCAGGCGGCACTGGAAGACAAAGACCGTATCGCTGAAGCACTGGATGGGGCTGACATGGTGTTCATCACCGCCGGCATGGGGGGTGGTACCGGTACAGGTGCTGCACCGGTCATTGCACAACAGGCCAAAGAGATGGGAATACTGACGGTAGCCGTGGTTTCCCGACCCTTCCATTTTGAAGGCAATCGCCGCATGAAGGTTGCAGATCAAGGCATTTCTGAGCTTACAGAATATGTCGACTCGTTAATCACTATCTCAAATGAGAAGCTGCTTGATGTAGAAGATTCACCGATTACCGATGCTTTTGCGATGGCCAATGAGGTGCTACAGGGGGCCGTGCAGGGGATTGCTGAACTGATTACCCGTCAGGGACTTATCAACGTTGACTTCGCGGATGTTACCACTGTGATGCAGGAAATGGGTAAGGCGATGATGGGCTCGTCCGCTGCATCGGGCGAAAATCGCGCCGCCGAGGCAGTAAGTGGTGCGTTATTCAGCCCCTTCCTGGAAGGCTTTGATATCTCAGGTGCACGTGGCATGCTTGTTAATATAACAGCCAATACCAGTATTACCATGAGGGAGTTCTCTGAAGTTGGCGATGCAATATCAGAGTATACCCACGAGGACGCCATTATCGTTATCGGTGCTGTCATCGACGATGACATGGGTGACGAACTGCGTGTGACTGTAGTGGCAACTGGGCTGGATGATGTCTCTCGCACAGAACATAAACCAAGTCTGGTGCGAGGAGTGCATCCACAACAAGCAGATGCCAGCATACAGAATAACTATAGTGATCTGGATGAACCCACCATTCTACGCATAAATAAGGAGCGAAAAATGGGCGAGAAATTTGTGCCTGGAGAGGAAACCGGCTCTGAATACCTGGACATCCCTGCTTTTCTGAGAAGGCAGGCAGACTGATGCAAGGAGCGTATAAACGTAGTGTTTTTAACGACTAATGGTGAGTAATAGATGTGAAACTGGAGTACACAATTCCCTTAATTTCGTGTAGCATTGTCCACTTTATGGGCAAATTATAGAGGCTGCGCAAATTTCGGGGTGTTTTTTGACGAACTCAGCTTGAAAAGGGTAACACGATGATCAAACAACGCACTCTGAAAAATGTGATACGAGCCACAGGTGTTGGGCTTCACACAGGTGAAAAGGTTTATTTGACACTCAGACCTGCGCCGGTCGATACAGGCGTGGTGTTTAGGCGAATCGATCTGGATGTGCCCGTTGAAGTCCCTGCCATCGCAGAAAATGTGGGTGATACCCGATTATCCACATCGCTGGAGAAGGATGGCATAAAGATTTCAACGGTTGAGCATCTGATGTCAGCCTTTGCCGGACTTGGGATTGATAATGCTTACGTTGATCTGACAGCTCCGGAAGTACCGATTATGGATGGTAGTGCCGGGCCTTTTGTATTCCTGTTGCAGTCAGCCGGTATTCAGGAACAGTCCAGTGCTAAGAAATATATTCGAATCAGGAAAAAACTGAGACTGGAAGACGGTGATAAATGGGCTCAGTTCCAGCCTTTGGACGGTTTTAAGGTTTCATTCACCATTGATTTTGATCACCCTGTTATTAAGAATGCGATACAGGTTGCTACTGTCGATTTTTCAACTACTTCTTTTGTCAAAGAAGTCAGCCGGGCGAGAACCTTTGGTTTTATGCATGACCTGGAGACATTGAGAAACGCTGGTTTAGCACGTGGTGGCAGTCTTGATAATGCCATCGTCATGGATAATTACCATATTTTGAATGAAGATGGCCTGCGTTACGAAGATGAATTTGTCAAACATAAAGTACTGGATGCGATTGGTGATCTTTATCTGCTTGGACATCCCTTGATCGGTGAATTTAGTGCCCACAAGTCCGGTCATGAGCTGAATAATCGTTTATTGCGTAAGCTGATTAATGATGAAAGTGCCTTTGAGGTAGTATCCTTCGATGACCCGAAGGAAGCACCGATACCTTTTTCCGGAGTAGTACCTGTCACACAATAGCGAATGTATTGTCTGGTTTGAGAAGTAAACCAGGAAAGTAGCAAAGAAAAAGTTGTACAGAATTCAGGATCTTGAAGCAGTTTTAGCCAGTCGTACCAGCGATTGTCTGAGTTCAGGGTCTGACAGATGGCTGGCAGAACTAAGAAGTAGTTTTTTATTGCTGTCGGATAGTTTCTGGTGAAAATGGCCTGGCTTCTTTTGTGTAGTAGCCATCTTGCGAGGAGAGACCTCCAGCTTTATTTTTTTGAGACCAGCGAACTCGCGACTACGGCGTAAATGCCGTATTAGAGATTTTTGCTGTTGTCGAATGCGACTTAGCCAGATGGATGATTCTACTTGAAGAGTAAGGCAGTTTTCGTAGTATTTTCTGGGCTGGCAGACCTTCTGCAAGGTAGCCGGCGCGGTTCGTTGCCACAGACCTGTCAGCCAGTCACTGGATACCTGACGTTTCAGGCCACTTTGAGAGAGAAAGGATGAAATATGTTTCATATGCACTTTATAACGATATTTTTTATAGAAGGGAAATATACTTGAGGACTAAGGACTAAGGACTAAGGACTAAGGACTAAGGACTAAGGACTAAGGACT
>FXBF010000294.1_pt1 | contig 16621 bp, 15 predicted proteins | sample 5335321 | NCBI WGS metagenome assembly FXBF01 (sample SAMEA103928391, study PRJEB20085) | sediment metagenome | isolation source: sediment
GAAAGATTCGGCTAATGGAGAGCTCCGCGGTCAAAGTCTCTGGCGCCGCCCTTCGGGCGAGCCGATCACGGACGTAGGCCGGACCTGTGCAAGCAAGCGACAGACCGATGAAATGGCTTAGAGAGCCCTGGGTCCACTTTCTGATACTTGGCTTCGCGTTGTTCGCGCTCAGTGCCGTCCTGAGCGATCGAGGCGCGGACGACGCGAGTCAGCGAATCGATGTGACGTCAGCCGAGATCGAATGGCTGACCCGAAACTGGGAAGCCCGCTGGCAGCGGCCGCCCACCGAGACCGAGCTGCGCGGCCTGGTGGACGACTACATCCGCCAGGAGGTCCTCTACCGTGAGGCCCTGACCATGGGGCTGGACCGGGACGACGAGATCATCCGGCGGCGCATGGTTCAGAAGATCGAGTTCCTGACCGAGGACCTGGCCGCTCAAGCTCAGCCCACGGAGGTCCAGCTGCGGTCCTATTATCAGGAGAACCTCGACAAGTATAGACTCCCCGAACGACGCAGCTTCAGCCACATCTACTTCAACGTCGACCGACGCGGCGATGCGGCCGCCGTCGAGGCGGCGGAGGGTACTCGTGCCCAGCTGCTCGCGTCACCGGCTTCGGCGAGTTACGCCGAGCTCGGCGATCGCTTCATGTTGCCGCACGACTACTCGGCCCAGTCCGAGGCGGAGGTGGCGCGGCAATTCGGGCAGCGTTTCGCCGCCGCGCTCTTCGGTGTCGAGCCCATGGAGTGGCAGGGCCCCATCGCGTCGGGCTACGGGCTGCACCTGGTCCGAGTCGCCGAGGTGTGGGAGGGCAGCGTGCCCGAGCTGGCCATGGTCCGCAGCGACGTGCTGCGCGACTACGCGACGGAGCTGAGAGACCAGCTACGCGAGGCGATGTTCTCGAGTCTGGCGACCCAGTACGAGATCACCATCGATGATGACGCGATCCTCGCCGGCTCCATCGCGGTGGACTCCATGGGCGGGAGCCGATGAACCGGCGCTCGCCGATCTTCGCCGCGACCCTCGCCGGGTTACTCATCAGCTCGACGGGCCTGGCTCATGAAGGCCGGCCCGTCCAGGTCCAGATCAAAGAGCGGGAGCCGGGCGCCTTTCTCGTCCAGTGGCGGACTCCGAAGCTTCTTCCGCCTCAGGCGATACCCAGCCCGGTCATGCCGGAGGGCTGTCGAGCCGAAGGCGAACACGTCTTCCTCGATCAGCCCAGCGGTTGGCTGAATCGCCAGACCTATCGCTGCTCCGAGGGCCTCGCCGGTCAGAACATCGGCATCGACTTCCCGATCTACAATCCGTCGCTGACGACGGTAATCCGCGTGGAGCTCTTGTCGGGCGAGCGGTTCGCCCACGCGCTGGCCCCGCTGGAGGAGTCGTGGCGAGTGCCGGAGGCGAATGTCGGGTCCGTCGCCGCCTGGCTGCGCGACGCGCGGTTCGCCGCCCTGAGCGGAGTGCGGCACGTTCTGGGTCATTGGGTGCACGTCGCTTTTCTGCTGGCGCTGATACTCCTGGGCGGAGCGACGGGCTCGATCCGTCTCGTCACCGCCTTCGCGGTCGGGCAGTTAGCAGCGGCGGGAGTGACGGCGGCACTCGGCCGAACGTTCGAGCCGAGGGTCGCCGAAATCCTCGTCGCTATCGCGGTGGCGTTCCTCGCTCGCGAAGCGTTGCGACCGCTTCCCGAACGCCGGCGGCTGGATGGCCTGGCGGCAGGAGCTGGCCTCTTTCACGGGCTCGCCCTGGCTACGCTGGTGCCGGCGGCTCCCGATGCGGGCGGAGTGGCCTGGTCCGAGCTCCTGGTCCTCGTGCTTGGGATGGACGCGGCGATGTTGGGCCTGGCCCTCGTGGTCACAAGCGTAGGAGAGTTCGCGAAGCGCCGCTGGCGGAGCGCCTGGCTGCGTCCGGTCGTCACCTATGTCATTGGGGGAACGGGCGTAGCCGCAGCGTTGACCCTCGCGTTCGTTAGTCCCGCCACGGAAACGCTCGCGACGGTTAGCCCGCGACTCCCCGGCATGTCCGGGACGTCCACGGCGGGACTGCCGGGCTCGCGCCGGCTTGCGCCTCAGACCGTCGATGCGCCGGTCCAGAGCTACCTGGCCGTGGAACCCTTCGAGGTCCGAAACGAAGTGCTGGTTCGCGTGCGCGATCTGGCGAGCGAGATCGATCTCGAGGTCGGTGACGGCTACGTAGAAATAGATGCGCAGGAAGAAATAGCGCGGCGAATCGGCGAGCTGGTCATGTCGAACGCCGCCGTCGAGATCGACGGCGAGCCGGCCCAAGGGTTCGTCGATCGCGTGAGTTTCTTGACCGCTGACGCGACGGGTGTATTGCCGCGGCAGACCGCGGTACGAGAGGCGATGGACGAAGCCCTCGTCGGCGTCACACTCGTATACCTGACGAGCGGCATGCCCGACGATGTGCAGTTGGTCTGGGAGGCGTTCAGCGACGCGGTCCCGGCGATCCCGGCCACCGTGATCGATCCCGAAGCGTCGGTGTCGGCGACACTGACGGCCGGGCAGCCAGCGCTGCGTTGGGAGAACGAGCTGATGGAGAACCCGGTCCCAACTGTGGCCGGGGTTGCGGTCGAGCCGGCCAGGTTGCCATTGCCGCTCATCTCTCTGGCGCTCTTCGTTGCCGCGGTCGTTTTCTTCGTCAGCGGTCTGCGGGGTTGGCGACGGACAACCTCGTTCGCCGCGGCACGGATCGTACTCGCTCTGGCGCTCATCGCTGGACCGCTGGCTCAGCTTGCGGTCGCGCTTCCCGCGTCCATCAGTAGGACCATATCTGCGGGGCAAGCGCGGCGCATACTTGCGGGCGTGCTCCCAAACGTGTATAGAGCCTTCGAATTCCGCGACGAAGCTGCCGCGTACGACCGTCTCGCCGTAGCCGTTACGGGCGAAACATTGACCGACGTTTATCTCGAGCACCGGCGATCCCTCGAGATGGAAGAGCGAGGAGGCGCCCGGGCCCGCGTCGATGCCGTGGAGGTGCTCGACATCGGCGAAATCGAGCCGAGAGATGATGGGGGCTTCAACGCCGATGCTTCGTGGACTGTCGGTGGTACGGTGACTCACTTTGGACACCGGCACTTTCGCCAGAACCGTTACGACACACGCGTCGCTGTCGTGCCCGTCGATGGCCTGTGGAAGATTCACTCGATTGAAGTGCTCGAGCAGGAGCGTATTAGATGATGTTTGCGATACAGACCCAACCAACTTTACTGGAGGATTCGAGGTGAAAGTTCGACAGAAGGTGTTTCTCATTGCTGTCATCGCCGCGGTACTCGCGATGCCCGCGGCCACCCTGGCGGCCGCTCAGGACCCGGTGCCGCCGCCCGAAGCGCTCGAGGGTGCCTTCAAGACGCAGAAGCACTTCTCGCCGTACGCCGGGCGGAATTTCCCAACCCAGGTCTTCTGGGGCGACACGCACCTGCACACCGCCTTATCGATGGACGCGGGAGCCTTCGGCAACCGGCTGGGTTTGGACGAGGCGTACCGCTTCGCCCGGGGCGAGGAGGTCACATCGGCGACGGACCAGCGGGTGAGACTCTCGCGACCCCTCGACTTCCTGGTGGTGGCGGACCACTCCGACAACATGGGCTTCTTCCCCGACCTGTTCGCGGGCAAGCCGGAGATCCTTGCCGACCCGACGGGCAAGCGCTGGTACGACATGATCCAGGCGGGCGGGGAACGGGCGGTGTCGGCCGCCCTGGAGATCATCGACATGGCGTCGAGGGGGACCTTCCCGCAGTCGCTCTACTACGCGCCGGGTTCATCGTCATACCGCTCGGCATGGGAGGAAACCATCGAGGCGGCGGAGACCTACAACAACCCGGGCCGCTTCACGGCCTTCATCGGCTACGAGTGGACCTCGCTGGTGCCGCCGGGCAACAACCTGCACCGCGTGGTCATCTACCGGGACGGAGGCGACAGGGCGAGCCAAACTGAACCCTTCACGATGCTGGAGCCGTCGGGCAGCACGGACCCCGAGGATCTGTGGAAGGTCCTGCAGGCCTACGAGGACAAGACAGGAGGGCGGTTGCTGGCGATTCCGCACAACGGCAACCTGAGCAACGGGATGATGTTCCCGCTGATCAACCCGGTCACCAGCGGGCAGCTGACTCGCGAGTACGCCGAGACGCGGATCCGTTGGGAGCCGCTCTACGAGGCCACACAGATCAAGGGGGACGGCGAGGCGCATCCGTTCCTCTCGCCCGACGACGAGTTCGCCGATTACGAGACCTGGGACAAGGGCAACCTCAACCTGAGCCAGCTGAAGACGTCGGACATGCTGCAGTACGAATATGCCCGCACCGCCCTGCAGTTAGGGCTGCAGGTCGAGCAGCGGGTCGGCGTCAATCCGTACAAGTTCGGCATGATCGGCTCCACCGACAGCCACACGTCGCTCGCCACTGCCGAGGAGGAGAACTTCTTTGGCAAGCACTCGGGCACGGAGCCGAGTGCGATGCGATCGGAACACCCGGTACTCGCGTTGGGCGGCGTTACGATCATGGGTTGGGAGCAAGTCTCGTCCGGCTATGCCGCCGTGTGGGCGACGGACAACACGCGGAAAGCGATCTGGGATGCGATGAAGCGGCGTGAGGTGTACGCGACGACCGGCTCGCGCATGATGGTTCGCTTCTTCGGCGGCTGGGAGTTCACGGACGAGGACGCTATGAACCGGCTGCCGGCTGCGGTCGGCTACACCAAGGGCGTGCCGATGGGCGCCGACCTGCCACCGGGCCCGGCCGGTAAGTCACCGACGTTCCTCGTCGCAGCACTGAAGGACCCGCTCTCGGGTAACCTCGACCGCATCCAGATCGTGAAGGGTTGGGTAGACGCCCAGGACGATCGTCATGAGAAGGTGTACGACGTCGTCTGGTCTGACAGCCGCACGCCGGGTCCGGATGGGAAGCTGCTGCCGGTAGGCAACACAGTGGACGTCGCCAACGCAACGTGGACGAACAACATCGGCGATCCCGAGCTGATTAGCGCATGGACCGATCCGGATTTCGATCCGAATCTTCGTGCCGTTTACTACGCGCGGGTGATCGAGATCCCAACGCCGCGCTGGACGGCGTACGACGCGAAGCGCTTCGGCATCACGCTGTCGGCCGAAGTGCCGATGACCACACAAGAGCGCGCCTACACGTCGCCCATCTGGTACACGCCTGGGCAGTGAGGGCCGATCGATGAGAAAGGAAATGATGATGAAGAATCTGAGATGCCTGATCATCCTGTTCCTGGCGGGAGCCCCCCTCAGCGCACGAGCATTAGCTCAGGACCCCGTGCCGCCGCCCGAAGCGCTCGAGGGCGCGTTCAAGGCCCAGAAACACTACTCGCCGTATGCGGGGCGGAATTTCCCGACCCAGGTCTACTGGGGCGACACGCACCTGCACACCGCCTTGTCGATGGATGCCGGCGCCTTCGGCGCGCGGCTCACTCCAGTGGACGCTTACCGTTTTGCCCGCGGCGAGGAGTTGACCTCCTCGACCGGTCTGCAGGTGAAGCTGTCCCGGCCGCTGGACTTCCTCGTGGTGGCGGACCACTCGGACAACATGGGATTCTTTCCACGGCTATATGCGGGCGATGCCGAGATGCTCGCCGATCCCACGGGCAAGCGCTGGTACGGGATGATCCAGGCCGGTGGGCAGGAGGCTGTGCAGGTCGCGCTCGAGGTCATCGTGGCGTTCTCACAGAACGAATTTCCCGAAGCGCTGGCGTCGCTGCCTGGCACTAAAGCCTATCGCGATACCTGGGACGAGATGATCGATGCGGCGGAGGAGTACAACGATCCCGGCCGCTTCACGGCTTTCATCGGCTACGAGTGGACGTCCAATACCGGAGGCAACAACCTGCATCGCGTGGTGATCTATCGCGACGACGGCGACAGAGCCGGCATCATGGAGCCCTACACGACTCTGGCACCGCTGGGCAGCGACAACCCGCGCGACTTGTGGAATTGGCTGCAAGCGTACGAAGACAAGACGGGCGGTCAGATCCTCGCCGTGGCCCACAACGGGAACCTGAGCAACGGCATCATGTTCCCGATGTTCGATAGCTTCACCGGACGGCCGCTCGACGGTGCCTACGCCGAGACGCGAGCCAGGTGGGAGCCTCTCTACGAGGCTACCCAGATCAAGGGTGACGGAGAGACGCATCCGCTCCTCTCGCCGAACGACGAGTTCGCCGATTACGAGACCTGGGACCAGGGCAACCTCGATCTCAGCGTGGCGAAAGAGAACGATATGCTGCAGTACGAGTACGCGCGGAGCGGTCTCCAGATCGGTTTGCAGCTGGAGCAGGACATCGGCGTGAACCCCTACAAGTTCGGCATGATCGGCTCCACCGACAGCCACACAGGGCTCGCCACCGCCGAAGAGGAGAACTTCTTCGGCAAGCACTCCGGCACCGAGCCGAGCCCCGAGCGTTACAAGCATCCCATGGCCCAACTCGGCGACAAGAAGTACGAGAGCTGGGACATGGTCAGCTCGGGTTACGCGGCTGTTTGGGCGACGGAGAACACGCGTAAGGCGATCTTCGACGCGATGATGCGCAAGGAGACCTACGCGACTACCGGCCCGCGGATTCTGGTGCGCTTCTTCGGTGGCTGGGAGTTCACGGAAGAGGATGCCTCGAACCGCTTGCCAGCCAACGTCGGCTACACGAAGGGCGTGTCAATGGGCGGTGACCTGTCACCGGCTCCGAGCGGAAAGGCGCCGACGTTCCTGGTTGCGGCGCTCAAGGATCCGCTCTCCGGCAACCTCGATCGCATCCAGATCGTCAAGGGCTGGTTGGACGACGGCGGCGACCGCAACGAGAAGGTTTATGACGTGGTGTGGTCAGGCGACCGCCGGCCCGGCTCGGATGGCAAAGTGCCGCCGGTGGGGAATACCGTGGACGTGGCCAACGCGACCTGGACGAACACGATCGGCTCGCCGGAGTTGATCACGGTCTGGACCGACCCGGACTTCGATCCGGACCTACCGGCCGTCTACTACGCGCGGGTGATCGAGATCCCGACGCCGCGCTGGACGGCGTACGAGGCCGCGCGCTTCGGTATTACGTTGCCGGCCGAGGTAGCGATGATCACGCAGGAGCGAGCGTATACGTCTCCGATTTGGTATACGCCGGGGGGAGAGTGATCCATCTCGTCCTTGCCGCCATGGCGTTCGTTGGCGAGAGGCGGACTGACCGCTCTAAGCCCGATAGGCCCGGACGGTGCACACGCGCTGTCCGGGCCTTGTGCGGGCCATCGGCTCCCGTAGTAGATTCGGCCCTCGCAGACAGTCGAGCACTGGGATAACCAGGGGAGAGACGGATGAATCGGATACATAAAGTTGTAGCCGCGGCCTTGATCGCGGGGCTGTCAGCGACGCCCGCGAAGGCTCAGGAAGGGGGCTCGTTGTTCCTTGGGGTAGCAGCGGGTGGATCGTACTCGGGTCTGCGAGGTGACTACTTCTCGTCTTCGACCGCGGCACGGAACTACCAGTGGGGGTTCGTCGGCGGCGCGACATTCGAAGCCTACTTCAAGAGGGACTTCTCGATCAAGGTGGATGCCCTTTACACGCAGAAGGGGGCAGGAGGAATCCCCGACGGCGTGAACAACATCGATCTCAACCTCGCGTATATCGACGTGCCGGTGATGCTCAATTTCAATGTGCCACTGTCCTACAAGTGGAGTGTGGCATTCTACACGGGTATCTCGGTCGGCTTCAACCTCTCGTGTGATCTCAGTTCGTCGGACGGGTCCTCGACCTCTTGTACCGACAGCGAGGAAGGCCCGGATCCGAAGAGCACCGAGATCGCCTGGCCGTTCGGTCTCGGCATCGAGTACTGGCCGTCCGGGCGCACGGGCAACTATTGGGCTTTCGATGTTCGCTACGTTTACGGGATCTCGAGCGCGTTCGAGAATTCGGCCGCGAACGTAAAGAACCAGGTCTTGGAGTTGCTGGTACGCTACGCCTTCAAGATGAAGTAGTAAGAAACCTCTAGAGTGCCTGTTTGATCTTTGGAGAGAATGAAGCCGTTGCACCGGGCCTCCTTGGGGCACGATAAGGCCACCGCGGAGTTGCTGCGGGCACATGATCAGGATTGATGATCTCGAGTTCCGCTACGGGGAAGGGGAGTTCCGTCTCCAGGTCCCGCGTCTCGAGGTAGAAGATGGCTCGGCGACGGCGTGCATCGGGCCGAGCGGCTCGGGGAAGACGACCCTGCTGAACCTCATCGCCGGCATCGTCACCCCGCAGCACGGAAGCATCTTCACCAACGATGTCGAGGTCTCATCTCTCTCCGACGAAGAGCGTCGCAGCTTTCGCATCAAGACCGTCGGCCTGGTCTTCCAAGAATTCGAGCTGCTCGAGTACCTGATAGTCCTCGACAACATCCTGCTGCCGTACCGGATCAACCCCGCCCTGAAACTGAATTCGATTGTGCGCCAGCGAGCGGAGTCGCTCGCGGAGCAGATGGGCATCGGCGACAAGCTGGGTCGACACCCCGGCAAGCTGTCCCAGGGCGAGCGGCAACGGGTGGCGGTGTGCCGGGCGGTTCTTCCGGAGCCCACATTGCTTCTGACGGATGAGCCCACGGGCAATCTCGACCCCGCCAACAAGGGTCTCGTGTTGGACATCATCCTGGATTACGCTCGCGAGAACGCGGCGACGCTGATGACCGTCACGCACGACCACGACCTGCTGACCCGGTTCGACCGTGTGATCGACATCAAGGACTTCGGCGTGATCGGTGAGTCGGGCGGAGGTGGGGAGCGATGAAGCAGACGCTCTATCTCGCCTGGCGTTACCTGGCCTACCACAGAGTCAAGACGCTCATCCTGGCGTTTTCCATCACCCTGATCGTTTATCTGCCCATCGGACTTCGCGTGCTGGTGGATCAGAGCTCGCGCCAACTCACCGCACGGGCCGAAGCCACGCCTCTGATCGTGGGCGCCAAAGGCAGCCCGCTGGAGCTGGTGCTCAACACCCTCTACTTCAGATCGGACTACCCGGAGCTGATGCGCTATGCGCAGGTGACGCGAGTCTACTCGTCCCAGCTCGCCACCGCGATTCCCATGTACGTGCGCTTCAGCGCCCAGGGGTACCCCATCGTCGGTACCAGCTACGAGTACTTCGAGTACCGGGGTCTGGAGATCGTGGCCGGCCGCCAGTTGGGCATCCTGGGGGAGGCCGTGCTGGGTTCACGTGTGGCACAAGCGCTCGATGTGGGTCCCGGCGACTTCGTGATTTCGTCGCCCGAGAGCGTGTTCGATCTGGCCGGTGCATATCCGCTGAGAATGCCAGTGGCGGGCGTTCTGGGCTTCTCCGATACTGCCGACGACGATGCGATCTTCGTCGACGTTCGCACGACGTGGATCATCGAGGGGCTGGGACACGGGCACCAGGATCTCACACGACCCGAGGCGGCGTCGGTCGTGTTGACCCGCGACTCGACCAACGTCGTGGGCAACGCCGCCGTGCTCCAATACAACGAGATCACCGAAGACAACATCGACAGTTTCCATTTCCACGGTGACATGTCGCAGTACCCGCTGACCGCGATCATCGCGTTACCGCCCGATCAGAAGTCTTCAGCGTTGTTGCAGGGTCGATACCAGGGCGACGATGAGGTCGCGCAGATCACGCGGCCGGTGACGGTGATGAACGAACTGCTCGGCACGATCCTCACGGTGCAAAGCTTCATCACCGCCGGCGCGGTGATCGTCGGCGTTGCGACTTTGGCCACAGCGGCCCTCGTCTTCATGCTCTCTCTGCGACTACGTCGGCGCGAGATCGAGACGCTATTCAAGATCGGCGGGTCGCGCTCGAGCGTCGCAGCGGTGATGGCCTCGGAGATCGTCGCGGTTCTGCTGGCTGGCGTGGTACTCGCCGGTGGCTTGACGTTCCTGACCAGCCAGTTCGGGTCTGCGGTCATCAGGGCTTTCATCAGAATGTGACTGGCGTTTGAACGAATCGCTATTTGACTCCGACGCCGGAGGGAAGACGCGTGTGGTGCTGCAGTTTCTGGTCTTGACCTTAGTGCTTGCCCCCGTGTCCCTATTCGGACAGGAGCGATCTCAGGGGAGGCATCGAGACGAGTTCAAGGGTGTGGGGCCCTACCGCGTGGACATGTGGTATACGCAGAACGCGTTCGTCATGCGGAAGATCCGTCCCGAGTTCTTCTACTTAGCGGAAAAGGGTGATGCGTCTCAGTGGACGCTTCCGATAGAAGCGGAGTACGCGCTTACACGCGACTTCTCGATGACGCTCGGGGTGCCGGTCAACGGGTGGAGTGCAGAAGGTACCAGCGAGGCTGGGCTCGGAGACATCACCGTAGAAGCTAAGTATGCAATCCTCAATGAAGACTCCAAGATCTTCTCTGGCGTCTTGGGGGTCGATCTTCCCTCCGGGGACGAGGGAAAGGGGCTAGGTGAGGGGCACGTTTCTCTGGAAGTCGGGCCCAGGTTGTGGCTTCCATTCGGACGCGACGAGCGTTTCGAGTTTCAGCTCGCCACGCCCTTCGATATTCCGTTCGAGAGCGATGCAGACGTCGGTGGTGAGATCGATGCGGCTCTTGCCTGGACGTCCCCTCACGGGCTCACTTTGCTGGTGGAAGGAATAACGGATTTCTCGTTCGATGGAGGTGACCCGAACTGGTATGTTGCCCCGGGCCTTCAGTGGCAGCTAACAAGGGGTTACATGGTGGGCGCTTCTATCAGGCTCCCGCTCGGTGGGCCTGAAGCCGACGAACAAGATTATACGCTCGCTTTTGGCTTGCTCAAGGAATGGGAGATGCCGTGGGGCGAATAGGAGGTTTGGTACATGCGTGACTGGACGCGATGTAATGGCGTAGCGGCCCTGGGACTCGCCGCGGTACTGGCCGGGTGCGGCGATCAGAGGCAGTCGGACACGGCCGGGTCGGTAGAACGTGACGACGACGGGAAACTGACGGTCTACGTCGTGAACTACCCGCTTCAGTATTTCGCCCAGCGCATCGGCGGCGACCTGGTGCAGGTGGAGTTTCCGGCGCCGACCGACGTCGATCCGGCCTCCTGGTCACCGGACGCGGATGTGCTTTCCGAGTACCAGAGCGCCGATCTGATACTTCTCAACGGCGCCGGCTATGCGAAGTGGGTGAACACGGCGACGCTTCCCATGTCGAAGCTGGTGGACACATCGGTGGAGTTCACCGACCGCTTGATCACCGTCGAGAATGCCGTAACTCACAGCCATGGGCCGGAGGGTGAACACAGCCATGGCGAGGTGGCATTCACGACCTGGCTGGATCCGACCCTGGCGCTCGACCAGGCGCACGCGATCCGACAGGCGTTCGCAAGGGCGCTACCCGAAGAAGAAGAGGCGTTCCGTCAGCGCTTCGACTCGCTCGCCGACGACCTGCTCGCCCTGGACGAGAGCTTGCGGAATCTCTTCGCCGGGATAGGAGATCGCCCGCTGTTGGCCTCGCACCCGGTATACCAGTACATGGCCCGCCACTACGATCTGAATCTCGCCAGCGTCCACCTCGAGCCAGACGAGTACCCGTCCGAGAATGCCTGGTCGGATCTCAGGAAGCTTCTGGCAGATCACCCGGCGGAGTGGATGCTGTGGGAAGGCGAACCGACGCCGGAGACGTCGGGCACGCTTAGCGAGCTGGGTGTGCGCTCGGTCGTGTTCGATCCGAGCGGTAATGCGCCCGAAGAAGGCGACTATTTGACGGTAATGCGTGAGAACGTATCCAATCTGATAGAAGCGTTTGGCGGCTAGCGGGGCTCCGCGCCGCGGCGGTCGCCCACCTCGAAAGAGCGAAGCACGCGGCGCTCTGAATTCACGTCATCTTGCTGACGGCCGCCGAAGGCGAAGAGAGGAAGTCCGAACCGCACCGGTGGTCAGTCTTCCGGTTCGTCCAACTGATTCCGTAAGTCAGCGAGTTGGGTAGGTAGATCCCCGCGCCCGGGCACGTTGCTGAACTTCTGCACCCACTTCTCGAGGTAGCGCCAATCAAGGCCTGATCCTTTGCGGCGGACAACCGTCGCTGCGTCCTCCAGGTCCGTGGGTCGCCCAGCGAAGAGCTTGTGAATAATCAAGTCTTCTGCTGTCGCGAACGGCACGGACTCACCAGCCAATTCAACGATCACCGCACGCTTGATCGCCTCGCGCTCGTACGGTGTTATCGGGAGAAATCGACACGTGTACCGGTCTCAGGGTGGAGCACTGGTAGCACGAAGGATTGTCGCACGAATGACTCAATATCTTCAGGCAGTGCCCGGAGCTTCAGCACAGAGCAAACCTCGAGAACATCGGCCAGACGAGCGGGGCCGGCAGCGAGCGTGATGTCGATGTCTTCAGTCAGGCGCGGACGTCCGTGTAGCAACACAGCCTGTCCGCCGATGAGCATGAAGGACAAGCGTTGAGCGCGAAGCTCCCGGGAGATCCCGGCGATAAGATCGGAAAAGTCAGGCGGACGGCGGGAGTCCATTCAGAGCGCGTGCGATAGCCAGGTCCGGCTCGAGATCGGTCAACCAGTCTTCGCTAGCGACGACGCCCAACTCGCGGGCCTCCGCCCAAAGCGCGGCAAACCTCTGAAGGGCAGCGTCATAGCTCAGGTCGACCAGCGCCTCTCGTTCGTAACGCCGATTCAGCTCGCGCAAGAGGTGCGATGACCTGATCATGATCTAAATATAGCACTAAGTTCGGTTCGGGCCACGACCCGCCAGCGATGATGGGCATGCCCACCTATCTTGCCTTACCCTCGACATCAGGGCGCCGGTCGCCCCGCCACCTCAGAACCGCTCGCTGATGAACTCCGGATCCGCAGTTGCGCCGCAGCTTGCCCGCACCGCATCCATGATCTCGGCCTTAGAGAGTCGGGACAGCGGGATTCGAACCCGCGACCTCCTGAACCCCGTTCAGGCGACGAGCGTCCGGAGCTTTTCAGACAAGCCTCAGATTCAGGCGGAGGGCCGTCAATCTGCCGCAGGCGGGCGGAGACTGCCGAGCCTTGCATTATCAAAAGTTAACGACATCGTGCTGCTGCTCCAGCTTCTCGTAGACGTGCAGCGCCACCGGCTTGTCGGGCTGTGCGCTCCGCTTGTAGCTGACGAATATGCGGGCTTGGGGCACGGTGCCACGTCCTAACGGTGTGCGAACAGGTTACGGCTGCTGCCTGGGGGTCGCCGGGCCCCTCAATCTTGCTAACCCATTGCGAATATGGCAACAATGAGGGCCGCGGGGCGCCAGCAGCGACATGGCGCTTCTATCTTGGCGAATCAGACGCGCGGCTAGAAAGCGTGCTTAGGGTTCAGAATTTGTCGGCCGGAGCGGCGAGCCCCATGCGGCGCATCAGCTGGTTGTAGGTGGGGTGGTGGCGGAACACCCAGCGATACCAAAGTCCCAGTGCCAGGGTGGCGGACTTCTCTGCGTAGGCGCGTTCCAGCAGTTTCGCCACCTCGGCCGTATCGCCCACGGTGGCGTAGAGGCCGGCTAGCATCACGGGGTCCCAGTACAGCGTATCGGCCTCGGCTCGCGCCTCAGCGATCAGCGCCAGCGCTTCGGCGTGACGACCCAGCCCCCATAAAGCCTCAACGCGTACCCTGACATGTCCCCAACGGAGACCCCCGTAGCGCTCGGTTGCCCTCAGCGCCTCCTCATAGCGACCCTGGGCCACGCGGGTCGATCCCAGATTTGCGAGCGCACCCGGAAAGTCGGGGTCGACTTCCAGCACCTCTTCCAAGATCTCGGCCGCCCTGGCAAACTCGCCGAGGCCCATGTAGTGCTGACCGATCCCGTTCCCAATCTGCGGGGCCAGCGGGTCGAGCTCCCGGCCACGAAGTATCTCCACCTCGGCCTCCGCGTGACGTCCCATTACGTTGAGGAGGATCGAGTGCCAGTAGTGGGCAAAGGCGTTGTTGGGATCCAGCTCGAGGGCGCGCCGGTACGATCGTTCCGCCGCCTCCCAGTCCCAGTCGTAGGTCTGCTGCACGAATGCCAGCGACAGGTGACCGGCGGCCAAGTCGTCATCGCGCTCCAGCGCCGCGAGCGCCGCCGCCCGCGCTCTGGGCATCACGCTCTGCGGCGGCTCGTAAGTGTAGCCGGCCATGATCGAGTAGGCATCGGCGAGCCCGGCGTAGGCCAGCGCGTAGTCGGGGTCGCGCTCGATCGCTTCCTCAAAAGCCGCTTTGGCGCTGGATAGCCCCTCGCGTGTGCGCCTGTTCCAGTAGTAGCGGCCCAGCAGGTAGGCGTTGTAGGCGTCGATGTTCTCGGTCCCGCGCTTTGCGAGCGCCGCCGCCTCGGCGCCGGTCAGCTCGATGCGCAGCGCCCTGGCGATCGCCCGGGCGATCTCATCCTGCACGGCGAAGATGTCGGTCAGCTCGCGCTCGAAGGTCCGCGACCAGAGGTGGAAGCCGTCGGCGACGTTGATGAGCTGGACCGTCACCCGCACGCGGTTCTCCTGCTTGCGGACGCTCCCCTCCAGCACGCTGCTCACGCCCAACCGCGCACCCACCGTTGCCACGTCCTCGTCCCGCAGCTTGAACGAGGAGGTGCGGGCGGCGACGCCGAGACCCTCGATCCTGGCCAGTGAGTTGAGGATCTCCTCGGCCACGCCGTCGGCGAAGTAGGCCTGATCGGCGTCGGGACTCATGTCGGCGAAGGGGCGGACGGCGACGGAGGGGCCCGCCGTTGCGGCAACATCGGCGGCGGGCTCGGCGGCCGGGCCGCCGTTCGCGTCCGCGCCCCAGCCAGCCAGCTGGCGGCCGCCTATGAAGATGATCCCGGCGAGCAGCAGCGCCGTGCCGGCCAGCGCCAGTAGCCCGGCCGGCCAGCGGCTCCTGCGCGGCTGCGCGACGATCGCCTCCAGCTCGCCCGAGCGGGCGGAAGCTGCCCGCTGGACGCCCTCGGGCGTCAACTCGAGGGCCCAGGCGAGGATCAGAGCCACCGGAAACCCGATGAGGATCAGGGCGACGACGAGTGTGATCGACCAGTCCGGCAGGCCGAGGCGCGGGAAGATGATGTCGGCCACCTCGAGGGCGACGAAGCCGGTAGCGCCGTACGCCGCCGCGATCTTGAAGACGCGCCGCCGCTTCAGGTCGGCGAGGAAGGTCTGGTAGCACCTGGGCCGCGGGGAGTCTGCCATGGTGCACAAGATGGTGCGACGTCAGGCCGGCGCAAAGGCCCGGCCGAGCCCGCCCGCCGCGCTTCCTCCGGCAGCTTGGCCGGGTTGCGTTATCAAAAGTACAGTTATTATCATTTAATAGCGGGTCCGACCGTCAAAAGTTGTCGGCATTCGCTTAGAGCCATCAAACAACTTTTGATAGCCTCCGGCGCTATCAAATCCTCGTAGCGTACGGGATCACATGGCTACCGGCTTTTCGACACGAGCTGGACGGTTCGTCCAACAGGATATGGGGCCCGGCGGCTACTCTGCCTTCGTTCCCGCGCCCCTACCCCCGGATCCGCCGGTCGAGATCACGGCCGAGCTCCGCCGACTCCACGAGAGGCTGCCCATGCCCTCGGCCGGCTGGACGGAATTTCGGAGCGAATGGAACCCGACCGGCTGCACTACATGTACGTGCGAAAGGAGGCCGTGCTATCGAGCCAGATTGAGGGCACGCAATCCAGCCTGGTCGAGCTCCTGGAGTACGAGAATGCCGTCGCGCCGGGAACTCCTGTCGCAGACGTGCGGGAGGTCTCGCGCTACGTCGCTGCCCTCCAGCACGGCCTCGACCGGATTCGCACGGGCAGCCTTCCGCTGAGTCTTCGCCTCTTGCGCGAGATGCATCGCGTCCTGCTCCAAGACGGCCGCGGCAGCACCCGAGCGCCGGGCGAGTTTCGGCGTACGCAGAACTGGGTCGGTGGGACTCGCTTGGCGAATGCTCGCTTCGTGCCGCCGCCACCCGACAAGATGACGGTGGCTCTCGACAACTTCGAGCGGTTCCTTCACGACGAGTTCGGGCCGACGCCGCCCATCCTCAAGGCGGGGCTGGCGCACGCTCAGTTCGAGACGATCCACCCGTTTCTCGATGGCAATGGTCGCATCGGGCGGCTGCTCATCAGTCTGCTTCTGGTAAGTGGACAAGGTGCTCCAGCAGCCCATCTTCTATCTCAGCCTCTACTTCAAGCAGTACCGCGCGGACTACTACGACGCGCTGCAGCGAGTGCGGACGCACGGCGACTGGGAGGGCTGGCTCGGCTTCTATCTCATCGGAGTCGAAACCGTCGCCCGCGAGGCTGCGGCGACGACAAGCGCACTCTTGGAGATCTTCGAGCAGGATGGTCAACGTGTGGCGGAGCTCGGCCGAGCAGCGGGCTCAGCGCTGGCGGTTCTCGACCTGCTGCGACGCCGCGTCGTTCTCTCGCCCGCGCGGGCGGCGGAGGAACTCGGTCTCACCTGGCCGACCGTGAACAGCGCACTCAAGCGTCTTGAAGGACTGGGAGTCGCTCGCGAGATCACGGGCAAGAAACGTGACCGGCTATTCGCCTACTGGCGACAGCTGGAAATCCTGAATCAGGGCACTGAACCACTCGCGTGATAACGAACCGCAAGTGGAGAGTGTCGAGGAAATCGGGACGGCTGGATTCGAACCCGCGACCTCCTGAACCCCATTCAGGCGCGCTACCGGGCTGCGCC
>FXBF010000295.1_pt1 | contig 16569 bp, 16 predicted proteins | sample 5335321 | NCBI WGS metagenome assembly FXBF01 (sample SAMEA103928391, study PRJEB20085) | sediment metagenome | isolation source: sediment
AGCGCCTGAGTTGCGGTCCGATCATCTGTGCCGAGGGGTATTTGTTCGAACTAGAGCGCCGAGGCTATCTCCAGGACACCGACTCGCACCGGCACGTGCGGGCCATGTTCGAGGAGCAGGTGAGATCGGCCGAGATCTTCGATGTGCGTGATGTCGCAACCGACAACCGGGCGTTTTTCCGGACCGTCAGCGACCATCTGCCGATTGTTGCGAGATTTCGGGCTTGCTGGGCCTGATGATGATTAGGTGTAATGGCTCAGACTAGCTCGGACAGACAATGTCAGATTTGATCGAACCCGAACTTACACCACTTGACGGAACACAACCTAGGGCCGTGTGTCAGTTCCCGGAGAAGTTCAGCTCACGACGGACTTCAAGAAAAGCGAGTTGCGAATCGCACTGCGCCATTAAACGGACGAGGTTTCCGTTGAAGAGGCTAATTCCTAAGCGCAGGTGAACAGATACAACGATTGTCGCCGAGTTACGACGGCGATTGCACTTGCGACATTGAACGGGGCTCGTAATCGACACAAATCTGGGCCAACTCCGGTTCCGTCAGCGGCTCCTGAAGTAGGCCGCACTCGTAACCTGTATCGCTACTGAGACAAGAATCCTCACCACGCAGGTGCCGGCAAGTGCCACATATACCGAAAAGCGGGCGGTGCTGGTGCGTCAATACCTGCAGAAGTATGGTTGCAAGGCTCTCGGCCAAAGTAGAGCGCTTTTCCGAGGAAAGGACATACGACGCCGCCTCGACGAAGTGAAGTGGATCATGGCGAAGCAATCTTTGCGCCTTGGCCCTAAGCTCCAACCGGAATGAGCGACGGTCATGTTTCGCCGGGCGGCGTCGAAGATAATCCTTGTCGAGCAGCGCCTTGACGGTCTGCGATGCCGTGCCCGGGCTCGTACCGTGATAGAGCGCAAACGCACAGACGGTTTGCGAGAACCGATTGGCATTAGCAAAGTATCGGAGTGCCGCCCACTGGGCCGGATTGAGCCCTTTGGCGAAGGTGCCGCCGTAGGTACATCGGCCGAGCTGTTCAATAAGCTCGGCGGTGGACCGCTCAGAACGTCGTGTACGCCCGCTCATGCCAACATGATAATGAGCCCTCATGATCCTTGCAAGGCGGCCGTGAGTATGTTAGTTTTGAGTCGAAACTAATTGCGACTTGGCGGTGGCCGAGTGCCCGAGAATTTTGTCAGGGGCTGAACAGCCTCCTCCTGAGTTGGCGTCTGCCGTTTTGGGCGCCCCAGCCTGGCACCGAATCCACGTGACTACCGTTCCCCACCCCCCGGTAACGATTCGGTGACCAGGCTGATTTTTTCCCGCATTCCAGCAATGGGGAGCCGTGCAGGCTTTCACTGTCGTTGAGTATCAGGAGTACGAGCCATCCGGCCCATCCATCGGGTGCGTGCCTCCGATCAGGGCCCACGTTCCAAGCAAGCGATGCGCGAATTCCGACTGGAACTCCTCTTCTTGCAAGGCCCTTGTCATTGAGGTATGTTCGAGTCGAAACTATCTTTTTTCGATGCCGATGAGTAATGATGGACCCTACTGTTTCTGTGTCGAACATGGATGTCGCCGCTTGCGGGGGACACCGCAGACTGCGTGGCAGCGCGAGCGGGACGCATGGGCCCTTGACCTACCAGGACCAAGCCGGAGGGTTGAGAAACGAGAAATCCGCTGGTCGACGCGACGGGGGTACCCCGAACGCGCTGCGCAACTCGCCTAAAGTAAGTCCTGGCATCGGCGGGCTCCGTCCCTACATGGACGCAATCGGACAACGACCCCTTCTGACTGCGGCGCGAGAACGTGCGCTAGGGCGCGCGTTGCACGAGTCTCGAATTGAGATGGCACGAGTACTCGGCGGAGTCCCATTTTCGATTCACTATTTGCTCGACGCATGGCGGCAAGCCAAGAGTGGTAGACGAAAGCCGTCCGATGTCCTTCTCTGGCGGAATCGATTGCCGCCGCGTAATCCGACCAACGACACATCTGACGTAGAGTCATCAGCGAAGCCGCAAGCCGCCACGTCGCCCAAACCCGACGTCGCGATAGAGAAACTGGCCCGACTCATCACCGAGTGGTTACAAGGTGGCGCCAATGGTCTTTGCGGACCGTATGACGACCACGACCTACGGCGCAGGATGCAAGAAGCCTTTGTTGAGTCCTTACCGGCTTTCAATCTCCTATGTCAGATCCAAGCGGCATGCGTCGAGTACACGACACCGGCCAACCGACCCCCTCCGTCAGCATCTGCTGCTTCAGATTCAGATCGCGCGGGGCCAGTTCGAGGGACTCAAGACGAGACCCCTACCCGCTCTCAATCTTCGATCAATACTGACTCGACCCTGCCGACGTGCTTGCCGCCCGCGGCATCGCTATTTGGTAGTGACCCAGAAATTCTCGCTCATATTTGTCGTCGAGCGGAACGTGCCAGGATTCGCTACGAGCGGGCCCGCCGCCGCATGATCGAATCAAATCTTCGCCTTGTCGTGCACGTAGCGGTCAAGTGGTCGAATAAGGGACTTTCCTTAGATGACCTGATTCAAGAAGGAAACCTTGGCCTTTTGCGGGCGGTCGATAAGTTCGACTATCGACTCGGATATCGGTTTTCGACCTACGCCATACGCTGGATCTGGCGCGAAGCTCGGTACGCAATTACACACCAAAGACGCTTGATCCGACTGCCCGATCACGTGAACGACCGCATCGGGCGCCTGAACGGCGAACGAGTATCGCTCGAGCGACAGCTCGGCCGAGAACCAACCGCACAGGAGACAATCGAGGCAAGCGACTTGCCACAGCCCAAGGTCGTGGAGGCGATGCAGATGGTAGCACCCATACTGTCACTCGATGCGCCGATCGTAACCGGTCAACCCTCGACGTTTGTCGACATGACGCCGGCGCCCCACCGAAAGGAAGCAGCCGATCACGTGTATGAGACGGAACTCGCCCAACTCACGGAGCGAGTATTGCGCTCCCTCACAGATAGAGAGGCACTCGTGGTGCGGCTGCGATACGGGATCGGCGGCCATGACCCGTACACACTCGAGCAGATCGGCGAGGTCCTGGGGGTGACACGAGAGCGGGCACGTCAAATTCACAAGCGTGCGATCGGCCAACTGCGCCATCACACCGGACTGAATGAGTGGCAAGCTCTCTTTGTCTGACGTCCCCTTTGGCCTAAATGGCGCAGGCCCTAGGCAGCGAGACGGCGACTGTACAAGATTTCCGAGCTGTCCCGGTATGGCATGGAATTTAGTTGCTCCATCGAAACCCTGAAAGAGGTGGTGCTCGAACACCCCGAGGAGGCCCGCCAGCTTCACCGGGAGTTCGTCCATGCCGGGTCGGGTCCGGCCGTTCGCTTCCTTTTGGGCTCATTCGCTGCACTTTACAACTATACCGTCTCAGATTTCATGCAGCCGTTGCCGGCCTGCTGAGATGGCACGATTCGTTTCGAGCACTCTTGCTGAAGGCTTCGGATACCTGGATGGGCCAAGGTGACGCGACGGCTACCTTTGGGTGTCAGACATGGTGCTGCGAAAGGTCTTCATCCTCGACCAGTCCGGGAATGCGAAGGAGGTCATTGAAGTACCGCGGAAACGTCCCGCGTGTATAAGCGTGCCTCTTCAAGCTCGGATTTGTGTGGTTGCCGCCTGCTTTTTCATCAGCCGGTCGATCCTATTCGGTCGGGAAGCCCGAGGCGATCCAAGCGGTCGTTCCGCCCGCCAGGCTCTTGACGTTCTTGTAGCCGAGAGACTTGAGCAGCAACATTGCGGTGAGGGATTCCTCTCCCACGTTGCATAGGGCGATCAACAGCGCATTTCGATCACTGGGCAGAGCACCATCCCGATCACTTATCTGGTCGATGGGGATGTTTATCGCGTTCGCGGCGTGCCCCTGAGCGTAATGCGCCTCGGAACGGACATCGATCAGTATCGGCCTACCCGACTGTAACAGTTCCGCGACCTCACTCATGTCAATCGCGTCTGAGGATCGGCGCGCATGGTCAACCAGCGCCTTCCACCTCGCCTCGCCGAGACTTGGGCCCGTCGCGGCCGCATCGGCCGTTTCCGCGGGAAACAGCTCCGGCAAGTGTCTTCTCATCGAAGTGGCATATTTGAACACGTTGTCGGCAAAGATCACCACGACGAGCGTATTGGGCTCGTCCGGAACTACTTCAAACGTGCCCGCGAGCGCCATCCCCGAGCTCGGGCCGGCCATGAGGCTCTCCTCGCGATTCAGACGCAGGCAGAGCCGGTACGCGACCTCGTTGCTCACCTCCACCGTCCCGTCGTACTCGTCGGGGCGATACAGCTTCGTCTGGGCGAGCTGGCGGCTACTGCGCACCCCCGGAATGTCATGCCCTTCCTCCGGATGCACACCCAACACTTGCACCGCAGGGTTTTTCTCCTTGAGGAACCTGCCGGTGCCGGTGATCGTGCCGCACGTGCCCAACCCGGCGACGAAGTGCGTTACCTTCCCTTGGGTCTGTTTCCAGATCTCGGGACCGGTCGTCCGATAGTGCGCCCCGGGATTGGCCTCATTCTCGTACTGATTGAGCATGTGAAAATCGGGTCGTTCCGAGATCTCGATGGCCTTGGCGATCGCTCCCTCGGGCGCCCCGGGCGCGGGGCACAAAGTATCGTCCAGCTCAATCACATCGCTACCGAAAAAGCGCAGCACCGTTCGTTTTTCCAGCGGAATAGCCTCGGATAGTGGTGTCGTCAACTGATAGCGCTTGGCGTTCGCCATCATCGCCAAGGCGAGGCCGGTGTTTCCAGACGTGGGCTCGACGAGCTTTTCGATATCGTCGAGAATCCCCCTTTGTTCCGCATCGCGCAGCAGGTTGTCGGCGATCCGATCTTTGACTGCGCCAAACGGGTTGTACCACTCTAGCTTGGCGAATACCTTGGTATGCTTAAAGGGCACGACACGGTTCAGGCGCACCATCGGGGTAGGATTATCTTCGTTCGATAGCAGTCCAAGCACCGAATCGTACACACGCAACGTGTGTTCACTCATGTGTTCATATCCTCTTTTTCAGCAATTCCGTTATCCGTTCCGACAGTTATGCATGGGCAGCTGTAAGCATCGAGGAAGACCGGCAGGTACTGCGTAGTCGGATGGCTATAGATGTCGATCTCGCGGGCGAGCTCGTCAGCCAACTTGTCGGCAAGTCGCTCTTTGCACGTGGTCATGGCAGGGCTAGCGGGCGGCGCTCAGATACCCGGCCGAGGCTCGCCGTCGATCATCTCGCTCGAGCTCAAACGCGAGGTACTCCGCGATAGCCCGCATACCCGAACGCCCCGCCTCGGCCTCGGCGCTCGAGTTGTAGTTGGTGTTCGTATTGACATCGTAGGTGTAGGCCACACTTCTCTCGTCTACGATGAACTCGATTCCGGCGATGTTTATGTCGTTGGCCTCGAGGAAACGCTCATAGCGCGGAATGAGCGGGTGGCTGAACTCCTCCAGTATCCGAAACCGCGTTGCAATCGACTCGCTGGCCGGATCACCTGCCTCGCAGCTCTCGGCCGGACAGAGCTCGAAACCCTGCGCGGTATCGACCTCGACTGCGTAGAGAAAGCATTGGCCGACGAACTCGCAGCGCGTAATGCGCTCATCGGGTGCCGGCACGTACTGTTGAACGAGCGTCACGCCATCGATGGGCGGCTCGTACTCCGGACCTTCGAGATACGTGGCCAGCTCGTCGAGCGAGCGAAACAAGCGCACGCCAAGACCTTTCCCGCCCCGGTTGTGCTTGGTGACGAAGGGGCCCGCCATGTGCCGCGCCGCGCCGAGGATTTCGTCTCGCCCGATTGCGGCGACGGTGTGAGGCGTGCGGATCCCGTGGCGCTCGAGGGCGGTGAGCTGTGCGACCTTGCTCACCTCCAGCGCAAGCGCGTGGCTTGCGTTCAACACCCGGCGCTCGTGCAACTCGAGCCAGGCCAGCAGGCAGGCCGTGTACTCGGGACCATAGCGGTGATCGCGAGTGTGCGAGGAGGCGCTCATGCGATTGTAGAAGACGCCCTGGGGCGGGGAACGGGCGAGATCCAGGTGCCCTTCGTCCAGGAACCACAGTTCATACGGGAGGCCTAGGCGAGCGAGCTCCACCTCGAGCGGCGCGGTCCAGGCTTCGTTTTCGTGCAAGACGTGCACGCTTGCCATCGATGTCGTGTCCAGTAAGCCTTCGGAATCAGCATGTCAAAATATTTTTCCTCATATTGCAATATAATGGCTCTGAAAATGAATCATTTTCCGATTAACAACTGATTTTGCGAAAATTGTACATATCCCGAGGAGCCAACCGGAATGAAAGTGTCGGAACCAATAGAAACCCGAAGTTTGGGCCGAATCGACATCGCCATCCTCGACGCGCTGCAAACCGATGCCACCGTCTCGGTCAGTGCGCTCGCGAAGCGGGTCGGACTCTCGACCACCGCGTGCTGGAACCGGGTGCAGCGTCTGGAGGTCGACGGGGTAATCACGCGTCGGGTTGCGCTCGTCGATCCGGTCAAGGTCGGAGCAGGGCTCTGTGTATTCGTGAGCATTCGCACGAGCGAGCACTCGCGAGAGTGGCTGGAGGTTTTCGCCGAGAAGGTGAGCGCGATGCCGGAGGTCGTCGAGTTCTACCGCATGGGCGGCGACGTCGACTACATGCTGCGAGTGCTGGTATCAAACATTGACGCCTTCGACGGGTTCTACAAGCGACTCGTCGACGGTATCACGCTCGCGGACGTGACGTCGCGGTTCGCGATGGAGCGCATCAAACATACGACCGCCGTGCCGTTGCCCGAGCCGACGCGCTGATTGATTGATCGCCTTGCGTGCCGGGAACACGCGGGGTTGTGCGGACGTTGTGCCGTCTGCAGCGTGAACGCCTTCTGGCCCTGATGTGAACCGACCGCAATCCGGGCGTTTCCGCTACCATAGGGGCTTGCTCATCCTTTCCGTAAAGGCGGAGAACATGATGTTGAAACTGATGCTGATCCTGGTCTCGTCGCTGCCGCTGGCGTCGACCGAGTGAGGCAGCCAGGACGGGAACATGAGTAAGGTGCCGTTGCTGACCTTGACCACCAACTGATCCGTGTTCTCGGCGGTGAGTTCCGTGACCGGCGGCCGGATGATTGCCGTCTGCGGCCGGGGATCGTGGAAATTGACGGTATCGGCGCCTTCGTGGGTGCGCACATAGTAGACGCCGCTTAGGAAGTTGTTGGGATGGCTGTGGACGGGGTGCGAAGCGCCCTTCGAGTTCACGTTGGCCCAGAGGCCCGTAATCTCGAAAGCGCCGTCCCCGGTCTTCAGGAATTCCAGGACGATTTCGGCCGCGTCACGGATGCAGGCGACCAGGCCGCGAAACGCGTCCCTGTGGTGCAAATCCCTTTCCGACTGCCAGCCGCGGCCCGGCGCCGGTTCCGCCGCGGCGCCCCTCATCTCATCGAGGGTCTCAAGGACGTCGTTCTCGATTCCGAGACGGACCCCGGGCGCCACCTCCGCCTTCCAAACGAAGGTGGGGAACATGCGGAGCACGTCCGATTTTTCGATGGTGGTTCCCTGCGTCTCGACCATTCCACCGGCCCAACTTGTACCGAGCCCCGTGCCGGCGCCGGTCCGACCGCCGGCTCGAGGGGCCCATCTTACGCGGCCCGGTAGAATACGATAGATTTGGCCGAGGCTGAGGAAAGGAATGGAGCGGACCATGCGGGACATCGTCAGCGATATCCTTAGGTGGCCGTGGTTTTTCGAACCCCACGGCTACAACTTCAACGGCCATGTGGCCGCGCAATCTGGTAGTCGTCAGCGACGCCCTGTCTCCCGGCGCGCTGCTGGTCGAGTTCGTGAACGGGCTTCCCGTAGTAACTCCGGCCCGCCTGTATGCGGACCTCCTCGCCATCGGAGGGCGTGGACAGGACGGTGCCCAGCACCTCAGGGGAACGCAGATTGAATTCTGAACGTAGCCGTGCCGCCAGGGACCTCGCCCAAGACGCGCTCGTGTCTCTTGTCCACGAACTCGGCGATTTCGACCCGCCTATGATTGTGCTGGGAGGGCTGGTACCGGAGTTGCTTACCCGCGGCCAGGACCCGCCGGCGCCACCGCATCTGGGCACGACCGATGTCGATGTACTCATCGACCTTCAGGTATCGATGGATAAGAATCTCTCTCGCCGATCCTTCCGCTGATATCGCGCAGCTTCGACGCGACGCCGTCGATGTCGTGACGACCTTTATCTGCGAACTCGGAGGCGAATAGCTATCTGTTGGCGCCGGAGTGGTTGCGGCCATATTCCAGCACGAACTCCTTGAATGCCGCGGCCGTTGCCGACAGGCGCTTTTCCTTTCGGTGCACCAGATACCAGCGGCGCATGATGGGAAAGGACGCCACGTCGAGAATGGTTAGACGCCCCACCTCGATTTCCAGCTCCACGGTGTGCGCGGAGACCACGCCGAGTCCGAGTCCCGCCTGGACACTCTGCTTGATGGCTTCGTTACTGGTCATCTCGATACTTCCCGATGGCATCACGTCGTTGTCCGCGAAGGAGCGCTCCATGGCCATACGGGTCCCGGAACCGGCTTCGCGCATGAGAAAGGTCTCCTCGTTGAGCTGCGCCAACGGGATCCGGCGGCGCTTGCAAAGCGGGTGTCTCGGTGACGCAATCACCACCAGCGGGTTGTCCATGAAGGACTCCGCCACCACGTCCAGGCCATCCGGCGGCTGTCCCATGAGCACGATGTCGGTCTGATTTTCATCCAGCTGGCGCAGCAGGCTCTCACGATTGGTCACGTCGAGGCTCACGCGCACACCCGGGTGCGCGGCGCAGAACCCCGACAGCAGGCGGGTGGCGAAATAGTTGACCGTGGTCGCGACGCTCAGCTGCAGGCGCCCGCCATCGACGCCTTTGAGCTCCTCCATGGCCTGCGCGGCCTCCACCAGGTTGTCGGCGATGACACGGCTGTAGTGGTGCATCACTTCGCCGGCCTCGGTGAGATGGATGCGCTTGCCGGTCTGCTCGAACAGCGGCAGGCCGATGACGCTCTCCATCTGCTTGACCTGCATGGAGACCGCCGGCTGGGAGAGGAACAGCTCCTCGGCCGCGCGCGTGAAGCTCAGATGGCGGGCCACCGCGGCGAACACCTTGAGCTGGCGCAGCGTCACGTTCATGGGCGGTCGGTCCCGGGGGCTTCCATAAGGCTTACCTTATTGTCGGGGCCAGGATACCCGATTAGATTTTATAGTCCAGCCGTCCGCCCCCCGGCGCCCATAAGGAGTTCCTTATTGTGGCCATCAAAAACATTGAATGCCCTTTATGAGCCGGGGTGATATGTTTTTGCCTGCTCTCAACTGCCGATTCGGGGATCGACCTCGGGGATACCAGCATGTCCGCAGCTCGCCGCGACCTCGCCAACGCCGTACGTGCCCTGTCCATGGACGCCGTCGAGAAGGCCAACTCCGGCCACCCCGGCGCCCCCATGGGCATGGCGGATATTGCCGAGGTGCTGTGGAACGACTTCCTCGAGCACAATCCCGCGAATCCCGCCTGGACCAATCGCGATCGCTTCGTGCTCTCCAACGGGCACGGCTCCATGCTTCTCTACGCCCTGCTGCACCTGAGCGGCTACGACTTACCCATCGAGGAGATCAAGCGCTTCCGGCAACTGCACTCCATGACACCCGGGCATCCCGAGTACGGCGACGCGCCGGGCGTCGAGACCACCACCGGTCCCCTCGGCCAGGGGCTCGCCAATGCCGTCGGCATGGCCGTTGCCGAGCGCACCCTCGCGGCCCGCTTCAACCGCGACGGCCACGCGCTCATCGACCACTTCACCTATGTCTTTGCCGGCGACGGTTGTCTCATGGAAGGGATCTCCCACGAGGTCTGCTCGCTGGCCGGCACCCTCGGGCTCGGCAAGCTGCTCGTTTTCTACGACGACAACGGCATCTCCATCGACGGTGACGTCAAAGGCTGGTTCACCGACGACACGCCGGGCCGTTTCGCGTCCTATGGATGGCACGTGATTGCGCAGGTCGACGGCCACGACCCGGGCGCCGTCAAGAAGGCCATCGAAGACGCGCGTGCCGACACCGATCGGCCATCGCTCATCTGCTGCCAGACCATCATCGGTTGGGGCTCGCCCAACAAGCAGGGCAAGGAGGATTGCCACGGCGCCGCCCTCGGTGAGCGGGAAGTACGCCTGACACGCGACGCCATCGGCTGGTCGCATCCGCCGTTCGTGGTACCGCAGGACATCTACGCTGCCTGGGACGCGCGCGATCGGGGTGCCCGCCAGGAGGCGGAGTGGAACCGGCGCCTGGAGGTCTACCGCCGCGATCATCATGATCTTTCCATCGAGCTCGGCCGGCGTTTGTCGGCCGAGCTGCCGGCGGACTGGTCGCGCACGGCCGACGCGGTCATCTCGCAGACCGCTGTGAAGGCGGAGTCCATCGCGACACGCAAGGCGTCCCAGAACGCGCTCAACGCTTTCGGGCCACAGCTTCCGGAGCTCATCGGTGGCTCCGCGGATCTGAGCGGATCGAATCTGACCGCCTGGTCGGGCTCCAAAGCCATCGGTGGCTCCGACTACGACGGCAACACCATTCACTTCGGCGTGCGCGAGTTCGGCATGGCGGCGATGGTCAACGGCATCGCCCTGCACGGTGGCTTCATGCCCTACTGTGCGACCTTTCTTATTTTCTCCGAGTACGCGCGCAACGCACTGCGGATGGCGGCGCTGATGAAAGTGCCGAGCATCTTCGTGTTCACCCACGATTCCGTCGGCCTCGGTGAGGACGGCCCCACCCACCAGGCCGTCGAGCAGGCCGCTACCCTGCGCCTGATTCCGAACATGTCGGTGTGGCGTCCCTGTGACGCGGTCGAGTCGGCAGTTGCCTGGAAGTGCGCCATCGAGCGAAGCGACGGTCCCACCTGCCTGTTGTTCTCGCGCCAGGCGCTTGCGCACCAGCACCGCGATGCCGCGCAGCTCGCCGCCATCGAGCGCGGCGCCTATGTGCTCAGGGACTGCGACGGCGCTCCCGACGCCATCGTCATCGCCACCGGCTCGGAGGTCTCGCTGGCGGTGGAAGCGGCCAAGGTGCTCGAGTCCAGAGGCACAAAGCTGCGCGTCGTGTCGATGCCGTCGAGCGATCGCTTCGACGCCCAGGACAACGCCTACCGGGAGTCCGTGCTCCCCGACGCTATCCGGCAGCGCGTCGCCATCGAGGCCGGCGTCACCGACTGGTGGCGCAAGTACGTCGGCCTCGACGGGCTCGTCATCGGCATCGACAGCTTCGGTGAGTCGGCGCCCGCGGCCGAGGTATTCGATCATTTCGGTCTCACCGTCGACAAGGTCGTCGTCTCCATCGACAACGTGCTCGGAGAGAAATCTCCGCAGCTTCCCCATGCCGTGCCCGTCTAGTCGACGGGTGCGTACACCAGGCAACGCAAGAGGCAGATAGAGATGGCCCTGATTTCACTGCGACAGCTTCTGGATCACGCGGCGGACAACGGCTACGGGGTGCCGGCCTTCAACGTCAACAACATGGAGCAGATGCATGCCATCATGGAAGCCGCCGAGGCGACCGACAGCCCGGTCATCGTGCAGGCATCGGCGGGGGCGCGTAAGTACGCCGGCTCGGTATTCCTCAAGCATTTGAACCAGGCCGCCATCGAGGCGTGGCCGCACATCCCGGTCGCCGTGCACCAGGACCACGGCGCTTCTCCCGCGGTATGCCAGCGTTCGATACAGCTCGGGTTCAGCTCGGTGATGATGGACGGCTCGCTCGGCGAGGACATGAAGACGCCGATGAGCTACGACTACAACGCATCGGTAACACGAACCGTGGTCGACATGGCGCACGCCTGCGGGGTTTCGGTGGAAGGCGAGCTCGGTTGCCTGGGGTCGCTCGAGACCGGCGAGGCGGGAGACGAGGACGGATCCGGCGCCGAAGGCACGCTCAGCCACGATCAGTTGCTGACCGACCCGGAAGAAGCGGTGCAGTTCGTCCGCGAGACCAAGGTCGATGCGCTCGCCATCGCCATCGGAACGAGCCATGGCGCGTACAAGTTCACGCGCCCGCCGACCGGTGACATTCTCGCCATGGATCGCATCAAGGCGATCCACGAGCGCCTGCCCGATACGCATCTGGTCATGCACGGATCGTCGTCGGTGCCGCAGGATTGGCTGGCGATCATCAACAACTATGGCGGCGACATGGGTCAGACCTATGGTGTTCCGGTCGAAGAGATCCAGAGTGGAATTCGACACGGTGTTCGCAAAGTAAATATCGACACCGATTTGCGCATGGCAAGCACGGGCGCCGTGCGCAGGTTCCTCGCCGAAAATCCCAAGGACTTCGACCCACGCAAGTTTCTCATCGCCTCGACCAAAGCGATGAAGGAGATCTGCATGGCGCGCTTCGAGGCCTTCGGATGCTCGGGCAACGCTTCGAGGATTCAACCCCAGAGTTTGGAAATCATGTCCCAGCGCTATCAGGCCGGCGAGCTCGATCCCCGGCTACAGTGACGCGCGGAAGGAGGCCAGCATGTCGCGAAAACATCCGGTCATAGCCGTCACCGGTTCCTCGGGCGCCGGAACGACGACGGTCAAGCGCGCCTTCGAGCACATCTTTTTCAGAGAGCAGGTGACGCCCTGTATCGTAGAAGGCGACAGCTTCCACCGCTTCGACCGCGCGCAGATGCGCGAAGCGGTCGACAAGGCCCTCGCCGAGGGCACGCATCTCAGTCATTTCGGACCGGAGGCGAATCTGTTCGCCGAGCTCGAGGCGCTTTTCTCGACCTATGGGGAGACCGGCGGCGGAAAGAAAAGACTTTACCTGCACAACGAGGAGGAGTCAGAGCCCTACGGCCAGACGCCGGGTACCTTTACGCCGTGGGAGGACATCCCGGACGGCACCGACGTACTCTTCTACGAAGGACTCCATGGCGGCGTCGTGAACGGCACGGCCAACGTTGCCAAGCACGTCGATCTTCTCATCGGCGTCGTACCGATCGTCAACCTGGAATGGATCCAGAAGATTCACCGCGACACGGGAGAGCGCGGCTATGCTCCGGAGGTTGTCACCGAGAACATCCTCCGCCGCATGTACGATTATGTGCACTACATTACGCCCCAGTTCTCGCAGACCGATATCAACTTCCAGCGGGTGCCCACCGTCGATACGTCGAACCCGTTCGTCGCCCGCGATATTCCGACCCCGGACGAAAGCTTCATCGTGATCCGCTTCCGCGATCCCAACAAGTTCAGCACGGATTTCCCCTACTTGTTGTCCATGATCAACGGTTCATTCATGTCCCGCCGCAATTCCATCGTCATCCCCGGCGGCAAGATGGGCCTCGCCATGGAGATCATCTTCGCGCCGATCGTCGACGAAATGATGAACCAACGCCGCGCCACCCTGAAAGTCGCATGATCCTCAAGGCACTGATCTTCGACGTCGACGGCACCCTGGCAGACACCGAACGCGACGGCCACCGCGTCGCGTTCAATCGCGCATTCCAGGATGCCGGCCTGGACTGGCACTGGGACACCGACCTGTACGGTCAATTGCTGGCGGTGGGCGGCGGAAAGGAGCGCATCAAGTACTACTGCCAAAACTTCCTCGCGGATCCGGATGTGCAGGCGCACTGGACACCGGAAAAGATCCGCGAGCTACACGCAATAAAAACCGCTCACTACACGGGCCTTCTCGACCGAGGCGAGATCCCGCTGCGCCCGGGCATCGGACGGCTCATCGAGGAAGCGCGCCACGACGCCGTGCGCCTGGCTATCGCGTCGACATCGACGCCGGTCAATGTAACGACGCTGCTCGCCAACACTTTCGGCGACCAGGCCGTTTCCTGGTTCGAGGTGATTGCCGCCGGCGACGACGTTCCAGCCAAGAAGCCCGCACCCGATATCTATCATCTGACACTGGAAAAGATGCGCCTGTCCGCCGATGAATGCCTGGCCTTCGAAGATTCCCAGAGCGGCCTCAGGGCGGCCCGCGCGTCCGGAGTCAGAACTGTCGTCACGGTGACCGAGTACACGCGTTGGCAGGACCTGGGCTCCGCGGCGCTGGTCGTCGACCATCTGGGAGAGTCGAACCTGCCGTTTCGACTCCTGCCGTCGAACGCGAACTACAACCGCGCCAGGGATGTGGTTGGCGATGCAACCATGTTCGACTTGGCGTTGGGGGAACGGCTCATGGCGGCGTAACCTCGCCGGGGCAAGGGGTCAAGTCTGCACATCACACACTTTATCTGTGATGCTCGACATCTGACCCGACAAACATTATGTCTCAAAACGGCCGATACTGTTGAAAACTCTAAAACTCCGTCAGCCCGTCAGCCGACCGGCAGGGCCGTCGGATCTCCTATTCGTTTCCTCGACCAGCCGCGGCGCATGAAGAAGATCGAGTAGGCGATCCATGTCGGCGCGCTCCGTGTCGATGTCGTTCACCCGCATCTCAATCTCACCCGAGCGTTCCACGCCCAGCACCGGGTCGGCGAACAGGTGGAACTTATCGCTGATCTCGGCATCAGACAGGGGGTTCTGCGGATCACCCTTGGGCGAACACGGTTCTGATTCGATGCAGCGGCCGTCTTTCAAGTACAGGGTCACATCGGCCCAGCGCTTGCCGACGCTGATTCGCGTGTAGTGCTCCGTCTCCTCGATACGCGTGGCCCGGCTGATGCGCAGAATCTCCGCATCACGAAGGGTTTCGGGCGCGAGCTCCGGCACGCCTATCTGGCCGCGCGCGATCATGATCGCCACCGGAAAGGCGAGGGCGTAGGCGAGTTCGTCCAGGTTCCTCGGTTCGTGACCCGCCAGGCGGGCGGCGTAGCCGAACGTTCGGATGCGAATCGATTCCACCTCGGCGCTCGTCAACCGGTGCGCTTGCATCAGACTCATCGCCGCATCGATCGCGGGGTGCGCCCAGCGGCAAACGGGGTAGCGTTTGTAGTGAGTGTTCAGAATCTCCCAGCGTCGGCCCAGGTCCGACCAGAATGATGCTGCCTCGCCGCTCGTAACCGTGATGGCCGGCGCGCCAGTGAAGCCCATAGCGGCCAGGTACGCGGCGCCGACTCCGGCAGGCGCCCCCCAGCCGACCCCGTCGCGGACCATGGTGGGATGATCGATGCAGCGCATCATCTGACTGCGGGGCCCGTGGTACTCGGCAATGCCGATGGCGTGATGAAGGGCGTCGTCGCCAAGGCTCAGCATTCTCGAACCGGCCGCCGCGACGCCAACGGCCGTCCAGGCTCCCGAGGTGTGATAGTCGTCGACAGTGGCATGCAGCGCGAGGCCCGAGCGATAGGCTGTCTCGTACCCAACCGCCATGGCGGTCAGCAGATCTTTCCCCGTGAACGTCAGCCCCTGCCGTCGAAGGTCATCGGCGATCGCGAGCACACCGGGCAGGACCGCGGAACCGGCGTGACCCTTGACGGCGGAATTGCCGTCGTGGGCGTCGATGGAGTCGATGGTGAAGGCGCCGGCCATGGCTGCCCCGGACGGGCTGACCTCGGCACCGTCGAACAACAGGCGGGCTCGCGGTCCATCATCGCCCGCGGCAAACTGTTGCTTGGCGAAGTGGCGCGCCATGGCCGCGATCTGCGTGCGGCTGCCGACGACGCCGACGCCAATCGTATCCAGGAGACTGCGCTTCATGAGGGCGCGGACATCGCCCGGCAAGTCCTCGTAGCGCAATGCCTTGACGAATTCGCAAAATACGTTGTCGACGGCCCCGGCTCCTCTTCACCCCCAAGACGACACTCCCCACGCCGTCGCGCACATCACGAAAAGCCGCCGCGGGGGCTCTGTTGTGGCACCCATGCTACACGTTATGGCCTGAGTCGGTAACGTTGCCATGTTAGTTGAATTCCAACTTATCCCGCGTTGAACCGACCGAGGAGCCCCAGTCTTCTCGGTCGAGCACTTAACCCCCTGCCACTTATCCGCTGCGAGAAGAGCGGCCGCGCAAGGTGTCTCACAATTGAGCGAGCCCGTTCGGTAGGCCCGGCGCCGTCGGCGATATCCAGGGGCCTCCACCCAACCCAAGCGGCCGTTGGCGCGCCGGGCGATCGTGGACGAAGGAGACTTGGAAACATATCGGCCCCAGCACCTTAACATAGTCAAATATGACCGGGTCCGAATGTCTCAAAACGGCCGCTTCGGGGCGATTGCGCCGGCAAAACGTGCCACGGAAAACCAACACTCGACGATGTTAGGCGACATGTCGCCGTGTTTTCGCAATCTTGCACAGCATGAAACCGCATAACGAAGGTCGCTTTATCAATGCCGTGATACTAAATTTCAAACAGACACATGCTCTTCGGATGAGTGATAGACGGAAACATTCCGTGACCTAACACGGCAGGTTTCCGCCTAATTGGCTTTGGGCGACCAGGAAGGAATTAAGTATGTCCGAAAAACCAGTAATAGTAACAAGAGATGGGACTTATCATCTTTACAACTACCAGAACGAAAGCGAATTGGAAAGAATGATTATCGAACATTCTTGTGAAATCTTTGGTAAGGACACTGTGTATTTTGATCTGAAAAGAAAAATC
>FXBF010000297.1_pt1 | contig 16512 bp, 11 predicted proteins | sample 5335321 | NCBI WGS metagenome assembly FXBF01 (sample SAMEA103928391, study PRJEB20085) | sediment metagenome | isolation source: sediment
GTCGGGGCCTTGCTTGAGGGGCTCAGTCGTATCCTGCGGCATGGCTCCCGTCACACCCGGCGTCGCGTCTTCAAGCCCAGCCGACTCACCGCCCTCTCTGGACGATTCGGCCACAGGCACCGTGCCCGGCTCTTCAAGCGCCCCACCCGGCTCCACCACATCATCGATCGTGGCATCCTCTTCGCCAGGCAGTGCACCTTCCTCCGATGGAACATCGGATCCGGGGGGCGCATCCGCCTCGAAGTCGGCGACGAGAATCCATTGACCGCTCTCCTTCAGAATCGGGCCCGAGAGCATCTCGCCGATCTTGGAGACGGAAATCTCCACGAACGAAGGAGTCTTAACGCCGACCTTGGGCATAGCGACGACCCTGGGTAGCGAAGGCGCGCTGACTTCGGGCAATTCTTCCGTGAGGTCACCGACTGTGCCGAGGAACCCGGGAACGAGCGCAAAGGCGAGCGCGGCCGCTCCCAAGGCCACGGGCACGTACCAGAACCGACGCAGGAGCGGCGGCAACTTCACGCCGGGGCGCGCTCGTTCGAATCCCCGGCCCAGTCCAACCACCAACCCGAAGGCCGACGATACGCCGGAACCGATGGCTACGCCCACCCGGCCAATAGCCGTCGCCACGCTGACAAAGGCGCTACCTATGCTACCAGCGACCGACGAGGGATAGGTGGCGGGGCCCGGTCCACTCGGCGTTAAAGTGGCTTCATGGCTTCGTGGTCTGGGCTGGGTGTCCACGAACGCGGCATCCGCGTCGTAGTGAGTCTGCTCGACCTCGAAGTCCTCAGGCACGACCTCGGGCTCCGTGGTCGCACTCGAGGCTTCGGCGGCTACTTCAACCTCGTCCGAGGAGGCCGCTTCCTCCTCCAAGAACTCTTCCTCGGGCCAGGGCGCTACAGGTTCCTCCACCGTCGGTTCAGCTTTCGCTCCCACCACCGGCACGTCATCTATCCCCTCAAACTCCTCCAAGACTTCCGGCTCACCGACGAACTCAGGCTCCAGCTCCGCCTCGAGCGTCTCGGAGATGGATTCGAAGGTCGGGCCGTCGTGTACTGCCCCCGCAGACACCGCAGGCTCTGTAGCCGCCTCGGCCTGTGTAGATGCCGGCGATTCCGATTCCGGCTGGAGGGGCTCCACCGCAGGCTCGGCGGGGGCCTCGATTCGTACCCCGGTGGCTTCCTGCAGCGCCGGGTGCTCGGCCAGGATCTGCTTGACCGCAGCGGCCGGCTGCGTGATCCCGCTCTCGGCAAGCCGGGCCGCATAATCCGAGTAGGCCAGGGCCGCCTTCTCAACCTGCCCGCCCCGCGCGTAAGCACCGAGGAGGCTGGCGACGGCCTCGGCGCGCATCGGTGCCCGACTCACCAGCATCCGCCACCACCTCGCTGCGGTCTCCCAATCTCCCTTCCGCTCGAAGCGACGCGCGGCGGAGATCATCGCGTGACTCCAGGCCCGTTTGACTCGCCCTCTCTCCCTCTTTGCCCATTCATCGAAGGCCGGCGCGGCGGACTCGAAACCTTCCAGAAACTCGCCCACATACAGAGTCTCGACCGGGCCGGGATCGCCTTGATTGATGGCAGCGTCGACGTCCTTCGAGTCGACCCATATGCCGCGGACCGCTTCAATCGTGTCGGACGTCATGCGAATGCTAACCCCCAGCACATTATCGCCCAGCCAGGCGACAACACGCTTGAGCGCCGCGATCTCCTTCTCTTCTTCCTGACCGCGGCCGAGGAGTTCGGTGACTTCGCTGGGGTGCAGCGGGCGTTGTTCGTGGAAGAGGTATACGAGCAGGGCGAGGTGCTTCGGTCCCAGCTTGGAAGTCTGGTCGAAGCCATCCTCCACCAGTCGCACGCCCCCAAGCGTATAGAGCTCGGTTGCCGCGCCGCCGCTCGCGCCATGAACAGCATCGACTCCGTGGCGCTCACCGGATTCTCGCCTCGGGTTACTCATCGCCTCCATCGTACACTACGTCTTGGGGGACAGTCTGGGACCAGGGGGTAGGACGCCCCTCGCGGGGGCCTGGGGTGGTCTAAGTATAAGCGATTCCTTGCGATCGCGCTACACTAGAGACCCCCTCTGCGTAGCGCGGCCACCGGTCTTCGCAAGCACCCCTTCGGGCATCGCAGCTCCTCGAACGGCGAGCAGATCCGGCGTTGACTTCCAGGGCCGCCCTGGCGTTCTTACCACCTATCGGCGCTACAGTTCCGTAGGCCCCAGCCGGGCGCCGGGATCCCATAGACAGGCAAAGCAGGTACGCGGCAGCTGGGCGACCGGTACGCCCGGCGCGACATCATACAAGAGTTCCAGCCGAGTGGAGAACGATGCTGGCGATGACACGGGAGCGATTCGAGAGCGGGTACACGTACGACGACTTTCGCAAGCTGGCCCAGAAGCATCAGAGCCTGTGGAACGGCGTCTACGATCATCTCCATGTGCCCGGGGACGCCCTGCACCGCCTGGAGAATCTACCGGCACGCCGTCACGTGATCGTGCTGGCCGAAGATTGGTGCGGTGACGCCGCATCGCTGGTTCCAGTGCTCGCGAAGGTGGCGGATGCCGTGCCGCGACAGGTTGAACTGCGTGTCTTCAAGCGGGATGAGAACCTCGACATAATGGACCGGCACTTGAGCCACGGCGGCCGTTCAATCCCGGTGGCGATTGTGTTCGACGAGGAGATGAACGAGCTGGGCTGGTGGGGTCCGCGGCCCGGCCCGGCCCAAGCGATGTTCCGGCAGAAGATCACGGAGTTCAAGGCGGGAGGTCTGACGGACAAGACGGAGCAAGTCTACAAGCCGATCCAGAAGTGGTACCGCCAGGATCGCGGCCGTCACACCATCGACGAGTTCCTGACGATCTTAGAGCGCGGCGGCGGGGCTCGTTCCTGACTGCTGCGCCACGTCCTCCGCCCCGGCAAGCGCACGCAGGACGTTGCCGCCAAGGATTTTTCTTATCCCATCCTCGGTGTAGCCACGGCGGAGCAGCTCCTCGGTGATGGCGGGGAACGTCGAGACGTCCTCCAATCCTACCGGGGTGACAGTTATGCCATCGAAGTCGGAGCCCAGGCCTACATGGTCGAGGCCCGCCACCTCCACGATGCGATCGATGTGGTTCACGACATCGCTGACCGTGCCACGCGGGATCGGATGTTCCGCCGCCCATTGGCGCCAGGCCTCATCGACGGCATCTTCATCGTCCCCGCACTCGAGCCGCAGCGCACGAAGCACGTCGAACATGTCGCGAGCTATATCAGCGGCCTCGGGGACCACGAAGCCCGAGTAGAAATTCGGCATCACTACCCCGCCCTGTTCGGCCATCCGGCGGAGGATATCGTCGGGCACGTTGCGTGAGTGATTGTTTATGGCACGCGCACCGCTGTGCGAGGCGATGACCGGAGCTTCGCTGACGCGAAGCACATCCTCCATCGTCTCGACCGACACGTGCGAGATATCCACCAGCATGCCCAGCCGGTTCATCTCGCGCACTACCTCCTCACCGAACTCGGTCAGGCCGCCATGCCTGGCCTCGTCCGTTGCGGCATCAGCCCAGTCCGTGCTCGATGCGTGAGTCAGCGTCATGTAGCGGGCGCCAAGCTCGTAGAACATCCGCAGAACGCCCAGCGAGTTCTCGATCGCGTGGCCACCTTCGATCGCGATCAGCACAGCGATCTTGCCGGAGCGGGCGATCCGCTGCACTTCGCCGGTCGAGCAGGCCATCTCCAGATCGGCGTAGCGAGTAGCCATCCGCTTGATCAAATCCACCTGCTCGAGGGCGATCCGCGCCGCACCGCGCCCCTCGTACTCGGACGGCACATAGGCCGCGAAGAACTGGGCGCCAACCCCACCCTCGCGCAGCCGGGGAATGTCCGTGTGCCCATCCTCGTGGCACGAAGCCAGATCAAATTCAGCGAAGCTCGAGGCGAACTCCGTACGAAGCCGCCACGGCAGATCGTTGTGGCCGTCCACGACGATCGCGCGGGCATGGATCTCCGCCGCCCGCCGGCTGGGCCTGCGCGGGCTATCGGAACCCCGCTTCACTCGCTTCCGCCACGCTCGAGCGCTGCTCGCAGCATGTCGTCCAAGGCACCCGGATCATCGAGCTCCAGGTTGTAAGTGACCCGGACGACCGGTTGCTCGATCTCGATCAGCGCCGTCAGGTCGATCGGTGTGCCAATGGCGACGACTTCAGCGTCGGAATTGCGTATCGTTTCGGAAAGCTCCCCGATCTGCTCCTCTCCGTAGCCCATCGCAGGCAGCACCGGACCCGTCTTCGAGTACTTCTCGAACGTGCCGATGATCGAGCCGACGGCGAACGGCCGGGGATCCACCAACGCCGCCGCCCCGTGCTCCCGCGCCGCCAGGCTCGCCGCGCCGAGCTGCAGCTCGCCATGGGTCAGGCTCGGGCCGTCCTCCACAGCCAGGACACGCTTGCCCTTCAACATCTCCGGGTGGTCGACTGTGAGCGGTGAGCGGGCGAGGAAGATCTGAGCCGCTGGGTTCAGGGCTGCCACGTTCTCGCGCACTGTCTCCACGTCCTCCGGTCGCGCGGAGTCGACCTTGTTGATGATCACGGCGTCGGCCATGCGGAGATTCGCCTCGCCCGGGTGATAAAGAAGTCCATGACCGGCGCGGTGCGGGTCGGCTACGACGATATGCAGGTCCGGCCGGTAGAAGGGGAGGTCATTATTTCCGCCATCCCACAAAACCACGTCACCATCCTTCTCCGCCTGGCGAAGAATCTCCTCGTAGTCGACGCCGGCATAGACGATGGTGTTACGCTTGATGTGAGGCTCGTACTCCTCCCGTTCCTCGATCGTCACCTCGTGACGGTCGAGATCCTCATAGGTCTCGAACCGCTGCACTCGTTGTTTGGTCAGGTCGCCGTACGGCATGGGATGGCGGACCACCACCGGCTTGCGACCGAACTCGCGCAGGCGCTCCACAACGTAGCGCGTCGTTTGGCTCTTGCCGGACCCCGTGCGCACTGCGCATACAGCGATCACCGGCCGGGTAGAATCAACCAAGGTCTGCTGCGGGCCAAGCAGCATGAAGCCGGCGCCGGTGGCCAGGCAGCGGCTCGCCATATGCATCACGTACTCATGGGATATATCGGAGTAGGAGAAGACGCAGAAGTCGATCTTCTCACGCGTGACAACAGACTCGAGCTCCTCCTCAGGGAGGATCGGGATGCCATCGGGATAATCTTGACCGGCAACACCGCCAGGGTAGACCCGGTCATCTATGTTCGGAATCTGAGTCGCCGTGAAGGCAACCACCCGGTAGTCCGGGTTTCCCCGAAAGTAGGTGTTGAAATCGTGGAAGTCGCGCCCCGCGGCGCCGAGGATGAGGATGCGCTTGGGTCGATCGTTTCCTGTCATAACTCCTCTTCTGTGATTGAATACTTGGTTTAGCCGGTGTTCGGAGTTCGGTGTTCAGTGTTCAGTAATCAGTGTTCAGAAACAACCAGCGCAGGTGGTCACCAAACAGCGAACACCGAACACCGATCACTCCCCCTGTTCTTCCAGCCAGTCGGCCAACTCCGACAGATCCGCGACCACATGCAGCGGCCGGGCGTCATCACCCGCGGGGTCGCCCCTGCGATTCACCCAGACGGCGGAGAGTCCCAGTTCCGTGGCCGGGCGCATATCGTGAAACCAGCTTCGCGCCGCATGCAGCAAACGCTCGCGATTCCCTTCTACGCGGCGGATGGCTTCCCGGAAATGCCCGTGCGCCGGCTTGTAGCTGCGGGTCTGCTGCGCGGTGACCGTCCAGTCGAACTCGACGGAGATCCGCTCGATCGTCTCGCTCAACAGGTCGTCATCGACGTTGGAGAGGATCGCTATCCGGAACCGCGACTTCAAGCGTTCGAGCGCGGGACGCGTGTCCTCGAACACCGGCCAGTCGGGCAGCGATTCCGCCAGGAAGCCCGCCTTTCGGGGAGTCAACGGCCACCCAAGTCTCTCGGCCACCCGAAGCGCCGTTTCGTTCAACACTTCGCGGTACGGCCGGTAGGCACTGGCCTCTACTTTGGGCTCCACCTGGTGATAGGCCCCAACGATCTCGTCGCGTACTAACTCGATTCCGTCACGCGCCGCCGCTTCCTCGAACGCCCGCGCGATGCCGCTCTCCCAATCGACCAGCGTACCGTAGCAATCGAAGCTGACCGTATCCCAGGTCATCGATTCCCCTTCATGCCCCGAACTTCGCCAGCCGGCCGGCATTTGCCAGCACCAGCGGCATCAGATCCTCCGAGCGGCGCATCCCTCCACCGCCCCGCAGGCACCACCGCTCTCCAAAGTGCTCCATCTCGTCGCTTCGACAGGTCCGCGACCAGAGCAAGAAGGGTACCGGGTGCCAGCTATGGCTGCGAAGAACCGCAGGGGTCGAGTGATCGCCGGTCACCAGGATGACGTCGGGCTGCAGGTCGACGATCGCGGGGATATACCCGTCGATCTCCTCTATCACGCTCACCTTCCGATCGAAGTCGCCATCTTCGCCGGCCCTGTCCGTCTCCTTCACGTGCACGAAGGCGAAGTCGTAGCCGGGCCAGACGCGCTGGAGAGCGGCGAAGAGATCGTCTCGCGACGGGCCCACCTCTTCCGTATCCATCCCCACCAGCTTCGCCACACCACGATACATCGGATACTGGGCCACCGCGATCGAGCGCAGGCCAAACGTCTCCGGAAACCTGGGCCAGTCGGGTAGCCGGGCAAAGCCGCGCAAGAGCACCATGTTCGCGGGCTCACGACCCGCCAGTCTCCGCTGCGCCTCGTCCACAAAGCGGCGCACCACTTCAGCCGTCGCCTCCGCCTCGGCTCTCTCGGCTGTGACCGGCAGCGGCGGGCTGCCCACGCGGCCCGGATCGGTATCCGCTACGCCCTCCACCAGTCCATCACCGCGCAGGACCAGAAGGAACCGATGCTCGCGAACCGGCTCCACGAAGATCTGCACTCCCGGTACCCGGATCTGCTGCAGCTCGCCGCACAGCTCCCGGCACCGTTCCGTGGATATCCGACCGGCCCGCCTGTCGGTGATATTCCCCTCGGAATCAATCGTGCAGAAGTTGCCGCGCGCCGCGAGATCGTCGGCCTGCAGGTCGAACCCGATCCCGAGCGCCTCCAACACGCCGCGGCCGATCTGGTAGCGAATCGCGTCGTAGCCGAAGAGGCCGATGTGTCCGGGCCCGCTGCCCGGCGCGATGCCCGGGCCGACAGGCTGGTGCAGCCCGACGATGCCTTCGGCTGCCAGCCGGTCCATGTTGGGCGTCGATGCGGCTTCCAGTTCCGTGAGGCCGCCGGGCTCGATCGGCAGACCGCCCAGGCCATCGAGGACCAGCAACAGGATCTTGGAATCGGCCGGCGTCAGCAGTCCGTGAATCAACTCCAGGTCAGCCATGAGTCGGTCTCCACCACCTACTGTATCAGCATCGCCGCTGCGAGGACCTCAATGCCGGACCAGAGATTGCCCAGCCTCAGATTCTCGTTCGGGCTGTGCTGGTTGTTGTCGTGGTTCACTATCGGTACACCCACAGTGGGCACGCCCAGCACATCGGTGAACTGGTAGAGAGGCACGCTGCCACCCAGCGTCGGCAGCTTCACCGTCGCCTGCCCGGTGTTGTGCTCGATGGCCTCGATGAGGGCGCGGGCGACCGGCAGGTCCATGGAGGTGCGGAACGCCGGATACCCATCCGAGATCCGCACCATCGCCAATCTCGAATAACGGCGGCGTGTCTCGACATCCGGTTCGTCCCGCGCGATGTGATAACCCTCTTTCTCGATGTGGGTCAGCAACCTTTCGACCTGCTCCCTCGGATCGACATCCTTGACCAGCCGCATGTCGATATCGGCGATCGCCACATCGGGGACTATCGTACGCGCCTCCGCGCCCACCCAGGCGCTGCGAAGTCCCCGTACGTTGAGCGACGGCAGGTTGATCAGCTCCAGCCGGCGCCCCTCGGCTTCGGGCTCCGCGATGGCAAAGGCGTACAACTGCTCGGCGTCATCGTTCGGAGCCTCGGCGATCGCGGCCAGCTCGAACTCGCTCAACGGCACCACATCATCGTAGAACCCCTCGACCAGCACCCTTCCGCTCTCCGGATCCTTCATCGTGGCCAGGAGCTGGGCCAAGCGCATGGCCGGGTTCGGCGCCCAGTTGCCGTAGTGACCGCTGTGCAGCGGCCGCAGCGGGCCGAAAACGGTGATCTCGACGCTGACGATGCCGCGGGCACCGAAGTACAGCGTGGGCAAGCCGGAGGGATCGCTGGGGCCGTCCGCGGCCACCACCAGGTCGGCTGCGAGCAGATCGCCGTGCTCGAGGACCACGCTCCCGAGATTCGGCGAGCCGGCCTCTTCGTCACCCTCGAAGATGAACTTGAGGTTCGCGGTGGGCTCGACGCCCGAGGCCCGCAACGCGTCGAGCGCCACCATCAGGGCGACGATCGGCGACTTGTCATCGGAGGCGGAGCGGGCATAGATGCGCCACTCCGGGTCGAACTTCCCGTCGCTCGGGAAATCGATGACGCTGCCGCCTGCCTCGAGCGCCCGATCCCTCAGGATCGGTTCGAAAGGGTGATGACCGACCCAGCGGCTCGGGTCCACCGGCTGGCCGTCATAATGAGCGTAGAACAGAACAGTGCGAGTAGCGCCCTGCACCGGCAACTCGCCGAACACGTAAGGAGGGCCCGCCGTCTCCAGAAGCCGCGCCTCTAAGCCACGCGCTTCCATCATCTCGACAAGCGCCCGCGCGTTCCGTTGCATGTCGGGTAGGTCGGCCGCCACGTTGGGCAACGCGAGAAAATCGACGAGCTGCGTGACGATCTCCGCCTCGTGCGCTGCCCGATAGTCCCGAACGGCCCGGCCGGCCGGCGACTGCGCGGACGCCGCGCCAGCACCCAGCAGCAGCAGGCCCCCGGCCAACACGGGGAACGTGCGCCCGGCCATCATGATGTCTCTCCTTCCCCAGCCGCCCGGACCAGCGGCTGGATTCGGTCACCCGATCTCAGCCGACCGCCTCGCTTCACCCAGGCGAGCACGCCGCGCCGGCCCCTCAGCTCCTCCTGCAAGCCGTCGCGTATCTCATCCATCAGCCCGCATGGATGACACGGACCGGTGATCCAGAGCTCGACCTCGTCACCCAGGAGCAGACGCGTGTCCACGGGTAGCGACGTCAGATCGATGCCGCGCGTGGTGATGTTCTCTTTCACCACGCCCGGCTGAAGGCCCAGAGCCTCCAGCGTCTCCTCCTCGATCAGAAGCACCTGGCGCCGGCTCCCCGCCCTGGCGTGCCGGCCACCCCTCCAGCCCCCGGTCCGCTTCGACCACGCCCGGATTCACGGGCTGCATGGGCAGCCGATGGCCTGGACAAATCTGTACAGAGGTGACAACTCCCGCCTTGCTGCCCAAACCGCCCTCCGAGTAGTCGAACGGTGATTGTGAGGGCGGTAAAGTAGTGAGCCGACAGCCGGGAAAGCTAGAGACGCGATGCGGGGCAGGCGAAGAGCGGGGCGAGCCGCTTGAGTTCCTGCGAGGGAAGGTCGCCGACCAGAGCGTGCTGGTGCTTACCATCCCACCAGGTCGCTACGCCCAGGCCCTGCTCCCGGCCCAGTGCAGGAGCCGCGTATGTCGCATCACCGACTTGAGAAGCTTTCAAGCCGGCGGGCTCGGTCTCGGCCCCTTCGCCCAAAGGAAGGAGATAGTACTTAAGGTGCCGGCCTTTGCCCTCGTATTCCACGACGCCGCCGCGTCGCCCGTTCATCAAGCAGATCGTGGCTCGCTGCACCTCGAAATCAGGTATCTCCGGAGGCGGCATGGCAACACCAAGCTCGCGTGCGAAGAAGGACGCGATCTGCTGCCGGTCGGCCGTCTTCAGCTCTTCCTGTCCCACCACGCGACGCAGGTAGTCTTCCGCGAAAGCCGTCGTCGTCGTCGCCGACTGGCCGCGTCCGGTCAGCCAGTGGCCGGCGCTGGCAAGGACGAGGGCCGCCACGGCCAGGCTGGATACCGCCAGCAATAGACGCTTGCGACGGCCGGCCTGGCGGGAAGGCGCGACCCCGGCCCGCTCGCGCGCCAGCACGGTGTAGAGCCGTTCCCTGAGTTCCCGGGGAGCGTGCACTCGTGGTACCGATTCGCGGACGAACTGCGCCATGCGCCGATCCTCTTCGAGGAACTCTTCGCAGGACGAGCAATTCTCGGCATGCTCCAGTGCCGCTTCCACCTCGTCGTCGCTCACTCGGAGCACATCGGCGGGCCAGAGTACTTTCCGAACTTCCCTGCAATCCATCATCAGGCGTGAGCGCCTCCTACTGCCCTATCAAGCTGCCGGCCCACCCCGCGGCTCAAAGCCAGACGAGCCCGGTAGTGCCGACTGCGTATTGCTTCCACATCCAGCCCAACCATGCCTGCCACAACCGCGTGCCTGATCCGCTCCACGTCGGCGAGCCAGAGGACGAGCCGGTCACCGGCGTCCAGCTCGGACCAGACCCGGTCCATCCAATCGCGCAGGAGCCTGTAGCCCGCTGCGCCCGGCTCCGGGAACGGCTCGATTCTCATTGGGTTCGTGCTCAACATCTCATCCAGCGGCTCGGTGCCCTCCGCCAGCGGGTCGCAACCCATGCGGCGCTGTCGCTGCAGATAGGTGGAAACCAGGATATTCAGCATAGCCAGACGGAAATCCCAATCCGGCGGACGCCGCGCGCTCTCATGGAAGGCGCGAATCGACGCCTCCTGGAGCAGCTCCTCGGCGCGGTGCTCGTCCAGCGTGAAGCAGAGCGCCGCTGAATAGAGATCGTCCAGTTGCCGGCCGATCAATTCTTCGAACGTCTGTCCCATCAGGCTGTAACCTTGTCAGAACGAACGCTGTCTCCACCTGCTGCCACCGCAAGCGCGGGGGCTCCCACCGTAAGAACAAGAAAAACGGCGAAAGGTTTCGGGCGCCAGAAAAGCGAAGGGCGCCGGAAAGGCGCCCTTCTGGTGAGCCGGACTAACGGCCCGGGGGAATCAGCCGCATTCTGAATAGCCGCAGGCCAAGCACTTCAAGCAGCCTTCGGCGAATTGCAGCGATGTGCCGCAGTCGGGGCAGGTCTCGATGAAGGCCTTGATGTCCCGGCCGAAGTGCTTGGCCGGGTCATCCAGGAATGTGCCGGTGATCTCCGGCGGCTCCGCCGTCTGGCTGCCGCCGTTTCCCTTGGAACCCGTCTCAGGGTCCTGAAGCGGCAGCACCTGCTGCTGGCCCTCTTTTTCCGCGAGGTGCTCCTCGATCGCCAGAGCGACCGCGTCCGGCATCGAGAGGATCTTCTTGCTGCCGAATCCGACGGCGCGATCACAGGAGATGCCACGCAGCTGCCGGCAGATCGTGCGCAGGGGGATGCCGCTGCGCAGCGCGAGCGAGATGAGCCGGCTGATCGCCTCGGCATCGGCCATGGCCGCCCCTCCGGCCTTGCCCAGGGTAGTGAAGACCTCGAACGGCCGCCCCTTCTCGTCCTCGTTGATCGTGACGTAAAGAGTGCCCAGTGGCGACAGCATCTTCCGCGTGATGCCGCGCAGGGTGTCGGGCCGCTCGCGGACGAACGGCTTGCCCATCAGCTCACCCTGCTTGGCCGACAGTTCGCGCTTGAGGCGTTCGTTCTCAGCGGTTAGCTTGTCAAGCTCGGCGCGGAGCTCCGCGAGCTCTCTGGCGAGTTCGGCCTCGGAGGCGACTCCAGCATCCCCTGCCACGTCTTCGCCCTTCCACCCTACCTCCGAGACCGAACTCATCGCGCCGCTATCCTCGTGCGACTTCACGACCGCCTCCGCGGTCTTGCCCGTCGACAGCACCTGGTTCTCACGCGAGCCGTCGCGATACACCGTCACGCCCTTGCAGCCGAGCTTGAAGGCGAGCTCGTAGATAGCGCGCACCGAGTCGGGGCTCGCATCGCGTGGGAAGTTGCAGGTCTTCGAGATGGCGCTGTCCACGCTCGACTGAAACGCCGCCTGCTTCCTGACATGCTGCTCCGGAGTCACATCGTGAGCGGTCACGTAGACCCGCTGCACGTCCTCCGGCACCTCGTCGAAATGAATGTGGCCCTCGCACGCGATCCGCTCCATTAACTGATCCGAGTACCACCCCTGCCGACGTGCGAGGGCCACAAAGTCTTCATTCACATCGGGCATCAGCGTGCCCGCCTGATTCCGCATGAACGCCACGGCGAACAGAGGCTCGATGCCGCCGGAACAGCCGGCGATGATCGAGATCGTCCCCGTAGGAGCCACCGTGGTCAGGTTGCAGTTACGCAGCCGGCGCTGCGGCCGGATGCGGTTCCCTTCCGCATCCCGCGCGCACGTCTCGTCCGGTCCCCAGATCGAGAGCTCCCACTCCGGAAAGACGCCACGCGCCGCGGCCAGCTGCTCCGACTTCACCTTCGCTTCCTCGTCCACGAACCGCATCACCCGCTCGGCCAGCTCGAAAGACTCCTCGGAACCGTAAGCGATGCCCAGCCGCACCAGCATATCGGCCCAACCCATCACGCCGAGTCCGATCCGCCGGATCCGCTGCGCCAGCTCCGTGATCTCCGGCAACGGGTAGCGGTTCGCGTCGATCACGTTGTCCAGGAAATGCGCGGACAGATGAACCGTCTCGCGGAGCCGGTCCCAGTCGATCGTCCCTTCCGTGACGAACGCCCCCAGATTGATCGAGCCCAGATTGCACACGTCGTACGGCAACAGAGGCTGTTCGCCGCACGGGTTCGTCGCCTCGTAGGAACCGAGATGAGGAACCGGGTTGTAATGGTTCGCCCGATCGACGAAGAACACTCCCGGCTCGCCGTTCTGCCACGCGCCCTGCACGATCCGGGCGAACACATCCCGAGCGCGCAGACGCTTCGCCACCTCGCCTTTGCGCGGACTGACCAGCTCGTATTCCTCGTCCGCCTCCACCGCCTTCATGAACGCGTCGGTGACCGCCACCGAGATGTTGAAGTTCGTGACCCGGTGGTTCTCCCGCTTGCAGTTGATAAATTCGAGGATATCCGGGTGGTCCACCCGGAGGATACCCATGTTCGCCCCGCGACGCGTGCCGCCCTGCTTCACGGCCTCCGTCGAGGCATCGTAGACCTCCATGAAGGATACCGGGCCGGAGGCGACACCCATCGTCGACCTCACCACATCACCACTGGGCCGGAGCCGCGAAAATCCGAACCCGGTGCCGCCTCCGGACTGATGTATCAGCGCCATGTTCCGCAGCGTCGAGTAGATCCCCTGCAGGGAATCCTCCACCGGCAACACAAAACAGGCCGAAAGCTGACCCAGCGGGCGTCCCGCGTTCATCAACGTCGGGGAATTCGGCATGAACTGCCCACTGGCCAATAGACGGTAAAACCGCTCTGCCGACCTCCGCGCCTCCGCTCCGCTCGCCCCGTAGCTCAAGTCCACCACCGCAATCGCGCGCGCGACCCGCCAGAACAACTCGCGCGGCGTCTCCACCGGACGGAGCTCGTCATCCTTCACTAGATAGCGACGCTCCAGAACCGTGGTGGCGTTCTCGCTGAGATCGGGATCCGGCACCTCGGCCGGCGGCGACGTCGGTATCTCCGCCTCGGCCCCGCGCTTCACGACCTTCGGTGTGGCGACTCGGGATTGAACCTGGATCGGTCTGTCAGTAAGCAATGTCGGCGCGTTCGTAAGGGGTAAAAGGCCATCCGCGCCAGCCCGGCGCGACCACTTCTCTCAGCTTTCTGGTCTTGAATCAGGCTCCCGCTGTGGCCCCCTGACGGTTGGCGGGGGGAGGAGGCCACACCCTTCAGGCACGGCCAAGACCTACCAACCAACACACAACATGTAGTATCCTGTTCAACCGCGCGACACAAAATACGGTTCAACCTCCCCTCTTGTCAAGACATCCTTTCGGCTGTTGCCAACTTCGAGCTCGCCCTGCGCGCCCGACTATCCTGCGGTTGGCCGCTGCGGCCGTTTCACGGCACTTCCGCCGCCCCGTAGATGCCCGCCCGGTGCCGGCGAGCCAGCTCGAGATAGTCGCGCCACGTGGACTCTATACGGCCCCGCAGCTCCTCATCCACCCCTCCCACAACCTTCGCCGGGACGCCCATGGCCAGAGAGCCGGCGGGTATTCTCGTGCCCTCGGTGATCAGCGCACCGGCTGCGATCACAGAGCCTGTCTCGACCACCGCGCCCGAGAGCACGATGGCCCCCATCCCAACCAGGCATTCGTCCTCGATCACACAGCCGTGGAGGAGACACCGGTGCCCAACGCCAACCCGCGCCCCGATACGGGTGGGCAGCCCGGGGTCGATATGAACGACGGTATGATCCTGGATGTTCGACTGCTCGCCGATCAGGATGGGCTCGATGTCCCCTCTCAGCACGCAGCCGAACCAGATGCTCGCCTCTCGCTCCACGGTGACCCGGCCAATCACGGTGGCGTTCGGCGCGATGAAGGCTTCGGGATGGATGTCAGGGCTATGGCTCATCGGTTCTCCAGTTCCCTATGATCGAACAGGTTCAGAAGGCGACTCCCGCGGCCAGGTATACGGACGGGCTTTGCGTCCGGTCGTCGATCGGTATTGCGAGGCCGACCCTGAACTGGTAGACGAGCTCGTATGCGATGCCCAGGTCCACGGCCAGCTCGCTGCCAACGGAAGCCAGAACGTCTACGTCATCCGTGTTCAGCCATGCCGAGCCGGCATCTACGAAGAGGCCCGCCGAGAGCTTGTCCAGAAGGATCGGCCAGAGCCCGTAGCCGCGCCCCACTAGCCGCAGAGGGAAGCGATACTCCAGACTCGCGCTGACGATCCGGTCGCCGAACTCCACGCCTTCGGGATAGCCACGGATCGGAAACTGGCTTCCGCCTCCGATTGCGAGGCCGGGGACGATGTCGAACGCCCGCCCCGGGATGCCGCCCAACTCGAAGATCTCCGGGCTACGGTCATGGCCAGCGCTGGCGCCTACGGACAGGCGCGCGGCGATGACGTGATTCGCATAACCGAATACAGGGAAAGACAGGTAGCCGCGCAACACTGCCTCGGCGCTCACCCGCCATCTACCCCAATCGTCGGTGAGCCGCCGGTGCGAGAGGCCGAGAACGCCGCTGAACCCCTTCTCGAGGCTCACCGATCGCGGGTAAGCACGCGCGGTGGAGTATCCGCTGAACAGTCCCACCAGAAGGTCGGTGAAATTCGGATCGGTGAATACAATCTGCGGATCGACCGCAGTGAAGCGCGTCGTCTCCAGGCCGATCAGCGGCGCTACCCTGAACACGTTTCGCATGCGACGGCGAAGGAAGTCGGCCGCGAGAACAACCTCTCGCTCACGCTCGACGACATCCACGCGCTGCCCTTCCGTGGTGAGAACCACACCCGTGGACCAGTCCTGCGCAGCCCCCAACTCCAGGACTGTATTCTCGAACCCGGCATACCTGTAGACGGCCGCCGCCTCGATAGCCTCTGCGCCGGTCCGCCAGCCGGCCAGGATCGCATAGCTGTGCCGCCTGATGTCGTCGGCGCCGAAGGTGGTGGCGCCGATGAAAGTCCCAACCTCAGAATTGCCGCCGTAGATCAGCGGCAGCCAGGACTTCGGCCAGAGCGAGGGGAACGGGGAGTAGGGCCCGACCGCTGAGTCTATCTCGCTCCGCCCGGCCAGCGGTGCCAGCGGCGGCTGGCGAAGCGCGCGCCAGCCAGGTCCCGCAGGCTCCCAAGTTGCCGTGTCGTACGGGACGCGCTCGACCCGTAGGCCCTCGGGGTATAGACCCGCGTAGGCCAGCCAGCGTCCGTCGCTGGAAACGTCCGGGCCGCTGGCACCACTGAGTGTGCGGGTTAGTCTCCACAACTGCTGCTGCGCGGGTTCCAAACGCATCGTCGCCGGACTCACCTGCACAGCATAAATATCGTGAGCCCCGTCCCGATCCGAAGCCCAGAGAAGGTATCGACCATCGGGAGACCACGCGGGCGTGATGTCGGACGCGTCATCTCGCGTGACCCGCCAGATCACGTCCCCCGCGCGATCGGTAACAACGATGTCGGCGATCTCGCCCTGCAACCAACGCTCCGCGGCAATTCGCTCGCCGTCCGGCGACCAGCGAGGGTGCTCCCAGTTCACCCCTTCGCTGAACGGGCCGAGCGGGCGCATCTCCATGCTCTGCAGGTCGATCACGACCATTCGGTTGCTCCCGGAGCCCGTCTCGATAGCCACCAGCGTGCGTCCATCGGGCGACAGATCGGGGGAAGATACTCGCGTCCCCACCGTCAGCCGGCGCTCTCGAGCGCCAGCCACGTCCAGCGTGTAGAGATCGCCGTAGAGATCGTAGCGGTCTCTGAACTCCGCCTGGCTCAGGTAGAGCCCGGACCCGTCCGCCGTCCACGTGTTGCCGCCCGAGCTGTTGCGGCGCTCACGCAAAACGACCGTACCCGTGCCCGCGTCCAGGACCAATGTGGCGGGGTCGTCCCGAGGGGTGATGAAGGTGAACGCCACCCGCGCGCCGTCCGGAGAGAATCGCGGCGGGGAAACCGCCCAGGCAAGCCCCGATA
>FXBF010000298.1_pt1 | contig 16481 bp, 15 predicted proteins | sample 5335321 | NCBI WGS metagenome assembly FXBF01 (sample SAMEA103928391, study PRJEB20085) | sediment metagenome | isolation source: sediment
GCGACAACCCTTTTCATCAGTGGGTGCGCCTTGATCAACCCAGGCTCGGTACACGCGTCGTTTATGCAACCGACGATTTCTTCGCAGATAAGTCCAGGCTCATCGATCCCGCCGAACCTGTGTTTGTTGCCGACAAATACGACAATCACGGCAAGTGGATGGATGGTTGGGAAAGCCGAAGAAAGCGTGAGCCGGGACATGACTTCTGCGTCCTAAAGCTCGGCATCCCGGGCGTAGTCCACGGTTTCGACATCGACACGAGCCACTTCACTGGTAATTTCCCGCCACATGCGTCGATCGATGCCTGTGTCAGTCAGGAAGAGAACCCCGGCGACGACGCAATCTGGCAGGAGTTGCTGCAGAAAGCCGGGCTTGCGGGCGACTCGCGCCACTTCCTGCCCGTAGACGATGACACCCCTTACACGCATCTGCGTCTGAATATTTTTCCCGACGGCGGGGTTGCACGCCTGCGCGTCTACGGTGAAGTCCGGCGGAGTCGGAATGAGATTGACGAAGGCGAAATAATCGATTTGCTTGCGCTCGAGAATGGAGGTAGGGCCTTGCTGTGCAATGACGAGCATTTTGGCAGCATGCACAATCTCAATGTCTCGGGTCGGGGCGTCAACATGGGCGATGGCTGGGAGACGGCGCGACGCAGAGGGCCCGGCAACGACTGGGTCATACTGGCGCTGGGTTTTCCGGGCATCATCGAAAAAGTCGAGATCGACACCGCGCACTTCAAAGGCAACTATCCCGACCGCGCTGCCATCCAGGCAGCATTCCTGACCGATGCCGACCTCGATGACCTGGAGCTTGCGAGCGAAAACTGGTCGACGCTATTGCCCGAAAGCAAGCTGGATATGGATCAGCAGCACTACTTTACTGACAAGTTAGTGAAGACCGGTGTCGTGTCTCACGTTCGCCTGTCGATTTTTCCGGATGGCGGCGTCAGCCGCTTGCGCCTCTTTGGCCGGATCGCCGGCGACAGTCCCGGTAAATGAGCGAGATAACTATAAGTGCGTTGCCAATTACGCCGGAGCGCTTCGCACCCTATGGAGACGTAATTCATGCGTCGGCCGATTCAAAGGCGGCCATGAACGACGCACGCTTTGAACGATATAGCGAACTGGCAGAAGTGGACTCGGAAGGCCGACACGCGGCGATAAGTATCGCCCGATGCAAAATGCCGACAAGCCTTCCGTACCGTTTCGATCTGGTAGAACGCCACCCGCTCGGCAGTCAGGCATTCATTCCCCTGTCGCACTTCAGATTCTTCGTGGTCGTTGCAGCGGCTGCCGAGTCTGTCGAGCCGGAAGATTTGCGGGCCTTCGTCACTAACGGCAGTCAAGGCGTGAACTACCACAAGGGTGTTTGGCACATGCCCATGATTGCACTCGAAGGCGGACAGGAGTTTCTCATTGTCGATCGTGGCGCCGACGGCGAGAATTGTAACGAGCACTACTTTAGCGACCCGGTTACATTGCTTGCCGGCTAGATACGATGACAGCGACAACTGCATTCAGAGCTTCAATCTTGCACTGCCTTGCAGACCCTGACGGTGCAACCGATCACAGCAAGACGTCGGCAGTCGAGTATATCGACGACGGGCTCTTGATCGTCGACAAGGGACGTATAGAAGAAACCGGTGAAGCGCAAGCATTGCTTCCTGGTCTTTCCGGGAATGTCGAAGTCGTAGACTATAGTGACAAGCTGATCATTCCCGGCATGATCGATTGTCATGTGCATTTCCCGCAGATCGACATAATTGCATCCTATGGCGAGCAGCTTCTCGACTGGCTCCAAGAATATGCCTTCCCGGCCGAGCAAAAGTTTGCAGACGCAGAACACGCAGCAGAGGTCGCCGACTTCTTCGTCGAAGAACTTCTGCGAAACGGCACGACGACGGCGCTGGTATTTGCAACGGTTCATCCACAGTCAGTCGACGCAATTTTCGACAAAGCGTCAAGGCTTAACATGCGCCTCATTTCGGGCAAAGTATTGATGGACAAGAACTGCCCGGAGGAACTCAGAGACGACGTAATATCCGGTTACGAGGACAGCCTGCGATTGATCGACAAGTGGCACGGGAAGGGCCGCCTTAGCTATGCGATCACGCCGCGCTTCGCCGTGACATCCAGCGAAGGCCAGCTCGCTGAGGCGGGTCGCCTCGCCAGTGAGCATGCTGACGTGTATGTTCACACTCACCTGGCAGAGAACAACGACGAGGTGGAGCTCATTGCAAAGCAGTTTTCCTGGAGCCGCAGTTACCTGGACGTCTACGAGCATTTCGGGCTGGTGAGGGAACGATCCGTGTTCGCGCATTGCCTGCATCTCGACGATCAGGACCGGCAGTCTATGGCCGACAATGGTGGTGCCATGGCTTTCTGCCCGACATCAAATCTGTTTCTCGGAAGCGGGTTGTTCGATCTGCAGAAAGCATTGGAGAAAGATATCCGCGTCGGCTTAGGCACGGATGTGGGTGGCGGTACCAGTTTAAGTTTGCTGCGGACAGCGAGCGAAGCATACAAAGTTCTGCAGTTACAGGACCAAGCCTTGCCGCCTTTCGATGCCTTGTACCTTGCAACGCTCGGAGCTGCGAGAGCGCTTTATCTCGACGACAAGATCGGAAATTTCGAGCCGGGGAAGGAAGCCGACTTCGTTGTGCTTGATTCCAAAGCTACGTCCATAACATTACGCAGACTCAGCACATCGGATGACGTTGCGGAGAAACTATTTGCCTTGATCATGCTGGGTGACGATCGCTGCGTCGCGGCGACGTACCTCATGGGGAAATGCGCGCATCGCGCGGATCAGTGATTTCCTATTAATATTGCGCGGAAATCGTTGACGTTGGTTCGGGTAGGTCCGGTTATGACGAGATCACCGATCTCGGAGAAAAAACGATAACTGTCATTGTCACTCAGCAAACCGTTTGCATCGAGTGATCGTTGCCGTGCCCTCTCCAGCGAGTCCGGGCTGACATAGCACCCTGCATTGTCTTCCGTACCGTCGATGCCATCCGTGTCGCAGGCGATCGCGTGTATCCCGGGATGTGCATCCAAAGCGAGTGCTAGCGCGAGCGAATACTCGCTATTGCGCCCGCCACGTCCCTGACCTCTGACCTGGACGGTGGTTTCACCGCCGGAGATCAGGACGCAGGGTGGCTTTACAGGTCCCATGCCTTTGACAATATTTTTGGCCAACGCGGCATGTTCCTGCGCCAGTTCGCTCGAGCCTCCCTGCAAATCGCCAAGAACCAGCGGCTCGACATTAAATTCGCGCGCCAGCACGGCCGCCGCATTCATCGCGTCGTCTGCTGTTGCGAGGATGATGAATTTCGATTTATCGAAAACAGGGTCGCCAGGTTTCGGCGTTTCCGCGGCCGGGCTCTCGAGATGCGCCACCACATTATCCGGCACCGTTACGTCGTAGCGTTGAAGGATCTCGATTGCCGTCTCGGACCATGTCGCATCCGGAACCGTCGGACCTGACGCGATTACCGAAGGTTCATTGCCCGGTATGTCGGAAATCGCCAGCGTCACGATTCTTGCGGGTGAGCAGACGGCCGCGAGTCGGCCCCCTTTGATCGCTGACAGGTGCTTACGAACGCAGTTGATCTCAGCGATATTCGCGCCGGATTTGAGCAGGTCACTTGTTATGGATTGTTTGTCGTGCAGGTTAATGCCTTCGGCAGGTAACGACAGCAGGGCAGAGCCGCCGCCAGACAGCAGGCAGAGAACCATGTCGTCGGCCGAAAGGTCGGCGACCATTGCCAGAATGCGATTCGCGGCATCCTGTCCCGCGGCATCCGGAAGCGGGTGGGACGCTTCCGCAACCTCGATCTGCTCACAGGCAAGCGCATGTCCGTAGCGAGTGATGATAAGGCCTGAAAGCTCCCCCGACCAGTTGTCCTCGACCGCACGCGCCATGGCCGCGGCGGCCTTACCGGCGCCAACCACGATGGTTCTGCCCTGCGGGCAGGCGGGCAAGTTGCCGGGAATCAGGTTCTCAGCTTGAGCAGCCTCGACGGCCGTATCAAACAGGGATTTAAGAAAAAGCCTCTCGTCCGGCATTCAGGCCGCAGGCTTGCTGTCTCGGGCATGAATAAACGGTCGCAGCCTGTCGATGATGCCGGCAAGCTCCGGCTTCTGGTCATGCAGCTCGTCGATTGACAGGCCGGATAACTCGTAAGGCAGGATTAGCCAATCGCTGGTCTCGTGTACGAAATAATCCGGCGGTCGAATGGTCCGTTCCGTTGACCTGTACCAGACCGTCGCGATGCGAATGTCATGCGGCAGATTGCGACGGGTCTTTCTGGATAATGTTTCGATAACGGCGGTGACGCTGGAGCCCGTGCTATAGACGTCATCGACGATAAGCAGAGAATGTTCGTTGCAAAGGTTTTCAAGTAAGTACTGCAGCCCGTGGACACGAATAGACTCAGCTTTGTCGACCATTTGTGAGTAGTCCGGCAGACCAGTGTATGAAGTGCGAATTGCAATGTGATCGGTCTTGATGCCGAAATAGTCCAGGCCTTCCTGAACGGCAATTCCGACCGCGCTTCCGCCTCGCCAGAGCCCGACGAGAAAGTCAGGCTTGAAGCCCGCTTCGAAAATATTGGCCGAAAGCCGAAATGAGTCGAGCAAAAGGTCGTTCGCCGCGATGAATCTCTTTTTCATTTCTTTTCTCGGTCACGGGACGTGTGCTGTAGTATGAGTATAACTACAAGTGCGAGAATCGGCATGGATAAAACCGTCTTAACGGCGCAAGATCTTCTCATGGATTCATTCGATCTGGGCGTCAGAATTCTGGAAAGCGGATTCGAGCCCACGCTCATCATTGCGATATGGCGTGGTGGCACGCCTGTCGGCATGGCAGTACAGGAAGTTTTCGCTTACTGTGGAATTGATTCCGATCACATTGCAATTCGCACATCGTCTTACGTCGGCGTTGATGATCGCGGTGCGGTTGCTGTGCATGGCTTGAATTACATTATCAAAAAAGTCTGTTACGACGATCGCGTTCTAATCGTCGATGATGTATTCGACACCGGTCATACCGTCAAAGCCGTGATCGACGAGTTAACGAAGCGCGCCCGTGGCAACACACCTGCAGATATTCGAACCGCAGTGGCCTGGTATAAGCCTACGAGAAATGAGACGGACCTTGTGCCTGACTACTACATCAGGGAAACCGCGGAATGGTTGGTATTTCCACACGAACTCGATGCGTTGACGCTCGAGGAAATGCGAGTCGCGCGCCCGGAGTTGCATAAGATCATCAGTGCGGTACCCGACCGGGCAGCTTCGTAGACGAGGTCAGACAACATTCATCGCCGATGAAAAGACTGTGTGTGTATTGCGGCTCCAACGCCGGGAAGAATAAAGACTATGCGGAAGCGGCCAGGCAACTGGCCGAGGTCCTGGTTCAAAACAATATCGGTCTTGTTTTCGGGGGTTCCTCTAAGGGCGTGATGGGACAACTCGCTGACGCAGTGCTTGCCGGCGGCGGCGAAGTGGAGGGCGTGATACCAAAGTCACTGTTTGAAAAGGAAGTTGCCCATGAGGGTCTGACCGAGATGCATGTTGTCGATTCCATGCATGCACGAAAATCGATGATGGCCGTGCTGTCTGACGGCTTCATCGCCATGCCGGGCGGATTCGGTACGCTGGAAGAGATCATTGAAATCCTGACCTGGGCGCAACTGCAGTTTCACGAAAAGCCATGCGGGGTACTTAACGTGAACGGCTACTTCAACCATCTGCTGTCATTTCTGGATCATGCTGAGTCGGAGGGTTTCGTGCGGCCGGCCCATCGGGCGATGCTGCTGGTCAGCCGAAAGCCGGCGGATCTTCTTCGGCGCTTCGAATCCTATATGCCTCCGACCGTCGAGAAATGGACATAAAAAATTGCCCGTCAGGACGGGCAAATCAATGATCTAAAAAAGCAGCCTAAGCTTCCCCTTGGCCGGAGCTCGCAAATTCGAGCCGAAGAGGGTATATCGTATTCCCAGTCTTCGCCCTCTGAGATCTGAGCCCACACAGATACGCAGGGGGACTTCGAAGGCATTGACTGGTGCGTAAGTAGGAATTTCTCCGAGTGTGTTTGATATGTGAATTGCGTCGTCTTTCAGATTGACAATGGGGTACTCAGACACATCACCTCGAGCCCTGTCCACATACTCGCCGTCACGCCGAAGTTTGGGCAGTTGGTTGGCGACGTAAAATGCATTGTGATTCGGCATTACAATCGAGAGTGACGCGTCCTGAATCGGCTCGTCACCCTGGTTGTATACGACGAGCTGCAGTTTTTCCGCGTTGGTTTCAAACAGAAAATACTCGTCATCATGCCGATGCTTCTCTTCGATCTCTGCCATCTCGGCCATGAGTTCGTCAGCCGAACGATTTTCGTAAGGACTATCGGAACCGAAAAGGCGTGCGTGGGTAAGCCGGGCCATGACTGTCGTGGACCCGCTGTCTTTCACGCTGTTCTGGATATCGAGCAACTGCTTGAGCTTTGTGCTCGCAATCGCCGAGGGCAATTGTTCGAGATCCACTGTCTTGATCTTGAAGTCTTTATGAATGATTTCGCCCGGAAATCCGATTTCGACCTGCTCCGCCGATACCGAGTCGCGAAACTTTCTTTCGAACATGCCCTGCAAAAGCCGACGACCCATTTTGATCGGCGCGTTGTCGACACGGATGTAGGCATCGCCCCGTCGGAGTTTTTCGGAGAAATCGACTCGCATCATATACGGTCGGTCCTGACAGTCGCCGATTTCGAAAACGCCGACACGCTTTCCGTCAACATTCACCGGGTCGTACTTCAGCCGAATTGGCGGCTCAATGAAGTCGGTCACGAGGCCCTGGTAGGAGGGTTTACCGGAGAAATCGTCCCGACTAACCGAAGCCAGCCGCTTGTTACCCTTCTTGTCGATTTCGGCACCCACAATGATGTAGCGCGCGCCGTCGACGGATGCATTTGCCATAGCGACGACATCACGCAAAAACTGGCGAGTGCCATTTTTTCCGTATGGTGCGGGACGGAGCTGGACCCCGGTGCCAGGGGCCGCTGCGCGCACTATTTTTGCAAGATTGGTCGCCATCGAACTCTAAATTTTGAACGATTATGTTCAACAAGATGGGAACCAATCTACATTTCTGGCGTTTGGGGGCGGCTACATCTGGTGTTGGGCTCGCAGGCATGGTAGTGCCGGCACAGCCAATATTGGATGGCACAACCCCAGCTCGAAAGCTAAGGCTCTAATTATATTAGGTTAATTCAGGAGCCGCGGCTACCGGATGCTACCAACTTATCATGCGCCAACCTTTGCTTCCAGACATGCTGGATCGACGGCGCTTGCGCATTCTTGTATGCAGTGCTGCACGTTTGTCGGCCAGCCATTCTTCGCGCCCGACTTTCGTGTCCTCGCCTCGGTCGGCGCGGCGCTTTTCTTCGGCAGCCCGGAACTCAACGAATTCCTCGTATGACTCGATTTCTGCGTTGAGTTCGCGGATGACGAGCTCGACGTAGATTGCGTCATCGAGAAATCCGAGCCCCGGAACATGGTCAGGGATCAGGTCTTCCGGGTCACAGAAATAGACCAGGGCGCCCAGAACCCGGCGGCGTTCCTCGTCGCTCAACTGCCACTCGTCGTCACCGACCATGTCGATAACGACTTCGAGTTTTGACAAACGATCATCGATGAAGGCCGGCAAATCAGTCGATTTGGCGTCTACGATCAGCTGACGGGCAGCAGCCTCGATATTGACCGCATTCTCGTTGCTTTCCATTGCCGTTTTCGCTTTATCAACAATGGCTTGGAAGTGATCTAGATCGGAATCGCTCAGCGTAAATGTGATGTCGAGAGGCATGTCTGACTGTCCTTACTTATGCTTATTGAAATTTTGGACAACTATCGCTCATTGTACCCGGCTTCTTACTCTTTTCGATTGTCCGGGGCCCTTGAGCTGTCTGGATTGTAACCGGAACAGCGACGCTCATCCATCGGGCCCGGCAGTATATCAGTGAGATATACCCGAAACTTATGAGTTAGAGTGAGGAAATGTCATACGTCAGCCACCTTGAAGCTGCGATAGACGGCACACACTTACCCGCCCGAGAGCAGCATACGCTGCACGAGGGCAGGCCGATCTGGGTTCGCTATGATCTCGGCGCAGTCTCCCGGGCGATGTCCAAGGAGATTTTGCGAAAACGTCCACCCACACTCTGGCGCTATCGTGAACTATTGCCAGCCGAGGACGACAGAGGGATCGTGTCACTCGGCGAAGGCATGTCGCCGTTGCTGCGATGCGATCGACTGGGCGGCTCGCTGGGCTTAAGCAACCTGTTTATTAAAGACGAATCGCAAATGCCAACCGGTTCTTTCAAGGATCGCGGCCAGACCGTCGCAATCACGATGGCGAAATGGTTTGGCGTCAAAAGAGTAGCGATTCCAACCGCTGGCAATGCCGGCGGCTCGATGGCGGCGTATGCGGCCAGAGCAGGTATGGATGCATTCGTGTTCATGCCGGAGGATGCGCCGGAAATCAATCAGTACGAAGCCGTCCAGGCGGGCGCACGCGCTTATCTCGTCAATGGCTTGATCAACGACTGCGCGAAGATCGTTCTCGATGGCCGCGAGCCGATGGGATGGTTCGATATGTCTACCTTGAAAGAGCCGTATCGAATCGAAGGCAAGAAGACGATGGGCCTTGAATTGGCCGAGCAGCTCGACTGGTTGCTTCCGGATGTCATTCTCTATCCGACCGGCGGCGGTACCGGGCTGATTGGAATGTGGAAAGGATTTCAGGAATTGCGGGAACTTGGCTGGCTGGAAGGTGAGCGAATGCCGCGAATGGTCGCGGTTCAATCTGATGGTTGTTGCCCGATTGTCAGGGCATTCGAAAAAGGTGAAAGATTCGCAGAACCATTCGAGGATGCGGCTACGATTGCAGGTGGCCTGCGCGTGCCGGCTGCCATCGGCGACTTTATGATGCTCGACGTTATCCGGGAAAGCGACGGATGCGCTGTAGCGGTTTCGGAAGAACGACTGACCGGGTGGATGCGGCTCGGCACTGAGGCCGAAGGCATCTCTATCGGGCCGGAATCAGCCGCTTGTATCGGTGCGGCCGAGCACCTTTTCGAATCGGGATGGCTGACACGGCACGAGCGCGTCGTCATATTCAGTTGCGGCGGCGCAAAGAAATATCCCGAATTGATTCGGGTAGATTTGCCGAGAATCGATAAAGATAACGTGCCGGACTGGGCGACTATTGAGGCCGGCACAGCCTGAGAATACGGTCGCCCGTCAGGACGGGCTCCTACGATGCCTCGTTCCTTCCGCTAACCTTGTTGGAGCCCGTCCTGACGGGCGATTTACTATCAATTTTCGTCTCCTGCGATTCTATTGCCGCTTGCTGGAGCCCGTCCTGACGGGCGATATGCTTCGGCTAAGAACTGTCGTAGGGGTCGAATCCGGTATCTTCGATTTCTTCGGCGATCGGCAGGGCCTCATCTTCCTCTTTGAGAATTTTCTTCAGTGCCAGCGTACTCACGAGTGATAATTCATCGATCGAGTTCTCGCTGTGGAATACAGGCTCGTTAATAATGTCGGTAACTTTTTCATGCTTCGGCGGGCGGAGGTCCTGCTCAAGGATCGCTTGCAAATCTGTGTCGTCGACGATCTCGAAGTGTCCCGTCGCAGTATCCATCGCAAGCACGCCCTCGTCGCCAGTCTCGGCAGCGGCCGCTATCGACTTTTTTGCCGCCTTGTCATTTGATTTGAGAATTTTTTTCAGTGCGACGGTGGAAAGCAGCTCGAACTCTGCGGTCTCCACCGGTTCGACCCACACGGACCTGTCCCCGCCGTCCGATCGTATTTTGGACGGCCGCTGGATTCTTACCGTTGTCTTGAGTTTGCCCGACATCGCCAAATTCTCTGGCAAGACCTGAGCGGCTGCCAGTGAATGCGTCACACAACGCCTTGCATTCTAAGAAATTCACTGACTTAGTGTGCTGCGCGCCGCTGGTCGCTGGGACCTCGGCGAAAATCTGAGAAAAATCGACCACCTAGGGCTCGCAGAGTGGCGCAAAGCTGTGGAACAGTTCCCAGAATCAAAGGCTTATGGTCGTTACTATTGCACATATTCCTGCGTTTGGGCCCTTAATACCCGCACAGCTGCTACGATGAACCTCGAAATCGTTTTGTCCTTATTGCTTTTTTTCAGCGCCGTCTGCTACGGGCTACTGGGCATAAGGCTTCTCGGCGGCAAACGCGAGGTCGGCAGCCTTCCCGTCGGTGCAACATTCATCGCGATCGGCATCTGGGTGTTGGGCGGCGCCGTCGAGTTGGTGGCACCGAACTTTCTCGTTTTCTCCATCGGCCGGACCGGCCACTTTGTCGGTACGGCGCTCGTGCCTGTCACAATCCTGATCTCTTTCCGTGAATACACAGGTGCCCAAACATCCAGGACGATGATCGCCGTACTCCTGATCGTACCGGTACTGTCGATTCTGGTCGCCGCAACCAATGCTTTGCACGAAATCATGTGGTATTTGCCGGCAACCAACGATGCCGGCGAGTTCCTGACCCGGCCTGTTAGATGGGGACCATGGTTTTTGTTCCTGCACGCACCCTATGGCTATGCAATTTTCCTGCTCAGTATCCTGACGCTGGTCATGCACAGTACTGCTGTTGCGCCGGCACATCGTCGTGGGCTTTTCATGCTGGCCGGTTCCGCCATTGCTCCTGCAATCGCAATCGCAGCATATGACTTAGGAATTGGACCCAACACGATTTCCACCGTGCCGTTGGTTTTCTCAGGCTTATTGCCGATTTATGCCTGGCTCGTGATTGGCGAGCAAATCATCGAGTTTTCACCGTTGGCGTACGAGACCGTCTACCAAAACATGCAGGATCCGGTTGTCGTCGTCGACGACCAGGAACGCATTATCGGCCTGAATCACGGCGCCGAGCTCATGCTCAACGTTACTGAGTCTGATGCGTTGCGCGAGTCGCTCGACCACGTCTTTGGAGAAGCAGTGCCGGAGATTCACAAAGCTCTCAGTACCGGCAAGCCGCAGAAAATGCTTACGAATACAGGCCGTTTTTTACACTTACAGGTATCGCCAATAGCGACCAATAAAGCAGCTGCGCGGATGGGGCGAGTCCTGATGTTTCGAGACGTTAGCGATGTCGAGAAGGCGCAGAAAGAAATTCGCACCAGCGAAATGCTTCTGCGCACATTGGTCGATCACTCAGTCAACGGCATCATTCGGATGCGCTGGGTTGACGAGGACGATGGGAGAAGCCTTCGATGTATTTTCGCGAACGCTGCCGCGGGGCGATATCTGTGTTCGAACCCAGATGAAATGATCGACCTGACAGCAAGCGGGCTTATGAAACTTGCCTCTAGCGGAATGGAGCCGCGCGACTCCGAGGACTTGCTGGGGCAGTTCCTGGAAGCGGCCGAAAACGGGGAGGTAATCGACACGGAGTGCCGAGTCGGGTCGGACTCGACTCAGAAGTGGTTGCGGGTTATCGGTGAGCCGGTAGGCGACGATGTCGCAGTTACGTTTGTCGACATCACGGATCGCAAAGCCAAAGAAATACAGATGGAGTCGATTGCCTGGTCGGACCCACTGACCGGCGTTCTGAACCGGCGTGGTTTTGAACGTGACGCGGCGAAGAGGCTGTCGGATAGTGACGATAACGCCACCGGCGCGCTGTTATTCATTGATCTGAACGAATTCAAGCAGATCAACGACAAGTGTGGCCACGAGGTCGGCGATCAGTTGTTGACGATTGCGGCAGAACGCTTGCGAACGAGCCTAAGGTCGCACGATATCATCGGCCGTCCCGGGGGCGATGAATTCGTTGCCCTGGTGCCGGACGTAAAACCTAAAGTCGCCGAGAAGCTTGCGGCCAGGCTGACAAAGCGGCTTGAAGAGCCTTACATCGTCGGCTCCGAGACGCTCCATTGTGCCGCAAGCATTGGGCTGGCATTGTATCCGGAGCATGCCAACACACTTACCGGCCTTCTGCGCGCCGCAGATCAGGCCATGTACCGGGCAAAGGCCCGATGCCGCGGCGTGCCAGACATCTCCGATACCGATTTACTGGAGAAGGCCGGCTAACCCTCGCCCAGGCAGGTCCTGCCTGGAGCCAATCCCCCAAACGATCCTTAACATTTCTCAGCCGTTCGTTTTCGTGGCTGCGGCGAAATGGCGGCATACTGTTCCGCCGTGGGCTAATATCGCCAGCCTGCCCCGAAAACATTCAGAAAAGGCAGTATCTTGAGTGATGGATCCTTAGCAAGTGCCGATGCCGCGAATGCGGTGATTCGGCTACAAAATCTAGAGCGTTTCTATCTAATGGGCGAGGAAACCATTCATGCCCTGGACGACGTTTCTCTGGACATAGACCGAAACGAATACACGGCGATCATGGGTCCGTCGGGCTCCGGAAAATCGACTTTGATGAACGTGATTGGTTGCCTGGACTCACCGACAGGCGGTCAATACTGGCTCAACGGCCAGCTCGTCTCGGCGATGAACGATCTTCAGCTTGCTAACGCGAGAAACAGAGAAATCGGTTTCGTTTTCCAGACGTTCAATCTTTTATCACGGATGACCGCACTGAGCAATGTAGAAGTTCCTCTTATATATGCTGGGCTGCACCGCAAGATCAGACACGAAAGAGCGGCACATGCGCTGGAAACGGTTGGCCTGGCAGACAGGATGCATCATCGCCCGTCTGAAATGTCAGGAGGCCAGCACCAGCGTGTGGCGATTGCCAGAGCGCTGGTAACTGAACCAAGCATACTGCTCGCGGATGAACCGACGGGAAATCTGGACTCGAATACGGGAGACGAAATCATGAGCTTGTTCGATCAGCTCCAGGAGGCCGGAAATACGCTGATCGTCGTCACCCATGAAGAATACATTGCCAATCATGCGAAACGCAGGATTCGTTTAAGCGATGGCAAGGTCGTCAATGACACCGCGGCAGGTGAAACTGAATGAGGATCAAGATACTTGCGCTTTCAAGTTTGTTTCTAACCGCCTGCGCCGAAGAGAATGACGACGCTGTTTTGTATGAGTCTGCAGCTGTTGAACGGCGGTCAATTGAAGTCAGCGTCGACTCGTCGGGTGTCGTCGAACCGCTGGCTACGGTCGAAGTTAAGTCCAAGGCGTCTGGAGAAGTCCTCGAGCTGCTCATCGAAGTCGGCGATTATATCGAACGAGCCGAATTGCTGGTGCGAATCGATCCACGAACGGTAAGAAATCGGCTCGCACAGGCCGAGGCGGAATCAAAAGCCGCGAAGTCCCGGCGCACCATTTCCGTCAGTCAAATGCAGCGCGCCGAGGCATTGTTGAAGAATGGAACGTTTACGGAAGCGGATTACGAAGCCGCGGCTTTGGAGTTGGCAAATGCTGAGGCACAGGTCGTTAGTGCCAAAGTCGCTGTCGAAAATGCCCGCATTGCCGTTGATGATACGGACATTCGGGCGCCGATTTCCGGGACAATAATAGAAAAACCGGTCGAGAAAGGTCAGGTCATTTCTTCTCCGACCCAGGACTTTGCTGGTGGAACACTTTTGCTGAAAATGGCAGACCTGAGTGCAGTGCGAATTCGCGCGATGATCGACGAGACCGATATCGGCAAGGTCAGGCCCGGCATGCCTGCGACCGTCACGGTTGCGGCCTATCCGAACCAGCCGTTTGATGGTGAAGTGGTGAAGATCGAGCCACAGGCCGTCGTAATTCAAAACGTCACGATGTTTGCGGTTCTCGTCGCGATTCAGAATCCGGAGGGATTACTGATGCCGGGCATGAACGCCGAAGTCGAAGTATCAGTTGCGAGAAGAGACGACGTGCTGACGGTCCCGGTAATTGCATTGCGAACGGAGCGTGATGTCGTTGCCACCGCCGGAATTCTCGGCATGAGCGAGTCCGCCTTACGCGCCGAGCTGAGGTCTGGCGATGGCGGCGCAAAATCCGATTCGCCGGAAACTGATGCTGCGGCGACGATAATGATGCGCGGCCGTACGGTGGAATTACCAGCAGGCGTCGAGCCCGACAAAGCTCGGCAGGTAATGGCCAAGCGTCGCAGCGGACAGACCATGACTCAAAGTGAGCAACAGCTTATGCGCCGCATATTTCAGAATGCAGGTGGGTCGCCGGGAAACGGGCGTGACGGCCGCGGTCGCTCGGAGCGCGACTACCGATTTGGAGGAGACTTCTGGGTCGTCGTCGATAAGGGCGGTGTACGCGAGATTGTAAACGTACGTGCCGGGCTGACCGATCTCGATCGCGTCGAGATCATATCGGGCCTGGGCGAGACGGATGAGGTCCTGTTGTTGCCGAGTGCACACCTTGTCGAAACGCAGGAACGGCTACAGAGTTTCATCACGCGCCGCATCGGTGGCGTGCCGGGCATCAAGTCGCGTTAACGCGGGCAGGCGACACCGTGCTTGTTTCCGAAACATTCTGGATAGCGCTGCAGTCGATTCGCAGCAATCTCTTTCGTGCCACGTTGACGATGCTCGGCATCATCATTGGTGTTGCAGCCGTCATTACAATGGTCGCACTCGGTACCGGTGCGCAACGCGCGATCGACGAACAGATGGAAGCGCTTGGCGGCGACATCCTGTCGATTAGTGCCGGCGGTTGGTTCAACCATGGTGTTGCCCGTGACCTGCGTACCTTAACAACGGACGATGCCGCGGCCCTGGCGCGCGACTCGAAATACATCGATGCCGTTGTGCCGGAGATCAGCGAGCGATACCAGGTCAAGTACGGCAACAACAATATTAATGTCGGCATTATCGGTACTACACCAAATTATCTGGTCGTCCATGGCTTTGAAATCGAACTCGGAAAAATGTTCAGCGCGGCGCATGACGCGAGCCGCAAGCGCGTCGCGGTGTTGGGCAACGAGGTGCCCGGCATGCTGGAGACCGATGCGACCGGCATCATCGGCCGTACGATCGCGATACGATCGATCGCATTCGAGGTCATCGGTGTTCTTAAAGCGAAAGGGACGACAGGCTGGAGGAATCCTGATGACGACATATGGATTCCGCTCAGTACGGCCCAGTTTCGGGTAACCGGAAACGATATGGTCGAGAATATCAGTGCGCAGTTGGCGTCCAACTCAAGCACCGAACTTGCAATGGTGGATATAGAACGCATCTTGCGTCGCGAACATGGCATTTTGCCGGGAAAGGACAACGATTTCGCGATTAACGATCGGAAGCAATTTCTTGACGCGCGACAGGAAGCGACCCAGGTATTTACCTATCTTCTGGCCGGCATTGCCGGTATCAGCCTGCTTGTCGGTGGCATCGGTATCATGAACATCATGCTCGTTACGGTCACCGAGAGAACGCGGGAGATAGGAATTCGCAAGGCCCTCGGGGCGACCAGGCGAAACATACTTCTGCAGTTTCTTGTTGAGTCAATGACCCTCTGTTTGATCGGTGGCGCCCTGGGTATTGCCGTGGGTGTAGGCGCCGCGGCGTTCGCCGCAGAATTCGCCGGATGGCAGACCATGGTGACCTCGGGTTCGGTGCTCATGGCCTTCATTTTCAGTGCGGCAGTGGGACTGTTCTTCGGCATCATGCCGGCGCGAAGGGCTGCCGGCCTCGACCCAATCGATGCCCTGCGACACGAGTGATCGTGGGCCTGGCGGTAATAAAAAGGGCGCAATTCCGGTCAAATTGGCAGACTGAAGGAGTATCTGACATGGCAATTGGCCAATATTTGATTCGCATAGCCTTTGTTGTGCTTTTGATCTCATCGCTGATCGTCTCGATCTGCCAACAGGGGGTCGCAGCCGACATACTGGAGTTGCCCGCAAGGGCGGAAGATATCTCGCCGAAGCAAGTCGGCGATCGTGCGCCGGCGTTCACCGTGCGGACGATCGATGGCGAGCCCTACCGGTTTGATCCGGACAATCTTGAACGCCCAACCATACTGATATCTTTTCGTGGCGGCTGGTGCCCCTATTGCAATATGCATCTGTCCGAACTCAGACACGTCATTCCCGAACTCAAGGAAAACGGATTTGATGTCTTGTTCTTGAGTAACGATCGCCCGGAACTCCTTTTTGAAAGTCTGAAAAAGGAGACGCAGGAATATATCGATGGTCTCGACTACGAAATATTGTCGGACGCCGATCTCAATGCGGCACGTGCGCTGGGTACGGCATTCACTGTCTCTGACGCGTTCATCGAGCGAAGAAATGGGAAAGGGGACGATATCACGGGCTCCTCAATAGAAAAGTACAAGGCGCTCGCTGTTCCCGCCGTTGTCATTATTGACGTCTCCGGCGAAATAAAGTTCTTCTATGCCAATGCCGACTTTAAAGTGCGACTGTCAGCAGATGAGCTGAAACAAGCCGCAGACGAACTGGTGGTATACAGGCCCGAATAAAGCGTCCTATCGTTCATATTAAAAACGGGCTCAGACCCACT
>FXBF010000299.1_pt1 | contig 16472 bp, 27 predicted proteins | sample 5335321 | NCBI WGS metagenome assembly FXBF01 (sample SAMEA103928391, study PRJEB20085) | sediment metagenome | isolation source: sediment
GCGTTAACGTATTCCTATGGTTGTTTTGAAGGAGCACCTGGTGAAGATTACGAGTGTTTCAGGCGGCGGTGGGGGTTTTTCCGGGACCAGGGATTGAGATTTTTTAGACATTGTTTTGGGGGTTTTTGCAAGCTGGATCGAGATTTTTGAATCCCCTTACCTCTCTATCTCTATTCTTTCTTCTCTCTCCAAAAGTGGGGGAGAGAGAGAGATGAGATGGAGGATAGATCCTCCTCCTCCTCCTCCTCCCTTTCGATATGGTGTTTTCAGGAATTTAGTGGGAAGATGAGAATAGAGAGAATAGAGAGAAGAGAGAGAGAGAAAAGTATAAATATGAGAAGAATTACAACAAACTGTAAGCTATCTTGAAAATGGTGGTGATGTGCCAGGCTCAAGAAAATGTATGGTAGTCATGTTAAAAACAGCCTGCCTGGCACGGTAAGGTTTATATGCCTCTGAGTATAAAAATGAGTCGGTGATATTGTATGGTAGATAAATGTTCATATCGCAAATGCGGGGAGAAGATCATAGTAGGCAGGGATGAGATAGTAACGGATGATGGAGACAACTTCCATTATGATTGTTATGTCAATCTGAAACGCAAGAGGATGAGCAAGCTCGAGCGTAAGAATGCCGCTGGTGACATCACCAAGCGTGAAGCACTCGAATATGACGACATAACACAACTGGTTACGGGGATGGAGAAGCGTAAAGAGCTTCATGGCAGCCGCAGGAACACGCAAGCATTAGATACGTGTCCGAGCCTTGGCGGGTCATATTTCTTCAAAGATGAAGGTGGAGCTCCGAAATATCTCGACGGCAGCGTGAGCTTGAAACTACCTGAACGTAAGCCGCTCACGCGATTGCAATACGTCGAAGGGTGCAGAAAGATGCTCGACTCGGTGACGACGCCGTCAATCGAGTCTGAGAAGCTCGGAGAACTATCAGCACAATTAATCAAGGCCTTACCACCTGGTAAGCCTCGAAACGCACAGGAGGAATGGCGATCGCTACGGCAGCTCGTCAAGGAGATGGGGGACGAGAACTTGCGATTACATTTTGAACAGGAATATGATAGAGCCCGAGGCATCGCACCCGGGATGGGTATAACGGCGCTGACAGGCGAAACGAAGGAAGAAGGAGATTGATATGAATGGTAAGTAAATGGAATGTGGGGAGAAACGACTGGATACGGCTGCTGGCAGGCTTGCAGGAGGAAGGATATCAAAAAGAGATACCTAAACACGTCCTGATAACGAAAATTAGCCAGCATTGGGACATGGCTCATGTGTCACACATCATGAGAGTTATGAAAGACGCCAACACGCTTGGACTAATCAAGGCCATCGGCCCGGCAACGTTCGAGATCACTGCGCCGGAGCTAACGGAAAAGGAAAAGGAAGAATGAAGGGTGTCAAGATGGTCAAGTGCTCGGAGGCGAACACGACGAAGAACTGTAAAGGTTGTGATCATGCGGATAAGCACCGCTCAAAGCCAACCTGCAAGATGAACTGTATCGAATCGCCGGACAAGAACAGATGCGAACCGGTGAGCTGATAATATGGTGATATTTGACTCCAGGGTTTCAGACATTCCAACGCAACTGGATGACAGAATAGGAGGTATACATGCCATGAAGAAGTGGAAATGCATACATAGCAGAGAGTCCCCCGGGTGTTCGGGCTGTGCGCACGCAGACAAGCATGTGAGACTGCACGACTGCAACAACACCTGTATCCATGTGAGACGGCACAACTTGTGTGAAGAGGTTTCTTGAACGTCCCTGATGTTTTCTCGGCCCATATGGACTGGAAATAGGGCCGAGAAAACTCAGGGATCATAAAAAAAACACGTGGTGGCCGACGCAGCGGATGACGACGTCGACGACGATGTATTCGCCGGGCTTGTCAGGGAAAGGATTATCGGCTCGTCGTCGCTGCCTCCGAGCTCGTAAACCTTTCGCTTGCACGCAACCTGACAAGCCCGCAATACAAAGGGCACTTGAAAATCTTGGGCTCATAGAATAAAAATAAAACCTCGGGACCAGGGGTTAAGTTCCCCGGCTCGACAAAAAATCGGAAGGTGAAAGAAAAATGAATCTAATCGGAAACAAAGGACATGAAACGAAAGAAATGATATTGGGCAGACTCGCAGCATGCAGGAAGAGCTACGCACAGACGCAGGAAGACGAAGACGAACTCGTATTGCTCGAGAATACCATGAGCGCACTGCAAGACCTCTTAGACCTCGAAAAGGTGGAGTGGAGGGATTGAGGAAAATCAGAGCCTGGAGCCTAAGCGCCCCGGCTCGGAAAATAAGAAGATGACTAAAACGAGGATGGTGAATGAAAAATGCAAGCAAATAAGATCGTCTGGGGTAAGTCTCAGGCATCAATCAATGAGCAATATCATAATGCGAAGGCCCGGTTCAAGGGCCTTCTGGAATCGAAAGAGATCGACAATGCTGAATATAGTGACGAGCTGCTGGCCCTGACGACGGAAAAGATGTCGGCTGAAGAACGGATCACGTACAGTGAGGAGGACGTCGGAGGCCCTGGAGGTGAGGACCTGACCGATGGTGCAGCTCACGAGATGCAGGACGCCGGGACCGAAAATGCGGCGTACGAAGCTGGGGGGGAAGAGATGATCAGCCCGGCGCAGCTCAAGTATCTCTGCACACTGACGGTGAAGTGGGACGATCTCACGCTGAGAACCTGGTTGTCGGACGGCTGGGAGGTAGTGAGCAGGAAAGACATGACGAAACAGCAGGCGTCCGAGGCGATCAGCGTAGCGAAAGATTTCAACGGTGCGCCCGAGCTCGTAGACAAGATGCGAGGGCCGCCTGTGAAGGCAGAGCCTGTGAGAACGGTAGAGCAGCACGTACCGGCAGGCCCGCCCACCCCCTCTGTCGATAAACCACAAAAGCAGGATACTTTCTTACAATTCGAGCATCGCGATGAGGATCAAATAATGCGAGAGATCCAGGGCGGGATGCTCGAGGAGTTCGTCTACTCGTTCAAGGAATCCGGCAGGACAGTAACAGGATTGTCCTGGGCGGGTGTGAAAGAGTGCGCCAGGCGCATGGGCGGGATCGAGGTCCTCGATGCAGACATCTCTGAATCGGTGAAGGAGTTCCGGGTGATCTGCCGGGCACGAGACCAGAAAACGAAGGCCGTCATGCTCGGCGTGTCGGCGCAGAGCAAGATGATCGAGACGAAAAGCGGCCGCAGGTATGAAGACAAATTCGCCCTGCAAAAGGCTGTGAGCAAGGCGCAGCGGAACGCTATCAGGTGCCTGATCCCCGAGGCATTCGTCAAGCAGATGATCACCAGGCTGGCGGGTGGTCGATGATGGACTTCGACGAAGCACTGAGGATGATGACGAAAGGGTACCGGGTGCAACTGCCGGAGTGGAAACAGAATGGCGCATATATCACCATTACCCTGAAAATGATCGAGGAAGAAGGCAAAGAACCACACCTGGCAGGGAACGACGTCACCCGCAGAGACTGGCAGGTGGTGCAAAAATGAAGTTCGTGGAAGCTCTGACGGCGTTGGATCAGGGCAAAAAAGTACGGAGAAAAAGCTGGAACACTGCACAAGCTTACATCAGAATGTCAAGAATGATAGTAGATGAAGACAATGACAACATCGATCTGAATTCATTAGACATCATGGCAACCGACTGGGAGGAGGTGGACGAATGAGTGAGCCCATCTTGGAACTGGACGGGATCCGGATCGACGTCAGAGGTACTTCGGCTGAAGACCTCTGGCCGGACCTGTTCCGCCCGGGTACGCACAGGATGAAGGTGTTGGAGGCGATGATCCTGATGAACCTGGTCGCAACGAAACAATGCGGCACGCAGATCGTCGAGGGGAGGAAAGAACGGTACAGGAAGCGAAAAGGCGCACTGTACGGCAAGATAATCAAATGCCCGACGTGCAGGGGGAAGAGGACAAACATCTATATGGGAAAGAAAAGCACGATGTGGTGCCACGACTGCATGACAACCAGCCGGTGGGTGCTCATATATCAGGGCAGCACGATAAAATGGCAGACAATTCACATCGACGACTTCATCGAGATGTACGGGCCTTGACGTCCGCCTGGTGCTTCTTCGATCTGGCAAGCCAAGTATCGTAGATAGGGCCTTCTTTAAGCTTGATCTGGGTGCGTGCTTTTTCATATCTCTCGATACCGCACAGGTTGCAGAGGCCTTTGCGTGAGACGCTTGCAGTCTTACCACAATCTTTACAGTCAGCGATTTTCATGATCAGGGCCTCCTTTTTTTGATTATCAAGTCGTCAAGATACTTCTTTGCCCAGGCCGGGGCATATATCTCGTATGCGATCCCAAACTCCTGTGCAAGCTCGAGGACGACCGGGTCCTTGCTGGTGGTGAGGAAATGCAGGAACAGCGGCTCACCCCAATAGTCACGAAACTCGGGCGTTTGCGGGAACAGTTTCGCATAGACTTGTAATTGACTTATCGCTCCGGGATCCGGACGCATTTTAGCTTCAACGAGATGTACGCCGTCTCCGTCCTTGAACACGATATCCGCCCATCGGCGGATGATTCCATACATGCGGCCTTCGGCCCCCTCTCCGGCAGGTCCAACACGTACCCGGCGCCATTGCAGTGCGTAAGGATGAGCCTTGTTCATCCACTCTGATACCAGGCGATTCTCACGAATAGGGCCTGTTCTATTTAGTGATTTCTTAGGCATGACTTGTTTTTTCCCGGTTGAGATTGAAATAGTTTTCGCATTCTTATTAATTATTGTCAGTAATATTGTTGATTATCTCTGGTAATAATCATTTCAATCTAACAGGTTTTAATATTCTTCTGGATTAATTAAGGGTGTAGTGACCTTAATTTCACCAGAAAAGTATTTATCTATTGAAAAATAAAGAACGAGGTATGAAACTAACTGTTAAATTTTTGGAGGTCTAACTTATGGTGAAGATGCCATCTCAATCGGAGATAAAAAAGAATTACACGGACGCTATCCCCAGCGTGCCGGCGAAATACAAGAAAGGGATCGAGGGTACCACGGGCTTCATAGAAGCCGCGGTAGACGGACAGGGAAACTATGAAACCAAGATGGCCGACCCGAACGTCCTTGCACGCAGGGGTAAGAACCTGGCCAAGCTGTCCGATGCGGACTGGAAGAACCCGGCGGCAACGACCGGTGCGAGCCGGATAGGTGCGGGCATGTCTGCCAACGCAGACAAGCAGGCACGTAACTACGAGCCGTACAGAAGCGCACTCGAAGGCCTGACACTCGATAAACGCACAACCGATCCGATGCAGAACATCGACAACCGTGTGAAACCTGTCGTCAAGACGATGATCGACACCAAGAAGGCGCAATAGGAGGAGTGACAGATGACAACCTGGATGTTCGACGCTAAACGCAAAAGCGCTAGCGTCGATAAGAAGAAAACTGAACGGATAGATCTACCGGCGAAAGGATGGCTGTCGAGCATTGCAATCCGTCTGTCAGGCATGAACGGCGCAGATGCAGCGGGCAACATCAATAACCATATACACGACGTCATGACCAAGATCGAGGTCATAGGCGCAGGCGGGGCAACGCTCAAGAGCTTGACGGGTGTGCAGGTCCAGGCGCTGAACTGGGCGGACCAGGAAAGCATGCCCTGGGCACAATTCACCGAGGCGGCAAGCAAGTACAACATCGAGCAGTTCATCCTCAACTTCGGAAAGAATTATATGGACACGGAACATATGCTGGACTGCTCGAAAATAGTTGACGGTCAGCTAAAGATCACCTGGGACATGGGTGCGGTCAGGGCAACGGCGGCATCGGCATATTTAGGTACCGACCAGGTACTGGATGTGGTATATGCAATACCTGACAACTACACCGGACCGGCACCTCAGGGGTATATCAAAAGCACGGAAACGAAGAGCTGGACATCACTTGCAAGCGGGATAGATTACGTAACGCTGCCAAAAGACAATCCTATCAGAAGGATCATGGTACGTGCGTATGAGAGCGGCATATCACCTGCGGCAAACATCACCAACCTGAAACTGACTGCGAACAACGGCTCTTATGTCCCATGGGACAACACATTGACCAAACTCAAAGACCTGAACTCTCTCTGGTACCCACAGGCACAAATGTATCTGGACGATCTGTTAACGCAGGACGGACTGGCGAAAGAACTAAATATAGCGTTTCCGGATGAGATCACCTTGACACCAATCGCCGCAAGGGCTGCGGGAGTAAGCGCAGAGGCGTATGGGAATGTGACGATAGCCCTGTCAGATCTAGCAACGCCGACCGTGATAAGCACGGACGAGGCTCTAAGGATGACTGCGGAAGGCTACGGATATCATAATGCGTTCATGCTGCCGTTCGACAAGCCTAAATTCGACGAAAGTGCATTGCTGAACGCTGCAACGCCGAGGTATTCAGACCTGATGCTCGAAGTGACTCAAGGCAATGCTGGTGCGGCAACAAGCATCGTGACAGAAGAACTAATCAAACAATGAGGGTTGAAAAATGACTACAAACCTGGAACGATTGACAAAAGACGATTTGATCGGCATCATCAACGAGATGGCAGTGAAGATCGAGGAGCTCGAGCAGATAGAAAAGCCGGCAGAGCTGAAAAAGCTGGCAATGAATTAGTCGGGGGCGGTCACCCTGACTAAATATTATTTCCGTGAATCGCTGAAACAGGAGAATGCTCTCGCCGACGAGGACGTCCTCGAGGGCAGGATCATACCTGCCGGACACAAATACGTTTATACCGAAATAGCCGTACGGGACGTCTCGTCATCCGTCCTTCGCGTCCTGTACGGCGTCGCGAAAGGCGGAGAGATCAGCTACTACGCAGAGCAGAAAGACGTCAAGGCGGGAGAAATATCTCATTATCCTCGAGCCATGGGGCTGGCCGTCCAGGCAGGCGAACGGATACTGGTCGAATTCGAAGGCGTCAAGGAGGGCGACATCCTCATCGGTGAGCTGGCAGGATACTATGAGTTCGACGAGGACCTGGAGAATGCATCCGGATACGAGTACGAGGAAACAGTCGAGATCAGATGGGAGAATATCAACAATACGACGTCAGCACCGGATATCGATACGGAATTCGATGGAGACCAGGCGACGGAGATTGCTATACAGGCGGATTCGAACGATCCGTCGAATGCTTCGACCAACATCGACATCATAGTGATATCAGACCCGAAGGGAGACGGGTCCTACGACGATGCGACAACGTACTTGACAGCATTCAACATGGGTGACGCAGTGCGAAAGACGATCTACCTCACGCCAGGGATCAAGAAATTCAAACTCAGGCTGAAAGAGAATGCGAGCCTGGCGGCTTACGTCACGGCGGCAGTGGTCATCAGGAGAAAGAGATCATGACGATGATAATCGGCGACAAAACCTTTTCGTATGGCGAGGACGTCAAGAAACCAGCCAGGATAACCATCACCAACCTGGTCGAGCGGGTGATGGAGAAAAAGAACAACCGAGGCGAACGGTACGACGAGACGTATCTAACCGTGAGCTACGAGTTCAACTATCATCTCGACAAGATGGGTAAGAACTTTCAGTATTTCAGACATACCGATACCGTACAGCTGCCTATCCGGAAAGTAACGCTCGAGCAGTTCAAAGAAACGCTGCGGGCGCTGTATCAGCAGTACGGCCCGAAACTGAAGAATGCGAAGAAGACCGAACCGATAATCGTCCTGGAGTGACGCCATGATCCCAGTGTCACCGCTAAAAACACCGATGGCTGCACCTTTGGCCAGGCCGGTACCTCGACCGCTGGACCTGGACCCGAGCTGCATGCTATATTATTCGATGGTGGATCCACTCGCATTGGGAAGGGTGATCGACGAATCAGGGAAAGGGAACGATGGAACACTCGTAACTGTGACAGGCGGCACGGTGAATAATGAAGTGATCACCGCAGCGATGGACACATGGATACAAATCAAGCATCAGAACCTCTATGTGTCGCCTGCTCCGGTACTGACTAACAGCGACGGAACGCTTACGTATGACGAAGACTTGGATTATCGTCTAAATTATGTCGAGGGTAAAATAATATTCGACTCATCGTTTTCTGCCGTCAATGACGGTCAGAGCCTTCTAATCGATTACACTTACGACAATCTCGGGCCGCAATGGCGGCCGGACGGCCTGGGTTTTAATGGGCTGGATAATTATGTTGAAACTACTAACAACGTAACAAACCTGCCCACGACCGAAGTTACAATATCGGTGTTGCAAAAAGTAACCTCAGTTAAAAATCAAGCCACTTTTCAACTTAATCCTGATACGACTAGCCGTATAAATGCCTATATTCCCTGGAGTACCTCAATAGTTTATTGGGATTTTGGAAATAGTAGTACCATAGGCAGATTGTCTTATACACCTCCTGTAAGCATTTTAAATACTTGGCAATATTTCACATTTGTAGCCAGCCAATCAGGAAATTATATGAAGATATACAGGAATGGGGTTGAAGAAGCGTCAAAGACAGGAATGGACCCTTATTCAGGAGGACCAGCTAAATTCACGCTTGGCCAGGCCAGTTTCACATATTTTTTCAACGGCACAATCGCCGAGGTAGGAATCTTCAACCGTGCGTTTTCAGCAGATGAAGCACGTGCATGGTCGGACCGGTCGAGGGCGTGGTACGGATGGTAGAAGTGCCGCAATCACTGATCGACCGGTTACAGGCGGCGAGCGGCAAAGTAATCAACGCATTCACGCTGAACCCGATAAACGATGAGTTCTTCGATGCCGCACCGTCGGGCACGGAGAAGAACCTCGACAGCAATCCGGTCGAACCCGGCAGGATAGAGATCATGACAAGCATCGCCGGGCTGCCGGAAACGAACGCACCGGATAAAGTCAGGATAGGACTGGTGCTCGGCACGGCGGAATTCTGGTACGTGATCGCAGTGTCACCCGCGGCGGACGTACCGATCAGGTTCTCCGGCCAGCTCGTATTGAGTGAGGGGATGTTTGTCAGGGTGAAGTTCGAGTACACGACACCGCCGACGCAGTTGAAAGCCATCCGCAGCGGCTGGTGGATCACCAGGTGAAAACTATGAAAGACAAAACGGTGATATTGATAATCGGGATGGTCCTGGTGACAGGGTTCTCGTCCGTGGCGGTCCTGAATGGTTATGATGGAGTGATCATAGGCTCGACGCTGTTCATCCTGGGCAGTGCGATGGGTCTGGTCATGCCCAGGCCGCCGTTCCTGAGAGGGTGACGCAACATGGCGGAAGCAACCGAGCTATTCAACGATGTGGAGAGATTATGGGAACTGTTGGCAGCGACGAAACAGACAGCCGGGTATAACGAACACGTCGAGAAGCTGGACGTAGAGGCGGGTGACCACTGCCTCTACACCGAGAAGATCGGGGCGGACCAGGTGGTGCACGTCTCGAGCATCTGTACCAAGACCAGGGGGTGTTCGGTAGACCGTGTAACACTCGCCATGGGCAATATGCACAATGTTTATGAATTGAACAAATGCACACAGCTCGCCGACGGCTTGTTGTGCTGTCAAAAAGGATTGTGGGTCAGATACGAAGGCGACTACGTCCAGGCGTGTTTCAAGAACGTACCCGAGGGATGCGATCTGCATATGTATGTCAGCGGCTCGGTCGCAAATTTCCCGCAGATCGCATACGTGCCTCCGGTCATGGGCGAACCGTGGGTACCTGGATGGGGTATCTGGATACCACTGGCCGTGTACAGTGAGATCGGCATCATATTCGGCACGGGATATACAGACGGCTCGGTCGGTGCGAACAAGATATATGTTGCGGGCCATGATACGGACACGTATCAGACTGGTGAGTTCGATTATTGGGGACCCGGCCCGGTATCGGGCGACATATACTGGAACCCGGATCCGGAGGCGCCTTATAATGCAGCATTCAGTTGGTCGTCATTCGTGGTCGGCGGGATCGCATACCTGAGATGCAGAAGTAGAACGGCCACTTATTTCTTCGAGCACTTCCCGGGAGGTCAGGTGTACACGCCGAAGACCGAGCCTGCAACGCCGCCAAAGGTCGGACAGATCGCCTTTGCAATCGGTGGGTACGGGTATTATGGCATGACAAACTATGCGCCTGCACCGTCGAACGTGATAGAAAAATATTATCCACCCTCAGACACCTGGTCGAATGCGACAACGTTCCCGGGCGCAAACCGCGAGGGGATGTTCAGCGAGGTGGTGAACGGGAAGGCATATATGGGCTGGGGTGCGAAGAATCTCAGTACGTCGAGCGTGTACTACAACGACATATGGGAATGGAATCCCGTTGGGGACGTGTGGACCGAAATGGAACCATTCCCGTATTCCGGCAGGGCGTACCCGTTCTCGTTCGTACTGAATGATCTGATATACGTCGGCACGGGCATAATCAAATACACCAACCCGGGCGTGAATGCCGCGGGCGTGTGGGTGTTCGACCCGGTGAAGAACGACTGGGCGCCCGTAGGTGACATGCCGACGGCTTACGGATGGTTCTACGACCCGGATACATACACCTGGGCACCGCGTAAGGTGGTGCAGAGCCAGGGCCGGGCCGGTGCGATCGCAGTATCGAACGGCGAACAGGCTTACGTCGGCCTGGGTGCGACCAACGTGGACGATCTGAGGAATTATGAGTTCCTGAACGACTGGTGGCGGGTATCGGTCTAACGGGAAAAACACTAATATGAGGACAACCGAATAATTAGATTACCAAGAGGTGATTATATGGCAATCGATAGAGCAGTACTGACAGAAGAACTCGAGCTCGAAAAGCTCAACAAAGAGCTAAAGAAACGAGCAGACGAGTTGGATCAGCTCACGCGCGGAGAAGACTAAATGGGATTATGGGACGACCTGAAAGCCGAGGGCAACCGTGTATTGAAGAAGATCGCACAGGCAGTGAAATACGCCAATGCAACGGTCTACGAGCCGGTGAAGGAGGCCGCAATCAGGTTCGGGAAAGACGTTTACGACAAATATCTCGGGCCGGCTTATGATGCAGCCATGCAGGCGGCGATGTCGATCACGGCGGCATTGCAGAGCACGGTGGACGAAGCGAAAGACATAGCGGACCGGGCGGCGGCAACGGCAATGCAGCACGGCGAAGAAGCGAAGCGGGAAGCGTTGAAAGAGATCGCAGAACAGCAAGCACAGGCAGCCAGACGTGCGGAAGAGATCGTCCGCAAGGTGATCAGCACGAAAGTACTGATCGCACGGATGCAGAAAGCAGTGGACAAAGCGCAGAAATCGAGATCAGACAGACTGAAACGTGAGCTGGAACGGTTACGTACCCGGTCAAGGGAGCAGCGTGAAGCCTGGGAGAACGACCATGCGGATGCGATCCAGGCGCTGCTGGGACGGAAGAGACAGGCGGAAGACCTGTACGACCGCGGGCTGAGAGGTGCGCTTGTGGTGAGGGATTTCGTGACCATCGACATAGGCACGAAAGAAAAGCCGTTGCGGGTACTGATGCCGGGCGGCGGCATAGTCGGACTTGTGAAGAAAGGGGTGAGTAAGGCTACTATAGAAATCCTTGCAACCGTAACGGCGAAGAACACGAAAAAAGTGATAGAGTTGATGAAATTAAGGCCGACCATGCTGTGGGATGCACAGAGATACATGACGCAAGTAGAGCGAGATTTTGTCAGGGCGGTGATGGTGAAAACGAAAGGGATCGACGATTTCAGACAGATTATGGCAAGTGGAATGCCACAGGCAGTAAAACGTGTTGCCGAAGTGATCAACCGCAAGGGTGTCGAGAAGACCCTCGAACAGATCGAGAAGTCTCCGGATCGAGTACTCGACGCGATCGCACGGATGACAAGGGAGAATTCGGCAGCCATGTTCGACTCGCTGAGTGCAACACCGGCAGGCAAGTTGACGATCAGGAAGATCATGCGCGCAGCCGAAACACGGTTGAAACGGCTGATAAACCCGAAAATCAACTGGAAAGCCATACCGGGCGGTATCAAGAGGAATCTGGTATTAATCTCGGCGGTGGTCGGACTACCGGTCATGGGGCAGTTCATCAACGAAGAAACACGTCAGTTGTCTGGCTGGTCGGTCAGCCTGCTAATCAAATTCAAGTTGTGGGACCTGGCGGAGAAGCAGAACGAACTGAATAAAAACCTGATAGAAACAACAGCCGGACTGGACAGGTATCTGGGTTGGATATCCGTTCTGAAACCGGTATTTGCGGCAAACTTGCAAGCATCGAGAGAACAGACGGCGGCTTATGATGAGATAATCGCCGCAGGCAGGAAGACAAAATCATATGACACGTTGACACGGGTGACGTTCACCAGCAACGCACCAGGCACGACGTTCAAGATAATAGGTTCGGCGTTCGTCTACGTACCCGACAAAGTATATGAATTAGGATCGAATCGACAGTATTACGTCAGGGCGACCGCACAGGGCTACACGCCGCAGACTATCAGATTTTACACCGAGCAGGACAAACCGTCAAACGTCGTATTCGAGCTCGAAAAAGGCAAACCTGCAACGGGTACGGTGATGGTGAAATCAACGCCTCAGGCGGAGATCCTCATCGGAGGCGAGGACACGGGCAGGCAGACACCGGACACGTTCACCATGGACCCCGGCGTGTACGACTTCACCCTCTCTGCGGTAGGATATAAAAGCGAGACGAGAAAGGTAAACATCTTTCCGGGCAGCAGTATGACGATAGACGCAATACTCGAGCCGCCGTTCGTACCGTTTGAAAAGCAGCAACCGCCAGGTGAGCTGCCGGACACGAGCGTGCCTGAAACACTGGCTTACGTGACGATCACCACCGAGCCGTGGGGGGCAAAGGTGTTCGTAGACGGGTTCATGATGACCTACCCCACGCCGACAAAACTGGACCTCGACCCCGGCACGCATGCCATATTGGTCGAGAAGGAAGGGTTCAAACCGGTCGCAGACACCATCACGGTAGCCGCAGGCACGCAATACAGAAGGAGTTACGTACTAGAAGATGCAGGAAAACCAGGCGGTGACGACGGCGGCGAAGGTGACGGCGGCGATGAGACGAAGGTATGGCGCGTATGGGTCAATTCGGACCCGAACGGTGCGCTGATACTCGTGGACGACCAGCCGACAGGATACTACACTTACGGATACGTCGACCTGCTGCCGGGTACTTATAACCTCTGTGTCGAGAAGCCGAGATATGAAAGGCAGTGTAAAGAGATCGTATTGGGAACGACGGAAGAGGTGGTCTAAGTGGCGGAACAGACCACGACGATAGACGTGAGGATAGAACCCGCACCGCCGGGTGCGGAACCGTTCATCCCGGGAAAGAAAGAAGAGGTGGTAGAGTTCCAGCTCGAGCCCGTGATATCCGCTTCAAAACAGTATTCTCGATTGTGGCCGCCTGTAGCAGCGTACGCACCGGTGCCGTTCACCGGGCCGACGATGCGCAGCCTGATAGTCAATATCGAGACGACGGGGTTCAACCCCTGGGACTCGAGGCTCACCATGATCGCTTTCAAGGACCCGGCACTGCCGGACGAACCGGTGAAACTCATCTACGGCGAGGATGAAGAGGCGATGCTGCGCGAGTTCGTGAACATGTACGTCGAGAACGGATACGATGAATTCGTGGGTTACAACGTGGTGTTCGATTTCCGGTTCCTGTTCGCCAAGTGCATGCGATACAGGATATCAGCACCGTCGCTGTTCCGCAGCGAGGTGTACGACGTGCTACAGGTCATGGCGCAGGTGAACCGCAAGTTCATGCCGGGAAAACAGAAAGGCGGCAAGCTGGACACGTGGGGGATGTTCCTGTTCGACGAGCAGCCCTACAGTTCGGAAGAGGAAATGCTGCGGCAGTACGCACTCGGAAACATCAAGTTCGTTGCAGAGTTCGACTTTGCACGGACACGGCTCACGTGGAAGCTGTGGGCACTGATACAGTACGTGAAGGGTCAGCCGCTGCCGCAGAGACTTGAAGAGATACACGAACTGCCCGAGACCGCACCATTCGAGGAGGGTAGAACAGAACCGGACGTGGAAAAAGGCGAAATAGTGACCGGCAGCCCCGTCAGTGTGCCGGGATGGCAAAGAGTGGTGAGCAAGATAACAAGCGCCGAGCAGTGGGTCCAGCCCGGTACGCGGGAATACCGCGACTTCCTCACCGGGAAGAGGGAGACGGTAGAAGTATGATAATCCTGGAGGAACCGTCCTCCAGACCACCTGTCGAGACACCCTTGCACTTTTGAAAAACGCTAAAGGGTTTCTCGAACTCTTCCCAGAGCGCAAAACTTCACAATTTAACCAGTTGATCAGTGTCACGCTGCCAGGATTTTTTCTTGACAGTGGTGATCTTCAGCTTACGCTTACGAAGTTGAAAAGAACCACATTTATCGCACATCCTGGAGATGCGCGGCTGTGGGTCCTCCGGTAGAGAAGCACAACGGTAAAGGTTGCCCTGGTACGGTTCACGATCACGTTCCTTGCGCAGATGCTTGCAGTGGGGCATCAGCGCCACCCCTCGAGGACGGTGTAAAAAAACACTATACCCATGCCGACGAACCCGGAGATCAGGACGATAGTCAGGACGATTAGTGAAACCTCAGTGGGGTCGATCATCAGTCATGGCACCCCTAGTGCGGCGGATACAAAAAACAGCGCCGGGATAAACAAAACGGTGGGCAAGAACAGGACAATCATCGAAATTATGACTATGGCACGCTCGAGATTGGAATTGGTACCCCACACCCGGGTGAGCAGAACAGTCCAGACAACTGTGATAAGGGCGGTGGTGAAGAACGTAGAGAGCAGAGACATCATGATTCACTTACCTCCAAGCATCAAAGATAGTATGCTGCCGATGCGGTCGAGCTGGCAAACCAAACACGCCTCTCGAGCGGAACGATAAAACGCTGAACGTTCTTCACCTTCCAGCGGGATGATACCATGTGAATACACACCTGTGCAAACGTCATGGCGCCTGAGAGTGCCGTTTATTTCATCATCACAATAATTATACATGGAGACTCACCTATTTATCTCCGGTCCACGCATCCTCTTTAACGGCACGGTGGTAGAGAATAAGCTGGTTTTCCATCCTGGCGGCCTTCTTCTTGATGCGGTGCCGCAGCGTGGCCTGGTAGCCGGGAGTGTAATCATCCAGGTGGTTCAACAGACTTTTAGGATGGATTATGCAGTTGAGAAAGCGAATTTCAGTTGAAGATAACATTTCAGATCATACCTCGTATGCCGCCGCCGTGAGTATTCAAGCCCCGGTGTGTGTGGACTTCAGAGGATGAGTCACATCTGCTCGCGTGAGTGTCACCGGGGCAGAACGCTGCTTTGGAGACAGCATGATTACAAGAAGGTGTAACAACTGGAAAGATTGTTATTACATCTATCAGTGATTTGAACGTGGTAGATGGATTAAATGCCCGGCAAGAACAGAGGAAGGGTGGTGGCATGAAAGTTTATCGGGCCCGACCGGTTGCACCTTTCGCCCGCCGCAAATCGGGCCTCGTAAACTTTCACCCTGATAGGGAATGCCTCCACCATCGATGAGGACGTCGGGGCGGCTCATCATTCAATCCTCCCGGCCAGAGCCAATATAAAAGGAGGATTGAACAATGAGCGAATACGAAATAAACGAGATGTATGGAAACACGGACTGTGAGTACATCGGCGACAAGTGTGACAAGTGTTGGAATGGACGTTGTGATCAGAACATGAACGTAAAAGCAGACAGCGGCCAATAAGGGCCGTTTTTTTTGCCTCGGGGTGAAATACGGTAAACTTCAGGAGAGCACGTCTAACGAACGAAGACCCCCGACCATACCTGATGCTCGGGTTATCTCCGGGTCGCTAGCGCTCGCCTTCGATAGTGGCCCTCGCTACGTGTTCAGGGTCGGGGGTGGAATCATCGATATAATTCAGATTATCTGGTGGTCTGGTGATTCGTTAACGAAAAAATAAGGCCCCTCATGAGACAGTACACCGCACCGTGCCGCACAGGGCATGGTACAGTATCGGATATAGGCTGGCCACGTGCGGCCCGGCGCTCGGTACACTTGTGAGACGTTAACGAATGTGGGGCCCCACATAAATAGGTAATGAAAATGTCCTATAACATACTAATCGTGTCACGTGCCACATCCAACGACGGGACGAGGAAGGTGGTTGCCTTCGTACTCTCGAGGGGGTTTGACGGCAACCACCACGACGAGACACAGCAAGTATGGCAGCTTCAAGCCGGAGCCTTCTGTCAATGCCCTGTCGCTTGCGCTCCAGGGTAGAATGGTTGGGGTTGCACAAGAGTGTGTGCGGTGCGGATGCGTTTGTGGGGCGCCTGGCGGCGCCCCGATAACACATAGCCGGTATAGGGGATATCGATAAATAATAAATAAGATAAAAATATATAAAAGATAAAACATAACAAAATAATAAAT
>FXBF010000300.1_pt1 | contig 16441 bp, 18 predicted proteins | sample 5335321 | NCBI WGS metagenome assembly FXBF01 (sample SAMEA103928391, study PRJEB20085) | sediment metagenome | isolation source: sediment
GGTGCCGGACCGGCCGGTCTGGCGGCGGCCCTGACGATCGCCAAGGGGGGCGGCCGGGCCATCGTCTATGAACGCCGGCGTGAAGTGGGTGGTCGTTTTCACGATGACCTGCAGGGCCTGGAAAACTGGACGACTGATGGCGATGTGCTGGAAGAGCTCGCCGCCCTGGGGATCGACGCCAATTTCACCGCGGCACCATTCCGCGAAGTTGTGTTGTTTGACCCCAAGGGGCGGGAACACGTCTACCGCTCCGCAAAACCCATGGCCTATATCGTGCGGCGCGGATCCGGTGTGGACACCCTGGATACCGGGCTCAAGCAACAGGCGCTGGAGGCCGGGGTAGAAATACGTTTTTCTGAATCCTGTGATCATTTGCCTGAGGGCGGCATAGTTGCCGGTGGACCGCATGGCGCCGATGCCATTGGTGTCGGCTACCTGTTTGAGACGGATATGGCGGATGGTGCCTATGTCGCTCTGTCGGATGATCTGGCCCCCAAGGGTTATGCCTATCTTCTTATCCAAGGCGGGCGCGGCACATTGATGTCATGGATGTATGCCGATTTTCATAACGAACAACGCTATCTGGAACACAGCCTGGAGTTTTTTCGTAGCAAGACCGGTGTGGATATGAGAGAGCCACGGCGCACGGGCGGGGCCGCCAATTTCCTCTTTCCGCGTTCCGCATGCAAGGATAGGCTGCTTTATGCCGGAGAGGCCGCCGGGTTCCAGGATGCCCTGTGGGGCTTTGGTATGCGCTACGCTATGCTTTCCGGGCATCTCGCGGCGCGGGCGCTGCTCACGGGCGAGGGTTATGACCGTCTGTGGCGCAGCAGGTTGGGTGGTTTGCTGCGTGCAGCACTGGTCAATCGTTATTTTTATCGCCGCCTGGGAGACCGGGGCTATAACACATTGCTGCGGCGTATTGACATGGTCCTGCAATTCAAATCAGACGGTCGTGGCTGGTTGCATAGGTATACGGCGCCCAGTTCGTGGAAGAGGCTGTGTTTTCCCGTGGTGCAACGTGCACTCCACTCAAGCCGCCCGTCCCCCGACGCCTTCGTTGAGGGATGTGATTGTGTCTGGTGTCGCTGCCGCCATACCCAACAAAGGTCGCGCGTTAATGAATGAAATTATTCAGATTGCCGGGTCATGGTCCACGAAGCGCAGCGCCAAATGGGCCACTGTTTTATCGGGGTAAGATCACCCCGACCCCTTCGTCGAATCAAACACTACATTTATCTTTGCTCACGCTGAAAGGGCCAGACCCAAATGCGATGACATAGAGCATGCCGCCCATGATGGCCAGGTTCTTATGGAACTGAATAAATTGTGCTCGCATCTCATCCTCTGCATAGGTCCAGTAGGGGTGAAAGATAAGCGACACTGGGACGAGGAACAGAAAAATCGCTAGTGCCGCCCAACGGGCCTGCCATCCGAGCAGGATGCACAGCCCGCCCCCCAGTTCGATAATTATGGTTAACACCAGTAATACCTCAGACATCGGTATACCTTTCATACCCATGTAGGCCGCAACGCCAGTAAAACCAAAGATCTTCTGAAAGCCGGAGGTGATAAAGATGTTGGCCAGCAGCAGCCGCCCGATCAAGGGCCCGTATTGCCTAGCCAGTTTGTATATATTCATGGTTCTGCTCTCCTGTTTGATATTTAGAAGGTAACGGGTCAGATCTTGTATTGCCACATGGCCGCCTCATTCTATTGTTTTGATTATCCTTGGAGCAGATAGCGATCGCGCTCGCCAATCTTGCGCGCAATGCCACTCTGACGCTCCTCGACGGTTTCTCTTTCCGCCATCGTACGCGCCGTCACCTCGCGCTAGCAGCTCGATCAATGCCATGGTAATCGTGCCGATCGCTGCCAGCAATAAGGCGTAGTCAAGGATGTGGTCGGATATTTTGCTGGTGACTCCGGCGAGTTGCGTGAGATTTCCCGAATCCATGAATTCCTCATGGTTTGTATGACAGGCCGTCATGAATTTCGCAGCGTGTCTCGGAGCGCTTTCAGTGCACGATACCAGCGCACCAGTTCCTCCAGGGAGAATCTTGCATTCGCCGGGCTTGGGTTGGGCGTCACGAACACGTACGTGATGCCGATGCGCCTGCGTTGTTCGCCCCATGCAAGCTGATCCGCCGCGGCGCCGGTGAATTTCAGGTAGTGTCGGTATGCCTGCTTGCCGTGAAACCAGGCGATGTGCGGCTGGAAGCGCATGAGCTTTTCATGCAAGGCCGGCGCTCCTTCCCGGAAGTCTTTCGCTTTCAGCTCATGGCCGCCCGCGGTCGGGCGCCTCACCACATCAGTAAAGCCGGTGCTGTACTGATGAAAGAGTTTTTCCACCGCCGGTTTGCCCGGCGCCAGCTTCTCCGGTATCAGCGTGGATGCATTGAGCGCCTTCCAGAACCGGTTCTGGGGCGTGGCAAAATAGAATCCCGCACTCACGGAGTTCAGCGACGGGTTAAGCCCGATGGAGACGATCTCCAGTCCCTGGCGCAGGTAATCAGGCAGGGTCTTCAAGCGGTATGCGTCAATGGGATTAATGACTGACTGTCCGTGTCTGTTCTAACGGCTTACTTTTGTGTGGGGCCTCCGGGTAGAGTTCGGCCAGGGGGACGGAACGGCCGTTTTCCATCACGATGCGCGCATGATAGCGGCGCAGCTCGCGCGGTTCCGGTACGCCGCAGGAATGGGCGATCACTCCGACCTCATGGACCATGTTACACGCGTAGTTCGCCACGCGAACGGCCTTGCTCCCGGGATTCAGGCCGCGCTGCAGCTTGGGGTTGTGGGTGGTGACGCCCGTGGGGCAGGTGTCCTTGTTGCACTGCAGGGCCTGGATACAGCCGAGCGAGAACATGAAGCCACGGGCGGAGTTGACGAAATCCGCGCCCATGCACAGAGCCCAGGCGACCTCCGTGGGCATGATCAGTTTGCCGGAGGCGATGACCTTGATCCGTTCGCGCAGGCCATGCTCTATCAGTTTGTCGATCACCAGCGGCAGGCTCTCGCGCAGCGGCAGGCCCACGTTGTCCATCAGGCTCATGGGCGCGGCACCGCTGCCGCCGTCGGCGCTATCCACGGTAATAAAGTCAGGGGCGCTCTCGACGCCACGTTTGGTTATCTCATTGAATAAATTATCGAGCCAGCCGTAGGCGCCGATGACCGCCTTAAACCCGGTAGGTTTGCCGGTGACGGTGCGGATCCGTTCGATCATGTCCAGGAGATCGTCGTTGGTGTTGATCTCGGGATGGCGGTTGGGACTGATGGAATCCTGATAGGCCGGGATGCCCCGTATCGCGGCGATCTCCGGCGTCACTTTTGCGCCGGGAAGGATGCCGCCCTTGCCGGGTTTGGCGCCCTGGCTTAACTTCAATTCGAACATGCGTACCTGTTCATGGGCCGCCACCTCGCGTAATTTCTCGTCGTCGAGCACGCCATAATGATTGCGCACCCCGTACTTGGCCGTGCCGATCTGGAACACGAGGTCGGCGCCTCCCTCCAGGTGATACGGCGACAACCCGCCCTCACCGGTATTCAGCCAGCAGCCCGCCATGCGCGCGCCGTTTGAGAGGGCGAGTACGGCGGGCTTGGAGATCGCCCCGTAACTCATCGCCGAGATATTAAACAGAGAGTCCGTCGTGTAGGGTTTTTTGCAGCGAGGGCCGATGGTGATTGGGTGGGGCGGCGCGGCGTCGACTTCGAGCGTGGGAAAGGGACAGTTGACAAAGAGGACGGTCCCGGTCGGGCGGAGATCGCGCGTTGACCCGAACGCGACTGTGTCATTGATATTCTTCGCGGCGCGGTACACCCAACTACGCTCGGCGCGGTTGAAGGGCAGCTCCTCGCGGTCCATGGCAAAAAAGTATTGCCGGAAAAACTCGCCCAGCCGTTCGAACATACCCCGGAAGCGCCCGATAATTGGAAAGTTCCGGCGAATGGCGTTTTCGGTCTGGCTGACATCAAGGATATATAAAATGACAAGACCCAGCGCCACGGTCCCGATGACAAAGACAAAGGTGTAGACCAGAATCTGCAGGATCGTTAACAGCGCACCGTCCATATCCATCCTCCCGGTAAATTGTATAACCTGCCCATGACGTGGCGCAAAGAGGTTCCTGGGAAATTACACCGCGCGGCCAAGACCAATATCACATTGTTAAGACCGTGAGGTTGTTACTTGGTTTCAAACACCTATCATGGAGAAATCACCGGCTTGCGTGTGTTCCGCACCGGCGTCCACGACGCTATCCCGCACCACCCATACGGTCTCCATGCCGGCCTCCCGCGCGGCATCGAGCTCTGTTTTTATGTCTGAAAGGTGCAGAATCTCGCCGGGGCTGAGGCCGATTGTTTTCGCAATCGCCCGATAAGCGGCCGGGTCTTTCTTGGCGCTGGTAGCGGTGTCGAAGTATCCGGAAAACAGGGGCGTCAGGTCGCCGTACTCGGTGTGGCCGGAAAGGAGTTTCTGGGCCTGAACCGAGCCTGAAGAAGAAACATAGAGGCGAATACCTTGTTCTTTCCATTCCTTAAGATGGCGCACGGCATCATCGTAGATGTGCCCCTTGAAGTGCCCCTGTTTATAGCCATCCTCCCAGATCATCCCCTGGAGCGCCTTCAGTGATGTAATCTTTTTGTCTTCGTCGATCCAGCGAACCAATTGCCTGATGACTTCGCCCTCATCCAGATTCTTATCGGCTGCTTTCCTCGCATCGTCTAAAAGTTTTCCGACCGTGGGGTCGGCCCCATGTTTAATGACAAAATTCGCCATGCGCTCCCGGGAGTATGGGAAGAGCACGTCCTTTACAAAGGATAGGGAAGAGGTGGTTCTCTCTATATCCGTGACAATGGCACGTATCATCCTTATGGCGGCGTCGGGATTTCCAATTTTTAGAGTTTATCCGTTAAGACGTCTTTCACTTAGGCGAAAGGCGCCCCCGGCGCACACTGTACTATAGCGTCACGCGGACAGGCCACCGGATATTCCAGAGACGGCTTTAAACCTGAATTTGTAGCGGCAAGGAAAGTCCACAACCCCCTTCTGTCTTCGCAAATACCGAAGATACAGCTTCGCGCTCCTGAATCCCTCCCGAAAGGACAGCCTGAAGTATTCCACTTTGTTGAGTTGGCCGCCTTTTAGGGCGTGTTCGAATCCTGCGGAGAAACGATCTGCCATTAAATGCGGAGGGATTTTCACCTCTGCTTCCTGGTGTCGGATAGTGGTACTCCATGGCGCCACCTCGCTTCGCTAACCTCTATACATATAACTATAGTATTGTATGAGACGCCTTCACTGTTTTTGGCCTACTTATTGGAAGGCGGGCTTTACAGGAATCGTGTTCATCCATTAGCCTTAGCGCTTTGCGTTTTGTGACCGTTATCAGGCACCTAAATAAGAATACATGGACATATCCCGCCCTCGCCGTTTACCCTTGTTGGTTCTCTTGTTGTGGGCGTTGACACTTGGCGCCTGCGGCACCACGCGTTCCATGCTGGACGCCGACGGGGATCCGCAGGCAGCGGGAAGCGCGCTCGGAACGGAGGAAAACGGCGAGAATGATCCCTTCGAGGGATTCAACCGGGCGATGTTCAAGTTCAATCAGAAGGTGGACAAGTACGCGCTCAAGCCGGTTGCGAAGGGCTATCGCGCCGTTTTTCCCTCACCGGTCAGAAAAGGCGTGTCCAATTTTTTCAGCAACCTGCGGGAACCGATCGTGATCTTCAATGATCTGCTTCAGGGCAAGTTCATCCAGGCGGTATCGGACTTGAGTCGGTTTATCTGGAACACGACCGCGGGTCTCTACGGATTGATTGATGTGGCTTCCCATATGGGGATGGAAAAACACAACGAGGATTTCGGGCAGACGCTGGGCAAGTGGGGCGCCGGGGAGGGGCCTTACCTGGTACTGCCGTTTTTTGGCCCGAGCAACATCCGCGACGGCGCCGGCCTGGTTGTGGATTACGTAACATACCCGCCCAACAATATGGAAGAGAAGAGCACGCGTGACAAGCTTCTTCTGGTGGAGACGATCAACAGGCGCTCGCAACTGCTCGAAGCCGGCGACATCCTGGAACAGGCCGCGGGACAGGACGCTTACATTTTTGTACGAGAGGCGTACCGTCAACGGCGCCGGAACCTGATTTACGACGGCAATCCTCCCGCACCGGAGCCGCCCGATTTCCTGTTTGAAGATGACGTGAAGCCGGCGCCCGAGGACACCGCACCCGCTGAGCATCCGCCGTCCACGCCTCCTACCGACGCGCCGGCGCAATAAAATAAGTATGCGACGTCTTTCGGTCCTGTTGTCTATAAGTGGGTGGTTTGTGGTCACATGCCTTGCATCAAGCGCCCAGGCGCAAGAGAAGGGTCCAGGGCCATTCCAGGGAGACAAGGAGGGAATAACCTATCGTCTTTCAGTGCGTACCGTGGAACAGATCGCCGCGTTTTATGAAGGCCGCGGGTTTCCCCGCCGGGCGATCCAGGCGTTAACAAAGGCCTGCTTTATCACGGTCTTCTTGGCCAACCGCCGTCAAGACGTCGTCTGGCTTGAGCTGGATCGCTGGCGTTTTGTCGATACGCGAGGCGAGGAGGTGCCGCGGCTGCCGCGCCCCCATTGGAATGCCCTGTGGCAAAAATTGGACGTGCCGCTGGCCCACCGCGCCACCTTCGGTTGGACCCAATTGCCCGAGCGCCGTGATCTGCGCCCGCAAGAACCGGTCGGCGGCAACGTGACGGTGGTTCCGCCGTCCGGCACGTTCACGCTTGAGGCGCGGTTTTATACCGGGAAGCGCAAGGAAGGCAAAGACATCGTGCTGCGTTTTGCCGGCCTCACGTGTCCGGGGCGCGTGGCGAAGGGAGTGAGTCCATGAGACGGACCGCGCTGTTTTTCTGGCTGTGGTGGTTGCCGCTCGGATTGAGTGCCGGGGAGCTGCCGGTGGGTTTGATCCCGCTTGACGGCCTGCCGGCGCCGCCGCTGCGTTTGGCCGGTACGGACGGGAAGGTGACCGACCTGAAAGACCTGCGGGGGCGGTGGGTGATGGTGCACTTCTGGGCCAGCTGGTGCCGACCCTGCCGCGAGGAGATGCCGAGCATTCAGCGGATGGCGGAGAAGCTTGTGCCGCACCGCCTGCACCTGGTACTGGTCAATACGGCCGAAACCGATGAGACCGTGTTTTCCTTTCTTGCCCTGGTCGCGCCGGCTCTCGATACCCTGATGGATCGCGACGGCCAAGTGACTGACCGCTGGCAGCCGCGGGGCCTGCCGTCGAGCTTTTTTGTCGACCCCCAAGGCCGGCTCCGCTATCTCGCCCTCGGCGGGCGGATGTGGGACACACCGCCGTATATGTCGTTTTTACGCACATTGCCCAGTTCCTTGTCGCCCCCACGGGGGCCGAGGGACGGCCCGAAATAGGCCGTCGCCCTTCTTTCCCACCTAAATAAAGGTTAAAATCCCGCGCTTTATGTAAAACGCCGTCCCGGATTCCCACCGGGCAAGAGCGTGCCGAAGGACTTAAATACCGAAGAGGAATGAATATTATATGGTGACCATACGTTTAGCCCGCAGCGGCGCCAAAAAGCGGCCTTATTACCGGATCGTCGTTGCCGACCGGCGACGCGCGCCCAACGGGCGCTGTATCGAGCGCATCGGTTTCTTCAATCCGCTCGCCACGGATCAGGAAGAAAAGTTGCGTGTGGACATGGCGCGGGTGCAGTACTGGTTGAGCCAGGGGGCCAAACCGAGTGAACGCGTGGCGCGCCTGCTGAAGCAGGTCGTGGCCGCCTAACCACGAGGGCATGACCGGCTCCCGGCAGGGACATTCCCGTCCGGCGGTACCTGAGGGTGTGGTGATTGTCGGCCACGTAGCCGGTCTCTTTGGGGTGCGCGGCTGGGTCAAGGTCTATTCCCATACCCGCCCGCGGGAAGCGATTCTTGCGTACACCCCCTGGCTGGTAAAACAGGAGGATCGCTGGCAGGAACGGGCGCTCCTTGAAGGGCGCTCCCAGGGAAAAGGCATCGTTGCCCATCTCTCGGGTTGTGCCGACCGGGATCAGGCGGGCTGCCTGATCGGTTCGGAGATCGCTGTCCGGGTGGAACAGCTCCCAGCCCTGAAAGAAGGGGAGTACTACTGGGCGCAGCTTGAGGGCCTGAAGGTGGTGAACCGCGCTGGTCAGGAACTGGGCACGGTCAGCCACTTGTTTGAGACCGGCGGCGCCAATGATGTCATGGTGGTACGAGGCCGGCGTGAGCGGCTTGTCCCGTTTATACCGAGCGTCATCCGGAATGTGGACCTGGAAGCGGGTGTGATCCACGTGGATTGGGAACCGGAAGACGGCGCGTAAGGACGCGGCACCGTCTGCGAAACGATAGGGAAGACGCATGAGAATTGATGTCATTAGCATCTTCCCGCAGATGTTTGAGGCGATCACCGGTTACGGCATTACCGGGCGGGCGATCAAGCAGGGTTTGCTCCGGTTTCAGGTGTGGGATCCGCGCGATTTTACCGAGGACAAACATCGCACGGTCGATGATCGTCCCTACGGCGGCGGGCCGGGCATGGTCTTGCTGGCAGAGCCGCTTGCGAGGGCGATTACGGCGGCGCAGGGGCAACAGGGGCCCGACATAAAGGTTATATACCTGACCCCCCAGGGACGCCGGCTCGATCATGCGGGGGTGCGGGAACTCGCGGCGCGCTCCGGAATGATCCTGTTGTCGGGACGGTACGAGGGTGTGGACGAACGGCTCCTTGCCGCAGAGGTGGATGAGGAATGGTCCATCGGCGACTACGTACTCTCGGGCGGGGAACTGGCGGCGATGATTATGGTTGATGCCGTCACGCGCCAGTTGCCGGGCGCGCTCGGAGACGAGGATTCCGCGCAGCAGGATTCGTTTGTCGACGGCCTGCTTGATTATGAACATTACACACGCCCGGAAGTCTACGCTGGGAGGCGGGCGCCGGAGGTGCTGTTGTCCGGCGATCACGAAAGAATTCGGCGGTGGCGGTTGAAGCAGGCGCTGGGGCGGACGTGGTTGCGTCGCCCGGACCTGTTGCAACGGCTGAAGCTTGACGGTGAACAGAAGGCCTTGCTGGAGGAATTCCAGCGGGAATGTGTTAAGCAACCCAGGAGTGGAAAATGAGCAAAATCATCCAGGACATCGAATCGCAGCAGATGAACAAAAAGATCCCGGCGTTCGGTCCCGGTGATACGATCAAGGTGCATATAAAGGTAAAGGAAGGAGAGCGGGAACGCCTCCAGCCCTTTGAGGGAATGGTGATCGCACGCCGCAACCGCGGCTTCAATTCCTCCTTTACCGTGCGCAAGATGTCCTATGGGGAGGGCGTCGAGCGCGTCTTTCCCCTTTATAGTCCGGCGATCGCCAAGATCGAGGTCAAGCGCAGGGGGGACGTTCGCCGCGCCAAGCTTTATTACTTGCGTAAGCGCACCGGCAAGGCGGCCCGTATCCGCGAAAAGATCTGAAACCGGACGGATTCGTTCCGTTTGTTTTTCCGTATCCCCAAACCGGCATTGTCTACATGTCGGTTTTTTGTTTGCTCGTGGCCTTGAACATGCCCATCGGTTAAGCTGTCGCTTCCAAGTATAGGACCGATCACACCGGCTGGAATCCGTGCATGATCTTGCATTAATCCGATTTCTATTCGTCGTGTTGGCGTTCTCCCTGCCGGGCGTCTGGATGGTTGGCCACGCCGCCGCGGACTTGGAACAAGTTGAGGCGCTGGTGAAAGGTGGCGCGCCGAACCTCGCCCTGCGTCTGGTCGAGCGTGACCAGCCGCCCGAAACCCAGCCGGAACAATGGATGCGTTGGGAGCGGCAGCGCCTTGAAATTTACAAGGCGCTGCGCAACCGGGACGCCATTGTACAGCGCGTGGCGCGATTGCCGCCCGGTCTTCCGCCGGCATTCCGCTACTGGGCGCAGACCCAGGCGGTCAAGGCGTACCTGGAAGCCAGTGATGCCGCCAGCGCACGCAAACTGCTTCGCCGGTTAATCTGGCACGAGAACATCCCCGGCGGGGATAAACAGGCCATTGCGGCGCAGCTCGCCCGCTGGCGCCGACTGGTTATCCGCAGTTATCTGATGGAAGACAATCTCGCGGATGCCCAAACCGCGCTTTTGCGATACAAGCAGGACTACCGTGCCAAGAGCGACGCCTGGCAGGTCCTGCATGCCGAGGTGCTGTTGCGCGCAGGCAGGACCAAAGCGGCCTTTGACGTGCTTGCCGGCGTGCAATCCTACGAAGCGCAACTCATGCGGCGTCTCGCCGGCCTGCGGCTTAAATGGTATCAGCCGCGCGATGTCCTGAAACAGGCCGTCAAATTCGGTGGAGCGTTGCGGACACGACCCGCCCTGCGCCGTCAGGCCTGGGTTCTCGCGGCGGAGGCCGCGGCCCAAGCGGGGGATTCGGCCATGCGCGTGGGTGCGCTAGAAAAGGCATTGACGGAGGCGGACACACCGGGTCAGGGCCGTTTGTTTCAGGTGCGGGCGGACGATTTGTGGCACGCCTATGACGAGCTGGCAGAGGCCGTGGGGAATACCTCGCGCCTGGTGATCGGCAATGATTCCGATTGGCTCGCCAAGGCGACGTCCTATCAACCGACGCAAGGGGAGTATGTCCGTGCACTCTACGCGTTCCTTTCTCGCCAGGGACAGAGTGAAGAAACGCGCGTGTACGCCCATCAGCGTCTGACGGAGCTGCTGTTTGAAGCAGGCCGCGGCCGGGTGGTGCAGATGCTGTATACCGAGTCCGAACGCTACCCATCCATCGACGCTATTCCCGCGCCGGTTCGCTACCGGCTGGCGGACAAGGCGTTTGCGGCGTTTGATATCCGCCTTGCCGCGCGGATGATCAAGGATTTGGCCGCGCCCCCCTATGGGGTGGATGCCGATACCTGGGCGTTGCGACGCGCGCGCATTTTGATTTATGCAGACGAGTACAAGCCGGCGCTGATGCTGTTGAGCGGTTTGCTGGACGACAAACCTGAGCTTGAGACGGAGTTTGCCGAACGTTATCTTCAGGTGCTGTTCGACCTTCAGACGCTGGGACGCCACGCGGAGGCGCTGGCCTTACTGGAATCGGTCGATGAACGCGTGGATAATGCGCGTATGCAGCGGGAGATCCTTTACTGGCAGGCGGACTCCAAGCTTGCCCTTGGCCGGTATCAGGAGGCCGCCGAATTTTACCTGCGCTCCGCGACCTTCAATGATTCAAAAGGCGAAGATCCATGGGGCCATTCCGCCCGCTTTCATGCGGCCGAGGCCTTGGGCAAGGCCGGGCTTATCGCCGACGCGCGCCGTGTGTACCTTAAGCTTTTGAAGTCGACCACTGATCCCGGGCGACGTACGTTGATTGAACGCAACATTCAACAATTGTGGCTGGACGAGAGAGACACGACGAGGCCGTAATGGCCGCGCCCTTTGGGAGGCTGGGCATTACGCTCCGGGACGGCGCACTGGCGGACATCTTTTTTCTGGGCAATCGTGTCCCGCTGTGCGCCCCCGGGACCGAATTGGGGCGCACGGTCCTCGCCCAGCTTGATGCCTATTTTTCCAATCCCAAGTTTTCATTCGATCTCCCGTTAGTTATGGACGGCACGCCGTACCAAAGGCGCGTGTGGCGCGCGCTCCGCCGGATTCCCGTGGGCGAGACCAAGAGCTACGGGGAGCTTGCCAAACGGCTGCGTTCCTCGGCGCGCGCCGTGGGCAACGCTTGTCGCGCCAATCCGATTCCCATTGTCGTGCCCTGCCATAGGGTGGTGGCCACCTCGGGCATCGGCGGGTTTATGGGAAAAGAATCAGGGAACGCATTGCGTCTGAAGCGTTGGCTCCTGGACCATGAACGCGCGGGATAAAACATTAATCGAACAATTCAGCGACGTCCTATGGATGGAGGAGGCGCTAAGCGCCAATACCCTCGATGCCTACCGCCGGGATCTCGAAGGCGTAAGCCGTTGGCTTAATATGCGCGGGTCGCGCCTCGTGAGCGTCACGCGTGAGGACCTTCGTAAATATCTCGCTCATCTGAAGAGCAAAGGCACGCCCCCACGTACCGTGGCGCGGCTGCTGTCGACGCTGCGGCGGTTCTATCGGTATCTGTTGCGTGAGGGAAGAGTCAAGGAGGATCCCACGGCGCTGATCGATTCTCCCAAGCTTGGCCGATCGCTGCCCAAGACGCTGACGGAAGAGCAGGTCGTGAAACTCCTGCAGGCGCCCGATGCGAACAAGCCGCTCGGTCTTCGTGACCGCGCGATGTTGGAAACTCTCTATGCCACGGGGCTGAGGGTGTCGGAACTCGTTGGCTTGTCGTTGTCTCAACTCAGTTTGAGCCAGGGCGTTGTCCGCGTCGTCGGCAAAGGGGATAAAGAACGGCTGGTGCCGTTGGGGGAGGAGGCGCTGTCGTGGTTAAACCGCTATCTTTCGGAAACGCGCACGGGGCTGATTCGCCGACGTGCAGGGACGCGCAAGTGTCGCGGGAGGCAGGATGCCGGGAGCGACCGGCGCGCAACCGATGCCCTGTTTGTCACGGCGCGCGGCGGTCCGATGACGCGCCAGGCCTTTTGGTACAACATCAAGCGCTATGCTAGGTCCACCGATATTCAAGCTAATCTGTCTCCCCACACCCTGCGTCACGCCTTCGCCACCCATCTGCTGAATCACGGCGCGGATCTGCGGGTGGTGCAGATGCTGCTCGGGCATTCGGATCTTTCCACCACCCAGATCTATACTCATGTGGCGCGCGAGCGCCTTAAGGAGCTGCATGCCCGGCACCATCCGAGGGGGTGAGGCGGGGTCGGCGCGGATGCACTTAACGTGCATCCGCGCCGCCGAACGCCCGTGTGGGCATGAGGTATGAGGCATGTGGCATGAGGAGTAAGGAGTAAAAACAAGGTTTTTTTCCTCACCCCTCACATTTCACTCCTCACTCTTCAATGGTGCGTCGGCAGGCTGTTGGTATAGTCGCCGCTGTGGTCCATGCGGAACACCTCGATGCCGGTGATATGCTTGTATCCCAACAGGAGGGAAAGTTTGTGTATCAACGTTTTCCAGTTGATGGACTTGACCCGCCGCCGGAACAGATCGTTGATCCGTTGTCGCAGGCTGTTAATTTCGCGGTCGAGCGTTGGCAGGGAGTGAAAATAATCCCATGAAAGATACAGGGAACCCACCATAAAAAATTTGATCACCCAGCCCGGTTCTTTCAGGGCCACCCACAAGATTCCCGATAGGATGGTTATGAAAAGCCAGAACAGGCCATAGCGCATAGACTGCGTCCTCGCCCTGCGGTTATTGGCCAGCCCCTCGCGCAGTTTATATTCGGCATTTCTGGAGGAAACAGTGTGTGCGTAGTGCAGGGCCCGCAGCATGGCCATGGTCTTGAGCAGTCGTTCGCTGTGGCGCTTGCTGTTAATGGCGAAGGAGTCAATCGCCGCCTGCAATGCCTCCCGGAAATGCCTGTAATCAGGGGTGAGCGGCGGTTCGTAGAAGTTATCGACGGCGTGGTTGATCAGGTACCTGAGTTCAAGCAGCTGGGCGACATCTAATGGAAAACGTAAGCCTATTATCTTGTTATAGAATTGCTGAAAGTTTTTCGGCGTCAGGCTGAGCGCTGAAAAATCGTTGGCTTCATTATTTGTTGGTTGTATTTCCAGCATAATACTTTATCTACCCTTATTTCTGTGACGGCGCGCTGGTCGCTCCCGGCTTCCTCGATCGCTGCTCGGCAATTGCGTCCTGCATTGCTCTACCTCCTCCATCCATGGAGTCGTGCCTCCCGCGATGCACAGGGATGTGCGAGTGTCGCGAGAGACAGGATGTCGTAAGCGACCGACACTTGCACGTCCCTGCGCGTCGGGCTTAATGGGATTGAGACCGGCGGTAATAATAACCCTGTGCCCAGTTAACGCTCATGTGACGCCTGATACTGGCTTCCCTTTCCTTCCACCATGGCCTTGCTGAAATAGTGCCTCTGTGCCCAATTCACACCCATCTCGCGCAGGATATTGGCCTGCCTTTCGTGTTCGACATATTCCGCGAGGGCGGTTAGACCCAGGTCGAAGGCGGTGTTCTGAATGCCGCGCATGATGGTGCGAATCTTGGACTCGTGGAGACGCTGTATCAGACGGCCGTCGATCTTCCTCTGCGACAATCCAGGCCAAAAGAGAAAGAATATAAGGATATACAATTGCAGGTGAATTTTCTATCCTGCAATATCTTTGACGCAAAATAGCTAATTCAGGCAGGCACTTAAACGAGCTTCAAGTTTAATTGTTGTTGTCCAGCATGGCGCGCAGGTTTGCGAGATAGGCTTCTCCGCGACCGAGAATATCGTTTAAATGATCCCTCCCTTCCTGGTCTATCCATTCCAGATCGTCTTGTGGAAGTTCGGAAAGAAAACGGCTGGGTTTGCAGACGACGATTTCCCCCCCATGTTTTCGTCGCTCTGCCAGAGAGAAGGTTAGCGTTTCCCGGGCGCGGGTCATGCCGACATAAGCAAGCCGACGCTCTTCTTCCACGCCTTTCTCGCCAAGACTCGCCTGGTACGGCAGTAGGTCTTCTTCCATGCCGATGATGAAGACATGCGGGAATTCCTGACCCTTTGTTGAGTGTAATGTCATGAGTGAAACATAGTCGCCGGGATTATCCTCACTGTTTTTCTCCAGCAATCCGATAAGACTTAGGCTGGCCACGAGACGGCTGAGTGTTTTTTCACCATCCTGTTGTGCGGCCAAACGCTGTAACCAGGCGACGAGATCCAGAATATTTTTCATTTTTTGCTCGGCGATCTTCTGGTCGTTACACGTATCCTTCAGCCAGTCTTCGTAATGCAGATCAGCAAGCATATCGCACACGACCTTGATCGGATCTTCTTTGCTTGCCTGTTCGACAGTATTTGCCAGCCATTGAGTAAAGACGCGCAAACCAGCTGCCTGCTTCGCCAACAGATAGTGTTCCAGCCCCGTATCCAGCGACGCGCGGAGAAGGCTTGCACCGAGTTCAGAGGCGTGCCGGGAAAGTTGTTCAAGCGTTTCCGGTGAAACTTCACGTCTTGGGGTGTTTATAACGCGTAGAAAAGCGTTATCATCATCTGGATTACAGAGAAGCCGCAGGTAAGCCATGATGTCCTTGATTTCGGTTTTATCAAAGAACGAGGTGGCGCCGCTCAGAAAATAGGGAATGCGCCGTTCGCGCAGCACACGCTCCAACAGGCGCACTTGCGAATGGTTCCGGAACAGAATCGCATAGTCTCTGAAATCGGTTCCGTGTTTGAATTTATGGTACACAAGCTCGGATACTACGCGCTCGGCTTCATGCTCCTCGCTACGTGTTTTGAGTACGTGCACAGGATCCCCATAAGTGCGGTCACCCCAAAGCGCTTTCTCAAACACATGCGAATTGTTCGCGATCAGTGCGTTGGCGGCCCTGAGTATGCGGCCCGTGGAGCGGTAATTCTGTTCCAGTTTGACCACCTTCAGGTCGGGAAAATCCTGCTGCAAATACTTCAAATTCTCAGGTTGTGCTCCCCAGGCAGCGCATATTGATTGGTCGTCGTCGGCGGCGACGGTCAGCACGCCGCGTTTGCCCGTCAGTAATTTCACGAGTTCGTGTTGGCAGGCATTGGCATCTTGATAGTCGTCCACCAGCAGGTAGTGGATGCGCTTGCGCCAGTTCGTCAAGGTGTTTGGAAAGTCCTGAAACAGCCGGACGGGTTTCAAGATCAGGTCGTCAAAATCCATGGCGTTGTAGGCCAGGAGACGTTGTTCATACTTACTGTATATCGATATTGCAATATCCTGGATGGATTCATTTCCGATTGAAGATTGTTCCGGTTTGACCAGTGTCTTTTTCCAGTACGAGATCTGTTTTTGTACCTCTTGTGCCAGATTGTCAGCAGCGTCCGGATGATCGGCGCGTAACAATTTGGCCACAAGTGCCTGACTGTCTTCCGCGTCGTAAATAGAGAAGCTTGAACTGTAGCCCACTTCCCTCAGGCTGTTTTGCAGAATGTTCAGGCCCAGGGCATGGAACGTGAAGATCGTCACACCCTTGGTATTCTGGCTGTTCAATAAATCAGCCACGCGAGTTTTCATCTCGCGCGCCGCTCTATTATTGAAGGTTACAGCGGTTATGTGGTGAGGCTCGACACCGAATTCCCGGATGAGCCAGGCGATTTTGTGGGTGATAACGGAGGTTTTGCCGCTGCCCGCCCCGGCCAAGATAAGGAGCGAACTATTAATATAGTGTACTGCCGTTTTCTGGTGCGGGTTGAGTTCTGGCAATGCCGCGCGCGATAGTTTTAGGAAAATTGTCGGTTATTGGAGGCTGATTCTAACCCCAAAACCGTTCGATTTGTACAATTTATTTCGAAAAAAGAGTGCGATCGGGGCTGCCCTGGATGTATCTTGATCTTTACACTTACG